>Ga0157380_10003127_pt1 | contig 11289 bp, 10 predicted proteins | sample S35metaG_FD_119757 | JGI IMG/M metagenome (GOLD analysis project Ga0157380, IMG submission 119757) | Switchgrass rhizosphere microbial communities from Kellogg Biological Station, Michigan, USA - S3-5 metaG | ecosystem: Host-associated > Plants > Roots > Rhizosphere > Soil | place: USA...
TCTCACAAATTCGGACAAAATGGTACTGGTGGATTTTTATGCAGAATGGTGTGTTCCGTCAAAAAAATGAAGCCGTACATTGACGAAATTTCAACAACAATGACTCAAGAGATTTCGGTCATAAGGATCAATGCAGATGACAGTCCACAACTTTGCAAAGAACTTGGGATAGCGGAACTGCCTTTTTTGCAGCTTTACAGGAATAGCGTATTAGCGTGGACAAAGTCCGGCTACGCAAGCAAAGAGGAACTGTTTTCGAAATTGCGTTGAGGGAGGTTGCATTTCGAGAAAAGTTTATAAGCTTGTATTTAGCTTAATAGTGAGATGAAAAAAGATAAACAGGATATTATTATCAAAGGTGGCAAAATAATAATCTAACCACTTGTACCTGGAGACTCGAAAGAAATTCAAAATAATCACCCGTTGCATGGGGTAGCTAATATTGCATTTAGAATAATAAGGATAACCACAGGCTCCTTTCTTGTTATCTACACAAAGAACAAGGAATTCCACATTTGCAAAATCCCGACTTCTCTCCACCTGGCCGAGAGCTTTTTTATCGGGCTACCAATCATGAATCATTAACTGATAAATTTTCGATTTTTGTAACTTTAATTGGTTCAATTCCGGGCTGAATGCTGATGAAAAGGCATTTTTAAAACTAATTTATATGACAACTAAGATTATTTTCTTCTCTTTAATCGTATCCCTTACAAGTTTGCTAAGTTGCAAAACCAGCCAGGCGAATCACTCATCCGCCCCCGAAACCGGAATGTTTAAGGTAGCCATATTTTATCCGAATGGCGACGATAAAACCTTTGACATGGACTATTATGAAAAGAAGCACATGCCTATGGTAGCTGGGTTCCTGGGAAAAAATTTAAAATTTTATGAAATTGATAAGGGCATTGCCGGCAGGACACCAAACGATAAAGTGCCTTTTGTGGCCATAGGTTATTTTTACATTACTGATGTTGCTGAATATAATAAAGCGATAGCACAAAACAGAGATGCTGTTGTCAATGACTTTAAAAATTATACAAATATTCAACCTGTCGTTCAGGTAAACGAAATTAAAAAGGTGGTATATCCCGACACAAAATAAAGAACATGAACAGGATATTCAATTATTGGAACCATCCCAATTGCTACCGGGAGCCAACACCCGGCTTGGTCAAGACGCAAGTGTAAAAGGTTATTTTCTTTAACACCTTACTCATTCTTAAATGGACTACCTGCAAAAAATCATTGGGGATTTTGAAACCCATTCCGTCGAGGGAATCAAAGAGTGCTTCGAAAATGGTGTTGATCCCAACCAGCTATATAAAGGCAAGCCCCTTATTTACGAGATGATAAATATGTATTTGCGCGGGCCCGGATTTAAAAACTGCATTCAAACTTTTGTGGATTTTGGTTTGAAATTCGATGATGAAGTGTTATTGGCAGTGTTGCTTGACGATGCAACGTCACTTCACGGACTTTTAACTAACGACAAAGAATTATTATCTAAAAAATACTCGTTAGACTGCACTTTTACCCCTCTCTATGAGGCATCTCTTTTACACATTTGTGCTGAATACAACCTTCTGTCTTGCGCGAAAATTCTTGTAAAACACGGAGCAGACGTTAACGCAAAAGCAGGAATTGATACTAATGGATTTGGAGGCCAAACCCCGATTTTCCATACGGTTAATCAACATGCAAATAGTAGTATTGAGGTCCTGGAATTTCTTGTTTTACAAAATGCTGATTTGTCTCTGACCGTGCCCGGACTTATTTGGGGAAAAGGGTACGAATGGGAAACATTTATTCCTTCAGTCAACCCGATAAGTTATGCAATGATGGGATTGCTCCGCCAGTTTCAAAGAACAGAAAAGCAGATTTATAAAGTAGTATCCATATTGCTGAAAGCTAAATATGGGATTGATTATTTTCCTGCAAATGTGCCAAATAAATATTTAGGCAGCTAAAAATTACCCGCAAAGCAACCTGGCGATGAATAATTGTCAATACAAAAGACACCCACAGGTAGACGAACTGCAAAGTAACGTTAAGCAAGTACCTGGCAGATCCTTGCCACATCTCGGTTCAACTTTCTTAAATTTGATCCTTTAATTAAAATCATTTCGTGAACATTAATGGGAAAGCTTTCCGGACTATCTGGTTAAAACCAGGTGATGAAAAACTAGTTCAGATTATCGACCAGCGCCATTTGCCTCACCAATTTGTTATAGAGGAACTGAAAACTGTTGATGACATGGCTACAGCAATTAAAGACATGCACCTGAGGGGTGCGGGATTAATTGGGGCTGCGGCTGGCTTTGGCATTTATTTAGCCACTCTCGAGGCGCCCAAAAATGACTCTTTTGATCAATATGTTTTACTTGCCGCCGCGAAATTAAAATCTACCCGTCCCACCGCTGTAAACCTGGCATGGGCAGTCAACAAACAATTGAATGCTATACAAGATGGAAATACAATACAGGAAAAAATAAACATCGCCTTCACCGTGGCTAATGAAATTGCTGATGAAGATGCTGAAAATTGCCGGCGAATTGGCGAACATGGAGTGAAATTAATTGAAGAAATAAGTCAAAAAAAGCGCGGGGGGATCGTTAATATTCTTACACATTGTAATGCAGGATGGCTGGCATTTGTGGACTATGGCTCCGCGAGTTCAGCTATATATGCCGCGCATGACAAAGGGATTAATGTTCATGTATGGATAGATGAGACTCGCCCGAGAAACCAGGGATCGAGTTTAACCGCCTGGGAAATGGCACAACACGGAGTTCCCAATACCATCATCGCCGACAACACAGGAGGACATTTGATGCAGCATGGTATGGTGGATATGGTCATCACGGGCTCAGACAGGACCACATATACGGGAGATGTAGCTAACAAAATCGGAACCTATCTGAAAGCCTTAGCTGCCAATGACAACAAGATTCCTTTTTACGCAGCTCTGCCCTCATCTTCTATCGACTGGGAAATAGAAGATGGGCTGAAAGAAATAGTTATCGAAGAAAGAAATGGCGATGAAGTAAAATATATTGAAGGGCTTTGTGATGGCGAGATAAAAAAAGTGCTGCTCACTCCTGGTAATAGCAAAGCTGCCAATTATGGCTTTGATGTAACACCGGCAAGGCTGATCACACGCATCATCACCGAAAGAGGGATTTGCGCGCCCAATAAAGAAAGCATCCTTAACTTGTTTCCGGAAAAAAAATCAGATGGATGAAGGGTATATAAAATTTAACTGCAATTGGATTCTTTCAAACGATATCCCATTAGACAAAGTTGCTGAATTGAGTATGTGGCGTGAAATCATGTATGACAAGGGATGGATTGGCCTGTATCCTGATGGTATCGGATTTGGAAACATCAGCATGAGATGCAATGAAAAGACCTTTTTGATATCCGGCACAGCTACCGGTGGATTACCGATATTAACAAAATCTCATTATTCGCTGGTTACTAATTATGATCTCAGTACAAACACTGTCACCTGTATGGGCCCTCTAAAAGCTTCTTCGGAATCACTTACACATGCTTTGATATATGAATGTTCGGCAGCAACCAATGCAGTTATTCATATACACAACCTGGATTTATGGAACAGGCTCCTTCATCATGCTCCAACGAGCAGTGAAAACATTTCCTACGGGACCCCTGAAATGGCGAACGAAATAAAAAGATTGTTTGCTGAAACCGCATTAGGGAAAGAAAAAATAATTGTAATGGGAGGACACCGGGAAGGCATCATCAGTTTTGGAAGAGACCTTGAGGAAGCAGGAAGCATTTTGATAGACAGATTATAAACTCTATATGATAAAAATTGGAATCATTGGTGGCTCAGGATTGGAAGATCCGCAAATATTAAACAATGTTCATGAAGAAGAGGTTTCCACCCCTTATGGCAAACCTACATCAGTCTTAAAACATGGGATGATCAATGAAAAAGAGGTCATATTGATTTCCCGTCATGGCAAACACCACGAGTACTCTCCCACCGAAGTTAATTACCGCGCCAATTTATACGCATTGAAAGAAGCTGGCGTGACTCATATTTTGGCTACGACAGCCTGTGGTAGTTTAAAAGAAGAGATTGGTCGCGGACATTTTGTAGTGTTGGACCAGTTTATTGATTTCACCAAACACAGGATCAACACATTCGCTGAGAAATTTGCAAGCGGTATCGTGCATGTGGCAATGGCTACGCCATTTGATGAAACATTGAGAGGATTATTTTTCGCCGCTGCCAGGCAATTGAATTTCCCTGTTCATCCTAAAGGAACGGTAGTTACCATTGAAGGTCCGCGGTTTTCTACCAAAGCCGAGTCCAAAATGTTTCAGCTTTGGGGTGCGGACGTTATTAATATGTCTGTGGCCACAGAAGCCAGTTTGGCCAACGAATTACAAATACCATATGCCGCCATTGCGATGAGCACGGATTATGACTGTTGGAAAGAAGATGAGGCGCCTGTTTCGTGGGAAGAGGTTTTAAAGATATTCCAACAGAATGCGGATAATGTAAAAAAGATATTGATAGAGGTGATTGGAAGGATTGTATAGGAGTTAGGTCCATTTGACACAATGATTTCCAGGATTTGGATTTTCAGCGCGTGAGATAACGGTACGAAACTTTATAATTAAGTAGTCGAAGTCCTATCAATCGATTTCTGCCTGCCTGAATAAGAATCATGAAATACCAGCTCGGCACGAAGCGAGCTAATTTGGCTGCAATAGCAAGTTTTCGCCTGGTGGCATAAATAATAATTTCGTACTAGTAAATAATTCTATATTTAGAGTTACAAGCCACCACGTGATTAAACTATTATTGCTGCCTTTGATATTCGTTCTCTTTGTATTTATGCCACCGGGCACTGAAAAAAGCAGTGCCCGGAGAGCGGCTATCGCTTGCGCCCCGGATACTTATTATACTTTAGCCGGTCTTCCCAGGATAAAACACCCCCGGCTGGTTTACCCGGACGACAAATCAGATTATCCCCTTGTTGTTGCTAATGACAATACCATACCTGCAGGCAAACTGTTCAATAATACTCTCGAATTGAATCTTGAGGTTGTATGGAGTGATTTTTATATTGAAACAAACCAGCGCCCGGGACTGCGTGTGGTCACTATTGCAGAAAAAGGTAACGCGCCAACTGTTCCGGCTCCAATGATACGTGTGAAGACCGGAGCAAGAATTCATGTTACACTACACAATTCGTTGAAAGATTCCACTATTACTTTTTTTGGATTGCAAAAACGGCCATCGGCTACAAGTGATAGTGTAGTACTAAATCCCGGGGACACCAAAGATATCAGTTTTGACTCCGGAGAACCCGGTACTTATCTCTATCGTGCAAGAATCGGGAGGTGGCCTTACGCTTATGGAAATGAAGAAGAACAATTAGGCGGCGCTTTTATCGTTGATCCAAAATTCGGCTCAAAACCTGACCGTGTATTTGTAGTGAATATTTTTAGTACGCCTATTGACACTTCCCTTTTCAAAAATGGGTTTCTCGACGCACTGACTATAAATGGTAAATCATGGCCGTATACCGAAGCCTTCACACCATCTGTTGGTGATACATTGCGCTGGCGGGTTGTCAATGCTTCCGGCCGCCCCCATCCTATGCACCTGCACGGATTTAACTATCACATATTATCACTTGGAACATTATTAAAAGACAGTATTTTTAAACCCGGGTTTGAAAAAGCCGTGGTTACTCAGACAATATTACCTGCTTCTACTATGAGTATGCAGTGGGTAGCATCGCGGCCGGGAAACTGGTTGTTTCATTGTCATTTGTCATTTCATGTTTCGACAGATATTCGGCTTCCTGGTATGACGGAGTTGGATCAGCCGGATACGAAACAGCATATGGCAGGGTTAGTTGTTCCTATTTACATTAAACCCGGGCCCAGTGATTTGATTTCAAAAGGCCCTGAAAAGGAGATCAGTCTTTTCGCAAATGAATATATGACGGGTAAGTATAAGCGAAATGGGTTTTCATTTTCTTCATTTTTTAAAGAGGATACTAATACCCTGTCCGCGCCGGGGCCATTGCTGGTGTTGAAACAATATCAGCCCACTTACGTTACTGTTACCAATAATATGTCTTTCGCCACCAGTGTTCATTGGCATGGGTTGGACCTGGATAGTTGGGCCGATGGTGTTCCTGACTTCAGTACATCAGATGGTAAAATGTCGCCGTCTATATTACCGGGTGAAAAATTTACTTATAAACTTACATTGATGAGACCCGGAACGTTTATCTACCACAGCCATATGAATGATGCGCACCAGGTGGCCAGCGGACTCTATGGACCTATTATTGTATTGAAGGAAGGTGAAACGTATGATCCGCGAATGGATCATTATTATGTGGTGGCATGGAAAACAACAGATCCTCTTTCCATACAGGATGTTGAATTAAATGGCAGCTATGAACAGCCCACACAATACGCCAGGTTGGGTGAAATACATCGTATACGGTTTGTGAACATTGCGCCGGCCGGCGAAATGGTAGTTAAGATGATGAAGGATAGTACACCGGTGTCCATAAAATTTATTGCCAAAGACGGAATCGATCTGCCCGCCCGGCAACAAACCATGATAAAGGAAAGCCAGCTTTTGGGCGTGGGTGAAACCGCCGATTTTGAATTCAAACCTTTAAAGCCGGGCACCTACACTTTAAAATTCATGTATGATGAACAGTTTTGCCTGAATCAAAAATGGGTGGTGACTGATTGATGAGGTTTTGAAATCCCGTTTTATCAAAGGATGGTACGCGCCTGTCAAATAAGTTGGGCAACCTCGTGCCCGCTTTACTGTCAAGTAAGAACGGATAAGCCTGATAATTGAAATGGAGACTGTGAATATCATAGGAGGGGGCATCGGTGGCCTTGCTTTGGCTAATGCCCTGCAGCGGGAAGGCATCGACTTTAAAATATTTGAACAAGCTCCCCGCCTTACGGAAGTTGGAGCGGCTATTAGCATTTCCAAAGCCGCACTTGATATATTGGAAAGATTTGGCTACCGGGTACAAATAACAAATGCGGGATATGAGACAAGGAATTTTCATATCTCCGATAAAAATCTAAAGATTATCCGGGTTACATCAACGGAATCGCCCGTAACGATAATTCACAGGGGAAAATTGATTGACATTCTCGTATCGAATTTACCCAAAGAAAAAATTCACTTGAATTCAAAACTGACAGAAATAAGAAATGAAACAGATTTCTGTGATCTGTCTTTTTCCAATGGTTTAACCCTCCGATCAGGTTGCACTGCAATAGCTGAAGGTATTCATTCGGTTTCCAGGTCACAAATGTTTCCGGCAATAAAAATCAGGTATTCGGGACAGGCGATATGGCGCGGTATTACCAGCGTACGTGTACCTGGGCAATATCATCAGACTTACACTGAAATCTGGTATGATAAAAAACGATTCTTATTTGTGCCAATGGATTCTACTACCATGTTCTGGTTGGCAATTAAGAATGCCGAAATAGGCGGTGAAGATGACCCCCGTACAATCCGTGATGAGTTGCTAAGAGAATACAAGGATTTTCACCCGTTAGTAAAAGAGTTACTAATCAACTCGGAAAATTTTATCAGGAGTGATTTAGCGGACCTCGGAACTGGAAAACGCAAGTGGTACCAGGATAAAATTGTTTTTACGGGTGATGCCATTCACGCAACCACTCCCAATTTAGCCCAGGGTGGATGCCAGGCAATCGAAGACGCCTATTGCCTCGCCCTCTTAATGAAAAAATCCAATCGCGATTTTTCCGAGATATTTCCTCTATATCAGAGTTTACGGGAGAAAAAGGTATCATTCATAGTAAATACTTCATGGAGATTTGGAAAGATGGCCCACCACCCGGTTTTATCGGGCATGGCTAGATATTTCCTGAGATATATTCCAACCCGCTCAGTGATGTCACTCGAAAAGAAATTAAATGATCTTTCCTATTTAAATCATTGACGGCATTTCTTAGGTTCACCTTTGTTGCTTCCTGCCTTTCCTAATAGTGAAAAGGCCGCTCAACTGTCGGGCCAACCGCCCGAAAGATCAGCTGGCTGAACATTACATTTAGTCATTACTTTGTTCACAAAATTCAACTTGTTTAAACATGCAAATTCACACACACGCGAAAGATTCTATCGCGTTGGCGGTAATGGTCGTCTTTCAGACGGCGCAATCATTCGCCCAACCCAGCGAAATAGGAGAAATCGACTCCGTAATGAGATGGTCGAATAATATTGGAATTTATAACGGCAATGTGCTTGTTTCAAAAAATGACAAAATAATCTATGAGGGATCGTTTGGTTATGCTGACGCTGCAAAAAAAAATAAGTTGAATGCTAACTATCGGTTTAATATTGGCTCCATTACAAAAGAGTTCAGTGCGGCGAGTCTCATGAAGCTTAAAGAGCAGGGAAAACTCAAATTGGACGATCCCGTTTCCAGGTTTGTCCCCGGGTTGCCGGGCTGGGCCAACGGGATTACTATAAAGGACTTGTTGCAATATACCAGCGGGTTGCCTGATATTAATTGGGACAAGGTAGATAATGACAAAGACATATTCGAGGATCTGAAACAACTGGATTCGCTGGCTTTTAAACCCGGCACAAGCTACTATTATAACAATAATAACATTGCATTGAGGCAATTCGTGGTTGAGCATATCACTAAAATGAACTTTAACAGGTTTGCAGAAAAATTCATTTTTGCACCATGTAACATGCAGACTGCAATAATGAACCCGTCACGGGTGAATAAGAATATCGCAAAGTCATTTAACAATGACCTGGTTGAAGATCCGACCGAACTGCCGATGTCAGGTGCAGCGTATGTCACAACGCATGATTTACTTAAATGGGCCAAATGCCTTCATGCCGGAAAGGTCATCAATAAACAATCTATTTTCGAACTAGGCCAGCATTATAACAGCCCGGGGGCACAAGCTGCTTTAGGCAATGTAACTTTCGATAATCAAAATATAAAGGAACATCAGCACGATGGTCAATCCAGGAACTTTGAAGCGCTTATGTTTTATAACGCAGGGGAAGATCTATACATCATCTTATTAGGAAATAATGTTAATGAAAAGGTTTTTGAAATATCTTTTGCCATCCGGTCAATCTTAAAAGGAGAAAAATACACGCTTCCTAAAAAGTCTTTCTTTTACCAGTTTAGGAAGCAATTGGATAGTTTATCAATCGATGACTTTATTTCATTCTATCAAAGTATCAAAGCTTCGCAAAGCTACATTTATGACGTTGACAATGAAGGATTGTTGAATCGAATTGGATATTACCTGATGAATAGTAAACGGCTTGATGACTGCATAAAAATATTCGACCTCAACATCCGGGAATTCCCCTCTTCTTCAAACGTATATGACAGTATGGGCGAGGCCTTTTATAATAAGGGGGATTTTAATTTAGCTTTGCTGAATTATAAGAAATCCTTGGAGCTGGATCCGAAAAATGACAACGCAAAGCAGATGATTGAGAAAATTGAACAGGCTAGACGGTAGATTCAACAGGTGGCCCTGTGGAATAGAACGAGATGGAATATCGTTTTGCACAAACCCTCATGCTGGAAGAGGGACAGGTTCTTGCTTTGACGCTTTAAGAAGTTTCAGGAGACAAGAGGCGGTCGAAGTAATACACAATAAAGTATTTATCAAATCGACAATAATTCTCTCAATCTATATTAAACTTCTAATGATATGGCAAAGGAATTTATGCTGTACATCCGCAACGAAGGAGATGCCAAAGCCGCCCTCACGCAAGGAGAACACCTTGCTTTTATAAAACAATGCGAGGTTTACATTGGTCAATTAAAAGCGAAAAAAAGCCTGATTGCTGCTCAGCCCTTGATAAGAGAAGGTTGCATTCTTAAAAAAACTGCAAGCGGGTGGAATAATACGCCTATCGATCCAACTAAAGAAACGCATGTTGGGTACTATCACATTTTGGCCGACAATATTGATGAGGCAATTGAAATAGCAAAACAAAACCCGGAATTCTCTTTTGTTCCGTCTGCGACGATAGAAGTAAGACCTTTAAAGACGATAGAAGCGGCAACAAAATTCGTGTACCCGAAATAGATCTTGTGCCTGGCGAAATGGAACTCAGCATAATTATTCTACAAAGCGGCACGGGCACTGCGAAAGTTTCCCGATGGCGGTCTACGAATCCCCGCTAATAAATATGCAGGAGTTCCAGCAGCCTGAAAGGGTCGTCAATATTTTGAAAAAGATCCTTATTATGTTTGATCATCTTGCTGCGCATGTAAACGCGAAGCCATTGTTTATATATGTAGAGTTCATAGCGATTGAACATATCCGCAAGCGGAAGGTTGCGTTGTCCTATCAGTCCCGCAAGGTGTATTGCGGACTCCAGGCCAAGGGAAATCGATTGGAAATAAGGAGAGCCAAGAGCGGAATCACCGACAAGGAATACCGGTGAGCGGGAGAATGGATGGTCCGTTCCTTCCAGTGCCAGCCTGTTACGGTTGGTTGCGTTGCGTGCCCGGTACAAATTCAACGGAATGCGCACTACATCGAGATTGCCGATTATCTCGCCATTCGTTTCCAGTTTTATTTTATCGATAAATCGGTCCATGGAGCGCGCCACTTCGGGAAAGTGTATACGAAGCCACTCACCATCAAAAGTTGCGGGCATTGTTTCGTAGTCTTTGGGAGTAATATTTACAATTCCCGAGACAAAGCTGAGGTTTCCATCGTAACAGGTACGATCAACGGCGGGAATAAACTTGTAGGATGGGTTTTCGGCATTCTTGTAGTATTTACAATATTCGTTGCACTGGTATTGCTGGCTATACACGAAGGTGACGACAATGGCATATTCCAGCTGTACATTAAATGTGTTGGCATCTTTTTCACCGGCTCCGGCATCAGACGACAGGTGATCCCGGAGCAGTGACTTGCAGCCGGAACAGTCAACGATGATATCACCCGGCTCCATCATCGTCATCGCTTCGTCCACAGTTAAATTAGTTTGAATGCGTTCCACTCCATTCAGGCCCCGGCTATCAATGAGATTACTGAGTGCATTTTCTATGGAGTTGAGAGGACAGAATCCCTGAACCCATTCGCGAATAAGGGACATGATGTCGCCGGGAACAGACTGCCTGAATGCAAGACTTTCTTCGATTTCAGCCACGTCAAACACGGCTTCGATGTTCTCACCGTCAACATAATCCGCACAATAGCTCTCGACGGATTCCGCTACAA
>Ga0157380_10003129_pt1 | contig 11288 bp, 8 predicted proteins | sample S35metaG_FD_119757 | JGI IMG/M metagenome (GOLD analysis project Ga0157380, IMG submission 119757) | Switchgrass rhizosphere microbial communities from Kellogg Biological Station, Michigan, USA - S3-5 metaG | ecosystem: Host-associated > Plants > Roots > Rhizosphere > Soil | place: USA: Michigan...
CAGTTGCGTGGCGACGATGGCCGGATCAGCGCGTTCCTGCGATCGATCACCGGCGCAAGTGCGCTGGCCGACACCGCCGGCTATTCGCCCGACATCAGCATCGAGCAGAAAATCGACCTGCTGGAGACGCTCGACGTCGTCGAGCGGCTGACGCTGGCCGTGCGCCTGCAGAAGGAGCGGCTCACCGAGCTGCAGCTGCGCAAGCGGATCCGCGATGACGTGGATTCCGGCGCGCAGAAACAACAGCGCGAGTACTTCCTCAACCGGCAGATGGACGCGATCCGCAAGGAGCTCGGCCAGAACGAAGCCTCGGTGGCGGGGGAGTATCGCAAGAAGATCGCCGCCGCGGGGATGCCGGAAAAGGTCCTGCAGCAAGCGGAGCGTGAACTGTCGCGCTTCGAGCGCATGGGCGACTCGAACGCCGAATCCTCGATGATTCGCACGTATCTCGATTGGCTGCTGGCCGTGCCGTGGGCGAAGCGGTCTGAGGAACGGCTCGATCCGGTCCATGCGAGGCAAGTGCTCGATGCCGATCATGCCGGTCTCGATGACGTGAAGTCGCGCATCACCGAATACCTGGCGGTGCGCAAGCTCCGCGCCGACCGCGGCCTGCCTGACGACAAGCGCTCGGGCGCGATCCTCACGCTCGTCGGCCCTCCGGGAACCGGCAAGACGTCGATCGGCGAATCAATCGCGCGGGCCACGGGACGCCAGTTCGTCCGAATGTCGCTCGGCGGCGTTCGCGACGAGGCGGAGATTCGCGGTCATCGGCGCACCTACATCGGCGCGCTGCCCGGACGCCTCGTGCGCGCCCTGCGCGACGCGGGCACGATGAACCCGGTCATCATGCTCGACGAAGTCGACAAGCTCGGCGCCGACTGGCGCGGCGATCCGTCCTCGGCGCTACTCGAAGTGCTCGACCCGGCGCAGAACCACGCGTTCGGCGATCACTACCTCGACATCGAGATTGATCTGTCGCACGTGCTGTTCATCGCCACGGCCAACGTGGCCGACAGGATCCCCGGTCCGTTGCTCGATCGCATGGAAGTCATTCCATTCGACGGCTACACCATCGACGAGAAGGTCGCGATCGGCCGCGGTTATCTCTGGCCGCGGCAGGTCGAACAGAACGGCCTCGTGGCCGACGACGTGACGATCGACGATGAAGTGCTGCGCGTGGTGGTGAATGACTACACGCGTGAGGCCGGCGTCCGTCAGCTCGAGCGCGAGATCGGGACGCTGTTGCGCAAGACGGCGGCATCGGTCGCATCAGCGACCGCGGCCAAGCCGGTCGTGATCGATGCGGCATTCGTACGACAGGCACTGGGGCGCGCGAAGGTCTTTCACGAAGTGGCGGCGCGCACGGCCACACCCGGCGTTGCCACGGGGCTGGCGGTCACCGGCGTCGGCGGCGACGTCCTCTTCGTCGAGGCTGCGACGATGGCCGGCACCGCGGGACTCGTGCTCACCGGCCAGTTGGGCGATGTAATGAAGGAGTCGGCGCGGATCGCGCTGACCTTCGTCCGCGCCAACGCGGCCCGGCTTGAGATCAAAGACGAAGCCTTCTTCGGCAAGGAGTTCCACCTCCATGTGCCGGCCGGAGCGGTACCGAAGGACGGCCCAAGCGCAGGCGTCACGATGGTGACGGCGCTCGCATCGCTTCTGACCGGACGTAATGTAAAGAACACGGTGGGTATGACCGGCGAAGTCACGCTCCAGGGGCTCGTGTTGCCGATTGGCGGCCTGAAGCAGAAGGTTCTTGCGGCGCATGCGGCTGGGCTGACCGAGGTGATTCTACCCGCGCGCAACGCCCCGGACCTGGATGAGGTGCCGGCTGACGTGCGCGAGCACATGACCTTCCATCCGGTGAGCACGGTCCACGAAGTGCTGGCACTGGCGCTCGAACACGAATCGCTCGCGAAAGCGGCATAGAGATCGATCAGGGTCGTAGCTCGGAAATCGCTTATACTTGCTGATAACCCTGCACCAGGAGGTCGCCGGATCCCGGCGACCTCTTCGTCTTTCTGGTCACGGCCGAATATCGGCACGCGACCTCCGTCAAGTCCATACAGGAGAAAGTCAACCAATGACAGGAACCATCAAGACACTGCGAGCAGACAAAGGATTCGGCTTTATTCGAGATGACTCCTCCGGCAAAGAGGTGTTCTTTCATTCCAGCGCCATCTACGGCGAGGGCATCGACATGCTGCGCGAGGGTGACGGCGTCGAGTTCGAGCTTGGCGACGGGGGCGAAAAAGGGCCTCGGGCGACGAACGTTCGCCGGACCACGACCTAGCGCCTTTTGGGCCCGGTCAAGGCATTGATCGGGTCGTGACTCGAAATCGCCTATACTTCCTCATAACCAGAGGTCGGGGGGCTCAATTCCCCCAACCAATTCCTCTCGACGGTACGCCTGACGATGCCATTCAAAGAAAAGTCCGTTGTTCGCCACAAGCTCTGCCCGGAGTGGGGCGTGGGACGCGTACTGCAGCGAACTGAGGACTACATTCAGATCGACTTCAGCGCTGGCGGATTGAAGAAACTGAAGACTCTCATCGCCGACGAACATCTGGAATCGGCGACTGACGACGAAGCCAAAGCACTGAAGCCCCAGAAGACGAAAGCAGTCTCCAAGCGCGTCGTGTCCCCGAAGACCAGGATGGTCTGAGCTCAACCGGCACTGCCCAGGTCGTGAAACACCTGGGCGCGGTCCACTCGGTCCAACTCGCCACGATCTTCCCATCAGCCAATCGGCTGCGCGTGACTCCCGTCATCAGCTTCTGACTTGCAGCGAAGGCGCGATCGTCTGCGGCTGATCGCCGAGCCGTCCAGCTGAGCACGACGACGTCTCCTTTGGTCGTTGATGCCTCCACGGTGACATTCAGATCTGGAAACGCCAGGCGATAGAACGCCGTGCTGATCTTGATCGCCTCTGGACCGAAAACGAGATCGGTTGACGAGCCCGTTGTGATTCACGAGCCGGCGCTGGCACGCTTTGCCGCGAAGGTTCAGGGCGAGCGTCAGCACGTGGATCGCGGAAAGCAGCGCGAAAATCACGACGAGCACGTCGCAGCTTACTTCTCGGCCCCTCCCTCTCTGGGTAAAAATACGCGGCATGCATCTACGCAACTGGCTGTTTCTGGTGATCTGTTGCGGCGCGGCGGCCGCCACCATCGTCATGGCGGAGCAAAGCGATCCCGGGTGGCAGGTCCTCCTTGCCGACGACGGCTTTGCGTCGCTGGGCGATGGCACGACCAGCGTTCAAGTGGTAAGGCGGTTGCCGTTGCCAACCTTCCTCCTTTCGCGACTCTGAGCTCATCTGCTCTCAAGTGTGGCAACATCTGCGCGTGCGTTTTTCCTTTCGAGATACTTGCTGGCGGACGTTGCTGGTCGGGTTGGTGGTCCTCTGCCCGCTGGCGGCCGTGGCACGCGGCGAAACCAGGCACGTGTTGGTGCTGTCGTCCTCCGAGCGACCGTTCGCGCCGCAATCCGGGTTTGCCGACGCGCTCATGCGGGAGCTGATTCGGTCCTCTCGCGAGCCCATCCATTTCGTCGAGGTATCGCTACAGCCCGCGCGCGCGAGCGATGTCGCACCCGACGTCTCGATGGCGCAGCGCATACGGTCCGCGTCTGGATCGCACAGGCTGGACCTGGTCATAACGATCGGCGGGCCCACAGCCACGTTTGCGCAACATTTTCGCCAGGAGCTCTTTCCCGACACGCCGATGCTCATCGCCGGCGTCGACCGCCGCTTCGTCGAGAACGGCACGTTCACCGACAACGAGACGACAGTGGCCACCGAACACGATCCGGCGCTGATGATCGACGAGATCCTGCGCCTCCTGCCCGAGACGCGCAGCGTCATGGTGGTCGTCGGTGCCTCGCCGGTGGAGCAGTTCTGGTTGCGGGAAATGAAGCGTGAGTTCAGCCGATTCGACGGGCGGCTGCAATTCATCTGGACCAACGAGCTCTCGTTCGACGAGATCGCGCAGCGTTCCCGGACGATGCCGGCGCAATCCGCGATTTTCTTCGCGATCCTGTCGCTGGACGGCAAGGGTGAACCGCAGATCGAAGATGACGCGGTGCGATCGCTCCACGCCGTCGCCAATCGGCCGATGTTCGCCTTGCACGGCGTGGGGCGCGGCATTGTTGGCGGCCCGATGCTGTCCACCGAGGAACTGAGTCGAACGACCGCCCACGTCGCGCTCCGTGTGCTCGCCGGCGAATCGCCGGGCAGCATCAAGACACCCACGCAGCGCACCGGCCAGCCGACCTACGACGAGCGCGAATTGCGACGCTGGAAGATCGGCGAGGGCCGGCTTCCGCCGGCCAGCGTCGTGCTGTTCCGCGAGCCGACGCCCTGGCAGCGCTATCAGCGTCCGATCGCTTTGGGCGCACTGCTAGGAGCGATTCCGGTCGTTGCGATCGTCGTGCTCGCCGGCCGAATCAAGCGACGTCGCGCGCAGAGCCGCGGACCAGTGGCGACGGACGTTCTCACGCCGGGACCCGCGAATGCGACGGTCAGGGTGTGGACCACTGACGCCGATGGCCGGCGCATGGAAGCCGGCCACGCGCCAGGCGCCGCGCAGCACGGCTCGTGGACGGCCTTCGTGCATCCCGATGACGTCGAGCGATGCCGCGAGATCTACCTTCGTGCGCTCGAGAAGCGTGAGCCTTTTCAGATGGAGTACCGCGTCCGCGAGGCCGACGGCGCGGATCGTTGGATCCTCGACACCGGACTCCCGAGATTCTCTGGAGAGAACTTCGACGGTTACGTCGGGTCGGCCGTTGACATGACCAGGCTCGGGTGGGCGCGCGCGGAACTGTCAAATCTGAGCCGCCACTTGATGCAGGCGCATGACCGGGAGCGCGCCGAGCTCGCCAGGACGCTGCACGAGGATGTCTGTCAACGGATGGTGGTGCTCACGCTGCGGCTGCACGACCTGCAGGGCGCAGCCTACGACAGCGAGGTCGCCGATATCAGCGGGGAACTGGTCAGCCTGGTCGGCGAGATCGCCGCGGCGTCGGCTCCGGTTCATCATCAGCTCGAGCTGCTCGGGCTCGCGACCGCAGGCCGGGGATTCTGCGAGGACTTATCCGCGCGGTACGACGTGTCGGTCCACTTTCAGGACGAGGATGTTCCCCGCGATCTGCCCGCCGACATCGCGCTCGCGCTCTTTCGGGTGTTACAGGAGGCAACAGTCAACGCAGTCGTCCACGCTGCGGCACGCGAGGTCTGGGTGTCGGTGCGCGGCACCGCCGCGGAGATTCGTCTGCATGTCGTCGATCGCGGGGTCGGCTTCGATACCGAGCGCGCCGCTCCCAACGGCGGCGTTGGTTTGGTGGAGATCCGCGAGCGGCTCAAACACGTCAACGGCGACTGCTTGATCGTCTCGCGCCCAGGCGAGGGAACTCGCGTCGAAGCCTGGGTGGCACTGCGACCCGTGTAACCGGGACTTACTCTGCTTTGAGGGCCTCGCTTGGATCGATGCCGGCCGCTCTTCGCGCCGGCAGGTAGGTCGCGCATGCCGCAGCGCCCGCCAGCGCGCAGACCACGATCGCCAGCGTCGCCGGATCCGCCGGCGTGACGCTGAACAGGAGCGACGAGATCCACCGGCCCGCCGCAAGCGCGCCCGCCAGGCCGACCATCAGGCCAGCCACGGTCAGGGCCGCGCCTTCGCGCACGAACATCCAGACAACATCGGAAGGCGATGCGCCAATCGCCAGACGAAGACCGATTTCTCTGCGCCGCTGACCGACCATGTAGGCGAGCACGCCGTAGACGCCAATGATGGACAACACAACGGCGATGGCGGCAAACGACAGCAGCACCATCATGGTGAAACGTCGTCCGGCGAGCGAGGCGTCCACAAGCGTCGCGAGCCTCTCCATGTGTGCGAGCGGCAACAATGGATCGAGACCAGCCACATCACGCCTGATCGCTGGAATCGACGCGATGCGATCGCCGGCGCTTCGCACCGCGACGGTGAAGGCGTCCACCGGCTGCTGCTCGTACGGCACGTAGATCTCCGCCGGCGTGTCCTCGTCCAGGCCGCGGTACTTGATGTCGCCCACGATACCGACGATGGTTTTTGGTCCGTTCCGCGCATCGCGCGAAAGCCCGGCGGTGACTCGAATCTGTTGGCCGATCGGGTCCTGTCCCGCGAAGTATCGCTGTGCGGTCCGCTCGTTGATGAGTGCGACATCCAAGCTCGTCGCCGTATCGCGGTCGTCGAATGATCGGCCGGCGCGAATCGGAATCTTCATCACGTCGAAGTATGCGGGGCTGACGACTCGGAGCCCGGCCGTCGGCATCGATGCCGAGTCCGGCACAGCTTGCCCTTCGTGGCGAAAGCCGGTCAGGGCGTTGAGATCGCTCGTGAACGGGAGTCCCATCGCCACCGCGGCCGATTCAATGCCCGGTTCCGACTGGAGCCTCGAGAGAAGTGACGAGACGAACGCCCGCGGGCTCGCGGGATCGGCATACCTCGTGACGGGCAGCGACAAACCGAACGTCGTAACGCCTTCGGGATCGAAGCCGGGCTCGACGCGCTGGAGCTGAACGTAGCTGCGAATCAGCAGGCCGGCCGCGACCAGCAGCATCGCCGCGCCAGCAAGCTCCGAGATGACGAGCACGCGTCGTGCGCGCGTTCCGCTCGCGCCGGCCGCACCGCGATCACGCAGCAGGAAAGCGCGTTGAATCGATCGTCCCGATATCGACAGGGCCGGGGTGAGCCCGGACACGATGCTCGTGAGGAGTGCCAACGCCACGCTGAAGCCAAGGACGTTCGTGTCGACCGCGAGCTCCTGCAGTCGCGGGATCGAAGTCGGCCCGAGCAGTACCAATGCACGCACAATCCAGAAGGCGACACCTGAACCGGCCGCGCCTCCGAATATCCCGAGAACGAGACTCTCGGTCAGCAGTTGCGCGACGAGCTGACGCCGGCTCGCGCCGAGGGCAGCCCGCACGGCGACCTCGCGGGCACGCGCCTGGCCGCGTGCGAGCAGCAGGTTCGCGACGTTGGCACATGCGATCAGAAGCACCAGCGTCACCGAGCCGAATACCGCCACCAGGGTCGCGCGAATGCCGCGAACAATCCGCTCGTGCAACGAAACAGCGGACACCGTCGCGTCTTTTTCTGTTTGCGGGAATTCGGTCGCCAGGCTGTCGGCCACCGTTTGCAGCGCGATGGTCGCCTGGCCGGCCGACACCGTCGGCTTCAAGCGCGCCAACACCTGCACCCACTGCGCGCCGCGCGCGCCGGGCGCGAGATCACGGGGCTTGAAGATGAGCGGCTGCCAGAATTCAGCGGTGGCCGGAAACCTCAGGCTGGCCGGAGCGACTCCGACAATCGTCACCGTCTGGCCATCGAGTGTCGTCGTCGAGCCGACGACGTCCGGAAGAGCGCCGAATCGACGCCGCCACAGGCCCTCGGAGATGACGATCTGATTGCCATCACCCTGCGCGTCGGTTTCCGCGAACGAGCGGCCGAGTGCCATCGGCACGCCCATCAGGTTGAAGTAATTCCAGGAGACTCTCGCACCCTGGAGCCGCTCCGGATCGGCGAACCCGGTCATGTTGACGGTGATGGGTTCCAAGGCCGATGCTTCGAGAAAGGCGTCGCTTGGGCCTACGTAATCGCGAACATTCAGTGGCGAGAACCAGGGCGAGACACGTCCCTGGTGTCCGTAATACAGAATCACGAGGCGGCTTGGATCACGATATGGCAACGGTCGAATCAGCACGCCGTTGACGATCGTAAACACCGCTGTCGCCGTGCCGATGCCAAGCGCCAGTGTAAGAATCGCCACACCAGTGAAGGCCGGCTGCCGCCGCAGCATCCGCAACGCATGACGCAAGTCCCGAAGCAATAGGCGCATGTGCGTTTGACGGCCGCGCGGCCGGGAGGGTTGTAGGCGTCGTCCGTCTGCTAGCGCATGCGCTGAAAGGCCAAAGTCCGCGTCAAACCGTCGGCGGACGTGAGACGCAACGTCAGCGTGTCGCCATCGAGTGTAAACGGGCGGACCCAGTCGGATCCGAGGTCTTCCGGAAAAAGCGATCCTTCCACGTGATGCGTGACGGTGCCGGCTTTTTCATCCACGGTGTAACGTCCGAAGTACGAGTCGTAACCGAGTACCACTCGCGGATTTGACTTGTCGCGTGGACTCGCCGGTGTGGAAATCGCATCCTTCCGGCCCATTCGCATCATCTGCAGCATCATGGCGCCGCTCGGGTCGTAGATGAGGCGGCCGCTCGGTTTCTCACCAAGCACCGGATCGACGATCGTCGTTCCGTCCGCTCGCGATACCGTGCGTTTCATCAGCTGCCAGGTGCCGGCGATGCGTGGCGTCGCGCCAGTTGCCGGACGCGTCGCAGGTGATTGCGCATCGAGAGCGACCGTCAACATGAACGACAGCGCAAGCAGCCGAATTGCCGTGACCATGCCGGGAGTGTAGCACCCAGATGAGAGTAGAATCCGGGCCTATGCCGCTTACAGACATTCGCCGTGCCGCATTGACGACCATCATCACCGCGGCGATCATCATGGGCCCGGCGCTTGGTGCGGATCAGACCGGCGTGCAGTCGGTGCAATACCGGTCGGCTGAAGGCGTGGAGTATCGCTCGCTTCCCGATACGGACGCCGTCAAGAGCGCGCGAGCCGCTCTCGAGGCCGACCAGAAAAACATTTCGAAAATCATCGACCTTGGCGTGGCCCAATCCGGCGCGCGACAGTTTCGCGAAGCCATCGCGACGTTCACGCGGGGGCTCGAGATCGAGCCGAACAACGCGCTGCTGCTCCGATGGCGCGGGCATCGATATCTATCCGTACGTGACTTCGATCGTGCATTCGCCGATCTCTCGCGCGGCAGCGCCATCGATCCGACGATCTACGGAAACTGGTACCACCTCGGTATCGTGCAGTTCCTGCGCGGAGACTTTGCCGACGCGGCCGCATCATTCGCAAAGGCGCAGCCGATCGCACCGGACCCTGGCGAACTGGCGGGTTCCACGGACTGGTTGTGGATGTCGCTCAGTCGAGCCGGGCGCGGCGCGGACGCGAAGGCGATGCTCGATCGCCGGCCGGACTCGAAGCCGGTGACCAACGCCTACACACGACGCCTGCAACTGTATCGTGGCGAGATTGGTCCGGACGCCGTGATCACATCGGCGGACACCGACGAAGTGCAGGTCGCGACACTGGCCTACGGTCTTGGCAACTGGTACCTCGTGCGCGGCGACAAGGCGCAGGCGCGGAGATCGTTCGAACGATCGGTTCAGTCGGGTGGGTGGCCGGGGTTCGGATTCATCGTGTCCGAGGTCGAGCTCCGGCGGCTTCGTTGAGAGCGCGAACCGCGATCAAAAAGCGCGCTCGGTGAGCGCATCGATGGTTCGCGACAGGCGCATCGCGCTGTCCCGATCCAAATCGACGAAACGAACGGCCACGCCAGACGTGTCGCGATACACGGCTTCAGCGTTGACGGTGATGGGACCTTCGCGAGGCAGATCGATTCTCAGCCTGAGCGTCGCGCCCGCTGGCCGGTCCTCGCCGAAATTGACGAAGCCGCCACCGAGGTTCAGGTCGTAGATCAGGACCGGCGTCCTGGGCACGTCCAAGTGGGCAGCGTCAAACGGACCGCGGATCCGAACGTACCTGCGTGACTGCGTGCTCTTGATTTCGCTGGCCATGAGGATCACCAACGCAAAATCGGTTCCGGGGCTGGAGTCCATAGTTTGCCCGTTGCGGCACACTAGCGCATTACAGATTTCGAGCGCTTGGTACGAGAATCGTGAGCGCATTCTACGCCGCCGAGCGGAAGATCGTGCAATTGTTCCGCTGGTTTGAAGCGAATTCACGACTGCGAGCTGGCTTCGTGCAAAGAGGACCTGCTTCTGATGCATACTTTCGCACCTAGGAGGAAGCCCCCAATGTATCGATATGTGGTTCGCGCGGCGATTGCGATCGCTGTCGCGCTGATGTTTGCAAGTCCTTCCCCGGCTCAGAGCTCTCAGGCCAACCCGAACTCCCAGAATCCAAAGAAGCAGGCGAACCAGGTTCCCGAAACGGGACCGAATGAACCCGATGCCACGTCGCCCGACATGTTCGATCGGGTAATGGATAACGTGAAAGTGACGGTTCGCGCCGATGGCACCATCGTCGCTGAACTCGACGACTCGTTCATGGAAGCGTCCACGGTCACCATCGGTGCGGACGGATCGTTGCAGTTCGAGCATTTCACCGGTGTCGATCGTGCTGAGGCGGCGGTGAAACGTCAGGCGATTCAACCGGCGCTGCCGCTATTGCCGGCCCGCTTCTGGCCGCTGTGGACGCCCATCTTCGAGGAGAAGGAGTAACCGCCATGAAAATGCGTACAGCATTCGCGGCGGCGCTTGGCGTCCTTCTCGTCGCGTCGACAACGATCGTCGTTCGCGCGAACGCCACTGTCATCATCGTGAACAACGACGGACCCGGCGAGGGCTTCAACGACCCGACGCCCCGCGTGCCGATCGCGGGCAACGCCGGCACGACGCTCGGTCAGCAGCGGCTCATCGCGTTCCAGTTCGCGGCCGACAAGTGGGGCGAGACGCTCGACAGTCCGATCCCGATCGTCGTTCACGCCAATTTTGATCCGCTGGATTGTACCGCGACCGGCGCCGTTCTCGGATCTGCCGGCTCATCGTTCGTGTTCAGGAACTTCGGCTCGGTGGGATTGGCACCAGGTCCGGTCGGCGCGAATCTGTGGCACCCGTCGGCGCTTGCCGACAAGCGCGCCGGCGTGGAGCTGAATCCCGGTGAGCGGGACATGCGAGCGAGGTTCAATGTCAACCTGGGCAACCCCGGTTGTCTCACGGGCATTGGCTGGTATCTGGGTCTTGATGGGAACCACGGCACGAACGTCGATCTGGTGGCGGTACTGTTGCACGAGTTCGCGCACGGAATGGGGTTCCAACAGTTCGGGAATGTCTCGAATGGGTTGCCCCTCGCGGGGGCCGACGACGTATTTAGCGCACGAATCTTCGACAACACGAAACAGAAGTACTGGACGCAAATGAGCCCGGCCGAACGCGTGGCATCGGCGATCAATCCGCGCAATGTCGTGTTCGACGGTCCCGAAGTGGGCGCCGCCGTGCCGAGCGTACTCGCGCCGGGCACGCCGCTGCTGAGTATCTCGTCGCCAGCGTCCATTGCCGGCATCTACCAGGTCGGCACTGCTCAATTCGGCGCGCCGCTGTCGTCCCCAGGCGTAACCGGGCAAATCGTCGTCGGCCTCGACGCCGCGAACGCGCA
>Ga0157380_10003130_pt1 | contig 11282 bp, 9 predicted proteins | sample S35metaG_FD_119757 | JGI IMG/M metagenome (GOLD analysis project Ga0157380, IMG submission 119757) | Switchgrass rhizosphere microbial communities from Kellogg Biological Station, Michigan, USA - S3-5 metaG | ecosystem: Host-associated > Plants > Roots > Rhizosphere > Soil | place: USA: Michigan...
ACTCTTACTATCACAATTCGCACGGGTGGGCGCGAGCACTCGCTGCCCGCTGGCCCACACCGATTATCGGGACCGTGGGTACAGGCGGGGCGTTCAACAATCTGCCCCGCTTTCCCTACCAACTTGGTTACCTACTGATTCGCTCGGGACGATTCTTAAAACAACTCACAACGTCCGAGCCTGACGCACATTTCTTCACGCCTCGGGATTAGTAACCCAGGACAGAAGTTCGAAACTGCCCGCGCAGAGTTTACTTGCCCGCCGCTGATGCAGACGCCCCCGGTTGCGATACTTCTTTTACGACCTCACCCGCAATGCCGGACTGCGTGTTGAGCGCAATGTCGGCTAACGCCACAATGCCACAGCATGAGCCTGCGGTATCGACAACCGGAACGCGGCGAATTTTGTTTTCCTCAAGAATCTTGCTGCATTCCTCCACCGACATCTCCGGTGTCACAGTCACACACGGCTTGCTCATGCAATCACCCACGGTCAGATCGAGTGGATTGGTTCCCAGCGCTACCGTGCGGCAAACAATGTCGCGATCGGTGATTACGCCCACCGGGTGTTTCTTTTCTTTGCTTTCAACTACAGGGATCTCGCCGCAGTCGTGATCGACCATCATTTTGGCGACCTCTTGTAAGCCCGTCTCGGGAACACAACATGCCGGGTCGGCAGTCATAACTTCTTTCACTAGCATTTAGCTTCACCTCCGCTGAAATTTTCTAAGTGCGTACTTTGAGAACTCCGATGTCGTTATTCGACAACGAACAAGTAATAAAGCTGCGAAGATAGTCTTCGGCTGATATGTTGGGAACTGGGGGCTTCGTTTGGGGGATCTAACAGGGATTAATTACGGGGGGTCATTGCATACTTGATCTATCGAACTACAATGTCAACACGCCTCACTCCGAGTTTCTAGTTTTACTGCCTGATCATCGTTCGCAACTGCTCGGCGGCTTTCGCATCCAAAGGCTTTAAGGCGTCATACTCCGCCGTAGCCGATTGTTTGTCGTTGATCGCAAGATAAGTCAGGCCAAGATTGAAATGGGCGGCCGCAAGCGAGGGCTTCAGTTTTACGACTTGTTTGTAAGCTTCAATTGCCTCTGCGTAGCGCCGGCCGCTGAAGAGAGTGACTCCCAAATTGAAAAACGCAGCGGCGCTATTCGGCTCAATTTCAGTCGCCTTTCGCAATGCCTTCGCAGCTTCTTCGTAGTTTTTCAATCCGTTATAAGCGTTTCCCAAATTCTTATAAGCGTGCGACAGCACTTCCTGACGGGTTTGATAGCCCTGCTTGAATGCCTCGCCCGTTTGCCCCAACAGACGAATTGCATCAAGACACTCGGCAACCGCGTCGTCGTACCGGCCGCTATGGTTAAAGAGATAGCCGAGATTGTTGTGAACTTCCGGATTGCCAGGATCCACCTTGAGGGTGTCTTTGTAGGTCTCGATTGCTTCCGGCAGGCGGTTCGCGCGCACAAGGGCGTAACCCAAAGGCATCAACGCATCGGTATAGTCGGGCTTGAGTTTGATGGCGTGATGATACTGCTCAATTGCGTCGAGATATCGACTCTGGTCGAGATATACATTTCCCAAACCGGCATAGGAACGCGCGTCGGTCGGATCAAGACGTGATGCTTGTCGATACTGCTCTTCAGCTTCGGAATATCGCGGTGTTGGAGCACTGCGAGCTGCGTTAGCACGCGCAATGATTCGGTTCTGTTCCTTGGCAACCTTGGGGTTCGGTGCAACCCGGTGCCCTTGTAGTCTGCCGCCGCCCACCGGCGGATTGTCTGGCTGATGAAAGATCAGCAAAGCGCCACCGATTACGTCGCGATTGAGGGAACCACCTCCGTCTTGCGCAAAGACGCTGGAACCGAGAGAGAGGCAAGTTAGCGTCAATGCGACTGTGGTGAAGCGAGACCAAATACTCAAGCAAAACATTTCCAACTCCTTGCCTTCGGAGACCAGGGAAACAACCTTAGAAGCATTATAAGTCTCAAGTCTCAAGTCTCAAGTCTGAAGTCTCAGGTTTCGGGTTTCAAGTCTTGCGACGTTGACGAGTCTCGGTTTCGGAGACTCACCTAAGGTTTTGAACATGTAACCCTGGAACCTGGAACCTGAAACCCGGAACCTGAGACTTGAGGAAGCCTACGCTTTTCGCTTAACTAGTCGGGCGACGGCCTCGGCGAGCATTCGGGGTTCCACCGGTTTTCTGACGTGCATCTCGTAACCGGCAGCCAGTGACCGAACCCGATCATCTTCTCTCACATAGGCCGTCAGTGCGAGAGCCGGAGTTTCTCCGCCATGTTCGGGCGCGAGTGCACGTATCTTCGAGATCAGCGAAAAACCATCTTCGCCAGGCATCCCCAGGTCTGAGATCAGAACGCTCGGCCTCCATTCGTCGAAGAGACGCAAGGCATCGACACTCGAGGTTGTGGAACGCACTTCGGCCCCATAACGCTTCAACAGGAGCGAAACAATCTCAAGCGTGTCCAGCTCGTCGTCCACGACAAGGACGCGCAGTCCACTCAAATCGATCGCGCTGAGTTTCGCTTCCACCTCGCGTGCCGGCTTACCAGTAACTTTCGCGTCAGCATACCAAGAAGTCGGGATCTCGTGGGCTGGTGCGACCGGAAGTTTTACGGTGAAGACTGCGCCTGACCCGGATCCCTCGCTTTCCGCGAGGACGCTGCCGCCATGCAGCTCGACAAGATGCCTGACAATTGACAGACCGAGACCGAGTCCTCCGTGGGCGCGCGTCGTTGAAGAGTCCGCCTGACGGAAACGCTCAAAGACGTGGGGCAAAAACGGTTTGCTGATACCAATGCCTGTATCGCTCACACTAAACTCCAGATGAGAATCAACCTGGGTCAGACGAACCGCAACGCGACCGCCCTTTGGTGTGAACTTGATGGCATTAGAAACCAGATTCCAGACGATCTGTTGTAAACGATCAGGATCCCCGGTGACAAAACCGGGCGTCTGTTCGAGCGTGACAGCCAGTTTGATTTCCTTGGCTGTCGCCGCGGGATGCAGAGTGTCAATCGCTGTGTGCACAATCGGGGCAATATCAACTATGCGCGAGTCGAGATTCAGCTTCCCAGTGATGATGCGCGACACATCCAGGATGTCGTCGATGATTGCAGCCTGTGCACGCGCGTTGCGCTGGATAACGGTAAGGGCATTTTGCGTGGTTTCGCTATCGAGATCGCCCAGGTTCAGCATCGCTGACCACCCGAGGATCGCGCTGAGCGGCGTTCTCAATTCGTGTGAAACCGTCGCCAAAAACTCATCCTTTAGACGATCCGCCTGTTCCGCCTCCTGGCGGGCCAGCTGTTCCCTCTTGAGCAGCTGCTCGCGCTCCTGGTCCGCCTGACGACGTTCGCTGGTATCGTGGAACACAACAATGACACCGATGATCTTGCCATCCGGATCTCTGATCGGAGCGCCACTATCTTCAATCGGAATCTGTCTCCCATCCCTGGTGACCAGAATCGTGTGGTTGGCTAGCCCGACGATATTGCCTTCGCGTCGCACGATAGCGAATGGGCTTTCCACAGGCTCGCCTGTGTCCTCATTGATGATGCGAAATACTTCGTCAAACGATTTCCCAGTGGCTTCGGCGGTTGTCCAACCAGTCAACGCTTCTGCGGTCGGATTCATAAAACTGACCTCGCCATTGAAGTCGGTGGCAATCACCGCGTCGCCAATGCTGGACAGAGTAACCTGCAGCCATTCCCTTTGTTGGCGCAGCTTCTGCTCGGCATTGCGCCGTGCGCTGGCAAAGATCACAAGACTACCGAACAAGATCATTCGGTTAAAAACGATGAACAAGAATCGTCCGTTGATGGGAGCGGTAGAAAAGTAGTCCAGCGTCAGCTCAAAGAGAATGGCGATCAGAAGACCGGGCCCGCGGCCCAGGTACCACGCACTGCCAATCATCACCAGAATGATCAGGGACGTGAGGTCAAGGCGCGCCGACGTGATTCGCGGCAGACCGAGTATCACCAACATCACCAGGATGAAGGAGCCCAGCGCCAGGCCGTAACGTAGTGATGTTGAACGAACGTCTCGGAGCATGGGGAATCTCTCACCGGATTCTACACCAGCCCGAGTTTGTTTGATTCAAATTAGATTGGCGCTAGTTGAGGTCGTCGAGTTGCAGGCCGATTGGATCTGCACCAGCGCCTTTGATGCTATCAATGACTCTCGTCACTTCACCGTAAGGGATGGACCGGGGAGCTTTCACGAAAACTGTCTTTTGTATGCGAGAGCTTTCGGGTAGGTCGGTTCGCATCATCATCTCCTCTCGATAAACCCGATTGTTGGTCCGCTCCTGAAAAACGCTCGCAAGTTTCTGCGCGAGCTTCGATGAGTCGTCAACGGTCCCCATGTCAGCCTGCTTATTCAACTTTAACCTGCGATCGGCCTCGATGGTAACGATCAGCGTCAGATCGTTCGGCTGTAGCGGCCGGTCGTCGGGCTTTGACGGCAACCTGGCAGCGAAGCGGCTCGGTCGCAGCGGTGCGGCCACCATGAAAATGATCAGCAGAACCAACAGAACGTCGATCAATGGTGTGACATTGATGTGCGGCTTATTTTCGATTGGCGTTGCCAGAGACATGGATGGCACTCCTTTGGCTCAGTAGTGCATTCTTAGACACTCCTGCTGCTGCAAAGTTCCATCGAAGTGGTGGTTATGAGAACGCTAACACGCTGAGTCGCAAAGAAGACAAAGGAAAATGTTTTCCTCTTTCTTGGCGAGCTCTGCGTCTTGGCGACATGGCGGTTACCGGATCCGTAGCCAGAGCCGCAATGATCGCCAAATCGCCTATCAGTAGACGCGCTGTAGCCTCAAGATCAGCACCCACGCCACCAGTCCGCAAAGAACAAAGCCAAATGCATTGATGACGCCGTGTGTCATCGCCATTTGCGGAATATCAACAATCAGTTTGTGGAAGACAATGCTATAGGCGTAGACGCCGGCGAGGGCCATTGCCGGGACAACGGAAAGTGACGAAACCACCAGGAGTATTCTCGGAAGTAGGGAAGAGATTAACGGCACAATGCTAGTGATGGTTGTTAGGGCCAGGCAAACTAACCCGATCGAGATAACTATGGCGCCAACCAAAGCTAATAACGGCGAGCACGTGATGCCTGCTGCCACAATCGGTGTTCCCGCAAGTACGCAGACAACGACAAGCAGGTAGATCGGTTTGGTCCTGCTTGACGTCGACAAGTGATGGCCAGTGACGCCTGTGAGCAATGGCGCCGCAAATCCTGCGAAGTGGAAGTGAACTGCAGTCAGCAGCACGATCGTGTCGCCGAACCCGAGTGGCTGAATTCCCAGACGGGACATGATCAGCCAAACTGCACCGACTGGTAAATAAATCATTGCTGCGATAACAGACAGAGCTGCGAATGTCGGACCTGCTGCGTTACGAAGGCGACCGAGCAAGATCAAACCGTCAAGTCCAATCAGGCTCGTAGTAATCAACCAGGGCAGGGCCAAACCAGCTGCTTTAGTTCCCGGAGCGAAGAAGCTTGAGATGATGATCGCCAACGCAGCAAATGGCTGACAAGCTCCGGCTATGTTGAGAAGCACCGAGCTCCGCTCCGAAAAAGTGCCAATCAGAGCCAATCCGAGTGGCACGATCACCAAAACGCCGAGCAAGAGTATTCGCTGGATCAACTCACCTTCAGGCGAGTCGGACAACGAAAAAGGCAACAACGCCAGCCACGCTGCGCCACCCACCAGCGCCTTTGCCGTGTTCTGTTCAGACAAGAGCATTCCTCGAGTTAAGAACCAAGCCACAGATTCAACGGATTAACACGGGTCAGAATGATCAAGTTCTTATCCGTGTCGATCCCTGAAAATCTGTGGCCATTTATCCGGGACATCCACGTAGATATGTGGCGACAAAGGTAGCGGCGCCGCGTCCTTTAAGCAAAAAGCAGCCGTAGAGGATTCTCAGGATCGAATAACAAAGGAAAGAACTGCCCCTGCATTTTTTTACCTTCAGGAATTGCCGGGACGCCCTCCAAAGGCGGACTCTCGGACGCGGAGACCACGCCATCGCGAAAGACATTGATCACTGTCGCTCGGCGCGGATCTTGGGTGGAGTTCTCATATGAGCCGTGCACCATCAGAGGGTGATGAAAAGATGCCTCGCCTCTCTTCAACTCAATCGGCACAGGTGTGAAACGGGCTTTTTGATCATCACTCAGGACACTTTCGATTGCCTGCATGTCGTCCGCGAGTCCAGTAACAGGCAGAAGGTTCCAGCGATGACTGCCCGGCACATAATGCACACATCCATTGGCGCGGGTGGAATCATCGAGTCCAATCCAACAAGAGAGATGTTGCATTGGCCGGGTGCGCGTCCAGTAAGAATAATCCTGATGCCAGGCGACTACTCCTCCGTGATGTGCGGGTTTGGAAAAGATCTGATCGTGCCAGAAACGAACCGGGCCGTTCAGCAATTGTGCGGCGGGCACCAGAAACGCGGGATTCCATAACAGGTCGTGAAAGCCTTCTGCAATCCTCCACGCACCAAGGGCGTGAAATAGAATTCGGGAAGGATCGGTTGACTCGTTTGAGTTGTATTCGTAGAAAAGCGAACGGCCTGGGTGATCGGGATTTGTTAACTCGGTGAGTTCGTCACGGAGCACGTCAATCTGATCGTCGTCAAGAAGACGAACACCAGACAGGTAACCATTCGCGTGATAGAACTCGAGCTGTTCTCTAGTCAGCCGATATTGTTTTAGACACTCGTTAAGGCGGGGAAATAGGTTAGTGAGGGGCTCGTGGTGGCGTGAGAGATCGACGGTCATGGGCTGTGATCTTCGAAGCGGCGTAATATCTGCTTAACGCACACTAATATTTCGTGGGGTTTCGTGTGGCTTCGTGGATCGTAACCCGGCATCCACAAACTAACGATCCACTAAACCACACGAACAAACACGAAACGACTATTTCGGACTTCTGAGCCCAGCGATCACCAACCTCGCCACTGTCGGAATAATCTCACGCTCGTTGGCATGCTCCGTGGTAAAAATCGCGAGGACAAACTTCTTTCCGTCTGGAAGCTCGACGTAGGCAACGTCGTGACGCGTGGTGCTTGTCCAGCCGGCTTTGGACCAAAGCTTGGCGCCCGAAACATCGGAAAGGGCAATCCCGGTGAAGCCGTGTCCCTGGTCGTCAGCATCACTGCTCTTCCCCGTATAGTCGCGCTTGAGTAGCGTCATCATTTGGCTGCTACGTTCCGGTGTGACGGCCTTACCGGTAACAATCTCCATCATCAAACGAGCCGTGGCATCGGTCGTCAACTTGTTCCGGTTCTCGCCGTTCTTGCCGCGCGACACCTGCTCACGACCGTAAGCGTCTTCGCAAAATGTTTTCTGGTTCGTGTTGATGTTGCTATAGCCGAGCGAAGTGAAATAACGGTTGACGGCATTGCGCTGGTATTGCCACTCTTCCATTTCTTTCGGCGGCAGTTCATAGCCGCCAGTCGTGTGTGTAATCACATCAAGGACGTATTGCGTGGCTTCATTTGAAGAATCCACAATCATGTCCTTCAACGCGCGCGTCAGCTCAGGCGTTTCCGTGATCTTCTTGTCCTCAAGCCAGCGGTGAGCTGCGGCCAGATAGAAAAGTTTGACTACGCTTGCCGGGTAGATTCTTTCGTTCCCACGAAAACTCGCAGTAACCGGATGCTGAACGTCGCTCAAATCAATGAGCGTGATCGATAGCTGCTTCTCTTCGAGTTTCTTGTCGGCAAATTTCGCAATTGTTTCGCTCGCTGCTTTGTCAACGAGGGCTTGTAATGTCGTCTGAGACTCGGAGTCAGTCCTGACGTCTTTCCAGCCGCTCACGGGAACTAAGAGCGCAAACAAAAGCATACAAATCAGGATTAGCTTAGTGATAGTTTTTGCGTTCATGTTATTTTGCTTAGTGATCTTGTCTTAAGAGCCCGATTTCACTTTTTTCAATAGACGATCCACAAAACTCCACAAAGGTTTCGTGTTGCCTGGTGTGATTTGGTGGATCGGTTCCTCTGGTTTTAGAAGTTAATTGCTCAACAATCTCGATTATAAGGCAGACCATGGAAAAAGTATCGAATGAAGGACTCGTTCGCGGTATTCGTCAATGGGATCTCATCGGACTTACCATCAACAGCATCATCGGCGCCGGTATCTTTGTATTGCCGGCGAAGGCGTTTGGTCTGATCGGGCCTTACAGTCTGATTGCATTTGTGAGCTGCGCTTTTGTGTCTGTGCTGATCGTTCTCTGTTTTGCTGAAGTCAGTAGTAGGTTCACGGACACTGGGGGTCCCTATCGTTACGCTCGTGTGGCATTCGGGCCTGCTGTTGGGTTTCAGGTTGGCTGGCTGAATTGGCTCGCGCGCATCAGCGCTTATGCCACCAATTGCAATCTGCTGGTTGTTTACCTGGGTTTCTTTTGGCCTCCAGCAACATCAGGCTTGTTTCGTGCGCTGGTGATTACTCTACTAACTGTCACGTTAGCGGCCATCAACTACATTGGGGTTCGGGATGCAACCCTCACGAGTAACATCTTCACCATCGCGAAACTGCTTCCGCTCTTGCTCTTCATCGCGACTGGCCTCTTTTTCCTGGCTCCAGCAAATTTCGCATTGGGGCCCGCGCCCTCTCTAGGCTCCTTTTCGACAACGGTTTTGTTGATCGTTTACGCGTTTACTGGTTTCGAGAATGCGAGTGTGCCGGCAGGCGAAATTGAGAACCCTCGTCGCAGTTTGCCCATAGCCATCCTCGCCGCCATAGCGATCGTCACCGCGCTCTATCTATTAATTCAAGTGGTCTGCATTGGAACATTGGTAGACCTTGGCAAGACTGAACGCCCCTTAGCTGAAGCGGCCAGATCATTTCTCGGCCCGATCGGAGCGTCATTAATCGCAGCAGGTGCGATAACGTCCATCATCGGCAACCTCAACGTAAACCTGTTGTCGTCTCCTCGCATTCCGTTCGCCATGGCCTTGCAGGGAGAACTGCCGCAAAAACTCGCCGCTGTGCACAAGCGGTTTCGCACGCCGCATGTCGCCATCCTGTTGACTGCTGCGTTGGTACTCGCATTGACACTTTCTAGTAGTTTGATTTACGCGCTGACTGTGAGCACGATTGCGAGGCTGCTGGCTTACGCTGCGACGTGCGCGGCACTGCCGCGATTGCGTTACCAGAAAGACGCGCCGCCGGCTATGTTTGTACTGCCCGCAGGGATAGTAATCAGCGTGGTCGCAATTCTGCTTTCGCTCTGGCTGTTATCAAACAGTACTTTGATCGAGGCACGCGATTCTGGGATAGCAGTTGCGGCCGGATTATTAATCTATTTTGCCTACCGCGCATTCAAGAAGCCGGCGACAGGTCCCCGCAGGGGACCAAGTTAATAGCCGTGGGCAACGCCCACGGAGACTGAGCGGGAAAGTTTCTGACCCTGAAGGGGTCATACATCACCTGCAGGTGCGACCCTTTCAGGGTCGAATTACGATCGCGCGTGATCCGGGGGCCTCGCCTCCGGCTACTAACTCCCACGCTTTCAGCGTGAGGAGTAAACAATCCGCCCGTCCATGATTGTAAGGACAACTTTTACCTTTTCGATATCTCGCGGTTCAATCGTAAAAACGTCCTGCGATAGCATCACAATATCGGCAAGCTTGCCCGGCGTTAGTGTACCTTTGGAACCTTCCTGAAACTCCGCAAACGATGAGCCGAGTGTGTAAGCTCGCACCGCTTCTTCGACAGTGATCTTCTGTTCGGGAATCCAGCCGTTCGCGTTCTTGCCGTCGAGTGTGCGGCGCGTGACCGCGGCATATATGCCTAGCACAGGATTCAACGGCGCTACGCTCCAGTCCGTTCCAAATGCGAGTGTGGCGCCGGCATCAAGCAACGAGCGAAAGGCGTAGGTTGTTTTAGCGCGTTCACGTCCAATTCTCTTCTCCGCCCAACGGCCATCGTCGATGGCGTGATAAGGCTGCATAGATGCAATTACTTTTTCACCTGCGAATCGCTGAATGTCCTGGCGGCGCAGGTGTTGGGCATGCTCGATACGAAAACGACGGTCCCGTGCGCCATTCTCCCGCGACACTTGGGTGAAAAGAGAAAGAATCTGATCATTCGCTCGATCACCGATGGCGTGAATCATCACCTGAAGTCCCGCACGATCTGCCTGCCGCACACGTTCAAGCATTGCGCCCTCTGGGAACATTTCGTCGCCGGCGAGACCACGCGTCGTAGGTGCATCCAGGTATGGTTCGTAAAAGAATGCGGTAGTGGAACCGAGACTGCCGTCGGCGAATCCTTTCAACCCTCCAATCCTCAACATGTCGCTGCCAAAGTGCGCATGTATCCCGGTGCGAGCTAGTCTCTCCCAAGCGGGCAGTGGTGCGACGGCATAGATCCGGGTTTTCAACTCGCCGCGATCGAGGAGGCTTTGGTAAACGCCCACGTCGTCGCCCGCGGACATGTCCTGCACACTTGTGACGCCCAGCTTCGCTGCATGTTCGGTCGCGGCACGCGCAGCTGAGAGTTTCTCTTCAATACTGGAATCCGGAATTACTTTCCAAACTGCGCTCATGGCGGCATCTTTGAGCACGCCTGTGGGCTCCCCGGTGGTTGGATCTCGCACGATAAGGCCGCCGTCGGGATCCGGTGTCAGCTTTGTTACGCCCGCGAGTTTCAACGCCAGACTGTTGGCAAGTGCCATGTGGCCATCGAGACGGCTGACGAACACCGGAGTATTCGGTGTAAAGCGATCTATCAATTCCCTTGTCGGTAGCGGAGCCTTGCCATTTATCTCCGGCCAACGTTCGTGGTCCCAATCTCCGCCAGTGATCCAACGGCCGGCCGGAAGCTTCGCCGCAAACGACCGAATTCGCTGCGCAAACTCCTCCGGCGTACTGGCGTCGCGCAAATCCACACTCGAGAGTTGAAATCCGCCACTGAGAAAATGCACGTGGGCGTCGTTGAATCCAGGCAATACCAATTTGCCGTCGGCGTCGATCACTTCAGTTCTGCTGCCGGCTAGTTTGCGGATTTCAGCGCTCGAGCCTACAGCGACAATTCGATTGCCATGGACAGCAATCGCTTCGGCGGTCGGCTTCGCGGGATCCATCGTACGTACGTTGGCGTTGACAACAATCAAGGTTGCCGACAACGACTCGTTGATGTTGGTTTGAAACTCAGCTGTCATGAGACCTGCCGCGACAACTAGAGAAAGAAATAATTTTAGATTCATGAAGGTTCCA
>Ga0157380_10003134_pt1 | contig 11278 bp, 7 predicted proteins | sample S35metaG_FD_119757 | JGI IMG/M metagenome (GOLD analysis project Ga0157380, IMG submission 119757) | Switchgrass rhizosphere microbial communities from Kellogg Biological Station, Michigan, USA - S3-5 metaG | ecosystem: Host-associated > Plants > Roots > Rhizosphere > Soil | place: USA: Michigan...
AATATATGTTCAGCGCAGGTAAAGGTAACGCGCTTGAAATTTCCGCAGACAAAGCCGATGGAATTGTTGTCGCTGATGCTGTCTTATTTATTCCCCAGCAGATCTTATTTATTCCGAAGGAGAAATGATCCCGGAGAATTTTTCACCGCAGAGGCGCAAAGGCGCAAGGTTTCGCTATGAATGTTTTTGATGCAGTTGGTCTTTAGTTCCCTAGATATTTTCCTGCTAGTATAACCAAAGCCGCAGCTATAACCGCGCCGATAAGCGCATTGAGCTGCATGCCGCTGACAAAGGCCTCGTTGGCGGTGTTAAGCAATTGATAACTGATATCACGGGGGAGCTTAGCAGCAACTGTAACGGCGCCGCCTAGGGTCTCAGTTGCTTCATTGCCCAGTGTTTCGGGAACCTGATGAGGAATTCCAGCGTTCATTTTTGTTCGATAAATGGCGGTTCCTATACTGCCCAGAATAGCGATACCGAGCGCACCGCCAAACTCGGAGCTTGTTTCAGAAATAGCAGAAGCAGCACCTGCGCGCTCTGGGGGTGCAGCTCCAACGATCAAGTCAGTCGTTAAGGTGATGACAGGTGCTATTCCCAGGGAATAAATAGACATGCCAACAATCAAAAAACCAAGTCCTGACTCCACCTGTACCTGCGTCATCATCCCAAAACCAATCACCGCCAAAACAAGCCCCCAAGTTACGACATGCACTGGGCGAAATCGGTGGGCTATCATGGGCGCAAAAACAGATCCCACGATAAATCCACCGAAGGACGGCAATGAAATTAATCCGGCCTCCATCGGTGAAAGGTTCTGTATTAACTGCAAGTATTGAAAGATGAAAATAAACGCGCCGAACACAATGAAGGTAACCAATGTGTAGATCGTCAAAGCGGCACTAAACGCCGGAGAGGCAAAGAGTTTCAAGTCGATCATCGGATCGGCCAACCGGCGCTGTCGTCGTAAAAACAACGCTCCAATTCCTATCCCGAGAAGTATCGATAATATCGGCATCCAGCCCACGCCGTGTTCGGCAATCTTCTTAAGTCCGAAAATCATGGAGAGCACTGCTGCCAGTGAAAGGAGCGCGCTCACAAAATCAAGTCTTCCTGCATTTGGATCTTTAAACTCTGGTAGGAAAATTGGTCCGAGTGTAAGTAGAAGAATCATTACGGGCACAGCAATCAAAAATACCGAGCCCCACCAGAAATACTCCAGCATCATCCCTCCAATTACCGGCCCGATCGCGCCGCCCGCGGAATAACTGGCTACCCATACGCCGATGGCAACGGTACGTTGCTTTGGGTCAAGAAACATATTTCGAATCAGTGAAAGGGTAGAAGGGGCTAGCGTTGCCCCGGCTATTCCCAAAATTGCACGCGAAAGAATTAACGTTTCAGCGCTATTTGAAAAAGCTGCAAGTATAGAAGCGCATCCAAAAGCGGCTGCCCCGATTAGCAGCAGGCGGCGACGCCCAATTCTATCCCCGAGCGTTCCCATTGTAATTAAAAATCCTGCAATGAGAAAACCGTAAATGTCTACGATCCAAAGAAGTTCGGAACTACTCGGCTTAAGATCCGCCGTGAGATGCGGGACAGCCAAATTCAGCACGGTTAAGTCCATTGAATAGAGCAGACAGGGAAGTGCGATGACCGCTAAGCCAATCCATTCTTTGTTGCCCGCGCGCGGGGTTGGCGATTCTCTTGTTGTCGATATGTCAACCATGATGTTTTCTGTTTTGGGTGTTGTTAGCTTCCCGAAAGTTTAAAACCGTTTAAATCTTCGGGCAGTCGTGCTCCGCTATATCGAACGGAGTCAAAATTTTTGGACAGTGTTTTATAAAAATTTTTCTGCCGACCAAAGATATTAGGTCTTATTATTACCAGAGGGGTGTGAATACGTCAATCAAGATTGCAAAATCTGACAGATTTGATGGTCCTGTGGATATTTTTTGAAAAGTCTGAAACAATAATTAACTTAACACCGTTAAGTAAATCATCTAGCCTAAGAAAATGACTATTAGCACGAGAAAAGAGCGCCAAAAAGAAGAATTAAGGGGTAAAATCCTGCAGGCAGCGAGGGAATTGTTTATGAAGAAGGGGTTTGAAGATACGTCAATTAGAAATATTGCCGAGAAAATCGAATACTCCCCAACGACGATCTATCTCTATTTTAAAGACAAGGATGATATTTTCTGTGAGCTTCATAAGGAAGGATTTATTTTGCTGAATCAATATTTCAGACCGCTGGCGCACGTCGCAGATCCGTTCGAAAGGTTGAAAGCAATTAATAAGTCGTATATCACTTTTGCCTTGGAAAACGGGGAATTATATGACCTCATGTTCATTATCCGGGCGCCGATGGACTCTATAAAAAAGGAAGATTCGGATTGGGAAGAAGGGAAGCGATCTTTTTCCTTTTTGACGAATACGATTGCCGAATGTATCGCCAAGGGCTACTTTAAGGATATGCAGCCGGAGATTGTAGCTTTCACAGTATGGTCAATGGTGCATGGTATTGTGTCGCTTGAGATCCGGAATCGATGCTCTGTGGTCGAAAGTTTGAATCAAAAGGATTTGGCTCGAAAGGCTAGCGAGATGGTGAATGAAATATTAGAAAGAATGCATAAAAACGTACAATAAATTTTTTTGCCATACGACTTAACAGTGTAAACTAAATGATCAATGCAAACTAACCCTCTAAAAATCAGCATGAAAGGCCTTCGCTGGACCTTAATTTTTGTAGCCTGCACCGGCATGTTAAGGGCACAGAGCCTGGAAGATTATGTGCAGGATGGCCTGACGAGCAATCTCGTACTGCAACAGAAGAATGTAACCCTTCAGCAGGCCCAGCAATCACTCAATCTGGCAAAGAGTTATTTTCTCCCGACCGTAAATGTGTTGGCAGATTATACCTCTGGCGAAGGCGGTAGAAGCATTGCAATTCCCGTCGGCGATCTGTTAAATCCTGTATACACGTCGTTGAACCAGGTTACGCAGAGCGATGCATTTCCTCAGGTAGAGAATGTCAAGCAAAATTTCTTTCCCAAGGATTTTTACGATGCGCGGGTCCGTACGTCTGTACCCTTGATCAACACGGACTTGTACGTCAATCGTACGATTCAAAGTCAGCAGGTCATGTTAAGGCAATATGACCTTGACGCCTACAAACGGCAACTGGTTCTCGACATAAAAACGGCTTACTATAATCACGTTGCGGCTGAGGCTGCCGTAAAAATTTACGAAAGCGCTTTGGCGTTGGTACATAAAAATGTTGAGATCAACGAGTCGTTATTGCGAAACGGCAAAAGTTTGCCAGCAACGCTGCTTCGGTCCAAAAGTGAATTGGAGCGCGTGAAGGCAGACTTAAACAGTTCACGAAATCAGGTGAGGAATGCCCGTCAGTATTTGAATTTCCTGGTGAACAGAGATCTGGATCGTGAAGTAAACACAACGTCATCGCTGGAGGACATGCCAGTTGTGATGGATTCCTCAGGTATGGTTGCAAACCGTGAAGAAATTCAGATGCTCAGGGTGCAACAAGGGATCAACGAATCGTCTCTTCGTTTGACGCGACTGAGCCGCCTGCCTAAAGTGAACGCCTTCTTAGATCTTGGCACACAGGCTTCCAGTTGGAAATACAATGAAGATTCTCGCTACTACCTGGTTGGTGTTCAACTTTCCGTTCCAATATTTCAAGGTTTTCGAAACTCGATAACAGTTCGTCAAAACAAATTGGAAATCCAGAAAACGGAACAGCAGTTCATTAACACAAACCGTCAACTGGAACTTGCAGCAACCCATGCATCGAATCAACTACAAACTACTATTCAGAATTATCAGGCCGCTCAGGAACAATTGAAATCCGCGCAAAGCTATTTCCACCTGATCGAAAAAGGGTACAAGGAAGGTGTGAACTCCCTCATCGAATTTCTGGATGCACGCAACCAGTTCACCAATTCCCAACTTCAACTCAACCTCCGCCAGCTTGAAGTGTTAACGGCGCAAGCTCGTGTTGAACGCGAAACGGCTTCCTATTCATTCCAAAATTAAAATCAACACTCTCTATGAAAAAAAATATAATCATCATCAGTACAGCCCTCGCAAGTGTAATCGGGCTTTTGTTTGGCATGCAGTCTTGCACTGACAGCAGCGGAAAGGGCAATGTTCCAAGGAACTCCGAACCCATCCCGGTCCGAATTTTAGAACTCAAAAAATCATCCGGAACAGAAGTCATCAAAGCATCCGGGCAATTGACAACGGATGATGAAACAATTCTTGGATTCAAGACCAGCGGTATCGTGAGTTCAATTCTTGTTAAGGAAGGCGATTTCGTTAAAAAGGGCCAACTCCTGGCTACGCTCGACCTTCGCGAGATAAATGCACTGGCATCACAGGCACGTCACGGGTACGAAAAAGCTCAACGTGATTTTCGTCGAGTTCAGAATTTGTATAAAGACAGCGTTGTCACCCTTGAGCAGCTCCAAAATGCGGAGACTGGTTTGGCAGTGGCCAAAGAAACCCTGGAGGCAGCGGAATTTAATCGCAGCTTTTCATCCATCCATGCTAACGCGACTGGTTATATCCTCCGGAAATTTGTCAACCCTGGTCAGGTCGTGGATGTTGGCGATCCTATTCTGTTAACCAACGGTGCGGCCGATGGCAAATGGATTTTGAAGATTGGCGTTAGCGATAAACAATGGTCATCCATTAATATTGCGGATAAAGCAAAAGTTACCGTCGATGCTTTCCCGAACCGGGCGTTCGAAGGTATGGTAAAACGTAAATGGGAAACATCTGATCCGCAGACTGGTGCATTTACTATTGAAATAGAAGTAAGAAATCAAAAAGCAAGATTTGCCAGCGGGATGTTTGGTGGCGCGGAGCTTTCTTCGGATGCTTCTCAAGCGTCGTGGAGCGTGCCATATGAGGCAGTATTGGACGCCAACGACAATGAGGGCTTTGTATTCATTACGAATGACAACAAAAAAGCTGTGAAACAGCCTGTCGTTATCGAATCGTTCAATGGTAATACCGTCCGAATAAGCAAAGGTCTGGAGAACAGCAGCGCCTTGATCGTTTCTGGAAGCGCATATCTCACAAACAATTCCCCCATCATCATTTCCAAATAAATCCGTTATGAAAATATCTGAGTACGCGGTAAAGAATTACCAATTTACCCTCATTATGTTTCTGATGGCTGTGGCCTTAGGCGTTACAACCTTGTTCAACATGCCGAGAAGCGAAGATCCTGAAATTGAAGCGCCACAATACGCGATCGTCGTGGTATATCCTGGCACAAGTCCGGAAGATATGGAAGAACTTGTTGTAGATCCGGTGGAAGAAAAAATCAACGAGCTGGAAGACATGAAAAGGATCAAGACAACTATTAGCGACGGCCTTGCCGTATTTAACGTTGAGTATAAATATGAAAGTGATCCTGACGAAAAATACCAGGAACTGGTCCGTGAGATTAATGGACTCCGTTCCGATCTGCCTAAGGATATCTTCAGCATCGATATTAAAAAATTTCAACCTTCCGATGTCAACATCGTTCAGATTGCTTTGATATCTGAAAATGCCTCGCGCGCGAAATTAAAATTTCACGCGGAAGCGTTAAAAGATGAATTGGAAAAAATTTCCCTGCTGAAGAATGTTGAAGTGCAAGGACTACCTGAGCAAATTGTCCGAATTGAACTGCGCCTGGAAAAGATAGCGCAAATGCATATTCCGTTGCAGGCCATCATTGGCACGTTGCAAAGCGAAATGGCTAATATTCCAGGTGGAAGTATCGTCGCAGGTTCCAAGTCGTTTAGCATTAAAACCAGTGGCAACTACACCAACCTGGAAGAAATCAAAAACACCATAGTGTATGCAGCAAATGGAAAAAATATCTTACTCCGTGATGTTGCTGAATCCTATATCACTTTTGATGAAACCAAACACATTACCCGGCTCAACGGACATCGCTGTGTGTTTGTAATTGCAGCCCAAAAACCAGGTCTGAACATTTCACAAACACAAAAAGTTTATGCACCTGTTTTGGAAGCGTTCGATAAAAAATTGCCATCCAATATCGACATGGTTCATCATTTCGATCAGGCTGAAAATGTAAACGGGCGTTTGGCGGGCTTGGGAAAAGATTTTCTCATAGCAATATTTTTGGTTTCCATTACGCTGTTACCATTGGGATTCCGTGCGGCAACCATTGTCATGATTTCTATTCCACTGTCCTTAGCGATTGGCCTTGTGCTTCTGAATTTACTTGGCGTTAGTCTTAACCAATTAAGTATCGTAGGACTTGTAGTGGCCCTTGGCTTGCTTGTAGATGATAGCATTGTGGTGGTGGAAAATATCGAACGCTGGATGCGCGAAGGCCACACACGATTTGAGGCCACTATTAAAGGAACGAAACAAATTGGTCTGGCTGTTGTCGGTTGTACCGTCACACTGATTATTGCCTTTATGCCCTTGCTTTTTTTGCCAGAGGGTGCAGGAGATTTCATAAGAGGTCTACCACTGGCCGTGATCATGGCTGTCGTGGCATCCATGGTGGTATCGCTCACAGTGATCCCTTTTTTGTCGAGTCGTTTGTTAAAGGACCACGGCACGTCAGCTGGAAATGTTTTTATGCAAGGCTTGCAGAAGTTAATTCATGGCAGCTATTCGAGATTGTTGGACAAAGCGTTAAAACATCCGGTTATTACCACAGTATTGGCAGGCGTTATTTTCTTCGGATCCCTGCAACTTTTCTCCTTCATAGGCTTTGCATTGTTCCCGGCATCGGAAAAACCGCAGTTTATTATTAATGCTATCACGCCCTTGCAAACAAACCTGGAGAAAACTGATTCGGTGGCCCGGTACGTTGAAGATGTGGTGCGCCAGGTGCCCGAGGTTTCGTACTACGCAACCAACGTCGGGAAGGGAAATCCACGCATCTACTATAACGTCGTTCAGGAGAATGAAAGAACTGACTTTGCCCAGGTCTTCGTTCAACTTGGTGAACACACATCGCCGGCCAAAAAACTTTCCATCATTAATTCACTGCGTGATGAATTCAAGGCGTATCCCGGTGCAAAAATAGAGGTTAAGAACTTCGAACAAGGGCCGCCCATTGTGGCGCCAGTAGAGGTACGGTTGTTTGGTGATAACCTGGATTCTCTTCGGTTATATGCGGGTCAGATTGAAACATTGTTGAAACAAACTGAGGGTGCAATTTATGTAAACAATCCAGTGAGCAACCTGAAAAGCGATATTCGTGTTGTGATCAATCAGGACAAGGCTCGTATGAGTGGCATCAATACGGTCGATATTGATCGCACGGTCAGGCTGGCCGTCGCGGGTCTGGACATGGGAAACTTCTCGGATGCTGAGGGCGAGGATTTTGACATTTACCTCACAACACCGAAAAAAGAAAGGGCGACGCTGGCTTCGCTGGACAACCTGTTTATAAATACTTCGCAAGGGGCCTCGGTGCCCTTGGAACAAATTGCTTCGCTAAAGTTAGAATCTTCGCCTTTGAGCATCAATCACTACAACAAAGTCCGTATGGTGTCGGTATCCGCTTTCGTTCAGAAGGGACGTACGAATGACGAGGTTATCAGTGACGTACTTGAAAAAATGCAAAATCTAAAGTTACCGGAGGGCTACAGCTTTATGATGGGTGGAGAAGTAGAAGCTACCCAGGAATCGTTCGGAGGTCTTGGACCGGTCATCATTGTGACTGTGTTCCTTTTTGTCGCGGTGCTCATCTTGATGTTTAAGACGTTCAAAAGTATGCTCATCGTTCTAAGCGTAATTCCCCTGGGAATAGTTGGCGCTGTGGTGGCGCTGCTGATCACGGGAAATCCATTATCATTTGTCGCCATCATTGGACTTATTGCATTGGCAGGTGTTGAAGTGAAAAATTCGATCCTCTTGGTGGACTTTACTAATCAATTACGACAACAAGGGAAGTCTGTTGACGAAGCCATTCGTGAAGCAGGAGAGGTTCGCTTTCTTCCTATCGTGCTGACTTCTTTAACTGCCATAGGTGGGCTTATGCCCATCGCGTTGTCGACAAATCCATTGATTTCGCCTTTGGCCATTGTTCTCATTGGCGGGTTGATCAGCTCAACTATTTTGTCCCGGATCGTAACGCCCGTAGTGTATAAGTTGATTCCACCGAAGGTGGGGTAGATTTAGTCCCTGATTTCCGGAATGTTGTCCTGAATGCCCCTGATACTGGTTAAGAGACTTGAAGAAGTAGTCTACCACTATTCCAAAGGGAAAGGGCTATTTAAAATAGTATTCTCCGATGAAAGAAGGCCGGTGATAAGCATTTTATAGTAATGGGGTATACAGAAAAGTAAGAAATCAAAGGACATACGTCACTATTAATGAAGATATCCATCCTGGAACCCACTTCTTTTTTTTGTTAAATTGAGCCAAATTGGGCACAATAATGCCGCTTTTCTGGTTACTTTGAGTTTTTACCTCGAATTCAGATTGAATAATAAAATACCTTAATCTAATATGAATACTATCTTCTTTGATTCAAAAATGAATGATGACGAGAGACGTCAGCAACTTTTTAATGGCCAGCTTTTCGTCTTTTCTCCCGTTAAGAGTGCCCAAGCCTTTTGCAAATGGACACAAGAATTTGTTCAGGGCTACTTCGGAAAATTAGATCCGAGAACAGCGCAATTTGAACTTCCCGTTGAAGAGTATGCAGCAATTCTTGCTGAATTAAAACCAAAATTTATTCATCACCCTGAATCCAAAAAATTCATACAAGGAATTTTAAGTGAAGTGGGTTGTGACCTAGGAAAAACTCACTTTGATGTTCCACGACTTCGAACTGCAACCAGTGACAATTACTTAACCTCCGGCATCGCTTATGCTTTTCACCCTCACCGCGACACTTGGTATTCAGCCCCCCAATGTCAATTGAACTGGTGGATGCCAGTTTTTGATATTGAGTCTGGCAACTCCATGGCTTTTCATCCTCGTTATTGGAATACACCTGTAAAAAATGGCTCCCACACCTACAACTATCAGGAATGGAACGCCAAAAACAGGTTTATTGCCGGCACTCAAATCAAAACGGATACAAGAGTTCAGCCCAAACCTGAAGAACCTATGGAGCTAGATCCGCAAATCAGAGTAATTGCCAACGTAGGTGGAATTTTGATTTTTTCAGCTGCACAAATGCATTCAACAGTCCCAAATGATACTGGCAAAACCAGATGGAGTATCGACTTCCGAACGGTTCATGCCGACGACGTTTTCAATCGACGAGGAGCACACAACATCGATTCAAGCTGCACTGGTACACCGATGAAAGACTACCTGAACGGAAAGGATCTAAGTCTGTTGTCCGATGAAGCGTATAATATGTATCTCGACGCAACTCCCATTACAACTCCTGTTGTTAAGAAAAGCGCTTTAGCGAAAGGAGCTAGTGTTTGATTGGAGACGGATTATCGTTTGTCGCCAACCAATTAGTTTCGAGTTCTAGTTTGAGGTTTCTAGTTTTCGTAGCCATGAAGCCGGTAAATCACTATTGATGGTTAATAATTAATCATCGGGAGTGATTTTTTTTTGGCTTCTTTTTTCTTTGTCAGTTGTGGATCACGTTAACGCTGACGTGGCGAATTCGCATAGCTGATTTTTCCATGATGTTATAAATGAGACAATAAATGTTAGTTCCTGAAAGCCTGTGAAACCCTTCGTGAAGCAGGGGAGATCCTGAATTCTTCCGATCGTGCTGACTTCTTTAGCTGCAATTAGTTTCGAGTTTCTAGTTGGTGGTTGCTAGTTGTGGTAGCCACCAAGACCCAAAGGTTCGCAAAGGTCGTTGCTAACTGAGCCCACTTCTAGCTGGAGTCGACTGCGTCGCGGGGCCTACCGCCAGTAGGCGGGCCTTTGTGTGGTCCCGCCCTGGAACCGGCAATCAATACATTCTTCAGGTGCAACGGTGTATCCAACAAGTTCCTGTGTGACAATGTCGTAATACCGATCAACCACTAATTTGCCCTGCAGGGTTTCGGGCGATATGTCTGCAAGCTCTATAATTTCACTTTCACAGTCTTCATAACCGGTGGGTCCGTAAGGACCCGTTCTGGGCCCCGTGATTTCGCTACGCAAAAATAAAAGGCGTTTCTTGTTAACGGTTGATGCGCTGAAATGCCCAATAACCGGTTCGTCCGGATGGCTAACACACCGGAAATTTGACGCGGCCTGTGAGGGCATGGGATCAAATAAGCCACCGAGAGATTCGCTGTTCTTTTTTGTCAGCGTCCAATATTCATGTGCTTCTCTCGTCAGCGCGTACTGCTTCACGAGAATGCTATAGCCATGATATAATTTCCGGGACGTTTGAGGAATGGAAAATAAATGATAATCATATACTACGTCCTGGGCAAGCGCTGTAGTGGAGTGGAGATAAATGTTATTACCAGGAAGGGTCTTCCAGCAAAAATAGAATTCGTCAGCACGGGCCCTGGGAACCATTTGGCCATCTTGATAATAGTAAACTGAATAGCCGGCCGAATACATCCAGGTTTCATCGTAAGTCCAGAGATAATACGGGGAATTATTTTCTTCATCGTGGGCGAAAATTTTGAAGTCGATGGCATCCTTTTCGAGATCTTCTTCAAAAGTGACGCTGTCAATCAAGGCGCTTGATATGATAGAAGCATATTCGGATAAGTATTCATGTGAATTGTGCGTCTTGATGCGCAAACGGTATTGGTCCGCGAGCCCGAGCCCTAATGGAGGGGCAACGTACCGCCCATTGTTTTTTTCCACCAAAGTATAAATCTTTCCGCTTTCAGATTCGATCTGTACCATTGCGCGGGTTTCACCTTCAAAAGTCGTTGCATCTGCGATCGTCTGTGTGCGGCTCAACGTAATGAAAGTAGAATCATTTCCAATCAGAAATCCGTCGATCACGAGATAATTGTAGTCAGCAACAATTACAGCAGGCATATAGGGCTCGACACATCCGTTTATGAAAAGACAAATGCAGAGTATTATTCTTTTCGTGTAACGCATCTATGTCTTTTGGATCTCCCATTCATGGCCCGATAATTTAACAACAACGGTCAGAATTATCATTGAAATTATGATGACCAGTTGAAAATCTGTTTGAAAACCTTTTATTAGGGACACATCACACATCATTTGGGATGAACTCAGATGGAATGCTTTATTGGTTTTAGGGAAATGTCTTGACTTATGTTTTAAATATTGGCGCTTGACACCCCTTTCCCCACGATCGAGGGGTGATAGCATA
>Ga0157380_10003135_pt1 | contig 11278 bp, 8 predicted proteins | sample S35metaG_FD_119757 | JGI IMG/M metagenome (GOLD analysis project Ga0157380, IMG submission 119757) | Switchgrass rhizosphere microbial communities from Kellogg Biological Station, Michigan, USA - S3-5 metaG | ecosystem: Host-associated > Plants > Roots > Rhizosphere > Soil | place: USA: Michigan...
ATCCTCCAGAGAATTAAGCTTATTAACGGGCCGCACATGTTAACACGGCCGAGTCGTGGCACGGGCATTTTGCCCGTGAAGTGGGAGAGTGGCACGGGCATGTTGCCCGTGAAGTGGGAGTGGCACTCACCTTGTTATCTTTAGGACATTCACGGGCAAGCTGCCCGTGCCACATTTCTAAAGCAACGGTGCTCACAAGATTTGCTTCAAAGTCCCTGCTGTCAAAGAAACTTAGTAATGTTTTTTGGCGTAGTTCAAATGTCGGTGGCTTCCGTGCTATTCTGACTACCCGCGGAATTCAAATCCGCCGGTGACAACGACCTAGTCAAAAATCAACCAGCCATTTAGGAGGTTGCGTGAGAAATAGATCAGCACTAACGGGTATTGTCGTCCTTTTACTCGCCCTTTCACTTCCCATAATCGTATTTTCGCAGCAAGGCAGGTCGGCCCGGATCAATCCTGAGCGTGTCGCTTCAGGACGCAACGCGACGGGCAAGGCTCCGGTAACTGGGGCCATGATCAAGCACGATCTGGGTGACGCGCTGGCAATCATTCAGGCGAACTACATCGACGGCAACGATCTCGATTACAACTCCGTTTTCAAGTCATCGATAAGCGGGATGTTGAGCGCACTCGATCCGCATTCAACCTACTTCGATCCGGTTGAATTCGCTTCATTCAAGACAGAGCAGCGTTCGGAGTATTTCGGAATCGGCGCCACCATTGGTGACTTGCGTGATAACGGCGAGGTCAACACCTTCATTCGCGCAACCTTCCCCAATGCTCCAGCGAATAAAGCCGGGCTTCGATTTGGCGATCAAGTTCTTGAGATAGACGGCCAGTCGATGAAGAACAAGCCGTATCCCGAAGTCCGCAAGCTACTGATTGGACCTCGTGGAACGAGTGTAAAAGTTACGGTCAAGCATTTGGTATCCGGAAAGACCGACACCGTACAGATCACCCGAGACGCCGTGGGGCTTCCCTCCGTACCCGAGGCCTACATGATTCGGCCTGGGGTTGGTTACGTTGCGATGACGGGCGGCTTTAATTACACCACCTCAGACGAATTTACGGTCGCGCTGTCGGACCTGCACAAGAAAGGGATGAACCAGCTCGTTCTGGATCTGCGCGGCAATCATGGTGGATTGCTTATACAGGCCGTTAATGTTGCTAAAAACTTCTTAAAGCGAGGTCAGGCGATCGTCTCTCAGAAGGGCAGGATTCGAGGCAGCTCGGAAACTTTCACGTCCGATACCGTCAATCCGGACTCAATCCCACTCGTGGTGCTTGTGAATGGCGAGAGTGCTTCAGCGGCAGAAATCGTCGCTGGCGCCCTGCAGGATCATGACCGGGCTTTGATTGTCGGCGAGACTACGTTCGGCAAGGGATTGGTTCAGTATCCCTATCCACTGGACTACGACTCAGCCTTGCTGCTGACTGTGGCCAAGTATTTCACTCCGTCTGGGAGATTGATTCAGCGAGACTATTCCAACGGCGAGATTTACGATTACTACACCAAGGGTGGCACAACCGGAAATAAGAACGCCACTTCGGTTGGTCCCGAAAGTCATACGGACACGGGGCGACTGGTATATGGCGGGGGCGGCATTTCTCCCGATGAAGTAGTCAAGGCGACAGCTTTCACAAACGGGCAACGGAAGCTCTTGAATCCAGTTTTTGGTTTCGCTCTTGAGCTGGCAGGCAATCGCGTCGCCGGGCTCGACAAGTACGTGATTAACAGTCCGATCGACTACAACCACGACATCTCGCCGTTGGACTTTCCGGTTAACGATCAAGTCTTCAAGGCCTTCAGGGCCTACGTGGCGAGCAAACCTGAATTCAAGCTCACGCCCGAACAGGTGGATCGAGATCGGGCATTTGTTGAGAAGCAGCTGCGCTATGAACTCTCGACGGGAGCGTTCGGTTCGACGACTGCTCTTCAGATTTACAATAACGACGATCCGCAGATCGCTCGCGCAGTCGATGTAATGCCACGCGCCCGTGAACTGGCGCTTGCTGCACTCCGCGCGCAGGGGAAGGCGTTGTAGTACATCGCTTTCTTATCAAATTCAAAAATAGCCACGCTCACAAGCGTGGCTATTTTTGTATTTGCTGGTCTTAGAAGTCCTAATCAATCACCAATACAACTTTCCCAAAAGTCTCGTTTGATTCAAGTCTTAGGTGTGCCGCGCGAATGTCCTCGAGGGAAAAGGTCGAATCGACCACGGGTTTCACTGCGCCACTAGCGAGCAGCGGGCAGACTTGCATCGCAAACAATCGCGTTGCCGTTGTCTTCTCTTCAACTGAACGGGCGCGTAACAAAGTTCCGGTTATGGCGGCTCGTTTGCCCATCACTTTTGAAAAATTAAAGTTCGCTTGAGAGCCCGCAGTTGTACCCACTAGCATCATCCTGCCCTTGAGCGCCAGAGAATCAAGATTGGCTTCGAAGTAGGCGCCGCCCACCAGATCCAGAATGACATTGACACCTTTTCCGTCCGTCCATTCCTTTACTGCGTCGGCAAACTTATTCGGCTCATCACCCACTGCGACGAAATTCTCGAGACCAAAAGCGCGCGCCCGCTCGAGCTTTTCCGCCGTGCGAGATGTTCCATAGGGCTGTGCGCCGGCTGCTCGCGCTAACTGAATGGCGGCTGTTCCAACCCCGGAGCCGGCCGCGTGGATCAAAACCGTTTCGCCAATAGTCAATTTCGCTTGAGTGAATAACGCGTCGTGGGCCGTGATGAAGACTTCCGGTACCGCTGCTGCTTGCGTCCAATCAAGGTTTGCCGGAATCTCGGCGAGGGTACCTTCGGGTACAACAACGTATTGAGCTTGCGCGCCTCCCGCGGCGATACCAAAGACGCGATCGCCTGCTCGCCAGGTCGTGACATTCTCACCAACGCTTTCGACTTCGCCGGCAAATTCCAGTCCAGGAATGTCCTGAGGCACACCGGGAGGTGCTGGATAACGGCCCAACCGTTGAAGAATGTCAGCGCGATTCAAGGCTGCCGCACGGACGCGCACTAGTACTCGATCGGCTGTTGGCCTTGGCGGCGTGTCGACTTTTCTGACTTCAAGTCCATCAACTCCGCCGTGCTTAACAATAACTACCGCTTTCATGGTGGTCGCGATTGTAACAGGTGCTTAGAGTTCAAACTTTAGTTTGTGGTGAGCGGCGCCTATCCCCAACATGGTTTACTATCTGCGCGATGAATTTGCCTCCGTTGCTTATTATCAACAACGCCGCGGCGCGTGCTCGACAAGCGTGGCCCAACATACAAAGACAACTCGAAGAGAAAAAGGTTCAATACGAAGTCTACCTGACGACTGGGCCCGGCGATGCGACCGGACGCGCTCGAACCGCAATCGAGAACGGATGCAAACTTATCGGAGTGGTCGGCGGTGACGGCACGCTGAGCGAAGTGGCTGCGGGCTATTTCAAAAGGGCGAATGATAACGAGCTACCAATGCCAATCAATGACGACGCGGCCCTCGCGATTCTCCCGTCAGGAACTGGAAACGATTTTGCCCGCACCCTGCTGGGCAAGCGCGCTGACATCGACCGCTGGATTGAATCCTTCGCTTCGTACGCAGCTGAATCTATTGAAACGCAGACCCGTCTAATTGATGCGATTCGAGTACGCACCGATAATTACCAGCGTCAGGTGATTTGTATCAACGCTTCTACTCTGGGGCTTGGTGGCGAGACCGCCAACCGAGTAGCCGCGCAAGGTGACTCAATGCGACGACTGTCCGGGGAGACTCGGTTTGTAGCTGCGGCGCTGGGCGCGTTGGCTGCCTGGCGGGAACGTCCGGTGAAAGTTCAAATGGATGACAACACCATTATTGAAGGACCGATGAACTTGGTCGCAGTAGCTAACGCGCGTTTTGCTGGAGGCGGAATGATGCTGTCACCTTCCGCCGAACTCGACGATGGACAGCTCGATGTAGTGACGGTTAGCGGATTAAGTCGCGCGGGAATTCTTCGTGAGCTAACGAGGATTCACAATGGCGGGCACATCGCCAATCCCAAAGTGAAGATTGTTCAGAGCCGCTCCGTCAACATACAGACCTTCACTCCCGAAGACGCGTTATTGATTGAAGTCGACGGCAACGTCTCCGGCAAAACTCCCGCCGACTACCACGTGATCCCTAAGTGTTTGAGAGTTGTGGTTTAGGTCAGTGCGATGCGCGAACGGATCGCAGCGCCAAAGGCGCGTAATGTGACAGCCTGGGCCAACGGCCCAGGTGTTCGGCACCAACCAAATGGAGCGCTGAAAGCGCGCGATGCGATAGCCTGGGGCAACGCCCCAGGTTTCGAGTCATCCGACGCTTTGAGCGCTGAAGGCGCGAAATCAATGCATCAATCCCAGACATAGCGTTCGTCATACTCAATTTCATAGCTCTTAAGGAACGCCCGGTACTCATCCTGAAACGAAATGCGCCGATGATGCTCTTTCTGGGAAAGGATATACCGCTTGACCCTCTTAACTTGAGACTGCCCTATAGAGAACGCTCCATAGCCCCGCTGCCAGTGGAAGTTTCGGAATTCATTACCCTTTGTCTTGATCCACTTTGATGATGAGGTCTTAACTTCTTCGACTAGCTCCGCAATCTTCACCGTCCGGGCCAGCGAAAACAGGATATGAAGATGGTCGAATGTGCCGCTAATACATAGTGTCGGCGATTTTAGATCGCGGAAGATTGACGCGACGTAAGGATAGAGTTCTGGCTCAATGGCTCGCGTGATGAACGGTTCACGATTTTTTGTGCTGAATACCAAATGAACAAGGATTGAAGATAGAGATTGAGACATGTTTTTGCTCGCTTTCGCAGGATTCCGCGCCTTCAGCGCGGGGATTGAACGACACCGCGGACCTGGGGCGTTGCCCCAGGCTGTCACACCCCGCGCCTTCGGCGCTTCGGAGTGAGTAGCGAGCCCTAATTAGTTTGATTGGTGGCGGTCCTTAACAACACTTCGGTAGGCACTAAAGATTTGTACGCGAGCCTAAATCCATCTGCGGGCGCGGGCGACCACATTGTCGACGTTGAATCCCAGTTCGCGCATGGCGACGTCGCCGGGGGCAGAGGCACCGAAGCGATCGAGACAGACGGCGTCGCCCTGAGTACCGATATATCTTTCCCAGCCCTGCCGCACGCCAGCTTCAATTCCGAGACGGGCGGTCACTGCCGGTGGCAGTACTTCATCTCGATATTCCTGCGGCTGCTCATCGAAGAGTTCCCAACAAGGCAGCGAAACGACGCGAGTTGGTATTCCGTCGGCCTGCAGTCTTGTTCGAGCCTCGAGTGCGAGCGAAACTTCTGAGCCTGTTGCAATCAAAATGATTCGCGGTGCTGGATTCGGATCGGCTTGCGCAAGAAGGTTGCGGAACACATCAGATTCAGCTTCTTCTGCGCTTATTTGTCGCACGTCTACGAGTTGCTGCGCCAATGATCCGTTTTCAGCCTCAGCCAAAATATAGCCACCTCGCAACAACCCCTCCGCCGCCGCGTAAATCGAGCGATCAATCAGCGGCACCTTCTGTCGCGTCAAGGCGAGGGCTGTCGGCATGTTTCTTCGTTTGATGGCCACACGCCACGCCTCGCGCACTTCATGCGAGTCCGCCGGTCGAATCACGAACAAGTGCGGAATAGCTCTGAGTGCAGCCAGGTGTTCGATCGGCTGATGAGTTGGGCCATCTTCGCCCAGACCGATCGAGTCGTGCGTGAAAACGTAAATCACCTGCACTTCCGACAACGCCGCCAGCCGAATCGCCGGCCGCATGTAGTCTGAGAAGCACATGAAGGTGCCGCCGTAAGGAATCAAGCCTCCATTCAAACTCATCCCTGTCATGGTTGAACCCATCGCGTGCTCACGAATGCCCCAATGCACGATGCGCCCAGCCTCATTGCCTGCTTCCAAATCGCCGCCGCCCTTGATGTCAGTATTGTTTGACGGGCCGAGGTCCGCAGAGCCGCCGATCAGCATCGGCATGTACGGCGCAAGCGCATTAATGACCTCGCCACTTGCGGCGCGCGTTGCGATAGCCTTCGCATCTTTGAAGTCGGGAAGGTGATCCTCCCAGCCTGTGGGCAGATCGCCATTCATTATCGAGTTCCACATCTGGCCCAGATCCGGATGTTTCTTTCCGTACTCTTCAACTTGTGCTCGCCACTCTGATTCTCGCTGGGCGCCACGGTCAATCGCTGTGCGAAAGTGGTCCAGCGCTTCGTCAGGAATGTAGAACTGCTTGTCTTCGGGCCAACCCAAATGTCTTTTGGTTTCTCGCACCGCATCCGCGCCCGGCGCATCGCTGTGGGCTTTGCGTGTACCGGCCGTAGGCATGCCGTATCCGATGATGGTCTTTACGCTTATCAACGAAGGTCGATCGCCTACAGACTGCGCATCTCGAATGGCTGTTTCGATGGCGTTGAGATCGTTGCCGTCTTCTACAGTCGAAGTATGCCAACCGTAGGCCTCAAATCGCCTGGGAACGTCTTCAGAGTAGGCCAGCTTCGTAAAGCCCTCGATGGTGACCTGGTTGTCATCATAAAGATAAATGAGTTTTCCGAGCTTCAAGTGGCCGGCGAGCGATGCCGCTTCGGATGCCACACCCTCCATCAAATCGCCGTCGGAGACAATCGCGTAGATGTAGTGATCGATGAGACGAAAGTCTTCCTTGTTGAATTTTGCTGCGAGGTGCACGCCACCCATGGCCATTCCCACGCCGTTGGCGAAACCCTGGCCCAGTGGTCCGGTGGTGATCTCGACTCCAGGAGTCATGCCGTACTCGGGATGCCCAGGTGTCTTTGAACCCCACTGTCTAAAGTGCTTGAGCTCGTCGAGCGGTAGATCATATCCAGTCAAATGTAGCAGCGAGTAAAGCAACATCGAGCCGTGGCCGGCTGAAAGTAAGAAGCGATCGCGATTCTCCCACTTGGGGTTCCTGGGATTGTGACGAAGGAAGCGTGTCCACAGCACGTAAGCCATCGGGGCGGCGCCCAAAGGCAAGCCGGGATGGCCGGATTCAGCTTGCTGCACAGCGTCGAGTGACAGGGTCCGAATCGTATTTATGCAAAGTTGATCGAGTGCAGTATCCATTGTGTTATCAGTCTCATGAATAGGCGCGCTCATGCCGATCGTTTCCTCGATTCTGATTTGGGATTGCTCTTACTGTGGAGTGTTCAAGCATCGCACAGCTAATGCTGCGCAGTCCAGCAGACGTCCGACAAACTTCAGTTTGTCGCTAAACTGTCAAGGTTTTGTTTTCCGCGGTAACGACAAACTGAAGTTTGTCGGACACTAGTTGCGTTACAATGTGAGCGATGCAGGCTGAGACCCTCAACTGTTTCAATTGTGGCGCCGCCGTATCGTCGGACTCGACCCAGTGCCAGTACTGCAGCTCGCGTTTAGCAACTGTTTCCTGCCCCGCGTGTTTCGGGATGATGTTCCGAGGGAGTAAGCACTGCCCTCGGTGCGGAGCGGCTGCTGGAGCAATTGCCGCGGCTGATTTGCCGGCCAGAAACTGTCCCCGCTGTCGCACCGAGATGAAGCCTATCACCATCGGAGCGACTGTAGTGCGCGAGTGTTTCAAGTGCGAAGGCCTTTGGCTCGATGTCTCGTCATTTGAAAAGATTTGCGCCGATCGTGAGCAACAATCTGCGGTGCTTGGAGCGGCTTCACCGGCGCCTACACATCCAGCTAAAGATGTTGTCAACAAAGTCAGTTACGTTCCCTGTCCTGAATGTGCTCAGCTGATGAATCGCGTCAATTTTGCGAAGTGTTCGGGAGTCATCGTTGATGTTTGTAGGGGCCATGGCACCTGGTTCGATCGCGATGAACTCAGCCTCATTGTTGAGTTCATACGCGGCGGCGGATTGGAAGCGGCCCGAGACAAAGAAAAGGCTCATCTCGAAGAGGCGCGCCGGCAACTGGAGGCTGAGCGCTTGAAGACATCAGGAAGTCTCAACATGTGGGGTGTCCAACAAAGTGAAGATCGCCTCGGCGGCATAGCCTCCGCGCGCGGCCTATTGAAGATATTGTTGGATTAAGCTGTAGCATTCGGTTGACTCAATCTAGTTTTGGTATTGCGGATGGGGCACAGACTGAAGAGCCTGTTGCAAAACTCTTCTCATTCACACCCGGGTTTCAACCGGGTGGTAAGCGGCCACGCGGAGGCTGTTAACCGTTTCAACGGTTTCAGTTTATTTGTTTGCGTTGGAAACCGTTGAAACGGTTAAGGGGTTTTCCTTACTCTCAACACCCGGTTGAAACCGGGTGTGAATGAGAGCTGAGCGTCCCATCATCTTAGAGTCTTATTCACCAAAGCGATGAACTTCTGGATATCTTCCTTGGTGGTGTCGAACGAGGTCATCAATCTCACTTCGGACGTCGCTTCGTTCCAAACATAAAAGAAGTACTCTTTCTGTAACTCAGCTATATGCCGCCGCGGCACAATCGCAAACACGCCGTTCGCCTCTACCTTTTGAGTGATCTTGATCGAAGGAATTTTCGACAGCTCGCGAGCCAGTATCTGCGCCATACGATTGGCGTGTCGCGCATTCTTCTTCCAAAGATCGTTAGTCAATAACGCCTCGAACTGGGCGGAGATGAACCGCATTTTTGAAGCGAGATGCGAACCTTGCTTGCGAGTGAATTTGAAATCGGGCGCGAGCGCCGGATTAAAGAACACTACCGCTTCGCCATACATCATCCCGTTCTTGGCGCCACCAAACGAGAGGACATCAACGCCGGCATCTCGAGTGATCTCACTCAGACTAGCTTTTAGGCTCACGGCTGCGTTAGCGATGCGGGCGCCATCGACGTGCAGCAGCAAATTGTTTCGATGAGCAAAGTTTGCCAACGCACCGATCTCGTCAGGACGATAAACTGTACCCATCTCGGTTGATTGCGAGATTGAAATGACACGTGGCTGGACGTGATGCTCTACGCCGATTCCATGCAAGAGCGGCTTCACTTCTTCCGGTCTAAGTTTGCCGTCGGTGGTGGGAACAGTAAGTAGTTTGCATCCGGTAAATCTTTCCGGGGCTCCGCATTCGTCAACATTGATGTGCGCAGTGTCAGCGCAAATGATCGCTTGATAAGGTTCAGTGACCGCTTTCAATCCCAAAACGTTTGCCCCGGTTCCGCTGAAGACAAAGTAAACCGAAGTTTCCTTTCCCAGCAGCTCCCGGAATTTGCCGATAGCGGTTGCCGTATAAGGATCGTCACCGTAGGCAACTACATGCCCGCGGTTGGCGCGCTCCATTGCCTGCAGGATGCGAGGGTGCACGCCCGCATTATTGTCGCTCGCAAAGCTGCGCTTAGGTTGTAGTTTCATCGCCTCACTGACTTCTCATTCTCATTTTAAAATCCTTGATGATTTCTCTGCTTGCATTTGCCCCTGACCCACCCGTTACGCCGCCGCCGGGGTGCGTGCCAGAGCCACAAAGGTAAAGACCCTTGATCGGAGTGCGATACTGCGCCCAACCAATCAGCGGTCGAAAAGTAAAGAACTGATCCAAAGCCTGCTCGCCATGAAAGATGTGGCCGCCACTTAGTCCATACACCTGCTCGAGATCGAACGGCGTTATCACTTGCTGCGCCACTATCAACTGTTTCAAGCCGGGCGCATATTCCGACAGAGTATTTACCACCATGTCGCCGAACTCCTGCCGCCGGGAATTCCAATCACCGGTTTTCAATTTGAAGGGAGCGAACTGAACATGGGCGGACAGTACCTGCGATCCGTCTGGCGCGAGTGACGCATCCGTCAGCGTCGGAATCGACACATCCAGATACGGCTGGCTGGAGAAGTCTCCGTACTTTGCCGCATCAAACGCGCGCTCGAGATAGTCGATGCTTGGGCCAATGTGAATTCGTCCGGAGAGTTTTTCACGCGAGTTCGCGTCACCCTTCAATGCCGTGAACGAAGGCAAGCTCGAGAGCGCGAGGTTCACTTTCGCCACGGTTCCGACGGCGCGGTAGTTCTGCATTTTCAAAAGGAAGTTCGGATTCAAATCGATTGGATCGACCAGATCTAAAAATGTTCGACGCGGATCGGCATTTGAAACGATTGCACGCGCCGGTAACTTCTCGCCGTTTCGAAGCACCACTGCCGTAGCTTTGCCGTCAATAACCGAAATCCTCTCGACGTCCGCGCCAGTTCTAACTTGGACACCACCTCGTTCCGCCGATCTGGCCAGGGCCTGCGTGAGCCCACCCAAACCACCCTTGACGAGTGCTGATGGCGCCGTGGCATTCCCATCAATGGCCGCTTGCCACAAAATTCCTGTGCTGGTGCCGGCAGACCATGGGCCGGCGAAGGCGCCAAAGATTCCTCGCGCCGCGACAGTGGCTCGCAGCAGCTCAGTCTCAAACCATTCCGCCACGAGGTCAGCCACCGCCATTGGTCCCCACCGAAGCAACCGGTAGGCATCCTTCTTTTCCAGTCCTCGAAAAGACAAGCCAAGTTTGCCGAGATTCCAAAGCTCTGACGGAGTTGGCTTCTCAATTGTTGGTGGTGTCATCGCTAACAGTGGCGCGAGCACACGTCCAAGGTTGGCTAGACTCTTCGCAAAGGCTGGATAACTGGTCGCATCAGCCGTGGAAAGCGTTTCGAGCTCTTTGGCTGTACGGGTGGAATCATTGTAGATCGTCAGTGAGCGGTCTTCTTCCAACGATGTCACACGCGCGGGTGGTTGCAGGATTTCCAGACCGTGTTGGTGCAGCTGCAGATCGTCCATGATCTGCGGCAACAGCGCACCTCCATTTTGCAACACCGTCGAACAGCGAAAGCCGGGATGAAATTCTTCGGTGATTACCGTTCCACCCACCAGGTCGCGCCGCTCGAGTATGAGAGTCTTCAGACCGGCCTTAGCCAGGTAGCACGCTGCTACCAGTCCGTTATGACCTCCGCCGATGATGATGACGTCGTGCATGCTCTGATGTAGCACAGACTGAAGTCTTTACTACTTCCTATGATCCTTCAGAATCTGCATTGCGCCGTTGCGGCCTGACGCTCCCATGATTCCGCCACCGGGATGCGTCGCTGATCCGCACATGTAGAGGTTTTTGATTGGCGTCTTGTATTGCGCCCAACCAGGAACAGGACGAAGGAAGAACAGCTGTTCGAGCGACAATTCGCCCTGGAAAATATTCCCCTCCGACAGGCCAAAATCGCGCTCTAGATCCAATGGCGTTAACACCTGCCGATGGATGATCAAATCTTTTATGTTTGGTGCGTGCTCGGCGATTGTATTTATAACCGTGTCACCA
>Ga0157380_10003138_pt1 | contig 11274 bp, 11 predicted proteins | sample S35metaG_FD_119757 | JGI IMG/M metagenome (GOLD analysis project Ga0157380, IMG submission 119757) | Switchgrass rhizosphere microbial communities from Kellogg Biological Station, Michigan, USA - S3-5 metaG | ecosystem: Host-associated > Plants > Roots > Rhizosphere > Soil | place: USA...
ACAATACAAAGGAACTTTCCAGCAACCGAATATATTCGGGTATTATGGAAATTTTGGTGGGGCTTATATTCCCGAAATGCTACACTGCAATGTGGAAGAACTCAAGGAGCGTTATATAAGTATCATGTACGAGGAAGCGTTTCAAAAAGAATTTCGAGGCTTGCTGAAAAATTATGTTGGTCGGCCAACTCCTTTGTACCTCGCACAACGTCTCAGCAAACAATACAATACAAAAATCTATCTGAAGCGCGAAGATCTTTGTCATACCGGTGCGCATAAAATTAATAATACAATTGGTCAGATACTATTAGCAGAGCGATTAGGTAAGAAACGTATCATTGCTGAAACAGGCGCGGGTCAGCATGGAGTAGCAACAGCAACGGTATGTGCATTGAAAGGAGTGGAGTGCATTGTATATATGGGTGAAAAAGATATTGAACGTCAGGCGCCCAACGTAGCAAGAATGAAAATGCTTGGTGCCAAAGTAATTCCAGCTCTCAGTGGCAGTAAAACATTGAAGGATGCAACCAATGAAGCTATCCGCGATTGGATCAATAATCCGAATGATACACATTATATAATTGGAAGTGTAGTAGGTCCGCATCCATATCCTGATATGGTAAGCCGGTTTCAAAGTGTGATCAGCGAGGAGATACGCACGCAGTTAAAGGAAGAAACAGGAAATGAACTTCCTTCACATGTATTGGCATGTGTTGGTGGAGGTAGCAATGCTGCTGGCGCGTTTTATCATTTTTTAGAAGAAGCATCAGTAAATCTTATAGCAGTAGAAGCTGCCGGACATGGAGTTGACAGTGGTATGAGTGCAGCTACGACGCAATTAGGAAAGCCAGGCATTTTGCATGGAAGTAAAAGTTTGGTTATGCAAACTGCAGATGGACAAGTAGTGGAACCGCATAGTATTTCGGCAGGATTGGATTACCCGGGCATTGGTCCACTACATGCACATTTGTTTGAAACGGGTCGCGCTGAATTTTTAAGTGCCACTGATGATGAAGCTTTGACTGCGGCATTTGAACTGGCCAAACTGGAAGGTATTATCCCGGCACTGGAAACAGCGCATGCGTTAGCGGCATTGAAGCAACTGAGATTTTCTGCAAAAGATACGCTCGTAATTTGTTTGAGTGGGAGGGGGGATAAGGATTTGCAGGCGTATATGAATGCAATGGACCTCGCCCCTAGCCCCTCTCCTTGAGGAGAGGGGAAGGGGTGAGGGAAAAACCGAGAATGCTAAGGAAAACAACATAGGAAGTAAATTGATCTCACCGTATTTTAAAACAAAAAAATATGGAAGATCTATTTAATGATTATTTAGATGTCACTTCTCGGGGAAAATTGTACCGGAATGCTCAAATGAGAAGATTGAATCCTACAGAAGCGGAAGAGCTTTTATGGGAACGATTGGAAAGTAAAAAGTTATATGGATTGAAGTTCCGGCGGCAGCATCCTTTGCGTAAGTATATTGTAGATTTCTATTGCCACGAAAAAAGGTTGGTAATTGAACTGGATGAAGGGGTAGATGATAGCAAAGAGCGAAAACTGAAAGACCCAGAAAGAACTGAACTACTGAATAAGTTAAACATTACAGAAGTATGGTTCAGTAACCTGGAAGTGTTAAATGATATTTGGGCTATAGAAGATAAGATCATGGCTATTGTGGAAACGCTTCCAGGAAAAAGGTAGAGAATAAATGAAATATGAGACGAATACAAGTGAATGGGAAATCTGGAGTCGCTAGGGGCCATTTAAAAATGAAACTCAACCTTGACCTCACCCCTGCCCCTCTCCTTGAGGAGAGGGGTTAAGTTCGGAGATGCTTTTATTATTTAAAGTATTTGAAATACAAGGTGGGTTTTGCATTATGTGTTTTGGTAGAGTTAAGTCGGGTTTTTATGAAAGGATGTTGATATTGAAATAAGAGAAGATGTTGTTATTGAAATAAGAGAAGATGCTCATTATTTCAAGGAAGATAAACCCTGAGCAAGTTGTTCATTATTTCTCCCCTCTCCTCAAGGAGAGGGGCAGGGGTGAGGTAAAAAGCGAGCTTCCAAAGAAAACCACACTATAAAATCACTTTCCATGTAAATAGCTTACAAGGAAATATTGATTTTGTATGGACCCTTTTAATGAGAACCTGCATCAACATGCTAACGGAACACTGTATGAATATGGAAGGATATTAAGAAAAAAACAAACGGGGGCAGAAGAAAAATTATGGCAGCTCATAAGAAATAGAAAATTAAATGGACTAAAATTCCGTCGTCAGCATCCATTGGATAAGTATATAGCAGATTTTTATTGTCATGAAAAGCGATTAATAGTTGAATTAGACGGAGGCGTACATAAAACTAAAGTTCAGCAAGAAATAGATGACGAAAGAACTTCAGTATTGAATAGATTAGGGATTACTGTGTTACGGTTTAAGAATGAGGAATTGATCGATGATAGTAAGGCTGTAACTGAAAGAATTATTAAGGTAGCTGAAAGTTTACCTTATAGAGAGAAACATTAAATAAATTATGAGACGAATACAGGAACTCTTCAAAAAAAAGAATCAGAAAGTCCTCAACGTATACTGCACTGCTGGCTATCCCCAGCGGAATAGTACACTGGAAGTAATGAAAGCATTGCAGGATAATGGCGCCGACCTGATTGAACTGGGTATGCCATACAGCGATCCATTAGCTGATGGTCCCGTGATTCAACAAAGCGGATCTGTTGCATTAGCAAACGGCATGAGCATAGAAGCCTTGTTTAATCAACTGATTGATTTCCGGAAAACGATTCAGATACCTGTTGTGTTGATGGGTTATATGAATCCTGTGTTGCAATATGGGTTTGAAAAATTCTGTAAACATGCGGCTTCGTTGCCAATTGATGGACTAATAATACCTGATTTGCCCGAGCGTGAATTTGAAACGGAATATGGTCCGGTTATGCAGCGCTTCGGAATCGATTTTATTTTTCTCGTGACACCAGAAACTTCTGAGGAAAGGGTGAAGAAGTTGGATTCACTAAGCACTGGATTTTTGTATGCCGTTTCTTCTTCTTCAACCACCGGTAGCGATAAAAATATGACGGATGTAACCGCTTATCTGAAGCGATTAAAAAGTTATAACTTAAAAAATCCGGTGTTGGTTGGATTCGGGATCAAAGACAAACAAAGTTTTGAAGCTGCTTGCGAACACGCGAATGGGGCGATTATCGGAAGCGCATATATCAAGGCGCTTGAAAATTCAACTGATATTGGAAAGTCAACGGAAACTTTTTTGAAATCAGTCCTTACTAATAAATCCAACTAATTTAATATATCGTGGCTCTGACTATTATTAAATACAACGCCGGCAATATTCAATCCGTTCTTTACGCATTGGAGAGAATTGGTGTATCCGCCACTGTTACCGACGATCACGACCTAATTCGTAAAGCTGATAAAGTAATATTTCCAGGGGTCGGTGAGGCGAGCAGTGCCATGCGCTATCTTAAAGAAAGAGGATTGGATGAAGTACTTATTAATCTAAAGCAACCGGTATTGGGTATTTGTTTGGGTATGCAGCTGATGTGTTCATATAGCGAAGAGAACGATACACAATGCCTGGGGATATTTGATGAAAAGGTAAAAAAATTCATTTCGAATGGCAGGGATTATAAGATTCCGCAAATTGGCTGGAATAATATTTACAATCTGAAAACTTCTTTATTCAATGGACTGAACGAAAGCAGTTACTGTTATTTCGTTCATGGGTATTATGCGGCATTGGGTGAGCACAGCATTGCCACCACCAATTATATTCATCCCTATAGTTCTGGCTTGCATAAAAATAATTTTTACGGGGTGCAATTTCACCCGGAGAAAAGCGCAGATGCCGGTGAACAGATACTACGGAATTTCATTGAACTCATTTGAAGATGTAATTAGCATAAACTGTTTAAGAAAAAACTGATGGAAATTATACCGGCAATAGATATTATCGATGGCAAATGTGTGCGACTTACAGAAGGAGATTATTCACAAAAGAAGATCTATAACGAGCATCCGCTTGAAGTTGCGAAAGAATTTGAAGATGCTGGCATGCGTCGCTTACATCTTGTAGATCTCGATGGTGCAAAAGCAGGTAATGTAAGAAACTGGAAAGTGCTGGAAACAATTGCAGGTAAAACAAAACTTGTAATTGATTTTGGCGGCGGCATTAAGAAGGAAGAAGATGTGAAAATTGTTTTTAACTCGGGCGCGGCATTGGCAACTGTGGGAAGTCTGGCAGTTAAAAACGAATTGGAGTTTGTGAAATGGTTATTTCAGTTTGGTGCTGATAAATTCTTATTGGGAGCTGATGTTAAGGAAGAAAAAATTGCAATTGCCGGTTGGCTCGAAAAAACCGATATATGGGTCTATGATTTTATACAGAAATATATAGAACATGGAGTGAAGCAGCTATTTTGTACGGATGTAAGTAAAGACGGCAAATTAGAAGGTCCTTCGGTTGATCTTTATAAAACGATCCTGCAGAAATTCCCCGGTTTGTATTTTATTGCCAGCGGAGGAGTTAGCTCAATGAAAGATCTCGAGGATCTTCGGAAGATTGGTTGTAGGGGAGTTATTGTTGGTAAAGCGATCTATGAAGGTCGAATCGGCTTGACTGAATTAAAGAATTTCTCCAAATGAATACGAATAAATTTACTTGCTCTTTTGTCCGATCGCCATTAGGAGATGGGGCAGGAGGCTTAACCAAACGCATCATCCCGTGCCTCGATATTAAAGATGGTCGAACCGTGAAGGGAACCAATTTTGTGGATCTCCGCGATGCCGGTGATCCGGTTGAATTAGGAGCCCTATATGCAAAGCAGGGAGCTGACGAATTGGTTTTTCTGGATATTACGGCAACTGTTGAAAAAAGAAAAACGCTGAGTCAACTGGTGAACAAAATTGCGCACCATATTAATATCCCATTTACAGTAGGCGGTGGCATCAGTAGCGTGGAAGATGTTCAGGTATTATTACAAAACGGCGCGGATAAAATATCTGTGAATACATCAGCTTTTAAACGACCTGAATTAATAGGTGAGCTTGAAAAGGAATTCGGCAGTCAATGCGTGGTATTAGCTATTGATACAAAGAAAGAAGAAGACGGTGAATGGTATGTATATCTTAATGGCGGTCGTACCAAAACAGATATGAAATGTTTGGAATGGGCTAAAAAGGCAGTAGCACTTGGTGCAGGTGAAATTTTACTTACGTCAATGAATCACGATGGAACAAAAGCAGGGTTCGCTATCGATATTACTAAAAGACTGTCGGATGCATTACCTGTGCCGGTCATTGCGTCCGGTGGGGGAGGAGCTATGGAACATTTTACGGAAGTGTTCGAAAAAGGCAATGCAGACGCTGCTTTAGCCGCTAGTATCTTTCATTTTAAGGAAATAGCGATACCGGATTTAAAGCGATATTTGCAGGAGAAAGGAGTGGTGGTGAGAATCTGAAATGTAAAATGTAGAATGTTGAGAAGAACAGCGGAACAGAAGAACAGAGGAACAGAGGAACAGTGGAACAGAAGAACAGAGGAACAGAAGAACAGAGGAACAGTGGAACAGAAGAACAGAAGAACAGTGGAACAGAAGAACAGTGGAACAGAAGAAAAGAAGTAAAGAATGTAGAGATTAGTAGTTGAATGAAGCTTTTTTGAAAAATGATACAAATAATTCTGATAATCTGTGTAGTTGCTATCATGGTGTTTATCTATATGAACCGGTATATCAATCAAAAGAGGGATGAGCGAAGAATGGACAGACAGGCGAGAAGACAGGAGATGTTTGAAAGAACATTGGAACAAGTTAAAAAGTCAGATCACGAAGCTCCGGCTGAAAAGTAAGAAGATGCTTGATTCAAATCAAGATTGTATATGTAGCAACTTATTAATTAATAGTTTTCATTCGCGTTCATTCGCCCTAATTCGCGTTAATTAGCGTACAACATTCGCCCTAATTCGTTTCAATTCGTAATTATTAGTGTAAAATGAAAGTAGATTTTAAAAAATATCCCGACGGTTTGGTACCTGCCATAATACAAGATTTCACTACACAAAAAGTATTGATGCTTGCCTTCATGAATCAGGAAGCATTTCAGAAGACAGAAGAGCTGGGAAAGGTTACTTTCTATAGTCGTAGTAAAAAACGACTGTGGACCAAAGGGGAAGAAAGCGGGAACTTTTTGATTGTAAAACAAGTGCTGCTTGATTGTGATAACGATACCTTATTAATAAAGGTTGAACCTCAGGGCCCTACCTGTCATACCGGTGCCGACACCTGCTGGAGCGAACGCAATCATAAAGAGGATTTTTTGTATTATTTGGAAGATATTATTGAGTTAAGGAAGAAAAGCTCAGATGAAAAGTCGTACGTAAGACAATTATTCCGTGATGGAATCAATAAAATTGCCCAAAAGGTGGGAGAAGAAGCGGTGGAGTTGGTTATTGAGTCAAAAGACAATAATGATGAATTATTTATGAATGAAGCGGCCGACCTTCTTTTCCATTATTTGGTTTTACTTAACGCAAAAGGATATAATTTGCAGCAGGTCGTGAGCGTTTTACAATCCCGACATTCTAAATAGATGATGATGAAAAGAATATTACTAGCATTAGTGCTTGCTGTACCCGGTTTCTTAGTGGCTCAGAATAATACACCTGCTACCTTCACCATTACTGGTAGTATAAAAGGATTAGCAGAGAATGCCGTGGTTACTCTAACCGATTTTAATAATCCCGATGACACCCTTTCCCGAACCCTGGTAAAAAAAGAGGTATTTGTATTGAAAGGAAAGATTAGCGAGGCAAATTTATACCAACTCAACTTTCATGACGTACAGAAAAAAGCCCTTTTATTTATCGCTAATGAAAATATCACCATTTCCGGCGAATCTTCAGCCATGCAGAGTCTACAGGTAAAAGGTTCTGTAATCCATGATGATTTTGTTGAGTTCCAGAAAAAGTTTAATCCACTTGTACAAAGGCTTTCAGACCTTAATCAGAAAATTGCATCAAAACCCGATATTAATCGCAATGATTCGCTGATGATTGCTTACGAAGCTAATTTCAAACTTATCAAGAAGACAATTGATGATTTTGTGGTGGAGAAAAAAGGTTCCCCGGTAGCACCGTTTGTGGTATTGGTGACCAGCGAAATTGAGCAGGATGTTGCGGCAGTTGAACGTCGTTACAATGAGATGACATACACACAGCAAACCGGTTTTTATGGAAAGCTGATTAAGGATCAGATTGAGAAAGACAAGTTCGGTGCTATCGGAACAGAGGCAGTTGGATTTGTTCAAAATGACACTACTGGCAAACCGGTATCCCTGGCATCATTCAGAGGTAAATATGTGTTGGTTGACTTTTGGGCAAGCTGGTGCCAGCCCTGCCGTGTGGAGAACCCGAATGTAGTAGCTGCATTCAATAGGTTCAAGTCAAAGAATTTTACTGTATTGGGAGTATCACTCGATCGGTCGAAAGAGCCTTGGATAAGAGCGATACGCGATGATAAGCTTGCCTGGACTCATGTAAGTGATTTGAAATATTGGAACAATGAAGTAGCTCAGAAATACAGAGTCGAATCCATTCCGATTAATTACCTGATAGGTCCTGATGGAAAAATTGTTGGAAAGAATTTACGGGGTAGTGATTTGCATATGAAGTTGTGTGAGTTACTTGGTTGTGAATAACTATGTGCGAATTTCAATGTGCAAATATGCAAATTAGAAAATGTGCAAATGCTTCAGATTTGACCTTTCACTAATAATTTTGAACACCATAATTAAAGCATTTGCACATTTGCACATTTTCGAATTTGCATATTACTAATTAACGTCTTTCCCCTCCTGCAACTTCTTAATCATCCCCTCCACATTATTTTTATTATTGGTATCCGGCGCTAATGGTAGTGCCTGTTGTGCATATTTCAACGCGGTTTTATAATCTGCATTAGCGGAAGTACCCCGAACCATTCCCATAAGTGTAGTGAATTGATTGGGGTATTTTTGAAAATTCGCCTTGAAAACATCTAACGCTTCTTTATTTTTTTTCAATCCTAATAATACACGGCCATATTGATGAAGGTCTTGCATATTGCCAAGGGGCAGGGCCTTTTTCATAAGTTGTGCTGCTTCATCATTACGACCGAGTTTTTCAAGAATTTGTGCTTTAGCAGCATATGTCCGGAATTCTTTATCACCACCAAAAGAAGTACCGGAAGCACTATCCGCCCACTGAAGAGCTTGTTCCAGGTTTACATTTCGCTGCAAGCACCATAGGGCAGCTTGATGCCAGCTTTCCCAAATAAACCCTTTCTCCGTGCGTAGTTCTTTTCGGAAAGACTCCAGTTGATCTTTTACATAATCTACTTCTACCGTAAAAGGAATCATCAGTTTGTCCCAGTAAAGCGCTACAGTGGCGCTGTTTTCCGTTTGATTGAGAAATTCGTATTTCAGCCATTCTACCGATTTATCAATTGTTTGAGGTTTTGCAGTTACCCGCAAAGCATCCTCCTTGGCATCATAATAATAACTTCCCCAGGAAGTGGAATTTTTTGAGAATATTAAAGTAGACTCATTGGGATCGTACGCTATAAAAAAGCCATACTTACCTGCCGGCAGGCGCTGACCATTAATTTTTACATCCGAAGTGAATTCAATACTTGTATTTTCATTGGATCCCGCGCGCCAGGGTGCTTGCTTGGCGTTTCCGAATCCCTGGTCAGTAAAACCGGTATGTACCAGTTGACCCCATATCTTACCTTCACGTCCTTTTACACCAGGGCGATCATAATTGATAACAACTTTTGTTAATCCAATCTGTTCACCAACAATCGCTTTTTTATTGCCTCCGCTGGGAGAAACCGTAAGTGGTATCTGTGCCACGGTGATTGTGTAGAATGTAAGCAATGCAGCAATGCTTCCATATATTCTTTTCATAAAATTTTATTTAGTTTGAAAAGCTAAGTAAGTAATTCACTGAATTGAACAGGAATATGATTAAAGAGATATGGAAGGGATGAATGGGTTATTGCAATTGCCGCTTGTAGAGTTGTACAGTGTTTTCAAATCCCAGGTAGATAGCATCGCAGATGAGGGCATGGCCGATGCTTACTTCATCCAACCCGGGTATATGCTGCTTGAAATAACGAAGATTTTGAAGGTCGAGATCGTGGCCCGCGTTGATTCCTAAACTCAGGTCAATTGCTTTTTTGGCCGCAATAGTATAAGCTGAAACAGCGGCTTCTTTTTTCCCTGAGGCGAATTGCCTGGCATAACCTTCTGTATAAAGTTCTATCCGGTCGGTTCCGGTCGCGGCGGCACCTTCTACCATCCGGGTATCAGGATCAACAAAAATACTGACACGTATACCCGCTTTTTTGAAGACAGCAATCATCTCAATAAGATAATCTTTATGAGTGATGGTATCCCAACCATGGTCCGAAGTAAGTTGTCCTTCCACATCGGGTACTAATGTAACCTGATGTGGTTTTACTTCCAGCACGAGATCAATAAATTTCTGTTCACGGCAATTGCCTTCAATATTGAATTCGGTAGTGATGATTTTTTTTATTTCCCTTACATCATTGTAGCGTATATGTCGTTCATCGGGGCGGGGATGTACTGTAACGCCGTCGGCGCCGAAACGCTGCACATCCATCGCTGCTTTCACTACATCCGGATTATTACCACCCCTGCTGTTGCGCAGTGTAGCAATTTTATTGATGTTTACGGAGAGTTTTGTCATGAAGCAAAGATAGTGAGTAGTGAGTAGTGAGTGGTGAGAAGCTCTCCAAATTTCAGAGAGTCTTATTAATTCGGGTGTCTCTCACTACTCACTACTCACCACTCACTATTACAAACGAAAAAAGGAGCGGCCAAGTGCTCCTTTTCTCAAGGTACGATCAATATATGTTAAGGGTCGTTATGCTTTATTTAATTTAGTAGTGAATAACATTTCACCACCGTTGTCGAGTATATCCATAATATATGCCCCGTTATGTAAAGAGTTTAACTCATTCATGGTGGTAACATTTGTGCCTTTAAGCAAGTACCATCCGAAAAGTTTAACTATGTGACCATCGGGGTTCATCATTCGCACGATGACTTGTTTGTTTTGTCCACTGGTTACTTCCAGGGTTACAGAAGTGAAAAACGGATTAGGCCGCATGTTCACTTTTGTAAATAATTGTTCGGTTTGCATTACAGGATTCGTTTCAGGGTTATTAATTTGGTTCTCTCCGGTTCTGCCTAGTCTGCAAATCATGTCCGGGATTTTCGTGATGGTGCCGTTCATGTTGTTTGTCATAATGTGTCCCTGTTGCAAGTCCATGTAAAACAGATTTGATAGGATATTACTAATCCAATGCCAGTCATCTATCTAATTGAAATACATAGTATTATGTTTGTAATTTGGCGCGAATTCTTCCTTTTACGGGATGCTTTTTCTCAAATTTGGAAAAAGGAAATCAAGACTAGGTGTTTAATATTAAGCGACTTGTATAGGAAGTTTCAAGGTTAACGGCTAACCGGCAACCGGGTTCAATAAAACAACTAATCAGCAATGGATTTACTGGTTATTCTTAATATACACTGATGGAAATAATTTCTTTTACTTAAGAAATTAAAGCGATCCTAAAATCTCGCCACCAGCTTTAGATTCAGTAAACGGGGAGTTAATCGGTTGGGCATCGCATAGATGGTGTTGGAAAAATCCTTGATCAGTAAATAGGAGATTGTATTGTCCCTATCGATGAGATTAAAGACTTCGAATGATGCCCAGATATTTTCAAAATTGCGGAAAGGATTATGACTGCGTCGGTTTGATTTTTCTGTATCCATCAATAGCACACTGAAGCCGACATCGATACGGAAATACGGTTCGATAATTAACCCATTACGGTATTTAACACTTCCCGGGATATTATAAGGAAGATTACTTCCGTATAATAGGTTCAGAAAAACACGTACATTTTTATTGGTAGAAAGATAATCCTGAAGGAACATTCCAAACGTAAAAAGTCGGTCGGTGGGTCGACGGAACCATCCACCTTCCATTAATGTACTGTCAATGGGTTGGTTCAAAGAATCTAATGTGTAATCGTAATAAGTATCATTCTCCAGATTCTCACGGGTGCGCATGAAACCAACGCTGATCCAACTTTCCGCATCTTTTACCAATTCGCCGAATAAACGACCTTCAATACCTACTGCATAAGCCTTGGCACTATTCT
>Ga0157380_10003139_pt1 | contig 11273 bp, 6 predicted proteins | sample S35metaG_FD_119757 | JGI IMG/M metagenome (GOLD analysis project Ga0157380, IMG submission 119757) | Switchgrass rhizosphere microbial communities from Kellogg Biological Station, Michigan, USA - S3-5 metaG | ecosystem: Host-associated > Plants > Roots > Rhizosphere > Soil | place: USA: Michigan...
ATTACCTTCAATACATTAATAATTCAACGAAAATAATTCCAGAAAAGGAACTTCCCACGCTATTAAATTACCAGAATCAGATAAAAACTTGTTCTTACCAGAATGATTCTATTCATTTTTTGTTGCTAAGGTCAATTGGTGAGATGAATTCCAGACTGGAAAACTATTTGGTCGCACTGAAATATCACCAAATGGCTATCAAATTTCTTGATTTGAACAGGGTGAATCCTGCAATTAATTACAAGGAGCAGATTAGAAATTATTACCTGCTGTCAGAGGCATTCGGGTCCCTTGACAACCACACACAGAGAATAGCAGCGTTAGACAGTTGTGCCCGTATTGCGATCCGGTTAGGAATTATAGAAGGTGAGTGTTTGTGGGCACTGTATTCACGGGCCGAATATTTTTTTGATATTGGCGATTATCCGCGATGTATTGAGTATGCCAGTCTTTGTGAGAATTATAGTGTTGAATACGCGAATAGAAGACCCGAAAAAAAGCAATGGGGATTACATTACGCATCAAGTAGTTTACATTGGCAGGTAAATGCATTGCTTGCTCAGAAGAAATATATGGAGGCGGAAAAACTTTTAGTTAATAGGTTAGCAGAAAACAAATCAGAAAAGTTTAATGCAGGCATCTTGTATGAGCAGCTTGCAGAGGTTCAGGCGCACAATAACCAATTTAATAAGTCTCTTTCTTCGTTTCGGAAGGCCTATAAATTTGTATCTGAAAGAGGCAGTGTTATCGATTGCAAAGCGGTACTTAACAATATTGGGTATTTTATTTATCATAAAAATAATAGGGACCTGGACAGCGCCATTTTTTATTACAGAAAAGCATTGGCGCTGAAAATGGGGGACGAAAACGATCCCAGGTTTTTGACTGAATCATTAAACATTTTGAATGGGATTGCCAGTGCATTTGTAGACAAGGGACAATTTGATTCGGGCTATATCTATTTCCAACGCGCTTATGATTGTGTAAAGCCAGGCACCAATGAAACAGAAATTGTAAATTCTCCACGAGAGGAAGGAAAGCAAAAGAAAATCCGATATGTTGCGGCGTTAATTATAGATAGAGGAATTGCATATCATAAACAGTATAAATTAACAAGCCAAAAAAAGTTCCTTCTTGAGGCAATTCGTGTTTACAAGCTGGCGGATCAATTTCTGGACAATGTAAAGTCTAATCAATTCGATGCAGATTCTAAACTTTACTGGAGGAGCGAGGGCCAGCGCCTCTATGAACAGTCAATTACGGCATGTTATTCATCCGGAAATATGGAAGACGCTTTTTATTTTTTTGAAAAAAGCCGGGCTGTCTTGTTGAATGATCAACTGGTTGAACAGAGATGGCTTGGCGAAGACGATATCTTAAGGCAAACACAATTCAAGAAGAGGATAAGTCAATTGGAAAAGGAATCTGTGCTCCTTGATAAGAAGTCGGAAAAAAATAAAAAAATTCAAGAAGAGCTTTTTTTAAGCAGACAGGAATTAGATAGTTTGGTTAGTGTGATTAAGACAAAAAATCCATACTATTTTCAAAACTTTTTGGACCCGGGTAAAATTACGTTACAAAATGTTCGGCAAAAGTTATTAAAAGATCATCAGGCTTTTATTGAAATTTTTGCAGGCGATAGTTCGGTGTTTGTGCTTATTATTGAGAGTAGTAAATGTAGTTTAATTCAAATTAATCGGCTCCTTTATGACAGTTTTTCCAGGGTTTATAATTCTTATATTTCAGATCCGAATTTATTAAATAAAGATTTTAATGGATTTGCGAATGTTTCCGAAAGGTTATTTCACCTGATTTTCCAAAATGCTGATTTATTACCTGGCCGTGTTATCATTTCCCCTGATGGGCAATTTTTCCCTTTTGAATCATTAATCACTAATAAATTTCGAGGAGAACAAAGTTATTTCCTCTATAAATATGCCGTAAGCTATACTTATTCAGCCCGATACTTGCTGAATAATTTTGACGCAGACAGTCATACAAATTCAAGAAATTTTATTGGTATGGCACCAGTTCAATATGATCAAAGACTGGGTTTAGCAACATTACCCGGAAGTGATGCCTCCCTCCAACGTTTGAAGTCTTATTTTGACGACGCAGAGAATCTAATTTCGGTAAACGCTTCGAAAAATAATTTTTTAAAACAGTATTATCATTACCGTATTGTACAGCTTTATACACATGCCACTGAGAATGGTGCATTTGGTGAACCAGCTATATGGTTTGCCGATTCGGCTTTACTATTATCAGACCTCATTTACGAAAGCAAGCCGGTGAGCCAGCTCATCGTTCTATCCGCCTGTGAAACTGCAAAAGGAAAACTATACGAAGGAGAGGGTGTATTTAGTTTCAATCGTGGTTTTGCCGCTATGGGCATTCCTTCTTCTATCAGTAACCTTTGGTCAGTAGACAATGAATCAACTTATAGGGTCACTGAACTTTTTTATAAATATCTGTCCGATGGAGTTTCAATGGATGTTGCACTTCAGAAAGGGAAAATAGAATTTCTCAAAACGGCATCAAGAAGAAATCAATTGCCCTATTACTGGGCGGCACCCGTTCTGATCGGGATGAATGATGTTATTAAAATAGACAAGGGCGTCAATTGGAAAATATGGCTGATTCTGATTGCATTTGCTGCTTTGCTTACCTTACTAGCGTCTAAATTTTTGTTCAGCCGGAGAAATGTAAACAGCAGAAATACTTTAAAGCAATACACCAACATATTAATTTAATAATGAAGGCCATGATTTATTCATTTATTCAGATTGCGGCCAGGAAAAGATTCTGTTTTATATGCTATGTGTTAATTTCATTTTCTTTTGTTCATTGTTCTACTAGTTCAGATCTGGCTTCTGAAGACGTCACAGGTGCAATAAGCAACTCAAATTTTATCTTTTCTGGTGTTGTCTTGCACAACGATTCGTCAAATATTGACAGTTATATACCCCGGCGAATGGCTATTGTAAGAGTTGATTCAGTATATGACGCAAGAGAACCTTTTTATAGTATAAAAGGTAAAGAAGTTACTGTATTGTTTCGTGATCCAAGTATCGTTCATACCGAAGGGTCACAAATGACTTTTTTTACCTCTGGATGGTATTATGGGAAAACGCTTGGGTTTGTTGAAGTTGATAGCCGAATCAATCCGGTTACCGACCTTAAAAATAAGATACGGTCCACCCGGCAATCGGTGAATGATAATGCGTTGTCCGAACGATTAAAAGAGACAGAGTTGGTCGTGGCTGGCAAAGTATTAGAAGTGAGGACAGATACTTTAAAAATCCCTTTTATAAGATCCGAACACAATCCGGAATTAAAGATTGCATTGATAGAAGTAAGATCGAGTATTAAAGGCAGTAACGTAAAAACAGTATGGGTTTATTTTGCATCAAGTATGGATGTAATGTGGCGTAATTCTCCCAAACTATCAAAAAATTTAGAAGGAATTTTCTTATTAGAGCGGGGAGATGACAATACTTTTTTTAACAAAAAGGAATATTCGTTATTGGGTAATCTGCAGATTCAGCCTTTACGTGAAGCTGAACGGATTAAAAAATTATTGAAAAAATAGTTACTTCAAATGCTATTGTTATGAAAAAATGGACAAAGAGCCTGCAATTGACAAGCTTGTTTTTACTTATTGTTGTTTCCGGTTTTTCACAAATTAAGTTGGTAAACTTGATTCCACATTCTCTTAGTCATGAGGAAAACATAGATGCGGAACCTAATCTTTCAGTAAATGCCGCTGATCCAAGAATGATGGCAGTTTCAGCTTTTACACCCGAACCAGGCCGAGGGCCTCTTGCTCCCATCTTTATCTCTACAGATGGAGGTGAAAATTGGAAGCTTTATTCGATAATTCCCGGGGGAAATGCAACAAATAGACCATTATATGATATCACCATTCGTTTTGGCGGGTCTGGCGCTTATTTATATGCAGCTACATTGAGAGGTGATGTTGTCCATGGTGACATGAACTTTGGGAAATTAAATGTTTTACGGATAAAGCCACCATTCGACCCACCTGCCGATATATTGTCGGAACGGATTAAAGTCGATCAGCCCTATCTAGAAGCAACTACAGTAATTGGTGGAGGCGAACGAGGAAAAGATAAAGTTTATGTAGGCAACAACAATAACTTTCAGGCGGGTAATAATGCTACCATGGACATTTTCAATAATGCCGATTTAACAACGAGCTTTATAACAGATAAAATTGAAAGAGCAACTGCTGCTGGTTCGCGTAGCAATGAGGCGGCTGTACGGGCAACCATACATCCGTCCGGTGTTGCCTATGCAGTTTTTTATAGAATTATTACAGCAGATGTTGTTTCTGATATAGCGGATAAAATTGAGGTAATAGTAGTAAGAGATGATCATTGGGGAACAGCCTCATCTATCTTCTCGGACTTAAAAGATGCAGATAATCTCACGGGAGTAAAGGTGGTTAGCGACAGAGTCGTAAATTATAATAGATTAAATTTGGGCAATAACCGTCTCAGGGCATCGAATCTTTCCATCGCTGTAGATCCCACAAATCCAGCAGTCGTGTACGTTTCATGGGCCGATACAATGGGCTCAATAAATTCGCTTCACGTAATGAGATCAGACGATTGGGGTCAAACCTGGAATGATGCGGGTTTACCGACAATTCATAAAGCAACTAATCCCGCTTTGGCTATAAATAATAAGGGTAAAGTCGGCTTCCTTTATCAGTGTCTGAGCGCCGATGAAAAAAAATGGGAAACACATATCCGTCGCCGCAATACCTCTGGCACAACTGCGATATGGGATGATGTTGTGCTTTCACAATCCATGTTTGCTTGCCCGGTTCCTTTCGATCCTCGTTGTCCTCAAGGAGATCCTGAATCTGTGCAACTGGGAGATTATTTGAACCTCATAGCTGTTGGAAAAGATTTCTATGGTATTTTCAGTGCTTCAAATTATCCTGATCGTACAAATTTTCTACCTGGCGTAATTTTTCAACGGGAACATGATTTTAACACCAAAAAACTTTGGACCGATGCCACCAGAACTAACGTAACCAAAACCTCAATTGATCCATTTTTCTTTCATATAACAGAACTTCCAACGAGAAAAGATATTTATGTCAGGGACTTTACAAATTCATTTATAGATTTTGACAATGGAATTGAGCCATCCATCGATCCCAGCTTTTGCATTTATAGTGATGTTTGGAACAGAAGATCGGATATGCCAGGAGGTTTCAATCCGAAGAATCAACCAGAAAGCGAAGATCCATGGCAGTCAAGCGACGGAACCAACTATGCATTTGCACGTGTTCACAGAAATGAGGCGATAGAAGCAACCTCAGTGAAGCTGAGTTTCCTATATTCAGAATTCGGTACAGGAAGTAATTACATACTCACGGGAAGTGCGCCTTCCCCCACAATTCTTTTCGCTCCTGCGGACCTGGAAAAAACATTGCCTTCCGGTTATAAATGGATATTACCTCCAACAAGTTCAGCCCATACTTGCCTGGCAGTGGAAATCTCAACCCAAGAAGATCCGACTATCAATTCATTGTTGGGACATGCTCCAGGTTGGTATACCGGCACAGATTTGATGGTTATTAATGACAACAATAAGGCACAGCGAAATATGGGCGTATTTCGTCTTCCTGAATCTACAGAAACTTCCACAGCGTCAACTGGTACAACTATCACAGACCCGGGAGACCCGCTTTTTAATACTGCTTCCATTTTTGCAGTCATTCACAATCCCGGTTTGCAAACCGCCGATATAAAACTAAAAATGTTATTAGATCCAAAAACCAAAGGAATTCCACGTATCAGTGTAATTGGTGGAAAAGAAGGGTCATTAAAAATTGATTCGAATAAGTATGTTATACTACGTGGCATGAAGCCTGGCGAAAGCCGCCATGTAAGAATCAATTATTCAAATAGCAATTCTAAGAAAGGGCAAAAAGTACCTCTTAGTTTTTATCAGATAGAAAATGAGGTGATCGTAAATGGATTTACAGTACTGCATGAATACGAGGAACTAGAAAAAACTATGAATAGTAATTTAAGATACGGAGCGAGCGTACTTGGAAGAGTAAAATCCTTATATAATTTTATTGATACCGCAGAATTGATCCGGATTGCTGACGCAAACCTGGCAAAAACCAATGCATCGCAACAAGATTATATTAATCATCTTCAGAAGAATCTGCTGCTATTGAAATCTATTGTCAATCATTTAACTGCATTGCAAAAAAATGACGTATTTGAACTTATGTCTTCTTACAACATTTTACAGCAGCAGGTAACAAATAAAGATGGAACACGGGTAGCACTCGCTCACCTTTCGTTGCTTAATACTATTGATGCTTGTCTGACATATTTGCAATTGCAGAAGGGAAATGCCGCAGATATTCTCCAAACGATTTATTTACAACGTTCGATATTCCTTAAAATACAAAATAGCGGCAAGTCAGATTTTTCTGCAAGACTTATTGAGTTGTCAAATAATTTTATAAAAAGCTATGAGAGCCGGAAAATAGATAACAATGCATATCCAGAGGAAGTAAAAGCTATGGTCTCTGATCTCAGGAATTGCGTAATAAAAAAAGCGAAGAGTGATGCAAATCTGCTGGCTTTATTAGATCAAATAAACGGGAAATACAATGGTGCCATTGAATTACAAGGGCATCATATCAATTTTCTGATTGCGCTTCAGGAGTTTCTAAAACTATGAACTGGACAAGGTTAATCATCCCAATTCCGGATACAATGGAAACTGTTGCATAAATGCTCTCACATCCGATTTAACGTTACTGATAACTTTTTCATCATCCGTATTCATCAACACTTTATCAATCATCTCCACCAACGTTTCCATATGCACCTCTTTCATGCCACGCGTTGTAATAGCCGGAACACCTACACGTATACCACTTGTTACAAATGGTGATTTATCGTCGAAAGGAACCGCGTTTTTATTTAAAGTAATATGTGCTTTATCAAGTGTTTCCTGGGCTTTTTTACCAGTGAGGTTTTTATTTCGAAGATCAATCAGCATTAAGTGGTTATCGGTACCATTACTAATCAGGTTGTATCCGCGTTTAACAAATGCAGCAGCCATCGCTTGTGCGTTGTTGATGATCTGTTTTCCGTAAGCTTTAAAATTCTCGGAAAGAATTTCTCCGAAAGCAATTGCTTTGGCTGCAATCACATGTTCGAGCGGGCCACCTTGGGTGCCGGGAAATACCGCGAGGTCGAGTAACTGACTCATGGTCCTGGTATTTCCCTTAGGATCTTTAATGCCCCAAGGGTTCTCAAAATCATTTCGCAACATAATTATTCCCCCACGTGGGCCACGCAACGTTTTATGTGTAGTAGAAGAAACTATATGACAATGCTCGAAAGGATCGTTTAACAAACCCGTAGCGATTAAACCGGCGGGATGGGCGATATCAGCAAATACAATAGCGCCGATCTTGTCGGCAATCGTACGGATGCGAGCATAATCCCAATCGCGGCTATAGGCGGAAGCTCCGCAAATGATCATCTTAGGCTTTTCTTCCAGGGCCTTTTTCTCCAGCTGATCATAATCTACTATTCCTTCTTTGGTAACTCCATAGTGTACTGCCTGGTAGGTTTTACCGCTGAAATTAGCTGGACTGCCATGGGTAAGATGACCACCCATACTAAGATCCAAACCAAGAACTTTTTCGCCGGGTTTCATAACAGCGAGAAAGACGGCACCATTGGCCTGCGCTCCACTGTGTGGTTGCACATTTGCCCAACTGGCATTGAATATTTTCTTGAGTCGTTCAATAGCAAGTGTTTCAATTTCGTCAACTACTTCGCAACCCCCATAATAACGTTTGCCGGGATAACCTTCCGCGTATTTATTATTTGGAACTGTTCCCATAGCTTGTATTACCTGGAGGGAAGCAAAGTTTTCTGAAGCGATGAGTTCAATGCCATTTCTCTGGCGTTCCAATTCTTTATTGATTAGATCAAATACGATCGTGTCTTTTTGCATATTGTTAGCTCCCTTAACTGGATTTAGTAGCGTACTATTCATAAATATAGATCGAACCCGCAGTTGTTTTTGTGGGGTTCAATAATTGCCCAAAATTAAGTCTGTATCACACAGGATGGTGGATTTAGGCCTAAAGTTTTTCTTTGCTTCAAAAAGTGCTATTTTCGTTCGCTTTTATCCGTGCCCCCACTTGGGGGCCCGGACTGAAAACAAGTAGCATTTTGAAACTTATTTTAATCATTCCGGTTAAAGGAGTTATAGAATTAAAAGCGTCCGCCCCCGGCGGAACCAGGGCATGAAAGCAATTATCCCAGTAGCAGGTGCAGGAACCAAACTGCGACCACATACATATACTCAACCTAAGGCGCTAATACCGCTTGCAGGAAAAACCATTCTTAGTATAATAGTCGATCAGTTAAGCGAGGCAGGCATCAATGAATTCATATTTATTGTTGGTTACCTCGGCGAAAAGATTAAAGATTATGTGCATGAAAAATACCCCGACCTGCAAGTTCATTTTGTACAACAGTCCGACCGTCATGGGATTGGCCATGCCATTCAATTAGCAAAAGAAATCGTAGGAGAAGACGAATTGTTCATTGTGTTGGGTGATACTATCTGTGAGTATGATGTAAAAGCGGTACTGGATATGCCTTATTCTGTACTGGGAGTAAAAAAAGTAGATGACCCACGTGATTTTGGAGTGGCGGAAATCGGGGAGGATGGCTTCATAACGAAAGTAGTGGAGAAGCCTCAGATTCCTAAAAGTAATATGGCACTGGTGGGGATATACCGGATCAAGGAAACTGGCTTTTTATTCAGTTGTATAGAAAATAATATCCGGAACCAGGTAATGAGTTACGGAGAGTTTAGTATCACTGATGCCATTGAGTGTATGATTCAGCATGGAGCTAAATTCAAGTCGTTCAAAGTGCAGAACTGGTTCGATTGTGGTAAAAAGGAAACCCTGCTGGAATCGAATGCCACGCTGATGAAAAAATTCGGTGGCGTAATTTCCGAGGAGCGCAATTTCGAAAACACGATCATTGTTCAACCCGTTAGTATTGCTCCCGGATGTGATATAAAGAATTCCATAATCGGACCCAATGTAACGGTGGGGGAGAAGACAACTATTAGTTATTCTATTGTAAAAGACTCCATTATAGGTTCGTTCGCCGACTTATATGATATTGTTTTAACGCATTCCTTAATAGGTAGTGATACGGAAGTAAAGGGGGAAAGCCGCAGTTTGAATATTGGTGATAATACGGAGATCGATTTAGGAGAATCCTGATAAATCACAATTATTTATTCTTGCCCTTTTTTCAATCTTATTACTTAATTCGTAACTTTCACCTTCAGATGCAACATGTGGGGTTACGCGTTTGTCCTTAAACGGAGATTTGCGCTGCTTTGTGAAAATGGATTTCAGAACCTGGTAAACTTTATGTTATGAGATCACCCAAAAAACTTTTATTAATGGCCCTGTTTATTGCTCCGGCAATGTGGGCGAGTGCAAATACGGATGGACCTGCGCCCAAAGATGAACGAAAGGGAGATCCCTCGATAAACGGTTCTGTATCTGATGCTGAAAGTAAGAAGCCGGTACAGGGTGTTACCGTTTCTATTTCCGGAAAAGGACAAGAAAAAAAAGAGACACTGATTACAGATGCTTCCGGAAATTTCAAAACAAACCTGCTTGTTCCGGGTGAAGTAACAATTGTACTCGAGAAAAAAGGATACCGCACCTATCGTAAAGAAGGAGTGATGATTAAAGAAGGGGTTACCTTAAGGATTAACCTGGATATAGAGGAGAATGACGATTCGGGTGTTTTTCATCCATTGTTAAGGATGATGGAAGGAGAATGATAACAGAACTTAATATACTAAAAGCGACCAGAGATTTCGGTCGCTTTTCTTTTTATAGGCAATTGTAATCGTGAGTGGTGAGTGGTGAGTCGTGAGAAGCTCTCTAAGTAATAGTGATTTGCTAATACTTCGGGACTTTCTCACGATTCACGTCTCACGATTCACGCCTCACGATTCACGATCTGGCTCCTCCAAAAAAAACAGGGCTGAGAACAGCCCCGTGTTACTAACAGACATGAGAAAACTCTAATCTATATCGATGTTGATATCTCCATTTTCTTTGGTAATGGTAGTCTTGTCCTTGTTGTTTTTGAAATACTTCCGGTACTTGTTTGCTGTTGCTTCAGTTTGTTTCTTACCATTGATCCGGAGCTCACCATTACTATATTCAATCTTATAATCCGATTTGGTATTGAGAAGTCCCTGTTTTTCCATCGCGTAAATCATCTCCTGGTATCCCTTCAACTCTATCCTGGCTTTTTCTATTTCGTTCCGGGCCTTATCCAGATCTTTAGACATATCCAGTTTTTCCAGGTTCATATCTTCTTTTACCCGCTCCATTTCTATACGAGCATCCTCCATCGCTTTTTCAATTTCTTTTGAATTCACTTTTTGTAATTCTTCCTGTACGTCTTTTTGCCATTCTTTATTCTTCAGCTGTTCCTCTACTTCCAGTTTGGCTTTCCCGATTTCTTTACGGGCTTTATTTAGTTCTTTTTTTAAATCGGCTTCATTTATAGTTATCTCAACTTCCTTCATTGCCTTTTCAATCTCTCTTTCAATTTTATTAAAATCGACTTTGTTGAGTGACGCTTCGATTTCTTTTTGAATCCTGCCCAGGTCAACTTGTTTCAAAGATTGCTCTATCTCCCGCTTAATTTTATCAGTGTCGATCTCTTTTATAGATTCTTCTACTTCTCTTCTTATTTTATCCCAATCCTTTTCACTCAGCGCTTCCAGTTCTTCTTTCGCATTATCCAATTGGCGCAGTTCCTTGTCCAGGTCCTTATCACCTGCTTCACGGGTTGTCTTAATTCTTTTTTTGGTGGGGACAGTATCTTGTTGGCTTGAAGTATTACCCTGTGGGTTTTGTGGATGGCCGATCCAGGACACTAGGAAAATCAATAAGGTTAACGAAATGGCAGGGATACCCCAGTAGAAAAAGGTTGATCGTACTTTCATGGCTAATGATTTGAATGGTCTGTTTACGATTTCTTTCGTATAAAAATACGTAGCTCTCATCAGAATGTTGCACCGTTCATCCGTTTTAGAAAAATTTAACAGATGAGGAAAAAAAGAAATTCTTTTGAACAGATGAATGTTATTCCGGAACTTTTTTAAATGGAATGATTATAAAAATAAAAACTGTC
>Ga0157380_10003141_pt1 | contig 11271 bp, 12 predicted proteins | sample S35metaG_FD_119757 | JGI IMG/M metagenome (GOLD analysis project Ga0157380, IMG submission 119757) | Switchgrass rhizosphere microbial communities from Kellogg Biological Station, Michigan, USA - S3-5 metaG | ecosystem: Host-associated > Plants > Roots > Rhizosphere > Soil | place: USA...
CTGCGCGGACGCATCGGTACCCGGGAAGAACCGGTTGCCGTCCTCGGGGTACATCCATGAAGGCGGCGCGGTCTTCGTGCCGTAGTCGTTACTGCTGCTGGAGTTGATGAAGAAGCGGCCGCAGGCGCCGCTGCCCTTGCCAGGCGTCGTGAGGTACGACGGGACGTTCTTGCCCGTGGGCTCACGGAACTGTCCGTTGGTTCCAGCGCCATCGACACTCAGGTTCGGGCAGCCGGTCGCGACCGAGACGTCAGTGCGCCGGCTGGACAACCGGACCGCGATGTCGCCGTGCGAGGCGGTGGCGGATTCGACCGCGTAGGACTTCTCGCCGACGGTGATGAATTTGGTGCCCGGGTAGGCGGTGTGGAGATAGTCAGCCAGCTTCGGGTACCCCTCGTGATCCACGAGCGTGCCAAAGTCGGTGAGGCTTAGATCGCCGGTGATGTGCATCGCATCAACGCCCTTGCCGAAGAGGTTGGCGCTGTCGCGATAGGCCTCGTCCACCCAGCCCATATGGCGCGGCGACTGGCCGGACGTGATGACGTTGTGGGCGATGACGGTCTCGGACGCCATGTAGCCGAGGTAGGCCTGCTTGAATTCCGTGCCGGCATCGCGGATGCGCCGGAAGTTGGGCATGTCGAACTTGTCGGCGTAGGCCGGGACCATCTGGTCGAACAAGACGATCAGGACCCGCGTCGGCGGGGGCGCTGGGTTGACCGGCGGCCCGGCTGCTCGAGTGGCGCCGGCCGCGCCAAAGCTCGATACCGCAAGGAGCGCGAGGGTCGCGAGGACGGTGAGCTGACGTCGGTGGCGCACCACGGATCCCTCCTCCGCGATCGCCGACACTGGCCGTCGGGCCGGCCCTTGTCCGGCGATGGTCGGGCGAGTCTACGCCGGGGCCATCGGCCGATGTTCACGAGATGTTCACTTCGGTGCGTGCGCGCACCGGCCTCGGATGCTCGCGGCCTTGGATCGCTGCCGAGCTCGACACGCCCTTGACGCGCCACAGGCGCACGGTCGCATTTAACCGACCCTTAACGCATCGAAAAGGGGCCGTTGACGCCAGGTTTCGAAGGTTCCCCTGTCTAGGAGGGTAGCTCTCCGAGTCAGGTCGCCCTGCCGCGACCACGTAGGAGGAACCATCGAGTGACCATCAGCACGAAGCGCATCGGCGCACTCGCGGTCGCGGCCGCGTTCGCGCTCGGCGCCTGCAGCAGCGGTGGTGGGGCAACGACCGCGCCCAGCGTGGCACCGAGTTCACAGTCCAGCACAGCAGCGAGCCCCGAGGCGAGCGCCTCCGCGGGCGGTGCCGCGGCGGTCACCTGCGCCGACGGCAAGATCACGGCCCTTGGCTCGACCGCACTCCAGCCGGTCGTCGACGCAGCAGCAAAGCAGTTCGTCGCGGCCTGCTCGGGCGCGACGATCGACGTCCAGGGTGGCGGCTCCGGGACCGGCCTGACGCAGGTCTTCCAGGGCGGTGCCGACATCGGCAACTCCGACGTCGCCGCAGAGAAGAAGCTCAAGCCCGAAGAGGCTTCAGCGTTGGTCGACCACATCGTGGCGCGCCAGGGGTGGCTGATGATCGCGAGCAAGGACGTCGCGAGCGTGACGAACCTGACCTCACAGCAGGCGACCGACATCTGGACGGGCAAGATCACGAACTGGAACCAGGTCGGCGGTCCCGACCTTCCGATCGTCCTCGTCCTTCGCCCTGAGTCGTCCGGTACCCGGGCGGTCTTCAAGGAGAAGGTCCTTGGCGGCGCCGCGGAGGCGTCCGGCCAAGCGTTGACCGAGGACTCGAACGGCGCGGTCGCGCAGGGTGTCGCCCAGACCCCCGGTGCGACCTCGGTGCTCGCGTTCGCCTACTTCGCGGCCAACCAGGGCGACCTCGTCGGCATCTCGCTCGACGGCGTCGTGGCCAGTGTCGACAACCTCACCAACGGCACGTACAAGCTCCAGGACAACGGGCACATGTACACCAAGGGTGAGCCTGACGGTCTGAAGAAGGCGTTCCTGGACTACATGCTCAGCGATACGGTCCAGAACACCCTGCTTCCCTCCCTCTCCTACGCCCCGGCCAGCGAGTAAGCAGCTCCTCCTCCCCAGCGGACGACCCCGTCCTCGGAGCGGGGTCGTCCGTTACCCTTTCCCGGCACGGATCCGCCGCGCCCGGTCCGACATCACCCGGAGATCACCCGCGTGAGTACCGCCGTCTTCACTGACAGGCAGGCGATCAGCCGACCATCGACACTCCGCGAGCGACTCGACCTGTCGCGTCGCATGACGTTCATCGCGGCGATCGTCGTGGTCCTCCTCGTCGGACTGCTCCTGAGCTTCATCGCCTGGAACGGGATCCAGCTGTTCATCCGGGCCTCGGTCCCGCTGCTGTCGATCCTGTCACCCGATTGGGCTCCCTCGACGGATCAGTTCGGGATCCTGCCGTTCATCCTGGGGACGATCGGGGTGATGGTCGTCGCCGCGATCATCGCCACCCCTCTGTCCGTCGGGCTGGCTCTTTTCATCGCGGAAGTCGCCCCAGGATGGGCACGCAACATCATCCGTCCGGCGATGGAGATCTTCGTCGGGATCCCGAGCGTCGTCTACGGATGGCTCGGACTGACGATCCTCGTCCCGTTCCTGCGAACCAACTTCAACGCGGTCGGCTTCAACCTCGGGTTCAGCTGGTTCGCGGGATCGCTCGTGCTCGCCCTGATGGTCCTGCCGACGATCGCCAGCATCAGCTACGACGCGCTGATCGCGGTGCCCGGCGATCTGCGCCAGGCCTCACTGGCGCTCGGCACGACCCGTTGGCAGACGCTCCGGCACATGCTGCTCAGGGCGGCGAGCACGGGGATCATGACGGCGGTCGTGCTGGGCATGATGCGTGCCGCCGGTGAGGCGCTCGCCGTCCAGATGGTCATCGGCAACCGACCGGTCGTGCCCACCTCGCTCACCCAGCCGATCACGACCCTGACATCACAGATCACGCTCGACATGGGCAATACCGTGGGCGGATCGGCGTGGAACGACGCGCTCTGGACGATGGGCCTCGTGCTCCTCGTGATGTCCCTCGGGTTCGTGTCGTTGGTCCGGTACCTCGGGCGTCGGAGCCAGCTCTCATGAACCGCTCCCTGCTCGCCGACCGGATCGCCACCATCACGCTCTGGGCGATCGCGCTGTTCGTCGTCGCGCTGCTCGCCGGGATCATCATCCATTTCCTGTGGGCGTCGATCGGCACGCTCAGCATCGATTTCCTCACGAGCGATCCGAGCGATTTTGGCGTGGGGGGCATCGGCCCACTGCTCTGGAACTCGGTGTACATGCTCGTCCTGACCCTGATCCTGACGGTCCCGCTCGGCATCCTCGGCGGCATCTACATGGCCGAGTACGCACGGCCGTCACGCATCACCAACACGATCCGCTTCTGCCAGGAGCTCATCAGCTCGGTCCCCTCGATCGTCGTGGGACTCTTCGGCCTCGCCCTCTTCGTTAACGCGACGGGATGGGGCTTCACGGCGATGGCCGGCGCACTCGCGCTGACGGTCTTCAACCTGCCCCTGATGGCCCGTCTCGTCGAACAGGCGATCCGCGCGGTCCCCGACGACGAGCGCCAGGCCAGCCTCGCCCTCGGGGCGTCGAAGTGGACGACGATCACGCATGTCGTCCTGCCGATCGCCATCCCCGGCCTCGTGACAGCGGTGATCCTGTCCGCCGGACGGATCTTCGGCGAAGCGGCAGCGTTGATCTTCACCGCAGGTCTCGCGACGCCGACGAACTACGACTTCTCGAACCTGAACATCTTCGACTCGCGCTCGCCGTGGAGTCCGTTCCGGTCGACCACGACGCTCGCCGTCTACATCTGGAAGATCAACTCCGAGGGCCTCGGCACCTTCGTCCGGGAGATCGCCGATGCGAGTGCGGCCGTCCTCGTGATCATGGTCCTCTTCTTCAACCTCGCTGCCCGAGCATTCGGGCGCTTCCTGCAGTACCGCACGTCCGGCGTATGACCGACCCGATCTCGGCTGAACCACCTGGAGACCCATCGATGACCACCGCCGCAGACCCGGTGACTCCCGTTCCCATCGCACCCGATAGCCCGTCGCAGGTCCTGATCCCGCGCCCGCACGCGGTAGCGCGAGACGGCGCCGACGGCGCGGCCGGGGTGGACGTCAGCGCGAAGCTCGCGATGCAGGACGTGAACATCTATTACGGCGACCGGCGGGCAGTGAACGGGGTCACCCTTGATGTACGGCCCAACTCGATCACCGCGCTGATCGGGCCCTCGGGTTGCGGAAAGAGCACCGTCCTGCGCAGCTTCAACCGGATGAACGACCTGATCCCGACCGCCCGGGTGGAGGGCAAGGTCCTGTTCGATGGGGAGGACATCTACGGACCGAACGTCCAGCCGGTCGAGGTACGCCGCCGGATCGGTCTCGTCTTCCAGCGGCCGAACCCATTCCCGATGACGATCTACGAGAACATCGCCTACGGCCCTCGTCGTCACGGCGTCAAGGACCGCGCGAAGCTCGACGAGCTGGTCGAGCGATGCCTTCGAAGCGCGGCCATCTGGGACGAGGTCAAGGACGACTATCGCAAGAAGTCCGCGCTGGCACTATCCGGAGGCCAGCAACAGCGTTTATGCATCGCGCGCACACTGGCGACGGACCCCGAGGTGATCCTCATGGACGAGCCATGTTCTGCGCTCGATCCGGTCGCGACGTTGCGGATCGAGCAACTCATGAGCGAGCTGCGCGAGAACTACACGATCGTCATCGTCACGCACAACATGCAGCAGGCATCGCGCGTGAGTGACGAGACGGCATTCTTCTCGCTCGGACAGGATCGCGCCGGATTCCTCGTGGAGATGGACCGCACCACGACGATCTTCACCAATCCCCGAGAGCGGCTCACCGAGGACTACGTGTCCGGGCGGTTCGGATGAGCGCCGAGGATCGGCCGAATGGGCCGGGCCCCCGCACCGGGTTCCCGAACGTCGACCGGGACGTCGACGCCCTCCTCGAGGCAGCCGATAACCAGGCCGACCTGCCGACCGGGCTCTCGAAGCGCGAAGCGCTTGATCTCCAGGAACAGGAGATCAAGGACGCGGTGCTGCGGATGGGCGCCCTCGTGGAAGAGGCCATCCGGCGCGCCGCGCACGCGCTCGTCGCTCACGACGCGACGCTCGCACTCGACGTCGTCAAGAGCGACACGCGCATCAACGACGCGCAGCGCGAGGTCTCGCGGCTGATCAGCGTCGCGATCGCGACCCAGGCACCGGTCGCGCGTGACCTGCGGTACCTCCTCACGCTCGACCACGTGACGTACGAGCTCGAGCGCATGGGCGACCACGCCGCGTCCGTGGCCAAGCAGGTGATCAAGCTCGCGCCGGAGCCCCCGCTGGCCGAGTACGTGAAGCTCCCAGACATGGCCGAGCTGGGGGCGCAGCTCGTCCACGGGGTCCTTCGGGCGCTCGTCGACGTCGACGCGGTCGCTGCCCGCGAGGCCGCGGTGATGGACGACGACATCGATCGCCTCTACCACGCGACCTTCGACGAGGTCGTCGAGCTGATGCGTCAGGATCCCGCCAACGTCGAGCGCGGGACGCGCATCGTCATCGCATCGCACTACCTCGAACGCATCGGCGACCGTTCCACGAACATCGCCGAGGACATCGTCTACCTGGTGACCGGCGACGTGGAGGACCTGAACCCGTGAGCGAGCCGATCCGGGTCCTGTTCGTGTGCACCGGCAACTCGGCGCGGAGCATCATGGCCGAGGCCCTCCTTCGCCGACATGGCAGCGACCGGTTCGAGGTCCACAGCGCCGGAACTGATCCGCGCGGCGTGAACCCGCTGACCCTGCGCGTGCTGGCCGATGCGGGGATCGATGCCTCCTGGGCGCGTTCGAAGTCCGTCAACGAGTTCCTCGGGCAGCGCTTCGACTACGTCATCACCGTCTGCGACCAGGCGCGCCAGGTCTGTCCCGTCTTCCCGGGTGTTCACGAGTCGCTGCACTGGGGTTACGAGGACCCAGCCGAGGCGACGGGTACGGAAGAGGAACGCCTCCGGGTCTTCAAGCGAGTCTTCATCGCGCTGGGCGAGCGGGTCCAGCAGTTCGCCGTCATCGCCAAGCGCGCCGCCGAGAGCGCCGCCGCCTCCTGATGCTGCTCCATCTCCTGCGGCACGCGGACGCCGGCGATCCCAACGCGTGGCAGGGCCCGGACGCGATCCGTCCGCTGAGCGCCAAGGGCCGGCGACAGTCGAAGCGACTCGGCGATCATCTCGCGGCGATCGGTTTCACGACCGACGTGATCGTCACGTCGCCGAAGGTCCGCGCCGAACAGACGGCCGATCTCGTCGGCGAGCGACTGGGCGCGTCCGTCACCGTCGACGACCGCCTGGGAGGCGGTTTCGACCTGGAGGCCCTCGACGAGCTCCTCACCGATGTTGGCGATCCGCAGCGGATCATCGTCGTCGGGCACGATCCCGACTTCAGCCAGACGTTGTCAGCGTTGTGCGGCCCGCAGCTCGAGATGAAGAAGGGCGCATTCGCGCGCATCGAGGTCGAACGACCGTTGCGAGCCGGCCATGGCACGCTCCGCTGGCTCCTCCCGCCTGATGCGCTGAAGGACCGCTAGGCCGGGCCGGAACGAACTTCGACTCGTTGCGCTTCCGCCGTCGCGATGGCGGCCGACACACCCGACGATCGCAGCAGGATCCCCAGGACCGCGGCGAGCACGATCGCTGCGCCAAGCCACTGGCCCGGTCCGAGCCGCTCGCCGAGGACCAGCGATCCGGCAGCGACGCCGACGATCGGGATGAGGTAGAACGAGCCGGCGGCGATCGAGGCCGGCACGCGACGCAAGGCGCCGAGGTACAGCCAGTACGCCGCTGCGTAATAGAGCACCCCCGAGGCGACCGCACTCGCGAGGGCGACGGCCGAGACGGCCGCGGGGAGCGGTGATCCACCGGTGACTACCGCGATCAGCACCAGGACGAGCGCTAGAGCGAACGCGTACGCCTGCTGGGCCAGCACGACCTGACCCGTCTCGCGGGCACCCGGGATGTACCGCCTCGTGATGACGGTGTAGGCCGCGCAACAGGCGACGCCGGCGAGGGCGAGGGTGACACCCACAGTCTCGGCACCGAACGACGCCGCGTCGTAGATGACGAGTGCGATCCCGATAACCGCAGCGATGGACAGCACGATCAGGGTCGCCGTCACCCGCTCGCGGAGGACGATCGCGGCGAGGAACATGATCATGATCGGCTCGAGAGCCCAGAGCAGCACCGAGACACTGGCCGTGATCGACACGAGGCCAAGGAGCCCGAGTGCGTAGGCGGCGCCCGGGTTGAGCAGACCGAGCCGGCCGAGCAGCGCCGGTCCGTCACCGCGGAGCGGTATCCCCTTCCAGCGCATCAGCCCGATCAGGACCGCCAGGCTCGACGCGAGCTGGATCGCCAGCAACGTGACCGGTGCGATCTCCGCCAGGGCCGCCTTGCTGACGACGGTGCCGGATCCCCAGCAGACGGCCGCACCGACGAGCGCCGCGAGGTCGCGCCGGTCGATCGACGCCGCCGAGCGAAGCACGATCGCTGTCTCGATCAGCAGCAGCCGGTGCCGCCGCAGCAGCCCGATGTCGCGATCGGCAGCTCCTGGGGCACGGAAAGGTCGACGAACGGTCGGGCGTCGGCCGGCTTCGTGGCCTTCACGATCGCGCTGATCATCCCGTCCGCGACGTCGTGCGACGGCGTGATCGAGATGTCCGAGAATCCGACCATCTCGAGGCCCTGCCGGAATTCGCTGACGGACAGTGCCCCCGCGATGCACCCCGCGTACGAACCCCGTTCCGCACGCTCATCGGGGGTAAGCCGATCCTCGGCGACGATGTCGGTGATCCCGATCCGACCACCCGGGCGCAGGACGCGGGCGATCTCACGGAACACCGCCGTCTTGTCCGCTGCCAGGTTGACGACGCAGTTGCTGATGACGACGTCGATCGACTCCGCAGGGAGCGGCAGGGCTTCGATCGTGCCCTTTAGGAATTCGACATTGGTCGCGCCGGCCTCCGCCGCGTTGCGCTGTGCCAGGGCCAGCATCTCGTCGGTCATGTCGACGCCGAATGCGCGACCCGTCGGCCCGACCCGTTTCGCGGAGAGGAGGACGTCGATCCCGCCGCCGGACCCGAGATCGAGCACGCGCTCGCCCGGATGGAGGTCGGCGACCGCGATCGGGTTGCCGCACCCGAGCGAGGCGAGTACCGCGGCATCGGGCAGCTCGTCGCGTTCAAGCGCCGAATACAGCCCGGCGCCGATCGTCTCGGGGTCCGAGCAACAGGCGTCGCCATGGGATGCCCGGATGGCGGCCGCTGCGTAGTGGGCGCGAACGGTGTCCTGGATGGTCACTGCGGTATCACGGACGGTCTCGACGGTCATGAGGGGCTCCTTGCCATGCGTTGCCATATTGATACTTGTCTATATTGACATTTGTCAATATGCTGGATGTCATGAAACGGCAGACCGATCCCGACGTCCGACTCCTGCAGGCTGCCGCGGACCCCACAAGGCTTGCGATCCTTCGTCAGCTCAGCGAGTCACCCGAGGTCTGCGCGTGCGACTTCACCGCCTGCTGCGATGTCAGCCAGCCGACCGTCTCGCATCACCTCAAGGTCCTCCGCGAGGCTGGTTGGATCGTGGCGGAACGCCGTGGAGCCTGGGTGTGGTACTCGCTGCGCCCGGAGGCGGTGGCGCGGTTCAGGGAGCTCGCGGGTGGGCTCGGCGCGATCACGCTGCCGATGCCCGCGGCAGGGCGCCGCCTGCCCGTGGTCCAGCAGCAGGCCTAGGTCAGTCGCCGACGACCGTCGGGTACGGCAGCGCGACCGAATCCGAGGCGACGCGACTCTTGCCCTCGGCATCGAAACGGTCCAGACCGAGGTCCGACACGTCGATCAGGTCGGTCCGGCCCCGGAGCGTCAGGTCCGCCGCGACGCGCGCTACGCCTGGCCCCCACATCATCCCGTGCCCGGCGGCCGCCGCGACCCAGACACCCCCGATGACGGACCCGTCGGGGCGCGTGGCCGGTCCGAGGATCGGCAGATGGTCCGGCGTGTAGTCGATCGTCGCGGCCCAGATCTTGCGGAGACCGAGATCGCGCGTGATAGGGGCGAAACTCGCCAGCCGGTCTCGATAGCGCTCATACGCGGCCCAGTCGATCTCGCGCGCCTCGCCAGGCTGTTCGTCCGGATCGCTCCAGCCGAAGAGCAGGCCGTCCTCCTCGAGTCGCCAGTAGAGCCCAGCCCCGATGTCGAACACCATCGGCATCCGCTCGACGGCGAACGCCTCATGGGGTTCGAGGACGGCCACGGTGTGCCTCGCCGCCCCGACCGGGATGCGCAGCCCGCAGCGCGCGCCGATCGCCCGGAGGGAGGGCCCACCGGTGAGCAATACACGGTCCGTTTCGATGTGACCGGCCGTCGTCTCGACCCCCGTCACGCGTCCGGCGCCGTCCGTGAGTAGACCGGTGAACGCCGTGCGTTCGCGCAACTCGACGTGCGCTGCCTGCATCGCGAGCGAGTACGCGCGTACGTTGCGGGGTGGGTCGATGTGACCGTCGCCGTCGCGATAGCTGCCGCCTCGATGACCGTCCGGCGCAAGGGTGCCCACCAGCGCGGCGGCCTCGTCAGCAGTGAGCCACCGGACGTCCGTCAAGCCGGCGCCTTGCTGCATCGCGACACGCTCGTGGCCGGCCCGCTCGTCGTCCTCGGTCACAGCCAGGATCAGGTAGCCGAGCTCGCGGAAGCCCGAATCGGTGCCGTACGTCGCCGCCTGACGTTCGTAGAAGTCGATCGACCAGCGCCCGAGCGCGACGGTCGCCGGCGTGCCGCCCTGCGCTCGAACGACGCCTGCCGCGCGCGAGGACGCACCCATCCCCGCGAGACCGCGTTCGAGGACGACCACGCGGCCGACGCCGTCCTCCGCTGCGAAGACCGACGCCCATCCACCGATGGTGCCAGCACCGATCACCACCAGATCTGCGCGATCCGCCATCCGCGTCACTCCTCGCTCAGCCGTCGAGCGCCGCGGCTTCGACGCACGCGGCGATCACGCCGACGTTCCGCAATCGACCGAACGTGTCACGCCGGCGGACCGTCCAGGCGGCGACCTCCAGACCGGCAGCGTGGACAGCGGCGACGGACGCAGGATCGATCGCGTGGAATTCGAGCGAGATCGCCGCGCAGCCCAGATCCGAGGCGGTGCGGATGGTATCTGCCGACACGTGACGCGCGTTCAGCCAACGCGGCCACGCCGGCGCGAGCCGTCCGACCCGCTGCAGCGTCTCGGGCAGGAACGACGATATGACGCCATTCACGAGCGTGGGTCCACGGCCGGCCGCGAGGACCTCGACCACGGCTCGGTCGTGGAGTCCTTTGAGATCGACGTCGATCGTGGATCGATGCGGGATGATCGCGAGGGCATCGGCAAGAGAGGCGATCCCGACTTCCTCGAGCTCGCGTGCGGTCATCTCGTCGATCCGCCCGGGCCGACCGTAGGCGCGCTCCAGCGTCTCGTCATGCGACAGCACGGGTACACCGTCGCCCGAGATCCGGACGTCGAACTCGACGCCATCGCAGCCCGGAACGGCGACCGCCGCGGCGAGCGCCGCGATGCTGTTCTCCGGCGCGTGACGCCAATCGCCGCGGTGTGCCAGTCGAAGCACCGGTCAGCCGATCTCGAGGTGGGCGCTGATCCCGAGATGGTCGCTCGGGTACAGGGTCGGGTCGTCGGCGGCCGGCCGGTCGAAGATGAGACGAGCATCGGTCGCCCGGATGGCGCCACGGATCCAGATGTAGTCGAGGCATTCCGGGATCCCGTCCGTATCCATGGCCGGGGCCTGCAGGCCGCTGGGCCACGTGACATCGGGATCCTCCCCGTGGACCGCCGCGTAGACCGATCGGAAGCCGGCCGCCTCCATCCGTCGATACGTCGGCTCGCCCGGGTCCGCGTTGAAGTCACCCATCACCATCATGCCCGTCGCGGCCGGTGCAGCCTCCAGCCATTCGACGAGCCGGGCCGTCTGCTCATCGCGAGCCGCGTCCTCCGCGCCCACGTGGTGCAGATGCGTGGCGACGGCCGCCACCGATCCGCCCGACGGCAGATCGAGGATCACGCGATGAGCCGCCCGGTCCAGGCCGAGGTCGAGACGGTCGAGGTCCCGTGCCTCGAGCGGCTGACGGATCACGAGGCTGTTGCCGTACTCGGGCCGACCTGCCCA
>Ga0157380_10003142_pt1 | contig 11268 bp, 10 predicted proteins | sample S35metaG_FD_119757 | JGI IMG/M metagenome (GOLD analysis project Ga0157380, IMG submission 119757) | Switchgrass rhizosphere microbial communities from Kellogg Biological Station, Michigan, USA - S3-5 metaG | ecosystem: Host-associated > Plants > Roots > Rhizosphere > Soil | place: USA...
ATCGTCGCGCTCGCGAACGCTCCGGGAGCGGACTGAAGCTTGTGCGCCGCGGCGAGCTGCTCAACCTCGATCTGATAGCTGCCCGGGACCGCGGCAGGCGTGGCGGTCGCCGCGATGAAGTCTGGCTCCGACAGCGTGACTTGGCGCCCTTGAAATTTGTCGAGGCTCTTCAGCGTCGTGAGCGTGTCGCGGAACGTCGCGAGTGACGAACGCAGCGTGCCGAGCGCCGACATCTTCGCCTGTACTTTCGCCTCTTCCGCGTCGAGGCGCGCAGTCTTCGGCGTGCCTTCGGCTTCGACTAGGCTCTTGACGATGCTCGCGGTGTCGAGGCCCGAGCCGATTCCGGAACTGACGATGCTACCCATGACTCATCCGCTGTTCAGATCACGCTGTTAGCTAGCGCTGCCGACAGGAGAGCAAGATGCATGCCACGCTCAGGAACGCTCGTCGAGCAACGAGCCCGCCTGCTCGAGACGACGCACGACTTCGAGCCACTCCGGCGACGGAATCTGCCGCACGACCTCTTTGGTCTTCGAGTCGAGCACGGTAATCACCGTGCGGCCGCTAATCTCGTCGACTTGGAAGCGCAGGCTGCGCTGGCTCTCGGACATGAGCTCGTTCAAGCGCCGTACCGCGCGCTCGACGTCGACGGCGAGCTCTGCGACCGGCAAATTTTGGCCGGCCGCCTGCGGATCGTTGCCGGCTGCCGGAATGGATGGACCGGTCTGGGCTTTCGCGTAGGGAAGCGCTGGCGCCGGCGTCCTTGCGGGCGCAGCGGTAACCGGAGTCGTGTTACCCATCGTTGCCACCTTTTCCGGAGCGGCTCCATGCGCCGCTTCCGGCCCTGCACGTCGGGGCGGCACGCCTTACGACGTGCCGCCCCACTTCACTTACATCATCACCCGCGGGCTCCGTCCCGCGAGCTCACTCGCGTTACTGCAAGAGGGCCAGCACGCTCTGCGGAGCCGTGTTGGCTTGCGCCAGAATCGCGACGCCAGCCTGCTGCAGAATCTGCGCGCGAGTCAGCGCGGCAGTTTCCGCCGCGAAGTCCGCGTCGAGAATTCGGCTACGCGAAGCCTCGAGGTTCTCGCTGACGGCCGACAAGCTCTGGATCGTCGATTCGAAGCGGTTTTGAATCGCGCCGAACGTGCTACGCAGAGTGCTCACGACCGTCAGAGCCGAGTCGACGCGGTTGATCGCCGTGTTCGCGTTCGCGAAGCTCAGAACGTTCACGCTCGAAAGCGTGGCCGTGTCCTTCGCGATCGATGCGCCATGACCGACGTCGGCGAACTGGCCCGTCATCGCGATGTTGTCCGACGCCGACAGAGTCATCGTGCCGCGCACGGTGCCCTCCGAAGCCGCCGCGATACCCGTGCCGGTCAACGTGGCGCCCGTACCTTGGGTGATCGTCTCGGTGATTGCCGTGTTGCGACCGTCGATGGTCGTGAAGGTCACGGTCGTACCGCTCACCGACGCCGAAACGCCCGTCTGAGACGAGTAGAGGTTGACCTGGGCCACGACGTCCGCCGCGGTCAGAGAGCCGCCGGCCGCGATGTTGTCCGCACCGCTGTAGATGTTGACGCCGTTGATCGCAAGGTTGTAAGTCGACGTTGCGGCCGCAGACGCCACCGTGACGAACGCGCCGCTATGGCTGTTCGACGCCGTGGTCGTCAGACCTGCGACGCCGGCGTTGTTGATCGCCTGAGCTTTCGCATAGGCGCTGTCGGCCGCCTGACCGGGAGCGGTACCGGCGACGGACGCGCCGACTGCCACCGCCGCGCCTGTACCGACGGCAATCGTGAGGCCGGCGTCGGTCAACGCGTTGGCCGTCACGGCTGTGCCGGTGGCGCTCGCGATCTGGCCGATCTGGTTCGTGCGCATACCCGTCGTCAAGTTGACGCCGATCGTCTCGCCGACGTTTGCGCCGACCTGGAACTGCGCACTACCGAACGTGCCGTCGAGCACCTTACGGCCGTTGAACGCGGTCTGGGTGGCGATCCGATTCACTTCGGCAAGGCGCTGCTGAACTTCGAGATCGAGAGCCGACCGGTCTGAAGCCGAGTTCGTCGAGTTCGCGGCTTGAACCGCAAGCTCGCGGATGCGCTGCAGGTTGTTCGTGAGCTCGCCGAGCGCGCTCTCAGACGTCTGCGCGAGCGAGATACCGTCGCTCGCGTTACGGACGGCTTGGTTCAAGCCGCGAATCTGCGTCGTGAAGCGATCCGAGATCGCGAGACCGGCCGCGTCGTCCTTCGCGCTGTTGATGCGCAAACCCGACGACAGGCGCTGCAACGCCGTCGCCAACGACGACTGCGAGGTCGTCAAATTGCGCTGCGCGTTCAGCGACAGCACGTTCGTATTGATCACTTGAGCCATTGTCTTACTCTCCTAAAGGTTGAATTGCCGGACGGCCCGTTGGCCTCTTACGACCGAGCTGCCATCCGGCTATAGCTCTGTCGTCTTGGCCACTTTTATCGGGCGGGTAACCCGATCCTTTAGGGAACAATCTGAGACGCAAGTCACGAGCCGGCACTCGCGCTGCGCCGGCCGGGCGTCTCAGCTAGAGATATCTGAATAAGGAGAGATTCTGCGCGCGCGCGAATGCCTGCTGCGCCGCGTCGAGGCCGAAAAGCTCCTGCGACAATCGGCTCATGGCTTCGGCATAGTCGAGATCACGCACTGCCGACAGCGTCGTATTCAAGTGCAGAGCGAAGTCCCCGTTCAACCCTTCTTGTTGGTCGAGCGCACGCACGCGCGCACCGATCTCGCCGCGCGCGTCGATCACGTGAGAGAGCGCATTGTCGAGATCCGCGAGGCGCTGGCCGATGTTGCCATGCATCTGCGCGAGCTGCGCCGGCGTCGCTCCGGGCGCCTCGATCGCCGCAATGAGCCGATCGAGCGTCGAGAAGACGTCGCGCTGCGCGGCAGGCGCCACGGTAAAGGTGTCGCCCGCCGCCGGCGCGCCATCGATGCGCATCTCCATACCGACGAACGTCAACGATTGCGTCGGCGAGAACGCGCCCGCAACGACGAGTGCGTTGGCGCTGTTGCGCACCTCATAGGTCGTCGGAGTGACAAATATAACCGTGTAGGTGTCCGAGACCCAGGCGGCAGGGTCCGTGAGGCTGCTCGAGCCAAGCGTTCCCGTGCCGGTATTCGCGGGGCCGACACCCACGACGAACGTGCCGTTACCTTCTGGAATTCTTTGGAAGACGTCGGCACCGGAATCGTTGATCGCGACGAACCGGCTGTCGCTGATCTGCAGCGTCCGCTGCCCTTGGTCGCCGTTGTAGACCACACTACCGCCCGCCCCCACCGTGAACGGCGTTGCCGCTTCGCGGTAACCGGAGAATAGGTGGCGACCGTCGACGTCCGTGGTGTTCGCGAGCGCCAACAGCCCGTCACGATGCTGCCGGATCTCGCTCGCAATGACCTGCCGATCGCCGCTGCTCGCGCTGCCGTTGTTTGCTTGCAGCGTTAGCTCGCGGATACGCTGCAAGTGGCCGATGGCCTCGCTCAGCGCTTCCTCTTCGAGACCGAGCTGATTGCGCGCGAAGACCGCGTTCGCCTGGTACTGATCGAGCCGCGCCAACGAAGCATCGAGGTGCGCGACGCGAGCAGCAGCGACGGGGTCGTCCGACGGCGAGTTGATGCGCAGGCCCGTGGACACTTGATGCTGCGTTTCGACGACTCGGCGCCGCGCGTCGTCGAGTGCCGCGAGAAAAGCCGATCTCAGGGTGTCGTTGCTGACGCGCATGGTTTACCTCGTCAGCGAATTCAGCAGCGTTTGAAACAGCGAATCGGCCACTGACATCATGCGTGCGGACGCCTGATAGAGCTGCTCGAACTTGAGCATGTCGGCCGCTTCCTCGTCGAGATTCACGCCGCGCACCGATTCCAGCCGATCGCGGTTCTGCTCGAGCACGAGCTCCTGCACCTCGCGCTGATTCGTGACTTCCGCAGTACGCGAGCCGACGGTCGTAATGAGCCCGGCCGTCGCGTCTTGCAAGCTGACCTCGCCGTTGAACACACTCTCGTGGAACCGGTCGATCAGCTGCTGGATATTGCGGTTGTCGCCGGTGCCGCCGACGTTGGCCTCGATGACGAATTGGTCGCCGCCCGCGGGCGCGCCCGTGATCTGCACGCGCGTGCCGTTGATGTCGATGTCTGCGCCCGGCGTGTAGGCGAACGAGCCGGCGCCGTTGATCGTGTAGGTAGTCGCGTTGACGAAGGCAATCGTGCTCGGCGTGAGCAAGCTCGGGTGCGCGACGTTGACGATTTCTCCCGCCGAGATCGTCGCGGTACCCGTATTCGTGAGGGCAGTGTTCGTGCGCGTCGGCGCAGCAGCGGCGACGTCCGCCGGCCGATTCACGAGCAATGAGACGCTGCCTGCGACGTGCTCCAACGGTTTCAGATAGAACTGATCGCTCGCAGCAGGCGTGCCCGAGACGACGATGCTCAAGCCGTTCGCCACGAACGGGCTCAAGGATGTGCCTGCACCCGTCATCGGCACGACGGCGCCGTTGTCGACGCGCTGCAACGTGTACGCTGCGCCGTCGAACGTCAGCTGGTAGTTGGTCGGCTCGAGGGCAGCGACGCCCGTGATCGTCACCGCAAGCGACGCAGTGCCCGTGTTGGCGGCGCCCGAGAACGTTTCCGGTGCACCGATCGAGAAGAAGTCGCCGCCGAGCTGGCCTTCCGCGTCCATGCCGTTGCGGTGCACGGCATTGACGGTGCTCACGAGACCGACCGCGATCCGGCCGAGCTCCGAGCGCGTCGGCGCAAGCAGCTCGCGATTGAAATCGACGGCGCCGCCGAGCTCGCCGCCCGTCACGAACTGCGTGACGTTGACGTCGGGGCCGATGCCGCGGATCACGACCTGCGGCTGCAACGGATCGGCGTTGCCGGGTGTAACCGCGACTTGCGCGGCGTTGCCGCCGAGCACCAGCACCTGCCCAGTGCCGATGAACACCGTCGTCGTCCCATCACGCTGCTCGGCCGCGTCGACCTGCACGAGCTTGGACAGCTCCTCGAGCAATCGATCGCGCTGATCGAGCAAATCGGAGGGCCCTGGCCGGCCCGTCGCCGTGCCGGCCGCGATGAGCTGGCGGTTGATCTCCGCAAGGTCGGCGCCCAACGCGGTGATGCGGTCGGCAGCCGCCGTCATGCGCGTGCGCGTCTCGCCGGCGAGCTCCGTCAGCCGCTGATCCATCGCGTCGAAGCGAGAGATGAGGTTGCGCGCCTCGCTCAAGAGCGCTTGGCGGCTTGACGTTGCCGACGGATCGTTCGCGACGTCCTGCAACGCATTGGTGAACGACTGCAGCGTCGCCGTGAGGCCGGTTTCGGTCCCCGCCAGCATGTCGTCGAGCGACTCTGCCAGGGAGGCGAAGGCATCGGCACGGTGAAACCCGCCGGCCGCGGTGCGCACCTGCTCGGCAAGGAGATCGTCGGACAGACGCCGCGTTAGCGCGACGTCGACACCCGTGCCGACGAAGTCGCGGCCCATGCGCTCCGCCGTGCGCTCGGTCAGCTCGACGCGCTGGCGGCTGTAGCCCGGCGTGCTGGCGTTCGCGATGTTGTTGGCCGTCGTCGTCAGTGCTCGCTGCTGCGCGAGCAGCGCCGAGAGGCCGATGTTCAGAAGGTCTGCCATGACAGCTCTCTATACAAATTGCTCAGGGAGTCGTAGGCGGCAAATCGATGCCGCGCAACGCTTGCTCGAGACGATCGCCGTGGTAGACCGCGAGCCACTTGTCCGCGTAGCCGGGATCGGTTGCGTAACCCGCCTTCGTCACGGCGCGCGCGTAGGCCTCCGGATCGTCGGCCTGCGCGAGCGCATCGGCGTAGCGCCGTGCCGTCGAGAGCAGATTCACGTAGTCCGCAAAACTCTCGGCCGTGTTGCCGTAAGCCCTGAACCGCTCGCGCTGCGGCGCCGTCGCGCCATCCGCGTGCTCGAGGGTCCATTGCTCCACGGCGGCGCCGGACCAAGACGCGCCGGCCTTGATGCCGAACAGGTTGTGCGCCGATTCGTCGCCGCGCTGCGGCACCGCACGGCCCCAGCCCGTCTCGAGCGCCGCTTGCGCAAGCAGCAAGCGCGGCTCGACGCCGAGCGCCGCGGCCGCAGCCTTGGCTTCGGGCAACAACGCGGACACGAACTCGGCCGGCGTCGGCTCGGTCGGCGCCGCACCGCCGAGCGCGCTCAAGCTCGACGGCAGACCTTGCGGAAACTCCGCAGCGCCGGGCTCGCCCGATGCCTTGGCAACCGGCGTGACCGGCCGCGAGTCGACCGCGGACGGGCGCGACGTCGTCGGGCTCGCCGCATCGGCTGCCGATGCACGCGGCCCAAGCTGCTGCTCGAGCATCTTGCCGAAACCAAAACCGCCGTGACGGGCCATCTCGAGCGCTACCTGGCGATCCATCAGCGCGAGGTACTGCTCGGTCTCGCTGCCGTCGAAGAGTCCCCCGCCCAAATTGGCGCTGCGGGCGCTCTCCAGCATCATGCCGATGAACAACGCCTCGAACTGCACGGCCACGTCGGCGAGTGCGCTCGCGTCGTCGCGTTGCGCGCGCCTGCGAAGGTCGCCGAGCCCCTCGAGGTCGACGGCATTCGTCGGTGACGCAATGTTGGCCATGACGCGTGCGCCTGCTAGATCACGATGAGCTGGGCGCGCAGAGCGCCCGCTTCGCGCAAGGCTTCGAGAATCGCCACGAGATCGCCGGGCGCCGCGCCGACTTGGTTCACAGCCTCGACGATGTCGTTCAAGCTCGTGCCCGGCTCGAACACGAACATGCGGTTGTTCCCTTCCTCGACGTCGATGTCCGACTGGCCCACGACGACAGTTCGGCCGTCGGCGAACGCGTTCGGCTGGCTCACGAGCGCTGTTTCCGTGATGCGGACGACCAGCGAGCCGTGCGCGACCGCGGCCGGCGACACCCGCACATTGGAGCCGATGACCACGGTTCCCGTGCGCGAGTTGACAATGACCTTGGCCGCGGCGGCCGCCGGCTCCACCTCGAGATTCTCGATGTGCGACAAGTAGGCCACGCGGTCGGATTCGCCGGCCGGCGCGCGTACACGGATCGAGATCGCATCGATCGATTCGGCCGTGCCGGCGCCGAGCGACGCGTTGATCGATTCCGTGAGCCGCGCAGCCGTCGTGAAGTCCGAAGAATTCAAGTTCAGTACCAACGACTCGGTCGTGCCGAGGGTCGTCGGCACCATGCGCTCGACCGTCGCGCCGTTCGGCACGCGGCCCGTGCTCGGCACGTTGACGGTTACTCGCGAGCCGTCGTCGCCCTGCACGCCGAATCCTCCGACGATCAGATTGCCCTGCGCGAGCCCGTAGATCTCGCCGTCCGCGCCGCGCAACGGTGTCATGACGAGACTGCCGCCGCGCAAGCTCTGGGCATTACCGATCGACGACACCGTGATGTCGATGGTTTGCCCCGGCTTCGCGAATGGCGGCAGCGTCGCCTGCACGGTGACGGCTGCGACGTTGCGCAACTGCGGGTTGACGTTGTCCGGCACGAGCACGCCGAGTTGCGCCAACATGTTCTTGATGCTCTGAATCGTGAACGGCGTTTGGCTCGTTTGATCGCCCGTGCCGTCGAGGCCGACAACGAGGCCGTAGCCGATGAGCTGGTTACCGCGCACACCCGCGATCGTCGCCAGATCCTTGATGCGCTCTGCTCGGGCCGCGAACGGGCTCGCAAGCAGAACCCCCGCGACCGCGGCGAGCATGAAACGGACACAAGCGTTGGTCATGTCGTCACGCCTCAGAACGGAAAGATCGGCGAGTTGAAGAAGCGCGTCAGCCAACCGGGACGGTTCGTGGCTTGCAGGTTGCCGCGTCCGCTGTAGGTGATCGCGGCGTCAGCCACCTTCGTGGATGGGACCGTGTTCTCCGGCCCGATGTCGACTGGCCGAACGATCCCTTCGAGGCGGATGAACTCCTCGCCCTGATTGATCGTGATGAGTTTTTCGCCACGGACCAGCAAGTTGCCGTTCGGCAGCCGCTCGGCGACGGTGACCGTGATGCTGCCGTCCAAGCGATTGCTCTGGCTCGAGTCGGCCTGGCCGTCGAACGTGGTTTCGCTCTCGAACTCGTTGTTGAGAATCGGGGTGCCACCCGCCGTCACGGGCCGCCCCGCGATGACCGGGAACCCAGTGTCGACGCTGCTGCCCTTCGCGGTGGACGTGCTCGATTCCTTGGATGCATTGGTGCGCTCGACGAGCATGACCGTGAGGATGTCGCCGATTGCACGCGCTCGCAGATCCATGAACAGATCGAAGCTGCCGGCCGTGTTGTAGACCGTTCCCGGCGGCGGCGGCGGCGGGGCGTAGTTCATCGACGCGCTGCGAAACTCGCTGCGCGACTCGTTCTCGGCGAGCTCCGGCGCACCCGCGCAGGCTTGCAGCACGAGCGCGGCGAGCAGTAATCCACTACGTCTGATCATCGGCGAAGCTCCTACAAGCTATTGGTCAGATGCTGGAGCATCTGGTCGGCGGTTTCGATCGCGCGCGAGTTCATCTCGTACGCGCGCTGTGTCTCGATCATGGATACGAGCTCCTCGACGACGTTGACGTTGGAGGTCTCCAGCGCGCCCTGCATCAGCGTACCGAGCCCGTTCAAACCAGGCGTGCCCGGTTCCGGCGGTCCGCTCGATTGAGTCTCAGCGAACATGTTCTCGCCGCGCGGCTGCAAGCCTGCCGGATTGACGAAATTCGTGAGCTGCAGCGTCCCGATCTGGACGGCGTCCGATTGCCCCGGCGGAATCGCCGTCACCGTGCCATCGATGCCGATCGTGAGCCCCGAGGCACCCTGCGGCACCGTGATCGCTGGCTGCACCGTGTAGCCGCTCGAGGTCACGAGCTCGCCGTCAGCGTTGACTTGGAACGTGCCGTCGCGCGTGTACGCCTGCGAGCCGTCGGGGAGCAGGATCTCGAAGAACCCGTGGCCGTTGATCGCGACGTCGTGCTGGTTGCCCGTCGTGACGATATTGCCCTGCGAGAACTGACGGTCGGTCGCGACGACGCGCACACCGGTGCCCAAGTTGAGGCCCGTCGGCGCCTCGGTCTGCTGCGACGTCATGCCGCCGCTTTGCACGACGTTCTGATAAAGCAGATCCTCGAACATGGCACGCTGGCGCTTGTAGCCCGTCGTGTTGACGTTCGCGAGGTTTTGCGACACGACCGTCATGCGCGTTTGCTGCGCTTCCAAGCCGGTCTTAGCTACCCAGAGGGATTCCATGTTCGGTGCTCCTAGCTGATGCTGGCGAGGTCCGCAGCGCGCGAGGCGTTTTCATCCGCCATTTGCATCATGCGTACCGCTACTTCGAATTGCCGTTGAAACTCGATCATGTCGACGAGCGTCGAGGCGATGTTGACGTTGCTGGTCTCGATGAAGCCCGAAGCCACCATGACGTTGGCATCGGGCTCGACCTCTTCGCCATCCGTCACCTCGATCAAGCCGTCGGGGCGCTTGCCGAGCCGGTCGGCTTCGGGATTGACGAGCTTGAGACGGCCGATTTGCGCGAGCGTCTCGGAGCCTTGCCCTTGTGGCACGATCGACAGCGTCCCGTCGGCGGCCAGCGCGATCTGCGTGTACGGCGGCACGGCCAGCGGGCCGTTATCGCCGAGCACGAGCTCACCGCGCTCCGTCTCGAGGAGGCCGAGCGAGTTGACCTTGAGGCTGCCGCCGCGCACGTAAGCTTCGGCGCCGTCGCGCGCCTGCACGGCGAGCCAGCCATCGCCGTCGATCGCGACGTCGAGGACTTCGCCCGTCTGCATGAGCGCGCCCTGCGAGCGATCGAAGCCCAAGCCCGTCGCGACCGTGTTCACTCGGCTCTGGTAGCCCGGCCCTTCGATGGGCCGCGCTTCGAACCGCGCGAGATCGGCGCGAAAGCCCGTCGTCGAGACGTTCGCCAGGTTGTGCGACACGAGCGCTTGCGCCTGCATGAGCTGCTTGGCGCCCGTCATCGCAACATACAGGAGTCGATCCACGCTTGCGGTCCTCTAGCGGCGAAAGCCGTTAGCGAATGTTGATGATCGTTTGGGTGACCTGATCGGCCGTCGAGATCATCTGCGCGTTCGCTTGGAAGTTGCGCTGCGCGGTGATCATGTTGACGAGCTGCTCGGTCAGGTCGACGTTCGACGACTCGAGCGCTCCCGACTGGATCAGGCCCATGCTGCCGGTGCCGGGGCTACCGCGCACAGCGTCGCCCGACGTGAAGGTCTCACTCCACGAGGTGTCACCGAGCTGCCGCAAACCTTGCGTGTTTGCGAAGTTCGACAAGGCGACCTGACCGAGCGGCTCCGAGCGACCGTTCGTGAAGCGCGCGAAGATCACGCCGTTGCCGTCGACGTCGATGCTCGACAACCGGCCAGAGGCAAAGCCGTCCTGATTGAGCTGGTTGACGCCGAACTGCGAACCGTACTGCGTCGAGTTCAGAACGTCGGCGGTCATCGTGATGGGCGCGGCACCGTTGGTCGGCGTGAATGCCGGCAATGCGATGGCGCCGCCGACGGGCGCCGTCAGAACGCCCAAGTTCGAGTAGGTCATGGTGTTCGCGCCGCCGACGGCTGCCCCGTCGATGTAGAAGCGCGCGTCCCATTGGTTCGCCGTCGCCGTCTTGACGAAATACGCCGTCGCCGTGTGCGAGGCGCCCAGCGAGTCATAGATCGTCACGGCCGTCGAATGGTTGTAGCTCGATGCGTTGGCCGGGTCGAATGTCGGCACCGACGGAACGGTGGCGTTGGCCGGCAGGTTGATGCCGAACTCCGCGCGCGTCGTGGCCTGCGGCGGCGAGTCGGCCGTCGCGAGCCGCAAGTCGGACAACGTGCCGGTGTTGAACGTGCCGTTGCTGGCGACCGGGAAGATCTGCAGCCGCTGCTGCTGCGAGTTGACGACGTAGCCGTCGCGGTCGACGCCGAACGAGCCGGCGCGCGTGTACGAGGTGACGCCGCGATCGCTCATCGTGAAGAAGCCCTCGCCGCTAATGGCGAGGTCGAGGCCGCGATCCGTGAAGTCGACGCCGCCCTGCGAGAATTCTTGCGTGACCGACGACATCGCAACACCGTTGCCGATGTTCTGCGCACCGACGGCGAACACGTCCGCGAACTCGGCGCGCGACGCTTTGAAACCCGTGGTGTTCGCGTTGGCGATGTTGTTGGCCGTGACCGAGAGGTCCGACGACGCGGCATTCAGGCCGCTCAAAGCTACTGCAAATGGCATGGCTCAATCCTCTAGTGAGTTAATCGGTGCTGGCGCCGGC
>Ga0157380_10003143_pt1 | contig 11268 bp, 8 predicted proteins | sample S35metaG_FD_119757 | JGI IMG/M metagenome (GOLD analysis project Ga0157380, IMG submission 119757) | Switchgrass rhizosphere microbial communities from Kellogg Biological Station, Michigan, USA - S3-5 metaG | ecosystem: Host-associated > Plants > Roots > Rhizosphere > Soil | place: USA: Michigan...
CCCGCTGCGCTGCCAGTAACGGTCTCCGGCGGAGAAATCGAAGTCGACGATGTGCTCGTAGCGCGCGACGCCGAGCTCGCGCGCGAGATACGGCATGTCCGTCGCGGGCTGTCCCTGCTCGTCGAGCACGAGCTTCAGATTCTCTTCTTCCTGCACCCAACCCGTGGGCGTCAGCGTGTGACGATTGATGCCCTCGAGTATCTGATAGTCGTGGCGTACGGTCGTCTCGCGCCGCGGCAACGGCCGCGCCGTGCGCTCGCTGGTCCAAGCGGAGTAGCTGCCGTAATGCTCCCACTCGCCGAGCGCCTCGTAACGCGGCGAGTCGTCGACTTGAAACACGGCCTGCGACCAACGGCCGCGCGCCTCGTCGGAGGTGCGCGTCTGCCGCACCCAGCGATTGCCGCCGATGAACACGTGGAGATCCGTGTCTTCATAGCGCCAATCCTGCCGCCAGTGCTTCTGCACGAACGGGCCTTGAACCTTCCCCTCGCGGTCCGTCACGAACATCACCATGAGGTGCTGCAAGCGGATGAACGTGCCGCTGTCCTCGACGACGTAAATATATTCGGTGCCCCACGATTGATAGGGCCGCGAGGGCGTGAATCCCGGCGCGAACCCTACCGTCTCGAGAAAATCGAAGCTCGTGCGGTAACCGCCGGCCATCGCAAGGATCGCGCGACGATCGCGCTCGAACGCGCTCAAGCCGGGTTCCTGCACGGCGCGCCAGGCGGCGCTCGGCTCGGTCGCGAGCGTCAGCGGCGCGCCGCGGGTCGTGCCGCCGCGCGGCCGCAACGCATCGCCTTCGTCGAATTGCCAACTGAATGTGAATTGCCGCGGCTCGCCCTGCGCGTCGAGCGCGAACGCCGCGAGCGACGCGAGAGCGCACACGATTGGAGTTGCCAGTACTCGCACGCTAGCTCTCGTCCGGCGCAGCCGGTGGAGGCGTCACGGAACGCGGCCACCCGATATGGCCCGCCAACGGCAGCTTCAAAGACCGATCGAGCGGGTCGATGCCGAACGTCAAACCGAGCAGGTTGAGCTCGACGCCCTCTTCCACGCCGGCCAACGCACCGACCACGCCGAATAGGTTGAGCTGTGCGCCAGTACCGCTCGGCGAGCGCGCGACGAAGCCGGGCCCGAGGTAATCCTTCCCGATCGCCGTCGCCGGCAGATCGGCGCGCAATTCCGGTGCTGAGCGCAGCACGTGCGCTACGAACGTGTTCGAGTTGGGTCCGGGCCAGACGCGATACTCGTCCGCGTACGGATAGGAGGCGACTGCGGTTTCGATGCGCGTAATGAGCTCGTCGACGCCGTCGCCGCGCCGATCTGCGACCAACTCCGGCCGATTGCCAAACCAGCGAGCGTCCGGCGGCCGATGATCGACGCTGACCGCTCGGCCCGTGCGACGCAGCCGCCAGCCGTTGACTTCGTAGACCGTGAATTCCTCGGCATCGCGCCGCTTCACGGCAACCCACGTATGGACGCCGAAGTAGCCGCGCCAGCGTACGGCTCGCGCGGCATAGACCTGTACCACGGGTTCCGCCGTCGTCCGCGGGTCTGGCGCGAGACCCACCGAGGCGCGGCGCGCGTCACGTCCCCCGGCGAAGCCTTCGCTTCGATCGAGATAGGCCAGGCCGAACAGAAACGGCGGAAGGAACCAAAGCCATTTGGCGGACGGACGTCGCATCCGCGCCAACATAGACCGGGCCCGGAGGACGGGCAAGCGGCCCGCGGTTCGGGACTAGTTCGGCTGATCTTTCTTCAGTTTGTAAACCGAGCTGCCGTAGTAGTCGATCATCGCCTTCTCGAGCGCACGCACGTGCGAGCTCATGCGCTTGAGCGCATCCGTGTCGAGCTCGATGTGCTTGCGGCGCCGGTCTTTGCTGTCCGGCACGAGCTTGAGCACACCACCGGGCTGCGCCTCGGCCGTGAGCGAATACACGATTCGCGACACCGACGTGTACGGAATGCCGAGCTTGCTCGACAACGATTTCATCGAATGCGGCCGACCTTCGAGGTTCGAGTCGATGACTTCGAGCGCGATGAGCACCTCGGCCATCGTGCCGTGTCTGCCGGTCTTGTAGATCGCCGTGAGCAAAGCGATCGCAGCTTTGCGCGCACCATTCGAGTCGAAGCGTTCTTTCGCGACCGTGGGTCGCAGCTGCGGTACCGTCGACATGATCTCCCTACTCATTAGTCACTCCAACTCTTGGTGCGCGAGCGCTTGGCCCTCAGGAGTGTATTCGTGCGTTCGGGAGCGTCTCAACACCGCACTGTTCGGTACGGAACTCGTCGTGCGAGGTGGAAAAAACACTCGGCGTGCGCGCGACGAGCGCGTCCCCCTCCTCAGTAGTTGAACACGACGTCGGCCTGAAGCCGGTTGTAGTCGTGCTCGTCACCGGCATCGGCACCGCGTTCGTTCAAGAAATAGCGGAATCCGAAGACGAGCCGATCGCGGAAACCATAGTTGAAGTCGACGACGTGGCCTTTGCCGTCGGTGCCACCGCCTGCGAAATCCGAGTCTGTGAACGTGCCGATTACCGCGTCCGCCTCGAGATCCTGATACGCGTAGCCGACGCGCCACGTGCCTTCGCCCGAGATCTCGCCGAGACTCGCGCCAAGCGCAAAACCCGTGTCCGCCTCGTTCGCCTCGCTATTCACCACGTAGTCTGCGAACACCGTGACCGGGCGGCCGTCGGCCCTCAGAGTGAGCTCCCCGAACAACTGGGTGAGATTGAAGTCGTTCAAATAACCGCCGCCAAGATCCAGCCGGTTGCCGACCGCTGCTCCGTCCCAGAACGGAGTGCGGCCCTGCGTATCGAGGTAGTCGTAATAACCCGCACCGGCAGTAACACGCATGCCGTTGTCGAGCGCACGACGGTAGCCGAATTGGCCGCCGAGCAAGATCGAGTCGTCGCCCGTGCTGCGCTCCTCGACCCACAAGCCCGCGTAATTCGCGAACCAGTCGCCGCGACCGTAGCGCAGAGCGAGACCTTCGGGATTCAGATCGCCGTCGTAGATCAAGTGATGATTGCCGGGTCGGTAGAACGGATTCGCGATCTTGCCGCCCGTGAACGTGAGCTGCTCGGTCGCAGCCCAGCTGAAGAACGCGCGGTCGACGCCGATCGGCTTGCGGCTGAACCCACCATCGAGAGTCTGGTTGGCCGAGACCGGATCATCTCCGCCCGTCGCGAGCTGCAGTCCGACGCGGACGTTCTCGGCGATATCAGCCGTGACGCCGAACCGAGCTCGGAGCCGCTGCCGGTTGCGCTCGACCTCGGCGTCCTCGTTGATCGTCTCGTGACGGTAGCGCAGATCGCCCGAAAAACGGATCGCGGGCTCCGTCGCCGCGGCGACGCGGGTCTCCGCCACTGGAGCGGCGGGAGCCGCCGCTGGCGGTGCCGTCGGCGCTCCGGCGCCACCGGATGTCGTGGTCTGCTCGAGTCGTTCCAGGCGGGTCATAAGACCCTCGATCTCGGCACGAATCGCCGCAATCTCGGCGCTCGCGCTGGGCTGCGCCGCAACGCTGCCGGACCATGCAAGAGACGCTGCGACGACGGCAGCGACAAGGCTGTTCCGCATTGATTTTGCTCCAGTTTTACGGTTTCAAACGGTACGGTGCGGAGGCAGTGAGCATAATGCTACGAGAGCGTTACGGGTTTGTTACAAAACGCCGGAGCCAAACGACCGACCCGAAAAGCCGATCCCCGTATAATCCAGCCTTCTCGGCACAGGGGAGCTCCGCTGTTGCGAATGCTGGCCGCGATCGGGTTGGGCGTGATGCTCAGCACTTGCTCGTCACCACCCTCGGTCCTCGAGCGCATTCTGCGTTCCGGAGAGCTGCGGGTCGTCACGCGCAATACGCCGGCCGCTTTCTACTACGGCGCTGATGAGCCCCGCGGTATCGAGTACGAGCTGGCGCGCGGCTACGCAGAGAAGCTCGGCGTGAGTCTGCGCATCTACATCGACGAGCAGGTATTCCCGGACCTCGTGTCGGGCAAGGCGCAGGTCGGTGCGGCGAGCCTGACGATTGCCGATTCGCGCCGCGACAGCGTGACGTTTGGCCCGGGCTACCAGCAAATCGAACCCCTGATCGTGTATCGGCGCGGCACACCTCGGCCGCGCAAGCTCGCGGACCTCGTCGGCGGGCAGCTCGAGGTTGTCGCGAGCTCGTCGCACGCGGCTCTTCTCGAAAAGCTCAGAGGGCAAGAACCCTTGCTGACCTGGATCGAGCACACGGAACGCTCGAGCGAGGAGCTGATCCGCCGCGTGGCAGAGGGCGAGATCGATTACACGGTTGCCGATTCGCATCTCTACGAGCTGCTGCGCCACTTCTATCCCGACTTGCGCGTTGCGTTCCCGCTCGGCCCCACCGACCGCATCGCCTGGGCATTGCCGAAGGACGACGAGCCGCTGCGCGAGAGCATCGCTGCCTACTTCGCCGAGATCGAAGCGACCGGCGAGCTGAAGCAGATTTTGGATCGCTACTATTTCGCCTCGAGCGAGTTCGATTACGTCGGCTCACGCGCCTTCGTGCGCCACGTCAACACGCGGTTGCCGCGCTATCGCGACTTCTTCCTCACCGCCGAGCGCTCGACCGGCATCGACTGGCGTTTGCTCGCTGCGATCTCCTATCAGGAGTCGCATTGGGACCCCGCAGCCGTGTCGCCGACGGGCGTGCGCGGCATGATGATGCTAACCGAGCACACCGCGAACATGATGGAAGTCAGCGATCGGGAGGATGCGCGCGGCAGCATCCTCGGCGGCGCACACTATTATCTACGCGTGCGCCGCAAGGTACCCGAGCGCATCGGCGAGCCCGACCGCTCCTGGCTCGCCGTTGCCGCGTACAACCTGGGATTCGGGCATCTCGAGGACGCTCGCATCATCACCCAGATGCAGGGAGCCGATCCCGACCGCTGGGAAGAGGTTCGGGCGCGCTTGCCGTTGCTGAGCGACAAGGCTTGGTTCAGCCGTGTGCAGCGCGGTTTCGCCCCGGGCCAAACCGCCGTGACCTACGTCGACAACGTGCGGCGCTACTACGAAATACTGATGTGGCTCGACAGCCACGAGACGCTGACGTCGCAGGACTTCGTGCCGCCGAACCCGATCGGCTCGGGCGGCTAGAGCGCTTCTCGCCCCGCAGCGCGCCGCGCCGCAAAGAACCCCTTGAGCAGCGCGGCGCTCTCGTCGCTCAGCACACCGCCCGTCACCTCGAGGCGATGATTCATCTTCGGGCTCGCCGCGAGATCGAATACCGAGCCGCACGCGCCGGTCTTCGGATCCGCGGCACCGTACACGATGCGCGCGAGCCGCGCGTGCACCAAAGCGCCGACGCACATCGCGCATGGCTCGAGCGTCACGTAGAGCACGCATCCCGGCAAACGATAGTTGCCTAGCGCGCGACCGGCCGCGCGTAGCGCCAACATCTCGGCGTGCGCCGTGGGATCTTGGCGTGCGATCGGCGAATTGGCGGCGCGCGCTATCACTGCGCCCGTGGCGTCGGTGATGACGGCGCCGACGGGTACCTCGCCGAGCAACTCGGCTTCGCGGGCGCAGAGCAATGCCTGCTGCATCAACCCGCGATCCACCTCAACCGTATTCGCGCTCACTCGGACCTCGCGCCGCAGTCTACGCCCGGAGCATCAGCCGCGAGGAACTGAGCTGCGCCGAGTCGGAGCACGGTCCGACGCGAATCTCGATTTCTCCGGGCTCGAACACGGGTTTGAAGTCGGCGCCCAGGAAACGCAACTCCGTGGCCGGCAGCTGCAACCGCGCTGTACCCGTTTCGCCGGGCTGCAGGACGATCTTCGTCACGCCCTTCAGCTCGAGCGTCGGCCGTGCAACGCTCGCGACCCGATCGCGAATGAACAGGAAAACGGTTTCCTCGGCGGTGCGACCGCCTTCGTTCGTCACATCTACGGAGACTTCGATCACGTCGTTGGCCGTAGCGGTATCCGGCGTCACCGTCAGGTTCGTGTAGGCGAAACGGCCGTACGTGAGGCCGAAACCAAAAGGAATGAGCGGGGAGCTCGGCGAGTCGAGATACTTGCTCGTGAAGCGATCCTGGGGGTTCTCGGGCCGGCCGGAGTTGCGCTGACTGTAGAACAGCGGAACTTGGCCGAGCGCACGCGGCCAGCTGATCGGCGTTCGCCCGGACGGCGACACGCGGCCCGTCAGCACGTCAGCGACGGCGTTCCCGGCTTCCGTGCCCGGGAACCACGCGATCAGCACTGCGTCGGCACGCTCGAAGAGCCACGGAACGATCAGCGGTCGGCCGCAGAACAGCACGACCACGACCGGTATTCGGCTCGCACGGGCGCACTCGAGCACGGCCTCGGCGAGCGCACGCTGCTCGCCGGGCAACTCAGGATGTGCGCGGCACGCGGCTTCGCCGCTCATGTCTGCCCCTTCGCCGAGACAGAGCACGACGACGTCCGTGCCGCTCGCCACCAGCTCGACGGCTGCGGCGGTGCCGGAAGCGTCGGCGTCAGCGCCAGCGATCGTTACGCCTTCGGCGTGTGCGACGTCCGCGTTCGGCAGCGCTTCACGCAATCCCGCCAGCACGGTGACGCTCGGCGCCTCGTAACCCGCGGCCGCCCACGGACCGCGCATTTCGCGCCAGGCATCGGCCAGCGGCCCGATCACTGCGACGCGGCGAGCGCCGTCTGGGAACGGCAACGTGTCGGCGGAATTCTTGGCGAGCACGAGCGACTTCGCGGCGACGTCGCGCGCCAGCCGCCGGCGGGCGGAGATCGTTTCGGTCGCCTCCGCGCTCGATCCGCGCCCGTAGGGATCGTCGAACAGGCCGAGACGTTCCTTGAGACGCAGCACTCGAAGCACGCACTCGTCGATCTCGTCCATCGTCACGAGCCCGCGCTCGAGCGCGACGGGCAGACCCTTGCGATAGCACTCGGCCATCATGTCGATGTCCACGCCTGCCTTCAGCGCGAGCACCGCTGCTTCGACGATGTCGGCCGCCACGCCGTGATGGATGAGCTCGCGAATCGCGTTGTAATCGCTCACGAGCACGCCGTCGAAACCGAGCTCACCGCGTAGGTAATCGCGAAGCAGCGGCTTGTGCGCCGTCATCGGAATACCCGCGAGATCGGTGAACGCCGGCATGATGGCCACCGCGCCCTCGCGAACAGCCGCTGCGAATGCCGGCAGATGCACTTCGCGAAGTGTGCGCTCGGAGATATCGACCGACGCATAGTCGCGCCCACCGGCCACGGGGCCGTAGGCGCAAAAGTGTTTGGCCGTCGCGGCCACCGACTCGGGGTGCGCGAGATCGGTGCCCTGGAATCCGCGGACTTTCGCGCGAGCGATCTGCACCGCCAGCCAGGGATCCTCGCCCGGCCCTTCGACGGTGCGGCCCCAGCGAAGGTCGCGCGAGACGTCGAGCATCGGCGCAAACGTCATCGCCAGCCCGTCGGCCGCTGTCTCACGAGCGGCTTCGCGCGCCGTGAGCTCCCAAATGCCGGGATCGAACGTCGCGGCCTCCGCGAGCGGCACGGGAAAGATCGTGCGGTGACCGTGAATCACGTCGAAACCGATCAGCAGCGGAATCCCGAGCCGCGATTCCTCGACGGCTATTCGCTGCATGTCGTGAACATGCTTTGCGCCAACCATGTTGAGCAGATTGCCCAGAGTGCCGTCGCGGATAGAGTCCGTCGAATCGCCGACGATGACGGGGCCGGTGACTGCGTAGGACGACGAGGTCATGGTGAGTTGGCCCAGCTTCTCCGCCAGGGTCATGCGATCGATCAGCTTGTCAATTCTGCTCATGGAGACAATGATGCTTGATCAGCGGGGAAATCGCAGGCGCCGAAAGCGAGACCGCACCCGAAGACAGGAGGTCTGTTGCCAAAATCGAAGTTGTCCCGGCGAGCTGGATCCGCGGCCACACGCCGTTCACGCGCTGTGCGCCCGGCCGCGAAAATCCTGCGTGGCACGGCTGCCGCGCGCGATCCAGCGAAACTTGCGGCACTACCGGACGACGCACTGCTCGACATCGTGCAACGGCAAACGTTTCGCTTTTTTTGGGAAGGCGCACATCCCGTCAGCGGTTTGGCGTTGGACCGGCGCACGTCCGGCAAGCGCGCAGAGCTCGCCGACGCAGTCACGATCGGCGGCTCCGGCTTCGGAGTCATGGCTCTGATCGTTGCAACGGAGCGAGGCTGGGTCACACGTGAAGCGGCCCTCGAGCGCCTCGACCGCACGCTCGAAGTGCTTCTGCGCGCGCGCTGCTATCACGGTGCCTATCCTCACTTCGTGGACGGGCGCACCGGTGAGAGCATCCCCTTCGGGCGCAAGGATGACGGAGCGGACATCGTAGAAACGTCGTTTCTCGTGATGGGGCTGCTATGCGCACGCGAATACTTCCACCGTGGCACCGCGGAGGAAGCGTCCATCCGGGCACGCATCTCGAGTCTCTGGAACGAGGTCGAGTGGAACTGGTTCACGCAAGGCGGACGTGACGTGCTCTACTGGCACTGGAGCCCGTACAACGGCTGGGCCATGGATCACCAGATCCGGGGGTGGAACGAGTGCCTCATTACCTATGTGCTGGCCGCTTCGTCGCCGCGTTATTCCATCGAGCCGGCGGTCTACCACAGGGGCTTCGCGATCGATGGCGCCTTTCGCAATCGCAAGGCTTGGTATGACATCGAGCTACCGCTCGGCATGCCCTATGGTGGGCCGCTGTTCTTCACGCATTACTCGTTCTGCGGCCTAGACCCCCGCGGGCTGACGGACCAGTATGCAGATTACTGGGCACAGAACGTGCATCACGTTCGAGTCAACCGGGCTCACTGCGTAGCGAATCCGGGCAAGTTCGAAGGCTACGGCGAATCCTGCTGGGGGCTCACAGCCAGCGACGATCCGACGGGGTACTCCGCGCATGCTCCAGACAACGACAACGGTACGATCAGCCCGACGGCCGCGCTCGCGAGCCTGCCCTACGCGCCCGCCGAGGTCCTGACGGTGCTGCGGCACTTCCTGAAACGGCACGGGAAGCGCCTGTGGCGCGAGTTCGGCTTCGTCGACGCCTTCTGCGAAAGCCAAAACTGGTACGCGGACACTTTTCTCGCCATCGACCAAGGGCCGATCATCGTCATGATCGAGAACCATCGGACGGGCCTCCTATGGAAGCTTTTCATGGCAGTGCCGGAAGTACAGGCGGGGCTCCGCCGGCTCGGTTTCGCCAGTCCTCATTTGGACGCTGCTCGCCGGTGACGGAGAGCCTCGAGCAATGGCTCGGTCGCGAGTACCAACACGCCGCGACCGCCATGCTGACGAGCGTTTCCGCTTGCGGCATCGTCAAAGAGCGCCCGGGCTTCGGGCAGACCGTGAGGCCGATCGCGGGCTCGATCGTCGCCTCGCCGGTGCCGGGCTCCTGGGATCCCGATCCGGACTACTTCTTTCACTGGTTCCGGGATTCGGCGATCGTCATCGACGCCGTGCGCCTGCTCTACGAAGCCGGGCACCTCGGCGCGGAGGCGCTGACGCATTTCGCCGATTTCGTTCGCTTCAGTCTGTCTTTGAAGGCGCTCGATGGACGCGCGCTCGCGGAGTTACCACAGTGGCGATCGAAGGTGATGCCTGACTTCGTGCAATATCTGCGCGGTGACGACTTGTTGATGGTGTCCGGCGACGCCGTCTACGCGGACACGCGCGTCAATCCGGATGGGACGCTCGATATCTCCCGCTGGACACGTCCGCAGCATGACGGCGCGCCGCTGCGCGCGCTCAGCGTGCTGCGTTGGCTACGAACGCTGCGCAGTCAGCACACTCGCGCGGCGGAAGCCATCTCCGCGGACACGCTGGCGGACACCGAGCGGCTCCTGCGCACCGATCTCGCACTGACGGCCATCCACTGGCGGGAACCGTCACTCGATATCTGGGAGGAGGAGCTCGGTCACCATTACTTCACATTGCGCGTCGCAGCAGCAGCGTTGAACGAAGGCGCCGAGTGGCTCCAGGCGGCGGGAGAAGCGACGGAGGCTACGGCGCTTCGCGCAGAAGCGCAGGCCATACGCGCGACGCTCGATGGCTTTTGGCTTCCGGACGCCGCTTACTACCGATCGCGCAACATGCCAGCCGGCAAGGCGTCGACCAAGATGCTCGACATCGCGGTGATCCTCGCCGCCATCCATGCCGGTGACGGAGAGGAGGCCCACTCCGCGCGCGATCCGCGCATGCACGCCACGCTCGAAAAACTCGAGCAGCTATTCGACGGGCTGTATCCCATCAACCGCCACCGGCCGCAAGAGCGCGCCCCCGCGCTCGGCCGATACGAGGGCGACGTCTACTTTTCAGGCGGCGCCTACTATTTCTCGACGCTGGGCGCCGCGGAGTTTTGTTTCCTGGCCGCCGCGGCTCACGCGCGGCGCAGCGAAGCGCGCGCGAAATGGGTCGCCCACGGCGACGCGTTTCTCCAAACGGTCCGCGCGTTCACGCCGGCAAGCGGCGACCTGTCCGAACAGTTCGACCAGCGCACGGGCGAGCAAACGTCCGCAAAGCACCTTGCGTGGAGCTATGCCGGTTTCATCTCGAGTGTTACGGCGCGTCGAGCGGTGCTCGCTCCATGACCGAAACCCCCGACACGAGCAACACGGCTGACGCCGCCGAGGCCCCGCGAGCAGGGGTGACCGATCAGGCCCGCATGATCTACCGCGCGATCTTCGCGTCGCCGGTGGGCCGCCGAGTCATCGTGCTCATTACGGGGCTAGTGATCGCGATTCTCATCACGAGCTACGGGCAAGTCGTCCTGAACGACTGGAATCAACCGTTCTACGACGCGATCACCCGTCGCGACTTGAACGAATTCCTATACCAGCTTGGTGTGTACTGCGTGATCGTCGCGTGCCTTCTCGTGCTCGACGTCTCGCAGCGCTGGCTCACGGAGACCATCAAGTTCCGTCTTCGCGAAGGCCTGACGCGCGATTTGTTGCAACTGTGGATGGCACCCCGTCGCGCTTTCTGGCTCGCCACTAGCGGCGGTCCGCTGGGCGTCAACCCCGACCAGCGCATCAGCGAGGATGCGGAGAAGCTGTGCGGCATATCGGCCGATCTGTCGATCGGGCTGTTCCGCTCGAGCGTGCTGTTGGTGAGCTTCGCGGGCGTGCTCTGGACGATTTCCGCCGACTTCACGTTCCGCGTCGGCGGCACCGACTACGCCGTGCCGGGTTTCATGCTGTGGGCCGCCATTTCTTATGCCGTGGTGGGCTCGCTTCTTTCCTATTTCGTGGGACGAAGCTTGATCCG
>Ga0157380_10003144_pt1 | contig 11267 bp, 14 predicted proteins | sample S35metaG_FD_119757 | JGI IMG/M metagenome (GOLD analysis project Ga0157380, IMG submission 119757) | Switchgrass rhizosphere microbial communities from Kellogg Biological Station, Michigan, USA - S3-5 metaG | ecosystem: Host-associated > Plants > Roots > Rhizosphere > Soil | place: USA...
GCGGCATACACGCGCCGGAGGACCGGGTGCAGGCTGTCCGGCAGTGCTTCGACGGGGCCCGCGGCCCGGCGCCGGAGCCGGGCCGGCACGGCACGCGGAATGTCGGGAGTTTTCATCGGCGGCCATGATAGCGGCGTGCAGGCAACGCAATTGGCTATATTGGCGGCGCAGCGATGCAGTTCACGCGCGAAAACGCCGGCGAAGCCCATGCCATCCTCGCGTGCGCGAGTGGCGAAGTGCGGCTGCGCGACCGCGCGGTGCGGGGCAGCGTCATCGTCACGCGCGACGCCGTGCTGGAGGGCTGGCAGCCACCCGAGCCCGAGGCGCTGACGCTCGAGGATTTCGCGCGCCTGCTCCCGCTCGCGCCCGAGGTGGTCCTGCTTGGTACCGGCGATCGCCAGCGGATTCCCGCGCCGGCGCTCTACGCCGCGTTCGCGGCACGCGGCATCGGCCTCGAAGTCATGGACAACCGCGCCGCCTGCCGCACCTACAACCTCCTGCTCGGCGAGTACCGCGACGTCGCCGTGGCGCTCATGCTCTGATGTCGCTGCGAGGGATCCGACCCCTCCGATCAACGCCTGGGTAGCTGCGTCAGCGGATCGAGGGGGTGTCCTTCGAGCCGGATCTCGAAATAGAGCATCGGCTGCTGCCCGGGGCCGAGCCCCATCGCGGCGATCTGCTGGCCGGCGCGGACCTCCTCGCCCTCCTTCACATGCAGCGACGCGTTGTGGCCGTAGGCCGTGAGCCAGCCGCGCACGTGGTTCACGATCACGAGCTGCCCGTAACCGCGCAACGCGCTTCCGGTGTAGACGACCTTTCCGTCGGCCGCCGCGAGGATCGGCTGGTCGCGGCTCCCGTCGATGCGCAGGCCCACGCCGCCGGAGGGCTGGCGAACGATGCCGACGACCGTGCCGCCCTCCACCGGCCAGCGCCAGCCTGGGGGACGATGTTCCGGGTCTCCCGGCGACGCGCGTCGCGCCGGCGGTTCCTCTCCTGGCGAGAGCCCCGCGGCGGCCGTGCCATTGCCCGACGGCTTGCCGAGCCGCAGTCGATCGCCGGGGTGGATCAGGTCGCTCGCGTCGATGCCGTTCCAGCGCGCGAGCTCGCGGTAGTCGAGTCCATAGCGACGCGCGATCGCATAGAGCGTTTCCCCGGCACGGACCACGTGCCACTCGGGCACCCCCGGCCGGCGGTCAGTTCCGGCGCAGCCGGCGATCGCGATCAGCAGGCTGGCGGCCAGCCATCGCTTCAGGTCACACCGCCGAGCAGCGGCACGAAGCTCACGAAGCCGAGCCGCTCGCGATGGAACTGGTCCTTGTGGCGCGTGATGCGCAGGAGCTCCTGGCGGCCCTCCGGCCCGACCGGCGCCACCAGCCGCCCGCCCTCGGCGAGCTGGTCGAGCAGCTTCTGCGGCAGCGCGTGCGGCGCTGCCGCCAGGAGGATGGCGTCGAACGGTTCCTGCGACGGCCAGCCTTCCGAGCCGTCGCCGTGCTTGAACCGCACGTTGCGGATGCCGAGCTCGCGCAGGCGCGCCTGGGCGCGCTCGAGCAGCGGCTCGATCCGCTCGATGCTGTAGATCCGCCCGGCCAGCGGCGACAGCACCGCCGTCTGGTAGCCGCAGCCGGTACCGATCTCGAGCACCTTCTCCGGCGTGCCGGCGGTGATGATGGCCTCGGTCATGCGTGCGACGACGTAAGGCTGCGAGATGGTCTGCCCGTGGCCGATCGGCAAGGCCGTGTCCTCGTACGCGCGGCTCGCGAGCGCCTCGTCCACGAACAGGTGGCGCGGCACGTTCCGGATGCGGTCCAGCACGCGCGGGTCGCGGATGCCCTGCTCGGCGAGGCGCTGCACGAGCCGCTCGCGCGTGCGGGCGCTCGTCATGCCGATGCCCTTGTGCTCCGCGTTCAAGCGACCGGCTCCCGCAGCCATTCGCGCAACGAGTCGAGCGCCGCATGGCGAGTCAAATCGACCTGCAAGGGAGTCACCGATACGAAACCCTGGGCGACTGCGTGGAAATCAGTGCCCGGGCCCGCGTCCTGGCCGGTCCCGGCCGCGCCGACCCAGTAGATCTCCCGCCCGCGCGGATCGAGCCCGCGGACCGCGGGCTTCGCCTGGTGGCGGTGCCCGAGGCGCGTCACCTCGAAGCCCTGGAGGCTTTCATACGGCAGGTCGGGAACGTTCACGTTCAGGATCATCGAGCGGTGCAGGGGCCTGGCGAGCAGGCGCAGCACCAGCTCGCGCGCGACGCGCGCGGCGGTCGCGAAATGCGGGCCGGTGCCGGGCTGCGCGACCAGCGAAACCGCCACGGTCGGCAGTCCGAGGAAGCGCCCCTCGATGGCGGCTGCCACGGTACCGGAATACAGCACGTCGTCGCCGAGGTTGGCCCCGTCGTTGACGCCGGAAACCACCATGTCGAACTCGAAATCGAACAGCCCCGTGATCGCCAGGTGCACGCAGTCGGTGGGCGTGCCGTTGATCACGTACCAGGTGTTCTCGTCGACCCGGTGCACGCGCAGCGGCACCTCGAGGGTCAGCGAATGGCTCGCGCCGCTGAAATTGCGGTCGGGCGCGACGACCGTGAGCGGCGCGACGCCCTCGAGCGCTTCCCGGAGAAAGCGCAACCCCTCGGCGCGATAGCCGTCGTCGTTGGCGAGCAGGATTCTCAAGGCCGGTCTCTCGTCCCGGTCGCGTGCCGCGCGACCGGGCCGCACTATACTGCAAGCACCGCCGCCTCGGCGCGCCGACGGGAGAAAGCGCCATCAAGGACGAGGAACGCGAGCTGTTCCGCGCCGCGATGCGCGGCGTCAAGCCGCTCGGTCCGGCGAAGCCCCTGCCCGTGCGCGAGCGGCGGCGGCCGCGCGCGGCGTCGCGCCGCGCTGACGAGGCGCTCGCGCTCGCCGATTCGCTGCGCCTCGACCCGGCCGATCTCGACGTGGAGTCCGGCGAGGAGCTGCGCTACCGCCGCGAGGGCGTCGCCGAAACCGTCGTGCGGCGCCTGAAGCAGGGCGAGTTCGCCGTGCGCGACGAGATCGACCTGCACGGCATGACACAGGACGAGGCGCGCCTCGCGCTCGGCGCGTTCCTGTCCGAAGCAGTGGCGCAGCGCCGACGCTGCGTTCGGGTCATCCACGGCAAGGGGCGCGGCTCCGGCCAGCGCGGGCCCGTCCTCAAGTCGGCCGTCAACCGCTGGCTCAGGCGCCACGGCGCGGTGCGCGCATTCTGCTCCGCGCGCCGCAACGACGGCGGCACAGGCGCGCTGTACGTGCTGCTCGATTAGTCGTCGTCCGACTCGGGCACCCGCACGTCGAGCAGTTCCCTGAGGACGCTGGTCGCGAACGCCCCGCGTGGCAGGTCGAATTCGATCGCGAGCGCGTCACCCTCCAGCCGGTGCCCGATGGCCATCGGCCGCACGATGAGCGCGCGCCGCTCGGCCCTCAGGCCCACCGCCGCCAGCAGGCCCGGCAGCGGCGTAATGGCCGCGAGCGCTTCCGCCTCGACCCTGCCCGCCTCGCCGCCGGGCAGCACGCCGCCGGCGCCGCAGAGCGGCCCGGTAGGCGACAGGTCGCCTTCCTGCAGGCGCCGGTGCAGAGACTCGTCCGGGTGCTCGGCGGCGAACACGGAGCGGCTGCCGGCAAGGTTGATCACTTCGCCGGGAAGCAGCCGGTTCCAGGTGTTGGCCGTGACCCGCGCGTCGAGCACGGCATTGAAGACCAGCGCCCGCGCCGACGAGAGCAGGAAGGCGCGCTGCTCGCGCCCGCGCGGCAGGCGGCCCGTCTCGAGCCACTGGTGCACGCGCCGGAGGTTAGACCCCTCGCGGCCGAAACGCTGCGTGCCGAAATAGTTGGGCAGGCCCGACCCGGCCAGGCGCGCGATGCGCTCCTCGATGGCGCCCGGGTCGCCCTGGAGGCCGCGCACCCGGATGCTGAAGCGGTTGCCGGCGAGCGCCCCGCGGCGGAGCTTGCGCGAATGCGCATGCTCGCTGAGCACGCGAAAGCCGTCACCGCTGTAGCCGACAAAGGACGCGGTCTCGCGCGTCGCCGGCACCGAGAACCACTGCCGCGCCACGGCGCGCCGGTCCTTCTGACCCGCGAAGCCGACATCGGCCGGCGGCCGGCCGGCGCGCGCGGCGAGCGCGCGCGCCACGAACAGGGTGTTGGCGCCGACCTTCTCGATCCGCAGCAGCCGGTGCGACTCGCCTCCGTCGGGCTCGAACCCGAGGCGCTCGTCGACCACGAAATCCTCGGGTTCGACGCGCAGCGCGCCCGAGACCGGGGTCGGGCCAAAGGCGCGCGCCGGATCGAGCGCCGACCGCAGCCAGGCCGTGGGCGCGCCGGACTCAGCGCGCATGCGCCTCGTTCAGCAGCACCACGGCGTCGGCTGCGACGCCTTCGCCCCGGCCGAGCGCGCCGAGCCCCTCGGCCGTCGTCGCCTTGACGTTCACGCGCCCGCGCTCGATACCGAGGTCGGCGGCGATGTTCGCGGCCATCGCCTCGCGGTGCGGGCCGATGCGCGGCGACTCCGCGACCAGCGTCAGGTCGCAGTTGGCCACGCTGAAGCCCTGCGCGGCGACGAGGCGTGCGACTTCGCGCAGCAGCAGGCGGCTGTCGGCGCCGGCAAAGCGCGCGTCGCCCGGCGGAAAGTGGAGGCCGATGTCGCCGAGCGCGGCGGCGCCGAGCAGCGCGTCCATCAGCGCGTGCAGCAGCACGTCGCCGTCCGAATGCGCGACCAGCCCGTGCGTGTGCGGAAGCGTGACGCCGCCGAGCCGGACCCGGTCGCCGGGACCGAAGCGGTGCACGTCGTGGCCGTGGCCTATCCTCATCGCCGGCGCCGTGCGGCCCGGAAAGCCGCGTCCGCGAAGGCGAGGTCGCCGGGCCGGGTCACCTTGACGTTGAGCGGCGAGCCCTCGACGAGCTGCGGGCGCAGGCCCTGCTTCTCGATCGCGGCGGCCTCGTCGGTCGGCTCGAAGCCCGCCGCCTGCGCCTCGGCGAGCGCGCGCACGAGGAGCCCGATCCGGAACATCTGCGGCGTCTGCGCGCGCCACAGCCGTTCGCGCGGCAGGGTCCTGAGGCTCCGGCCATCGTCGTCGGCCTGTTTCAGCGTGTCGGCGACGGGCACGGCGAGTATCCCTCCGACCGGGTCGCGCCGGCAGGCGGCAAGCAGGGCCCGCAGGTCACCCGCGGGCACACAGGGCCGCGCCGCGTCGTGCACCAGCACCCAGTCGTCCGGCGCGGCGGTGATCAGCGCGCGCAGCCCGTTCAGCACCGAGGCCGCGCGCGTCTCGCCGCCCTCGACCGCGACGACGCGGCGGCGCAGCGCCGCCGGCAGCCGCTCGTAGCGGCGGTCGCCCGTCGCGAGCACCACCGCGCCCCCCGCGACGCCGGGAAGGCGCGCGAACGCGCGCAGGCAGTGCTCGAGCAGCGTCGCACCAGCGATTCGCAGGTAGGGCTTGGGAACCGGTCCGCCAAAGCGCGTGGCGCGCCCGGCGGCGGCGATCACGAACCAGGTGCGCGAGGCCACCGGCCGTTACGGCTTCGTCGAAGCCTGCATCGACTCGGGCGTCGTCGCCTCGCCGTCCGGGGAGCGGTGCGTCGCGTCGACGACCTGGAAGAACGTCTCGTTGGCCGCGACCATGCCGAGGTCGTTGCGGGCGCGCTCTTCGAGCGCGGTCAGACCGTGCTTGAGGTCGGCGACTTCGGCCTTGATCTGCGCGTTGCGCTCGGCGAGCGCCGCGTTTTCCTCGCGCTGCGCCGCCACGGCCTGCTCGAGGTGCCACACCTCGCGCATGCCCTCGTCCGACACCCACAACCGGTACTGCAGCAGGACGAACGCGGCGACGAGGACGGCGAGCACGAGCTTCATGGGGCCGTCAGCCTACCATGCCGCCTACCGGCGGCGCACCGGGAAAGCCTCGCGCCCCGCATAGCGCGCGCGGGCGCCGAGCTCCGCTTCGATCCGGAGCAGCTGGTTGTACTTCGCCGTCCGGTCGGAACGCGACAGGGAGCCGGTCTTGATCTGGGTGGCCGCCGTGCCGGCCGCGATGTCCGCGATGGTCGCATCCTCGGTTTCGCCCGAGCGGTGCGAAACGACGGCGGCGTAGCCGGCCTCCGTCGCCATGTCGATCGCCGCAAGCGTCTCGGTCAGCGTCCCGATCTGGTTCGGCTTTATGAGGATCGCGTTGGCGACGCCCTCGGCGATGCCGCGCGCCAGGATCTCGGTGTTGGTCACGAACAGGTCGTCCCCCACCAGCTGGACCTTCTGGCCGAGGCGGCGCGTGAGCAGCGACCAGCCCTCCCAGTCGGACTCCGCCATGCCGTCCTCGATGGTCAGGATCGGGTAGCGCTCGGCCAGCGAGGCGAGGTATTCGGTGAACTGGGCGGCATTGAACTTGCGCCCCTCGGACTCGAGCACGTAGCTGCCGTCGCGGTGGAATTCGCTGCTCGCCACGTCGAGCCCGAGCCAGACGTCGTGGCCGGGGTGGTAGCCCGCCTGCTCGATTGCCTCGAGGATGACACCGAGCGCCGCCTCGTTGGAGGGCAGGTCCGGCGCAAAGCCACCCTCGTCCCCGACTGCGGTGGCGAGCCTGCGCTCGAGCAGGATCTTCTTCAGCCGGTGGAAGACCTCGGCGCCGCAGCGCAGCGCCTCGCGGAAGCTCGGCAGCCCCGCGGGCACGATCATGAACTCCTGGATGTCCAGGCTGTTGTCCGCGTGCGCGCCGCCATTGACGATGTTCATCATCGGCACCGGCAGCACGACGGCGTCGTCGCCGCCGAGGTGGCGGTAGAGCGGGATCCGGCGCGCGCGCGCCGTCGCGTGCACGGCCGCGAGCGACACCGCCAGGATCGCGTTCGCCCCCAGGCGCGACTTGTTCTCGGTGCCGTCGAGCTCGCGCATGCGCGCGTCGATGGCCGCCTGGTCCGCCGCGTCGCGGCCCACCAGCGAGTCGCGCAGCACGCCGTTCACGTGCTGCACGGCGTTCAGCACGCCCTTGCCGAGGTAACGCTTCGGGTCGCCGTCGCGCAGCTCAACGGCCTCGCGCGTGCCCGTGGAGGCGCCCGAGGGCACGGCCGCCCGGCCGAGCGTGCCGTCCTCGAGCTCGACGTCGGCCTCGACGGTCGGGTTGCCGCGGGAGTCGATGATCTCGCGGCCGCGGATGTCGACGATGCGCATCAGAGCGACGCTTCCGCGAAGGGCCGCGCCTTGACGGTGCGGTCGAGCTCGACGAGGACCTCGAGCAGCTCGCGCATGCGCGGCAAGGGCCAGGCGTTCGGCCCGTCCGACAGCGCCTTCTCCGGGTCCGGGTGCGTTTCCATGAAGACGCCGGCGACGCCCGCGGCGACCGCCGCGCGCGCCAGCACCGGGACGAACTCGCGCTGGCCGCCGGAGGCCGTGCCCTTCCCGCCCGGAAGCTGCACGGAGTGCGTGGCGTCGAACACCACCGGCGCTCCGAAGCCGCGCATGACCGACAGTGCGCGCATGTCCGACACCAGGTTGTTGTAGCCGAAGCTGAAGCCGCGCTCGCAGACCATGATGTCGGCGTTGCCGGTCGAGCGGGCCTTCTCGACCACGTTCGACATCTCCCAGGGGCTCAGGAACTGGCCTTTCTTGATGTTGACGGGCTTGCCCTGCGAGCAGGCGTTGAGGATGAAATTGGTCTGCCGGACCAGGAAGGCCGGCGTCTGCAGCACGTCGACGACCGAGGCCACCTCGGCGAGCGGCGTGTCCTCGTGGACGTCGGTCAGCACCGGCACGCCATGCTGGCGCCGCACCTCGGCGAGCACCTTGAGCCCGGCCTCGATGCCGGGGCCGCGGAACGAGGAGCGCGACGAGCGGTTCGCCTTGTCGTAGGACGCCTTGAAGACGAACGGCACGCCGAGCGAGCCCGCGATCTCCTTGAGCGTGCCCGCGATGTCGAGCGTGAGTTGCGGGCTCTCGACGACGCAGGGCCCGGCGATGAGGAACAGCGGCCGGTCGGGGCCGATTTCCGCCCCGGCGAGCTTCACGCGCTCGCCGCCTGCGGCAGCCTGCCTGCCCCTTTCGCCCGCTCCGCGTGCTCGCGCGCCGCCCGCACGAAGCTTGCGAACAGCGGGTGCCCGTCGCGAGGGTTCGAGGTGAACTCGGGGTGGAACTGCACGCCGACGAACCACGGGTGCGACGGCAGCTCGACGATCTCGACCAGCCCGTCCTCGGAGAACGCCGAGATCGCGAGCCCGGCCTTCTGCATGCGCTCGAGGTAGTTGTTGTTGAACTCGAACCGGTGGCGGTGGCGCTCGTGGATGACGTCGCGGCCGTAGACCTTGCGGGCCAGCGTGCCGGTGAGGATCCGGGATTCCTGCGCGCCGAGGCGCATCGTGCCGCCGAGGTCGGAGCGGTCGTCGCGCTTCAGCGTCTCGCCCGTGCGGTCGCGCCATTCCGTGATGAGCGCGATGACCGGGTCCGTCGCCTCACGGTCGAACTCCGTCGAATTCGCACCCGGCAGCCCGAGGACACCGCGCGCGAACTCGATGACCGCGACCTGCATGCCGAGGCAGATGCCGAGGTAGGGAACGCCGTGCTCGCGCGCGTGGCGCACGGCGGCGATCTTGCCCTCGATCCCGCGCTCGCCGAATCCGCCGGGCACGAGGATCGCGTCCATGCCGGCGAGCGCCGCCGTGCCGGCGGCCTCGAGGTCGGTGGACTCGATGTAATGCACCTGGACGCGGGTCCGCGTGCGCAGGCCCGCGTGCCGCAGGGCCTCGTTCAGGGAAATGTAGGAATCGCGGATCTGCACGTACTTGCCGACCATCGCGACGTTGACGGTCGCGTCGTTCTGCTGGCGCGCCGACACCACCTGCTGCCACTCGCGCAGGTCCGCCGGCGGCGCCTCGATCCCGAGCTTCCTGCACACGATGTCGTCGAGGTGCTGCTCGTGCAGCAGGATCGGGATGCGGTAGATGTCGTCGGCGTCGACGGCCGAGATCACGGCGCGCTCCTCGACGTTCGTGAACAGCGCGATCTTGCGGCGCTGCTCCTCCGGCAGCGGGTCGCGGCAGCGGCACAGCAGCACGTCCGGCTGGATGCCGATGCCGCGCAGCTCCTTGACCGAGTGCTGCGTGGGCTTGGTCTTGATCTCCCCCGAGCCGCCGACGATCGGGACCAGCGTCAGGTGCATGTACACGCACTGGTTGCGGCCGACCTCAGACCCCAGCTGGCGGATCGCCTCGAGGAAGGGCAGCGACTCGATGTCGCCGACCGTGCCGCCGATCTCGACCATGCAGACGTCCGCGTCCCCGGCGCCGAGCCGGATGCTGCGGATGATCTCGTCGGTGATGTGCGGGATGACCTGCACCGTCGCGCCCAGGTAGTCGCCGCGCCGCTCGCGGGCGATTACGCGCTCGTAGATGCGCCCGGTCGTGAAGTTGCTGTTCCGGCCGGTGGTCGTGCGCACGAAGCGCTCGTAGTGGCCGAGGTCGAGGTCGGTCTCGGTGCCGTCCTCGGTGACGAACACCTCGCCGTGCTGGAACGGGCTCATGGTGCCCGGGTCCACATTGATATAGGGGTCGAGCTTGACCATGCGGACCTTGAGCCCGCGGGCCTCGAGGATGGCGCCTAGGCTCGCCGAGGCGAGGCCCTTCCCCAGGGAAGAAACGACGCCGCCGGTCACGAACACGAATCGAGTCATGGGGTTCCCGCCGCCGGTCGAAACGACGGGAGACCAGTCTAGTTGAGAGGCGCGCGGGGTGCCAGAGGAAATGTGAACCCGTTCACGCGCGAGCCGACATAAGCAGGCCGCCGGAGCCCGCTTTTGCCGTTCGTCGCCGCCGCGCCCGCGCCCGTCGGAAGGGCGGATTTCACGCGTGTTTCGCTCCTTATAGTGCGACCCATGAAACGAGCCCAACCCGGTTTCACGCTGCTGGAGCTCATGGTCGTGCTCGCGATCGCGGGCGTGCTGATGGCCATCGGCATCCCCTCCATGCGCGATTTCATGCGCAATTCCCGCATCACGTCGGCCGCCAACGACGTGATGGCTGCCCTGCACTTCACGCGCTCGGAGGCGATCAAGCGCCGCATGCCCGTCACGCTCTGCACCAGCGCAAGCGCCGTCACGGACCTCAACCCGACCTGCGCCGCGTCGCCCTTCCTGACCGGTTGGATTTCCTTCGTGGACACCAACCAGAGCGGCCAGCGCGATGCCGGCGAACTCGTGCTGCTGCAGCACGAGCCCATGAACGCTGACATCACGGCTCGCTCCTCGGTCGACCCCTTCCAGGTGACTTACCTCCTGAACGGCTTCGCCCTGAACCCGAACGCCGCCCGGCTGGTGCTCTGTGATGACCGGGGCAATACACCGTCCGCCGGCGAGTTGTCCTCGGCGCGCGGGATCCTCGTGTCGGTCATCGGCCGTCCGGGCGTCACGCGCGACGTGGGCGAGATCGATACCCTCCTCGCCGCGATCGGCGTCGACGTGGGCGGTTGCGAGGCCTGACATGAATCACCGCCACTCCCAATCGGGCTTTACCATGGTCGAGGTGCTGGTCGCCCTCGTGGTGCTGGGGATCGGCCTGCTCGGCATCGCGGCCCTGTACCTCAACAGCCTGCAGGCGGGCCGCACCGCGGTTTACCGCACCGAGGCGATTACGCTCGCGGCCGACCTGGCGGATCGCATCCGCATGAACCGGACGGCCCAGAACGCGTACGCCACGCTGTTCGCCGATGTGGAGGTTCCGGTAGCGGCCTGTGAGACTACCGGAGGCTGCTCGGGCGCGGATCTTGCAGCCACGGACCTTTCCAACTGGAAGGCCGCGATCGCCCAGCTGCTGCCGAACGGCGAGGGCCAGGTGGCCGTCACGCTCCCGGTTGCCATCGACGAGCCCACCAACTACGTCGTGACCGTGCGCTGGGCCGAAGTCGGCGAAACCGCGCCCGTGACTTTCCAGATCGGGTTCCAGACATGAAGGCGCGTCTCATGACGGCGTGGCGGCAGCAGAAGGGCCTGAGTCTCGTCGAGCTCATGGTGGCGCTCGCCATCGGCACGTTCCTGCTCGCGGGCGCGATCTCGGTCTTCGGCAAGACCCGGGACCTGTACCGCACGAACGAGGGCTCGGCCCGGCTCCAGGAAACGGCGCGCTACGCGATGGGCACGATCGAGGCTGACCTGCGAATGGCGAACTACTGGGGCCTCATGAGCCGTGCGGACCTCGTCGAGAACGGTCCGCAGCTCGACCTTGCAAACCTCCCGGCGGTCGACCCGACCTACACGCTGCCCGCGGAACTCAGCGGCTACGCCGGCA
>Ga0157380_10003145_pt1 | contig 11266 bp, 11 predicted proteins | sample S35metaG_FD_119757 | JGI IMG/M metagenome (GOLD analysis project Ga0157380, IMG submission 119757) | Switchgrass rhizosphere microbial communities from Kellogg Biological Station, Michigan, USA - S3-5 metaG | ecosystem: Host-associated > Plants > Roots > Rhizosphere > Soil | place: USA...
CGAGAAAGAGTGTGCCTCCTTGTGCGCTCTCGACACGTCCATTTCGTTGCTGCGCCGCACCGGTAAAAGCGCCTTTCTCATATCCAAACAGTTCGCTCTCGAGCAGCGTCTCTGGAATCGCTCCGCAGTTGATCGCGATGAAGGGCTCGCCCTTTCTCGCGCTCTGACGGTGGATCGCTCGCGCCACCAATTCCTTCCCCGTCCCGCTTTCCCCAGTAATCAACACCGGCACATCGGACGGTCCGACACGTTGAATCATGCGAAAAACGTCCTGCATCTTTGGGCTGTTTCCCACCAACTCTTCGAACTCATTCAGGCCCGCTTGCTGTTGTAGTGCACGATGTTCCTGCTCCAAGTTGGAAAGATAGGCTGCACGCTGGAGCACAACCTTCAACACATCGAGCTGAACAGGCTTCTCAATGAAATCGTAGGCGCCGCTTTCGATCGCCGCGACAGCCTTTGCTCGATCGCTATTACCCGTGATCACAATCACCTTGGCCATCGGGTTGAGTCGAAGGGTTTCCCGCAAGATGGCCAAACCCTCAGAAGCCCCATCAATATCGGGAGGTAATCCTAAGTCAAGCAGGATCAAGCGCGGCATCGCGTTCCGGACATGCTCCAATGCTGTGGCACGATCCGGCGCTTCCAGCAACTGGTAGTCCGACGCGAGGGCCCATTTCATTTGATCCCGAATCTCGGCGTCGTCGTCAACAAGGAGTAGCAGGGGGCGATTATTCATATTCGCTCTTTTAAGCTACGACGCAATCCTTGACTGCATAACAGTTTCTTCTTGTGTATGCTCGGACCGGCGAGAAAATGGCAGCTCAATCCGCACCTGAGTCCCCCTTCCCACCTCACTCCGAATTTGGATTGTTCCCCGGTGCGCTTCCACAATCTGCTTACACTGGTAGAGCCCGATTCCAAGCCCGCCGGGTCTACTTGATTGCGACGGTCGAAACAACGACTCGAGCATAGGCGAAGGAATTCCACATCCTGTATCGTCAACCGTGACTATGACGGAACCGTTCGATTGTTCGATCGCGATTGAGATGTCCCCTTTCTCGCCTATGGCCTGCGTAGCGTTCAGTATCACATTGAGCAGCACTTGGTGAATTTGTTCACGAACGGCCATCACTGGCGGGACAGGATTACCGCTGATGTGCAATCTCACGTTTTCCTCTCCCCTGATCGGCGCCACCGTTTCGTCGATGAGACTCGACATATCTATTGATTCAGGCATCGCTACAGGCAAGGGCTTGAATGATTTCAGGGAGAGCTTGCTCATGAGAGTCGTCATCTTTTTAGCCGTATCGGCCACCGTCCTCATGGCGGATTCCTGGAACGCGGGATCCTTGCCGTGATTTTCGGCGTTCTGAACCACCAAAGACAGTCTCGCTGCCAGATTTTTCAGGTCATGGAGACAGAACAGGGAGAACCGATGAAGAGCTTCCAATTCGGTCGCCGCCTGACGCTCTTCTGCCAGATTGGCGTGCGAGAGCAGAGCCCCGACGTGATGTGCAATGCCGGAAAGCAAATCGCTGTCATCAGTTCCATACATCTCGCCGTGGAGTTGCTGGCCCAACGCGACGAAAGCCGTGAGCTGTCCCTGCGCCCGGATTGGAAAACAGAGCGCCGCCCCTAGATCCGCCAGAGGATCTCCCGGAGAAGCGTTTCCGTCGTTGCTACCTGCCAAACCTTTTCCGATCAACATCGGCTCATCCTCGGTCAAGAGCTTCAGGATCACAGGATGGGAAAGCTCCAATGGGGCCGGTTCCTTTTCCGTTGTCATCGAACGGATTTGGCAAAAACGACGATCGGCTTCACGAAACGCCCAGATCGAAATCGCAGTGGTGGGAAATGTCTTGATGAGAAGATCGAGCAGACAATCCATGATCGCTTCTTTGCTTGCCGCCTTCTCAAAGGCCTTGGTGACTTGAAGCCACTGTGCGCGGTAGTCGTACTTGGATCGATAAAAGTTTCGGATTAAGAAGCGCCGAACGTCGGCACGTACTGTTTTTGAAAATGCTGCAATCGCCAGCCCAACCAGGGCTCCAAACACCACGACGACACTGAGCCCTAACCCCAGCGGCTGATTCGTTCGGCGAAGCCATTCTCCGACGACGCCCACCGCCAGCAGGTAAAGTCCGATGACGATGAACGTCACCGAACCGAAGAGGGCCTGCGGGGACACATAGGTATTGACAATCACTTCCCGCAGCCGGTTTCGTCCCAGCCCGAAGGCGGTCAGACCGAGCGCCATGGCCGTCACGATACTTCCAACCAATACATGTTCGACCTGCCAGACCGGAAACAGGAGCATCTGGCTGGATTGATAGATTTGGTAACCGGCTAGCCCCCCTAACCCAATGACGACGAATTTCAGCTTATGGCGAACCGGTTCGCGACTGGCTCGCAAGACTAACTCCAATTGCGCCAGCCCTAGAGCCATGCCTATCACAATAAACACATAGGGAAGGCGGCCCCATGTGGTCAAACCAATCGAGGCCTGGCCGGCTTCAATAATCTTCCACTCAAAGACCTGACCGGTCGCCACGAAGCCGGCCAGCAACAAGCCCACGCATCCAACGATGCGGGCCCGCCACAGCGCGGTCGCATTGCTACTCCACCCAGCGGGATTCTGGAATGCCAGTCCCACGTAGAGTAACGCAGTGGGTTGGACGAGCTCTGCGACCGTTGCGGTCGCACGCCACCACAAAGCATGAGACTCATCGAAGAGTCCTGCTGCATTGGCCAGGTAGGACACGCCGGTTGTTCCGAGCAATACCGCCAGACTCCGGTGTGAGGAACCCGTTCGCCGCCTGACAAATAGGATACCCGCCATACCAAAGGCAATAGCCGCAACGAGATAAGCCGCTATTGAAATCCATGTCGGAAGTACCATGCTAGACCTCCACAATCACGCAAGTATCTTGCTGGACGAGGGGTTCGAGTTGGATCTGCAACCCTGCCTGATCTCGATGCCGCATGACACTACCTATCCAATATGCCGGTAAAGGAACCGCCCCACCAAGTTCAGCACCCTATCTGGAAGCCAGACACACACTTCCTTTGCCAGCTGAGCTTTGCGGCGTTCTAAGGAGGGGGAAGTGCTCACGTCAGGCGCGCGCCATGTGGTTAGGGTTGCTGGAGCTGCTGACCAGCGCTCCTTGAACGAAATCAGACCCGTATTATTAAGATCCGACCGCCCCAGATCCAATTCTTCCATCCCGGCATGTTTCGCGTCCTTGATGGCCTGCCAAAACAGCATGGGAGTCGCACCCAGATTGTTGAACTTCGCATCAGAACCGCCATATTTGTAGACCATTTTTTTTCCATGATCCAAGGTCATGATGCCTGCGATGGGCTGGCTGTTTTTGAAGGCGATTCTGATAGAAACGTCCTTTCCCATGCATGCCATGAGATTCTGAAACCATTCAAACGGTTGAGGGGGCAGATGCTGGCGCGACCGTGTCAATTGAAGCAACCGATACAATTGCTGAAGCAGCAGAGGGCTACGACCCGCTTCATAGGTGAGGGATTCCCGTTCCGCACGTCTGATCTTGCGCTGAATGCAATCCTTATGAAATCCTTTGTGCAGGGCATCGAGACTCGGGCGAAGATCCAGCCGATGTAGGACGTAGATATTGGCACATGCGAACTCCTTGTCGACTTCGAAGCAAGGGTTCGCCGAACGCATTTCCACATATCTCCGCCCTTCTCTTACTCTCTGCCCCTCGACATGGGCACAGAGTGTCCGGAACTGCTCGGCACATTCAATGAGGGGCTCGCAATGATCGGAAAAAGGCAGCGAGACGAATCGGCTACCGGTCAGCCAGCTGCTTACGGCGCAGAATAGAACGGCGTTTGTCAGATGTTCATTAGGAGCGGAGGTCGTAAAAGCAACCGGGGTATACTTATACGTTGTCTGCAATGCGCCCAGCCAGCCTCGCGTATGGAACACCGAAGCGTTTGGATGCCGGGCTATGAGCTCAGGCCATCGATCGTCCTGCAGCGGATCAATCGCATAGACACCAGCGTACGGTGAAGACATCATTCCCCAGGTTGCCACCAGACTGGCATAGACCGTGGTTACAGCTTCCCCACAGTTACGATAGTATACGATCTTTCAGCTGAGAAGTACCCGAACTTTTCTCAAATCTGCGTAACAGCCAAGCAAGAGCAAGAAGCATGACAACGGAGAGGAGAAAGAGAGGAATGCCCCCGCTGCGATGTATGGCGCTATCCGTAATGAAAGTCGGATCCACATAATTGGCTAAGACAGACAGCCCGACAATACGGAAGGCATTTTTGACAATTGCGAGCGGAACGACGACCGCCACCAGTCCCAACTTCGCCCAGACGGACCGAAGGATGAAATGCCCGGCCACGAGACTGGTAATGAAGAGTGAAAGGGCCGATCGGATGCCGCTGCATTCCTCCGCAACATGGACTGTGAAATTCGATAGACTGAACAGGAACCCTTGGCGAAAAACTGGGACACCGAGAGCCGAGAACAGTAGATCGGTGACTTCAGCCGAGCTGCGTTGCAAAAATACAATGATGACATTCAAGAGAAAAGAAGGAAGCGGAACCATAAAGAGGAGAAAGAGCAGCCCAAACGAAACTTTGCTGCAGAGCGTGACCCCGAAGAAGAATACAAAGATACCCCAGCACACCACAACCAACGCCATTATCGTCATCGACAACTGATCAGGGGCAAAAATCGCAGCATCGGCAAACCAGTAACCCGCGGCCCCGAGTCCTATCAATATGGAGCCAAGCCATGGGCTCCACTCCCTCGAGGCATTGATCGCCCTCCTGTCAAGATAGAGCACGTACAAGCTCAAGAAGGGGATCAGCACAATGTGCGAATACTGTTCCTGCTGTTCCGCGAAAGAAAATAGCGAAACCAGCGGCTGCCAAAACCACGCGACGGCTGCAAGCAAGAATAGAAGAGACAGGCCATTGCGGGTCTTCGTGCTGAACGACAGGGGCTGGCTCAATGCCTGAACGGGTTCTCCCTCCGGAGAATTCTCCCTTTCGCACGCAGGCTTCGTTTCTTCGAGCAGCGCCGTGATGCTCAGATGATCGCTTAATGGCATATCATTTCTCAAGCCGGATGCTGAAACACTATGTTGGTTGGTCCAACTTGTTTGGTTGATCTGGTTAACCCAGTTCAACCAAACAGACCAAATAAACAAGGACAACGACCCTGTTTTCGCGCGAATAATGCTTCACGGCCTGTGGGCTGACTGCCTAGCACGCACCTTTGCCTTTAATGACTGCCGCAGGAGTAGCAAGAAGAATCTTGATGTCGGCCCAGAGTGATTGCTTTCTAGCATAGCGAAGGTCCAGCCGAACCATCTCGTCAAACGTCGTCCGGCTCCGGCCACTCACCTGCCACAACCCCGTAATGCCCGGCTTAGCTTCCAAGACTCGGTGACGATGCCATGGCTTATACTGTTGCACCTCATACCACAGGGGAGGCCGTGGACCGACCAGCGACATTTGACCAACCAGCACATTCCATAGTTGAGGCAGTTCATCCAGGCTCGACTTCCTCAGAAAATGTCCTATTGGAGTGATCCGCGGATCGTTGGTCAACTTGAAGATCTTATTCTTATCCTGCTCTTGCCCATTGCTACTGGAAGTAATAAACCAGCTCACATAATCATGATGAATCCCATGGTCCGCATTGGCATACATGGTTCTAAACTTACAGATCATGAACGGTTTCAACATCTGGCCGATTCGCACCTGGCGGAACAACACCGGCCCACGGGACGATAACTTGACTAGCCCCGCAACAGCCAAAAGCAAGGGCGAAAGGAAGAGGAGGAGCGCGAAACTACCGAGAATATCGATGCCCCGCTTCACTATCTGGAACATAGCCACTCTACCTTGATGCGCATGCAATTCCGGATACAGAAACCGATCAATCGACTGGAGTTCTTCCTCTCCGAGTTGCTGTGGTTCAGGGTAGACACGCAGCCTGATTGAGAATCGTTCGGTGAGATGCCCCTCGAAGCGAATCGTGATCTCTTTTCGAAGTTCGGATTCGAGCCGTTCGCAGGTGCCAGCCAAGTACGTCGGATCGATTTCGGGAACGATCAGGCCCAGTATGGACTCTCGTTCAAACCATCCGAGAAGATCGATGTCCGATTTGATCGCCGACAACGCGCTGACAATCCCGGCAAATAGTGCTGGCGCGTCTTCTTCACGGCTACCCTGGAGGCCGATGAACAACATCACCATGGCCAGCCCTGATCGCTCCGTGCGTTTGCGTTCTCTCCTGACAGTATCCTTGAAAAGCTCTTCGTCGAAAATTAGTTGAAGGGTCTCGACCCTCCCCCTTTCTACGCACGAAGACATTAGATCTCTTTCTGTCTGGTTCATCTGGTTTGTTTGGTTTGTATTGTGTATATGGTTGAATGAACAACCTCACAAACCAGCTGGCCGTCACCGAACCGAAGCATAGGCAACTTCTTTATGCTGTTTGAGCGACTGTTCCGCCGCTTCCAGAATCCGCACGACTCGCAGACCAGCCTCCCCATTATTGAAGGGTTTCGTACCGTTCTTGACACAATCCAAAAAATATCGGGTTTCGAGCTGAAGCGCTTCAAGTTCCTCTATTTTGGGCGCCCACATGTCGCCGCTTCGATAACTGACCAGAAGTTGGTGAACCCCCAGATCTGTCTTAATATCAGCGCCCTTGTCATACACCCGTACTTTTTCAGCCAGGTCCAGATCATTCCATACCAGCATCTTCTTCTGACCCCCAACAAGCGTCGTACGCACCTTAACCGGCGAGAGCCAATTGACGTTGATGTGCGCGAGTATATTGTTAGGGAAATACACCGTCAGATGCGCAACATCTTCCAGACAGTTCACATGTGCACTGCCCGTCGCCACCACCAGATCCGGCTCCAAACCGACCAGGTAGTCCATGATAGACAGATCATGCGGAGCGAGATCCCACAACACATTGACGTCATGCTGGAAGAGCCCCAAGTTAACGCGCGTCGAATCATAATAATAGAGAGGACCCAGAGTCCCGTCGTCGACAAGCTGCTTGATCTTTCGAACCGCGCCGGTGAAGAGGAACGTATGGTCCACCATGATCTGAAGATTCTTGCGTTCGGCCAGTTCGACGAGTTCCTCCGCTTGTGCCGAAGTCGCCGTAAAGGGCTTTTCTACAAACACGTGCTTGCCATTCTCCAGCGCTTTCTTGGTCAGTTCGTAGTGATACGAGACCGGCGTCACAATGGCCACTGCGTCAATTTCCGAAGAGGTGACAATATCATCTACATCTGTCGTCACTCGAACACCCGGATGGCGGGCTAACACCCGAGCCAATGCCACAGGGTTCTTATCGCACACGGTCACGACCTTGCAGTCTTGGTGCCCCAAGAAGTTACGGACAATGTTCGGACCCCAGTACCCGTAACCGATCACTCCGAGTTTAATCATGGTTTTGCTCCTTACACTGTGAGGCCAAGTATAAACTTCGATTTTTCTGGGATCAACCACCAGGGGCTACGAAACGGCCACACCTTAATCGAGCCTAGCTGATGGCAAAGGGTTTCTCGCCTAACTTGATTCCTCTGAGCTCGTGATGTAGACACACTTGAATCTGAAGGCGGCGGCGCTCCTCAATGCCCAACTCCGACTGTAAGATTTCTCCCAACCGTTTCTGAACATGACCAGCCACTTGCATCATAGATTCTTCCGACAGAACCGTTAAGACAGCTCCGACGATGTGCTCGTCGTGATACCACCCAGTGTAATCCGTTTCTCGAAGGCTACGGGATAATGCTGACATTACTGTTCTGGCGACAGTGGAATCCATCTGCACAATCCTGTCCTGTGCATCGGTACAATACACAAGAATGATTTGGTAGAAACGATCGGAGAGCTCGGATCTCTTCGATTCGCTTTCTAGAAGGTGACGAAAGGCTTCCTGGGCGTACACGCCACTCTGAGAGAAGCTTGCCATGCCTTTCATCGATTCCTTCCGACCTTATCCCTGAGCGCACATGAATAAAAATCACTGCTGATTTGGCGGGCTCCTGACCGACTTCCTGCACGCATGACGAACTATCGCCTAGATTCTTGTTCTCAACAATACCAATGAGGTAGGGACGACCCCCTACCTAAGTACTGTACACACAACTACGATGTGTTCATTCTAGAAACTTCAGGAGACTCCAGCTCATCGACTCTTCGACTTCATGGCGAGCATTACAAACCTGTTGCCATGAAACGAGACCACCACCCATTTGTCATCAACAGACCATGACCTACACGCCCCTTGAAAATAAAAACACCTCTGCGCATGATTCTGAGCGAATCGAGAAGGGTGACGGGTTCTGAGCTAGCCCATGTTTCGTGGACACCAGGTTAAGAGTCACTGCTTCGTCGCTCGAACTCCAGCGGACTCAGATACGCCAAACTCTAATGGAGCCGCTGGCGTTTGTAGAGCCCCTCGATAAACGCAAAGATCTCCCGGCTCGCCTCGTCCCGCGTGTGATACGTCTGGTGATGGACAAATTCATTCTTGAGCATGCTGGAGAAGCTCTCGGCCACCGCATTGTCATAGCAGTTGCCCTTCCGGCTCATACTCAGGACCATGCCGAGACTCACGAGCTGCCGTTGATAGGCCAGGCCGCTGTATTACGCGCCTTGATCTGAGTGATGAATCAGGCCTGGTCGGACGCGTCGTTGGTGCACCGCCATGGCCAAGACCTCCAGCGTCAGCTGTTGATCGGGCTGAGCACTCATGGCCCAGCCGATCACGCGGCGCGAATACAAATCCAAGAGCACCGCCACAGAGAGCCAGCCGGCTCGCGTCGGCACATGTGTGACATCGCCTACCCACACCCGATTCAGCCCCGCTGTGATAAATCTCTGCTGGAGCCGGTTGGCGACGGCGGGGGGAGTTGATGGTGTTCGATGATGACACGGAAGCGACGGACCCGTCGGGCTTCGAGCCCCGCGAGTTTCCGCAGCCTGGCGACTCGATGACGGCCACAGCGAATGCCCCGGTGCCTGGCCTCCCGCCAGAGTTTGATGGCCCCATACTCCTCTCGCATCCCCCGGTGAATCTGACGGAGAAGCGGGAGCAGGTGCTGATCCTCGGCTGCACGCACACTCAGGGGGCGATCCCGCCAGGCATAGTAGCCGCTACGACTCACGGCGAGGGCCGCACACAAGCCCGGACGCCCCATGTGTGTCATCACGATCACCCTCCCACTCCACCATACCCCAGACGGTGTTGCATTGATCGCTTGAACCTACCGCGGCTTTTTTTAAAATGTCCCGCTCCTCCGTGACCCTGGCCAACTCCCGCTTGAGCCGCGCCAGTTCGGCAGCGGGTTCCGCTTGCCGACCGGAGCCGGGGAACGCTCCGCCGTGTTTGGCTACGTCCTTCTGCCATTTATACGGCCGAATGCGGGGGATGCCGAGCGCACGGGCAATCTCGGCCGCAGGCTGTTGGCCCGCATTCAGCAGCAACACGGCTTGTCGCTTGTACTCCGCTGAAAATCTCCGCCTCTGTGTCATGACACCCCTCCTGGCCCATTTTGGGCCTTATCTAGGTGTCCGTAAAATGGGGCAGAACCCAGTAATATTGCCATCCCGCGTACACCATCCAGACAGGAACGCGACGACTCTCGGTAACTACTCTTTGAGGAAGTATATTGCAACAGGAGGTCCAGCATGAACGAGCTGTCTAAAACACTCGTCGACCTGGATTTCTCAAATCTCCAAGGGCCCAGGCATCTCGCTCTCCTTGAAAAAGCCAGGGAAACAGACAAAGCACAAAGGATCCTTTTTCAAGATCTCTCTTTCGGGGGAGGGCATAGCAATTTCATGGTATATTAATACCCAATGAAACAGCTGAGTATGGCAGTTAGGATTCAGCACGGGTTCTAGATAATAGGGAGAAATTACTTGAAGGGTTGGTACTTATAGAATTACTTGATCATTCTCTAGGCAGGTTTCTCTGCGAGCACCAGATCGGAACCGTGGTATCGGTTGTGCCACGTCCCACTGAGAGCTGTTCATGTCTGTTCTTGTAATCCGTCGCAACGGAAGCTTCCCAAGGCAATCTACGGGGAAGAACAAGTTGAACCGTGCTTCAGGAGACAGTGGCAGACGACACATATATTATGGAATTGGTCAAGTTCTTCGGTACGCCATCTTCGCGACAACCTCTAAGTTGTTTATTACTACGGTGCAACGAAAAAGAGTCTGGATATTACAAATCCATGATACTCGGGACCAATGGAAACGGTAGCGTAGATGGCATTAGTTAAGACGTCAGGGGCAAGAATCGCCGCAGTCTGCAGCTGTGTCCCTACCAAGCGATTCGACAACCTCGGAAACTTAACCGAGTTTAGTGAAGAGGATATCCGCAAAGTAACAGGAATGGCCGGCGTCTCTGCCAGACGGTTGGCAGGAGACACTGTCTGTAGCAGTGATCTCTGCATCGCTGCTGCCCAGTGCGCCCTGGACAAATTGGGCTGGAAGGCGGATTCGATCGATGCGCTGATCATGGTGACACAGACTCCGGACTATATCTTGCCCTCTACCGCCTGTGTCATCCACCACCGTTTAGGACTGGCTGACCATTGTGCTGCATTCGATGTAGGTCTTGGCTGTTCCGGCTATCCCTACGGGATGTGGCTTGCCGCCATGATGTTGCAAGGCGGCGGCATACGCCGCGCACTCGTACTCCATGGGGAAACACCAACCAGATTCTCCGACAAGGCAGACCGCTCAGTCTCGCTATTGTTCGGAGATGCAGGCTCGGCCACTGCATTGGAAGCGACTGGAATCGGCAGCACATCCGAATGGCATTTTGCTCTCCATTCTGACGGCAGCGGATACCGCTCGATGATCATCGAATCAGGAGGGTTCCGAGATCGATTCGGCTCAGACCCCCGCAAACATTGTGTATACATGAATGGCGCCCTCATCTTTAATTTCACCATTAAGCGTGTCCCGGCACTCATCGACGAAACCCTTACGGGCGCCGGCATAACTTCTGACGACGTCGACTATTTTATTTTCCATCAATCGAACCAATTCATCATGAAGCACCTCTGCCAAAAGCAATCCATCTCCCTTGAGAAAGCCCCTATCATTCTCAAGGAGTTTGGGAATACGGGCGGTGCATCAATTCCCTTGACTCTCACAGAAGGCAAATTAATGAGACCGAATCACCGCGCATTGCGCCTAATGCTCTTGGGGTACGGTGTTGGAC
>Ga0157380_10003148_pt1 | contig 11265 bp, 11 predicted proteins | sample S35metaG_FD_119757 | JGI IMG/M metagenome (GOLD analysis project Ga0157380, IMG submission 119757) | Switchgrass rhizosphere microbial communities from Kellogg Biological Station, Michigan, USA - S3-5 metaG | ecosystem: Host-associated > Plants > Roots > Rhizosphere > Soil | place: USA...
AAAGCCGCCGCCAGAACCCCACGAGCCAGAACTTCCCATACCTCCCAGCGGTCCAATCCAACCTCTCCCCGATGACCAATGACCGCCACCACCACCCCGTCTGCCTCGGGAAGCAAGAATTATAATGATAATAATTATAATGATCGTACCCAACGGGAACTTCTTAGCATGTCGTTTTTGGGGCAATGGGTCTTCATTCACATACTCGCCGCTAATCGCTTTTATTATGCCAGCGACCCCGGCTTCAACGCCTGCTTCATAATCTCCATTTCGAAAATGCGGAGCAATTTCATTTCTGATAATGCGACTTGACATTGCGTCTGTGAGCGTACCTTCAAGTCCATAACCTGCTTCAATCCGCATGAGTCTGTCTTGGATGGAAATTAACAGTAAGGCGCCATTGTCCTTCTCACGTTTTCCAATTTTCCACTTTTCAGCTACACGCAACGAATATTCTTCGAGTGAGCCTCCTTCAAGTGAAGGGATGATCAAAATTGCTATTTGGTTGGACGTGGAATCCTCTTCCGCCTTAAGAATAGATTCCAACCTGTATTTGGCTTGTGATGAAAGGACATTGGCTTCGTCGTGAACCCAAAACCCGCCTTGTTCCGGTATATCGGGCTGGCTGTACGCAAGTAGAGAAAATAGCAGTAATACCGTTGTGAGGGAAATTCTCATGCTAAAAGATAATAGCATTGATAAGCACGAATAAAAGACAAAAAAATTTTTCTAAACTCGAAGGTCATCGCGCAACTCGTTAACATCATCTATTGTTTTTAGAAATCCTTTTTCTAATAAAATATCGCCACACCGTTTAATGCCCTTTTCCAATGCCTCTATCACTTTTCCGCCTTTGATATCGGTGATGATATCCTGGACTATCTTGTCCCACTCCTTTTGATCCACAATTTTGCTAATGCCCTTGTCGGCCATTACAATTACTTCGTGTTCAAAAAAAGAAACAAAAATCATAATGCCAGTGCGCTGCCGCGTGTTGAACACTTCTTCGTCCAGAAAAGCGTTTTCTGCGCATTGTTTGGTCACATGATCCTGATAGGCCCTTGCCACCAACAGTCTCTTTACAGCATCGGAAAAATAGGGAATGACGGCACCTAATACGCCGCCTAGAATAACCAATAACAAAATAAAAAGGGGATCATAGAAAAGCGTATTCACGGCATCCTTAATAACGAAACGATCTAAAACCACCATGGAGATAAATGTTAGGGACGCGCCGATTAAACTTCCCTTGTAAAGCGCAATGGTATAGTCGCCGCTACGCTCGACAAAGACCGGAACAATTTCTCCGGAAATTTTTTCTTCGGCATTCTTTACAGCTGCTTTGATTCGCTGAAGGCCTTCTTCGTTAAGTCTCTGTTTTAGATTCATTCATAACGGCTTTGTTCAAAGATAGGAAGGTGGTTTCAAACTCACGTAAAAAACTTGGTGGCCCTGTTAAGTTCCCTAAGATATAGTTGGATTGTATTTTCCAGTCCATAATAGAGCGCATCACAAATTAAAGCGTGTCCTATCGATACCTCATCTAAATAAGGAATGTTTTTGGCGAAAAAGTTTAGATTTTCGAGAGAAAGATCGTGTCCTGCGTTTATACCAAGCCCCACTTCATGCGCTTTCTGGGCACTTTCCTTATAAGGTTTGAGTGCCAGGTCTTTGTTCTTATTAAATTCATGCGCGTAGGGTTCGGTGTAAAGTTCAATTCGATCCGCGTTAACTTTTTTTGCCCCCTCCACCATCTTCGGTATAGGATCAACAAAAACTGACACCCGTACACCACTGGATTTTATTTCCTCGACAACATCTTTTAAGAAAGCTTCATTTGCTTGCGTATTCCAACCCGCGTTGGAAGTGATAGCCTGCGGAGGATCTGGAACGAGGGTCGCTTGCGCCGGTTTTACTTCACGAATTATCTTTAAATATCGTTCGTCGGGATAACCTTCAATATTAAATTCGGTCTTCACTAAATCTCTTAAAGCGAGGACATCGGCGTACCGAATGTGTCGCTCGTCTGGGCGCGGGTGTACGGTAATGCCCTGCGCTCCGAACCGTTCACAATCAATAGCGGTCTTTATAACATCCGGATTATTTCCCCCACGTGCGTTTCGGAGTGTGGCAATTTTATTAATATTGACGCTAAGTCTTGTCATGACCTTGATTAGATTGAAGAATTGAAATAGTAATAACTGATAAAATAAAACATTCGTTACGAAATTAGTTGAGCCAATTTGGAAAATTAAGCGCAGCGTGCGCGGAGAAATTCCCGCTTGAGTGCACCAGGGTGCGAATGTGTCCCTCTGGTCTGCTCGGCGTGTTTTCCCGTCGGCGCCCTTGCGCTAAAAAAGCAAGCAACATTTAGCCACCGAAATTTACACGAACTAAAATCTATTATGAGCCTCAAACAGCAAATTGACAATGATATAAAAAAAGCGATGCTCGCTAAAAACAAAGAAGAACTGGAAGCCTTGCGCGCCATCAAATCATTGATACTGTTGGCAGAAACAGATAAAAGTGCTGGCGGAGACGTTTCCGCAGAAACAGAAAATAAATTATTGCAAAAAGCGGTTAAGCAAAGAAAAGAGTCTGCAGATATTTTTCAGCAGCAAGGCCGCAAAGACCTGGCGGACAAAGAAAATTTTCAGCTCGAGGTAATAAGCCGCTATTTACCAAAGCAGCTTTCTGAAGAAGAAATTGTCACCACATTAAAAGATATTATCGATCAGGTAGGTGCGAAAGGTCCGCAGGACATGGGCAAGGTTATGGGCAACGCAACAAAAGCCCTATCTGGTAAAGCCGATGGTAGATTAATTTCTGAACTCGTAAAAAAACTACTCGCCTCTTGAGTATCGTAGATATTATACTGGCCATTATAATTTTAGTGGGGGCTATCAGCGGTTACAAGGATGGTGCTGTATCATCTTTATTTTCCCTGGTCGCCATAATACTGGGAATGCTTGTCGGTTTTAAATTAATGGGTACTGCAATGGTTTTGCTGGCACGGAATTATAATGTCGACGAGAAGGTTTTACCCTATTTGGCTTTCGGTGTCGTTTTTGTGCTCATTGTAATTGTCGTCAATTTAATTGGCAGGTTTATCAGGGCCTCCATTGGCAAACCTTTACTTGGCGGCGCGGATCGAACTGTTGGAGCATTGCTGGGGATGGTACATACCACTTTTTCGGTAAGTATTGTGTTATGGATTACCGACTCACTACGTATCAAAATCCCGGAGGCCTGGCTTGCAAACTCATGGCTTCAGCCAAAGGCGGCTATTTTTGCCCCAAAAATTGCGAACTGGATTGGTGAATTTTTACCAATTTTCAGAGATGTGTTATAGACCATGGATATTGAAACAAATTTTTGCGTTGTGATTATTTTCCTTTACTTTCTAATTTGAGGATATGACCCTTAAGATTAAAGAAGAGAACGGATTTAGATTTGTTGACGAGGGACAGGGTGATGTCTTGTTCTTGTTGCATGGGCTATTTGGAGCGTTAAGCAACTGGGAAGGTGTTGTTGATAAGTTTTCAAAGAATTATCGTGTTGTTATTCCAATGCTTCCCCTCTATGAAATGCCTATCCGGGAGGCGGGACTTGATGGACTTCGTCTGTTCGTAGAAAATTTTGTCTCCCAAAAAAAGCTCGATGGCATGATCATAATGGGAAATAGCCTGGGCGGCCATATCGCGCTGATGTACACATTGCAAAATGCGTCGAAGGTTAAAAAGTTGATTTTGACCGGAAGCTCCGGATTATTTGAAGATTCGATGGGAGGATCCTATCCTAAAAGGGGAAACTACCAATACATAAAAGAACGCGTTTCGTACACATTTTACAATCCTGATGTCGCAACAAAGGACCTGATCGATGAGATATTTGAGATCACCAATAGCATCCCAAAATGCCTCAGAATTGTTGCAATTGCGAAATCAGCGCAGCGTAACAACATGGCTGACGAAATACCGAATATTAAGATTCCAACATTGCTGGTTTGGGGATTAAACGATACTATCACACCACCCATGGTCGCGCATGAATTTAACCGGTTGATTCCCAATTCGGAGCTAAAATTCATTGACCGTTGCTGTCATGCTCCAATGATGGAGCATCCTGAAACGTTCAATGAAATTGTGGAAGATTTTTTGCTTAACTCAAATTCAAAGTAGATGAACATTCTCCCTCCATGATTGCAGAAGATTTGATCAACCATATGTTACCTCCATTAAAAGGCTCTGACGATGCTCATAAAGCTATCGTTTGGATGGAGGAGTTTCGGTGTGCCTATATGCCTGTGGTTGATGAAGAAAAACTGCTGGGTTTCATTTCGGAGGAAATTATCCTGGAAACAAATGATATTGAGAAACAGGTGAAAGATTTCGACCTGGTAGGTCAAAATTGCTATGTCCACTTAGATACCCACTTCTATGATATTCTGAAGATTGCCGCGAACAATAAACTTCAAATGGTGGCTGTGCTGAATCAGGACCAGACCTATTGCGGAGTGATCACGATTCAAGATACATTGACATCTTTTGCCCAGACTGCTGCTGTACAGCTACCCGGTGGAATCCTGGTCTTGTCAATGAACCACACGGATTATTCATTGTCGGAAATAAGTCGGCTTATCGAAGAAAACCACGCTAAGGTCTTGAGCAGCATCGTGAAAGAAGATCCTCTTGATACCGTCAAGCTAAGACTAACATTAAAAATAAATCAACTTGATCTGTCTCGGATAGTAGCCACACTAGAACGATTTGGTTATAAAGTCATTGGGCGTTATCATGAAACAAAACCAATCGGTGACGACAAAGAGCGGATTGACATGCTGCTGCGCTATTTAGATATTTAAGTCAAATCCGAAGTCCACTAGAAACCTATCTATAATTTATTATAGATTTGGAATATATTCCCACTTCTATAGTTTGAAATGAAAATAGCAATCCATGGAAAAGAATTCAATCGTGTAGTTGCTCCGGTTATTGCTCGTATTTTTGAGATTCTTGTCCAGCAAAAAGCGACGCTATACGTTTCATCAAAATTTAGCCAATATTTAAAACCTCCGCTGCCGAAAGAGTTCAACGTCTATAATCCAGGCGAGCCGCTATCAGATATTCAGCTTTTTATCAGCATCGGGGGAGACGGAACTCTCCTGGAATCTGTCACTCATATCGGAAGACTGGAGATACCAATTCTTGGAATTAATACTGGCCGTCTGGGTTTCCTGGCTACGATCAGCAAGGCCGATACGGAAGAAGCGCTAAAAAAATTTTTAGACGGTTCATTCACGCTTGACAAACGCGCGCTGCTAAAACTCGAGACAAATAAGGACACCTTTGGGGCTTTGAATTTTGCTTTGAATGACTTTACTGTGGTGAAGAAAGATTCCTCTGCGATGATTACAATACATACCTACATCGACGGTGAATTTTTAAATTCTTATTGGGCTGACGGTATCATTGTTGCCACGCCAACAGGTTCAACTGGTTATTCTTTGAGCTGTGGCGGACCATTGATATTTCCCCGCTCTGGGAATTTTGTTATTACCCCGGTAAGTCCTCATAATTTGACGGTCCGACCCATCGTGGTGTCAGATGCTTCCGAAATAATTTTTCAGGTCGAAGGACGAAGCAGACGATTCCTGGCATCGCTTGATTCACGCGTAGCATCTGTTGATTCGTCCGTAAAATTAAAAGTCACAAAAGCTGATTTCAAAGTCAACCTCGTTCAACTCGAAGGAAACCATTATTTCAAAACGCTCCGCCAAAAGCTCAATTGGGGGTTAGACATACGAAACTAGTCGTTTGGTTACTATTGTATGGTATTTGCAGATTAAGGCTAATTTTAATGTAGCCATTTTTTGAACTTTCATTTTAGTTTGAACTTTTTAGCGTTTAGCAGATGAAAAAACCCGTCTACATATTTGCCTTTCTGCTGCTATTTTTTGCGTCAGAATCTGCATTGGCTCAATTGAGCAGGAAGTCTGTCAAAAAAAATAACAAAAGGATATCCAGTTATCGGGGCAAAAAGGAGTGGTTTGGTAAGGAGAAAAGATACCAAACGCTAGGAATTGCACTAAACGCTATGAATTATTACGGCGATTTGGCGCCGAAACCTGACCAATTCAGTACCGATTTTTCTCTTACAAAACCAGCTGTAGGAATCGCCTATTCTCACCGTTTCGGTCCTCGTTACACTCTTCTTGGCTCGTTTATGTATGGCACGTTGAAAGGCGCCGATCATGAGTCAGCAAATGCCAACGACCTTGGGAATGGCGTGTATCGATATCAAAGAAATTTGTCGTTTCGAAATAGAATCAAAGAATTGTCGTTTGTCGCCACCATCGATTTGTATTCAAACATGGCAACCTACATAAGCCGTGTAAAATGGACACCATATGCTTTTCTGGGTATCGCTTGTTTCTTACACAATCCACAAGCTCAGGTGCCTCAAAGTGATCTAAATGGCAACCCTTTGCCCAACGCCGGGAAGTGGGTAAATCTCCAATCCTTGGGAACTGAAGGCCAAAAATCGACTTTACTGGAAAGCGATGTCAACCACGGAATCAAATCCTACAAAAAATTTCAGCCTGCAATACCATTTGGGATTGGAGCTCGTTTCAGATTAAATGAAATGCTAGATTTGTCAGCAGAATTCGGTTTCCGATTCTTATTTACCGACTACCTTGATGACGTTAGTCAAAACTATGTCGATCTCGGTGTGTTTGGTAATGACGAGTTGGCAAAAGCAATGTCGTATCGAACGAATGAAATTGTTGATGCAAACTTGTTGACACCGACTCAAACTAGAAATGGCCAGGTGTACGACTTGCTGCCAGGATACGGTCAAGAGCATGTTGACAACAAACGCGGAAATAAAAGTAATAACGATACTTACTTCGTTACTTCGATAAGATTAACATATATCTTAGGCAAAACTTTCCATAGGGCTAAATTCAGATAATGCATTGTGTAATTAAGAAACCTCTCTTACTCGTTTTTTTTTCGCTATTGGTTTCGTCTTCGATGGCCCAGCGTTCGGAGGTCGGGTTTGGGTTGGGAACCTTTAATTACACTGGTGATCTTGTAAGAACCTATAACTTCAAATATTCCAAACCGGCCGGCACAGTCTTTTATCGATCCAATTTAAGCAAGGTTGTCAGTTTTAGAGTGGGTGTTACTGCGGGTAAAATTGGCGCCAGCGAGGTCCCGATTGATCCGTTTGCCACGCAGCGCAATGCATCTTTCGACTTGTTTTTGTTGGAAGCCTCCACTGTAATGGAGTACCATTTTTTAAATTGGAGGGAAACAAAACGATTTGTCCGGTTTACACCTTATCTTTTTGCCGGCCTTGGGCTTTTTGGCATCTCCGGAGATGTTCAGAAAACTGACGAGTATAGCAATGTTCAAGCATCAATTCCCTTCGGTGCGGGTGTTAAATACATCTACAATCCTAAGTGGTATATTTCTCTGGAGTTTGGGATAAGGAAAACCTTTTTTGATTATCTGGATAATATCTCGGCAGGTGATCCTCGAGATAAAAACTATCAGTACGGAAACCCGAACGACAACGATAATTACTATTTCCTCGGAATTACGTTGACCCGCACGTTTTATAATATTCCCTGCCCCACTAATCCCTACAAGTAAAAAATCATTTCAATCTTTCCTTTTCAATGGCTGTCCGTGAATCCGGATATCTTTTACTAATTTTGCGCCCTTGTGAAGTCTTATAAGGAACATATCGACTTTAATAATTTGCCCCGACATATTGCCGTTATAATGGATGGCAACGGACGATGGGCTAAGAAAAAAGGGGCGATGCGCATTTTTGGTCACAAAAATGCAGTTCAGGCGGTTAAGGACGTAACCGAAGGATGTGGAGAGCTGGGCATCAAATATCTGACGCTATACGCTTTTTCAACGGAAAACTGGAATCGGCCCAAGGCCGAGATAGATGGTTTAATGGAGCTTCTCGTGAGCACTTTAAAGCAGGAAATTAAGACGCTGATGGAAAATCAAGTAAAATTGATAACCATCGGAGAGACTTCCAACCTTCCCGCGGATTGTCAGAAAAACCTGGCGTGGGCAATTGATCAAACAAAGGCTAACAGTGGACTTACACTAATACTGGCCCTCAGCTATAGCGGCCGTTGGGAAATTACGAAAGCAGCCAAGGCGTTAGCGACCGAGGTCGAACAGGGAAAGATCAAAGCCAGTGAAATAAATGAGCGCCTCCTCGAAAACTTTTTGCAGACTTCCGGCATCCCAGATCCTGAGCTGCTCATTCGTACCAGTGGAGAGCTGAGAGTAAGTAATTTTTTGCTTTGGCAGATTGCATATTCAGAATTATACATCACACCCACACTTTGGCCAGATTTTAGAAAAGATCACCTCTATGAAGCTATCTGGTCTTATCAGCAGCGTGAACGTAGATTTGGAAAGACAAGCGAACAATTGAACCCTGTAAGTTGATGAAGAGAGTTTTATTCCTGGCAGTTATTTTGAGTATCGCTGCTGATAGCTTGGCTCAATTCAGAAGAAATCGCGCAGATCGCCCGACTACCCCTTCTGAAAATAACCTTAGCTATACAAATCCCGCTGAATATATTATTGGAGGAATAGAAGTTACCGGCCTCAGCGTTCTCGACAAAAATGCGATGGTGTCACTTACAGGGCTAAAGGTCGGCGACAAAATCAAAATTCCTGGTGATGCCATTTCAAATGCCATTCGAAGTTTATGGAAGCACGGATTGGTTGGTGATGTTACCATCAAGGTTGATAAAATCGAAGGGCAAAATGTTTTTCTTAACATCAACTTGGCAGAACGTCCCAGGCTAACTGGATTCTATTTTACTGGTATTTCAAAATCTCAGGAAAGCGGATTAAAAGAAGATCTCAATCTTATCCGGGGGAAAATTGTAACTGATGCAATGGTCCGGAATACGGAAACAGGGGTCAAAAAATATTTTGTCAAAAAGGGGTTTCTGAATACTGAAGTAAAGATTGTTCAGGAAAAGGATACGCTAAATAAGGATGGTATTAGATTAAAAATAAACGTCAATCCAAAATCAAAAGTTAAGATCAATCGAATAGCCTTTGAAGGAAATACCACCATCGCAGATGCAAAGCTGAGGAAGAAAATGAAGAAAACGCACGAGCGTCCGAAATTTTCCGTTCACCGCGTAATTCTCAGCGAGATATTCCATTTAAAACCAAAACAATTTTTTGATTCAAGTTTTACTGTTGGGCAACCCGAAATCATGGAGTTCATTAATGACAACGTGAAATTAAACATGTTCAGTGGTTCAAAATTTATTAAAACCGATTACGAGGATGATAAAAAGAAGGTGGTCGAATTTTATAACACCAAGGGGTATCGCGACGCAGAAATTTTATCGGATACGATATACGCAAATAATTCAAACACTATTAATATTGATTTCAAAATTGAAGAAGGTCCAAAATATTATTTCCGGAACATCATCTGGACCGGTAACTACATTTACAGCGACAAACAATTAAGTTCTGTTCTTGCGATAAGCAAAGGAGATGTTTACAACAAAGAACTCATCGACAAAAAGTTGCAGTTCAATCCCAAAGGTTTAGATATCAGCGGCCTCTACATGGACGATGGCTACTTATTTTTCCGAATAACACCAATTGAAGTTGCTGTTGAGGGTGACTCGATCGATGTTGAGATGAGAATTTTTGAAGGGGAGCAAGCCACGATAAATGAAGTCACTATTTCAGGTAACGACAGAACCAGCGACCATGTGATCCGCAGAGAGTTGAGCACTATCCCCGGTCAAAAATTTAGAAGATCTGATATTATCCGTACACAGCAACGCCTGGGGCAGCTCGGACATTTTGCGCCAGATAAGATCAATCAAAACCTGGTGCCGAACCCAGCCAAGGGTACGGTAGATATAGAGTGGCAGGTTGAAGAGCAGTCCAATGACCAGGTCGAGTTATCAGGCGGATGGGGCGGCTATTATGGGTTTGTGGGAACGTTGGGACTCACTTTCAATAATTTCTCGCTTCGAAACGTGCCTAACCTGAAAGAATGGAACCCACTCCCCCGCGGAGATGGCCAAAGACTTTCCTTGCGGTTGCAAGCCAATGGAAGATCGTTCCAGAGCTATAGTTTCTCTTTCTCAGAACCTTGGTTAGGCGGTAGAAAGCCTCATTCGCTTAGTGTGAGCTACGTTCATTCTCAATCTCGATATGCAGGCGCTGGTGCAACCAGCTATAACGATCTAAATTCTACCTTAAAAGCTGATAACATCTCTGTGGGGTTAGGTCGTGCCCTGGAATGGCCGGACAATTATTTTACCTTAACCAACTCCCTCGGTTATGCGGTATACACCTTAAAAAACATCGATTACGGTTTAGGGTGCAACAATTGTACTTCTTATGCGCTCACATTTAATACTACAATCGCCAGAAACAGCGTTGATAATCAAATGTATCCAGCACAGGGCTCGAGTTTTGCACTCAGTATAACGTTAACGCCTCCCTACTCGTCGTGGAACAATATCGACTATGAGACTGCGTCCCCGGAAACCAAAAACAAGTGGCAGGAATATCATAAATGGATGTTTGATGTTCGCCAATACTTACCATTAGATAATAAAAAGAAGCTGGTCCTGGAGGCGAAGGCGCACTTTGGATTCTTGGGCGCTTACAATCGAAGCAAAACGGGAATTGGACCTTTTGAACGGTTTGTCTTGGGGGGAAGCGGCTTGGCTGGCGGGTTTAATTCTTTTGTGCTAGGCAAGGAGGTTATAGGCCTTCGGGGCTACCAAGACAATCAAATTACGCCACCGACTTATCAGGTGGGAAACAGCACATCACAGCAAGGGGGAATTGTATATGAAAAACTGGGGCTGGAGTTGCGGTACCCTGTAACGACAGGAAATGCAGCGACGATCTATGGTTTTATCTTTACTGAGGCGGGAAATAACTGGGGTACCTACGAAAATTTCGATCCATTTAAACTGTATAAATCGGCCGGTATAGGTGCAAGAATTTTTATGCCTGCTTTTGGCTTAATTGGCTTAAATTGGGCCTATGGATTTGATAGAGTGCCTGGAACGGTAGATGTGAGCGGATCGCAATTCCACTTTACGATCGGAAACCAACTCAGATAGTATGAGATTTTATTTAATTACAATATTTTTTCTCATTTTCGGCCTGAATTTTGTCAACGCTCAGAGGTTCGGATACATTGACACTGATTTCATCCTTAATA
>Ga0157380_10003149_pt1 | contig 11264 bp, 10 predicted proteins | sample S35metaG_FD_119757 | JGI IMG/M metagenome (GOLD analysis project Ga0157380, IMG submission 119757) | Switchgrass rhizosphere microbial communities from Kellogg Biological Station, Michigan, USA - S3-5 metaG | ecosystem: Host-associated > Plants > Roots > Rhizosphere > Soil | place: USA...
AGTGGTGGGGCCGGCAGATGCTGATCTGGGGCGTCCACGTGCACGTGGGCCTGCGCAACCGCGACCACGTGCTGCCCATCCTCACCTCGCTCCTCAACCAGTATCCCCACCTGCAGGCGCTCTCCGCGTCGTCACCGGTCTGGGCCGGCCTGGACACCGGCTACGCCAGCAACCGGGCGATGATGTTCCAACAGCTGCCGACGGCGGGGCTGCCGTTCCAGTTCGAGTCCTGGGCGGAGTTCGAGGACTACACCCAGGACCTGCTCACCACCGGCGTGATCGAGCAGGTGGACGAGATCCGCTGGGACGTGCGCCCGGCGCCGCGGCTGGGCACGATCGAGGTCCGGATCTGCGACGGAGTCTCCACGATGGCCGAGATGGAGTCCCTGGTCGCCCTCACGCACTGCCTCGTCGTCGACCTCGAGCAGCGGCTGGAGGCGGGCGAGACGCTGCCGTCGATGCCGCCGTGGCACGTGCAGGAGAACAAGTGGCGCAGCGCCCGCTACGGGCTCGACGCCTGGATCGTCCTCGACGACCGGTCCGCCGAGCGGCTGCTGCTGGAGGATCTCGAGTGCCTCCTCGACCGGCTCGGTCCGGTGGCGAAGCGGCTCGGGTGCGAGCGTGAGCTGGCCGCGGTCGAGGACATCCCGCGCAAGGGCGCGTCCTACCAGCGGCAGCGGGCGGTCGCCGACGAAACCGGCGGTGACCTGGTGGCGGTCGTCGACTCCGTGGTGCGCGAGCTCTCGACCTAGGTCTGGCCCAGCGGCGGGATCTCGTCTGTGGCCTCGAACGGGTCCATGCCGGAGACCGCGAGCAGGTCGGCGATGATCGAGCGCACCTGCGCGAGCACCACCTCGCCGGACAGGTCGCCGGTGCGTACGACGGTCGAGCTGGCGCGACCGAGCATGACGAGGTGGTCCCGTGCTGCCTCGGCCATCCGCCCGGCCGCGAGCTCCTCCGCCACCTCGTCGGCACAGGTCGCCAGGTCACGGCTGAGCGTCGCGTAGCCGATGGGCATCGACTCGCGGCGGTAGCACGCCACGGCCACGCGTCGTACCAGGACCCGGGTGTTGCGCAGCGCGAAGTCCATCGGCTCGACCAGCTCGGCCATCGCCCGGACCGGTCCCCGGTGCCGCAACCGGAACGGCGACGATGCCAGCACCGACAGCCCCTCGTCGGCGGCGTCCCGGAGCTCCCGGATCAGCACGTCGGTGGTGCGCGCGTCCTGCATCACGCGCACGGCTCGGTCGACGTCGCCGTCCTCGATGCTGTCGGCCGCAGCCCGCAGCAGCTCTCCGATCTTGCGTACGACGACGGCCGCCTGCTCGCGTGGTCTCCGCAACGGCGCCCTCGGCACCACGGTGGCCGCGACGAGCGCGACCGCCCCGCCGATCAGGGCGTCGGTCCAGCGCGTGAACGCGGCGCCGGGGTCTGGCAGCAGGGTGCTCACGACGATCGACTGCACCGCCGCCTGGGTCACGAAGATCTGGCCGGCGTCGAGCAGCAGCGCCGTGCTCATGGCCAGCGAGACGATCAGCGCGACCTGCCAGGCACCCGTGCCGATCAGGTGCGTGATCAGGTCGCCGAGGAACACGCCGACGGCGACCCCCAGGGTCACCTCGCCCACCCGGCGCAGCCTCTGACCGTAGCTGGTGCCGAGCGAGACCACGGCCGCGATCGGCGCGAAGAACGGCGAGTCGTGGCCGAACACGTCCGCCGCCACGAACCAGGCGACCCCGGCCGCCACGGCGCACTGACCGACCTGCCACGACCGCACGCGCAGCCGCCCGAGGCGCTGCGACAGCGACATGCGCGACCGCGAGAGGGCGAGGTCGAGCGGCGAGGGATGGCTCACAGCACGCCTGACGAGCGCTAGCGGTTCTTCTTCGAGCCGCGGCCGTGCAGCAGCCTGACCAGACGTGTGAGCTGCCTGTCCTGCTTCGCCGTGCGTGTGAACGAGGTGAGGTTCATCATCGGCTTGAACCGCTGGCGTGCGATCGCGTGCGCGTAGCTGAACTCCCGGAGCCCGTCGGCCCCGTGTATCCGGCCGAACCCGGAGTCGCCCACGCCGCCGAACGGTAGGGAGGGGATCGCCGCGAACGTGATCACGCCGTTGACCGCGGTCATGCCGGACCGGATCCGCTCCGCGATCTCCATGCCGTGTTCCTTGGCGAAGACGGTGGAGCCGAGGCCGAAGCGGGTGGCGTTGGCGCGCGCGACGGCCTCGTCCATGTCGCGCACCCGGGTGACGGTCACGGTCGGTCCGAAGGTCTCCTCCTGCACGGCCGCGGAGTCCTCGGGTACGTCGACCAGGATCGTCGGCTGAACGAACCGCTCGCCGACGGCGTCCGGACCGCCGAGCACGGCCTTCCCGCCCCTGGCGATGGCGTCCTCGATGTGCGAGCGGATCACGTCCAGCTGCTTGGGCATCGTGATCGGCCCGATCTTCGATGCCGGCCCGGCGTCGGCGTGCAGGTCCTTGGCCTTGTCGATGATGCCCGCGAGGAAGTCGTCGTAGACGCGCTCGTGCACGTAGACCCGCTCCACGCCGGTGCAGGTCTGGCCGGCGTTGCTGCACGCCCCCCAGATCGCCGCGTCGGCCGCCGCCTCGAGGTCGGCGTCGGCGTCGACGAGGACGGCGTCCTTGCCGCCGGCCTCGATCACCACGGGTGTCAGCGTCTCGGCGCACGCCGCCATCACGCGCCTGCCGGTCGCGGAGGAGCCGGTGAACGCCACCTTGTCCACGCCTGCCCGGCAAAGCGCAGCGCCGGTCTCGCCCCAACCAGTGACGACCTGGAAGACCGGCCGGTCGACCACCTCGGCGAAGGTGGCGGCCAGCCAGGTGCCGACACCGGGGCTGTACTCACTCGGCTTGAACACCACGGCATTTCCGGCCGCCAACGCGTAGCCGATGGAGCCCATCGGGGTGAACACCGGGTAGTTCCACGGGCCGATCACGCCCACGACGCCGAGCGGGCGGTAGCCGACGGTCGCCGCCTGGTTGGACATCACCAGCCCGGGCAGGACGCTTCGGCGCCTGAGCACCTTCTCCGCGTGACCGGCCGCCCAGGCCAGGTGGTCCACCGCGAGGGCGGCCTCGAGCACTCCATCGGCGTGCGGCTTGCCCATCTCGCGGCGCATGACCTCGGCCAGCTCGTCGATCCGCTGGGCGATCACGGACTTCCAGGCGCCGAGCAGCTCGGCACGCTCGTCGTACGACAGGGCCGACCACCAGGTGGCGGCCTCACGCGCACGGGCCACGGCAGCGCGCACGTCGTCCTCGGTGTGCACGGGATGGGTGCTGGCCACGGATCCCGATGCCGGGTCGAGCGAGTCGAACGTCGCCGGCTCGGCAGGAGAAGTGGCCTGGGTGCGGTTCTCGGCGAGGGTCACGATCAGAACCTACCCGCTGCGTCACCCTGACTTTCGTCGATGCCTGAAACGCGCAAGGATCGCGGGACACCACGAAAGGCGGGCTCCAAGTGCCGGCTCCGATCGATCCCACCGCCGTTGGTTTCCTGATGACCGAGAACCGCACGATGCCCATGCACGTCGGCGGTCTGGCGCTGTATGAGAAGCCGGAGGGCGCGAGGCGCAACTACGCCCGGGACCTCTACCAGCAGATGCTCGACGTGGACCAGATCGCGCCGCTGTTCCTCAAGCACCCGAAGCGCTCGCTCAAGACCGCGGGCCAGTGGGTCTGGGCGGAGGACCAGGAGTTCGACATCGAGCACCACGTGCGTCACAGCGCGCTGCCCAAGCCCGGCCGGGTCCGCGAGCTGCTCGAGCTCTGCTCGCGGCTGCACGGCACCCGCCTGGCCCGTGAGCGACCGCTGTGGGAGGCGCACCTGATCGAGGGCCTGCGCGACGGCCGGATCGCGATCTACACGAAGATCCACCACGCGCTCGTCGACGGCGTCTCCGCCATGCGGCTGCTGCAGAGCGTGATGAGCACCGACCCCGACAAGCGCGACCTGCCGCCGCCATGGGCGGCCCGCGAACAGGCCGAGGCCACCCGCGTGCACGAGGAGACCGAGCACGGCCTCGGCGAGGTGCCGGCCGATGCGATGCGTACGGCGATGGGTATCACCGCGGAGGCAGCCGGCCTTCCGGGCGCGCTGATCAGGACGCTCACCGCGGGCGTCCGCAACGAGACGTCGGCACTGTCGTTGTACGCGCCCCGCACCATGTTCAACACCACGATCACGGGCTCGCGGCGCTTCGCCGCCCAGGGCTGGCCGCTCGAGCGGCTTCGCGGCATCTCCAGGGCGACCGGGACCACCCTGAACGACGTGGTGCTGGCGATGTGCAGCGGCGCGGTGCGTGCCTACCTCCTCGACCACGACGCGCTCCCCGACGCCACGCTGGTCTCGATGGTGCCCGTCGGGCTCAACGCCAAGAGTGCGGGCAGCGCCTCGGACACGGGTGGCAACGCGGTCGGCGCCGTGATGGTCAAGCTCGGCACGGACCTTGCCGACCCGGCTGATCGGCTCAAGCAGATCCACCGGTCGATGCTCAGCGGCAAGGAGGCCCTGGGCTCGATGACGCCGGTGCAGATCCTCGCCATGAGCGCCATCGGCATGGCGCCGTCGATCGTGACCCCGATGCTGCGGCTCCACGGGATCGTGCGCCCGCCGTTCAACCTGATCATCAGCAACGTGCCGGGACCCAAGAAGCCGCTCTACATGAACGGCGCCAAGATGGTCGGCACCTACCCGCTGTCGATCCCGATCCAGGGCATGGCGCTGAACATCACGTGCAACAGCTACGACCAGGACATGGACTTCGGCCTCACCGGCTGCCGCCGCAGCGTCCCGCACCTGCAGCGGCTGCTCACGCATCTCGACGACGAGGTGGCCGCCCTGGAGCAGGCGGCCGGCGTGGCCTGAGGCGGTCAGGCGGCGCTTGCCACCACGTCGCCGGCGGGCACCGGAGCGATCGAGGAGATCTCCTCGGCCAGTCGCTGCTCCTCCACGGCCACGGAGGCGCTCACCTCGCGCAGCACCTCGGACAGGCGAAGGTCGAGGGCGGCGCAGAGCGCCGCCAGCAGCTCTGAGGATGCTTCCTTGTGTCCGCGCTCGATCTCCGAGATGTACCCCAGGCTCACTCGGGCATCGGCCGACAGCTCGCGCAGCGTCATCCCCTGCCGGATCCGCTCAGCGCGCAGGACGTTGCCGAGGTTGTCTCGAAACAGCACCATGCGCGGCCTTCCTTCCAGATCCGTTGGACCCATGCCCTGTGCCCAACGCTACCCGGCGACCCTATCTTCCCGGGCCGACACCCGGCCTTGGAACAGGACAGACCTGGTCAGCCAGGCACGCGCCCGATCACGTAGAGCCGCTCCGTGGTCTCGCCCCGATGGGCGTGCGGCCCCCGGAGGTACCACTCGAGGTCCGTGAGCCCCGCCGCCTCCGCCGCGGACCGGACGAATCCGGGGTCGTGCAGGACGACGTCGAGATCGACCTCGACGTCGAACCAGGTGTCGGTGTGCCGGATCCCGGCGCCGGCATGCAGGGCCAGCACGAGCCGGCCTCCGGAGTGGACCGGGCGGACGAGTGCCGCGAGGGCAGCCGGGATCTCCGACTGTGCCAGGTGGATCAGCGAGTACCAGGCCAGCACCACACCCCAGCCGTCCCCGGTCGTCGGCCGCATCAGCCGGCGCAGGTCGCCCACCTCGTAGCTGCCGTCCGGGAACCGGCGCCGGGCCTCCGCGACCATCCCCGGCGAGAGGTCGATCCCGTGGCTCCGAGCCCCCCGCCGGGCCAGGTACGCCGTGACGTGGCCGGGCCCACAGCCCACCTCCACGACCGGCCGGGTGCCGGCGTCGGCGGCGACCCGGTCCAGCAGCCAGCGCTCGAACGGCAGGTCGTCGAGCTCGTCGGCCAGCGCCGCGGCGTACGGCTCCGCGACCGCGTCGAACGTCCGGCGAACGCGCTCGGTGCGCGCCTCCTCGCCGTCGCGCAACACGCTCTCGCGATCGACGACGCCGATCGGCGCGGACTGCTCCACGGCCGCCACCTCACCGAGCAGGTGCACCCACCGCGCGTCCTGCTGTCCCGGCCGGCGCTCCAGCTGCCGCACCAGGGGCGCCTCGCGCGCGGCCAGGCGATCGAGGACGGCCTCCACCTCAGCGCGGTCGGCGAAGGCGTGCAGCCGCTCGGTACGTGTGCGCAGCTCCCCCGGCGCCTGCGGGCCGCGCAGCAGCAGCACCGTGAGCAGGGCCCGCTCGTCCTCGGCGACGCCGAGGACCTCCTCGAGCGTCTGGTGGTACTTCAGGGTGCGGCGTCCTGCGTCGGCCCACACGATCCGCAGCAGGCCGCGGTCCTTCAACGCCCTCGCGGTGCGCTCGACCGTCTGCTCGTCGTAGTCGACCACGGGATCGCGGCTGCTGGACTGGTTGCACGCCGTGCGCAGGGCGTTCAGCGACAACGGGTACGAGGCCGGCACGGTGCGCTGCTTCTCCAGCAGGCTTCCGAGCACGCGCTGCTCGACGGCGTCGAGGACGGGAAGGTCGGTCATCAGCGCTCCAGGTCGTCGTCGAGCCCTTGCTCGATCGCGTACCGAACCAGCTGCACCCGGTTGTGCAGCTGCAGCTTCCGCAGCGTGTTCTGCACATGGTTCTGCACCGTCCGGTGCGACAGGAACAACCGCTCCGCGATCTGCTTGTACGACATCCCCTTCGCCACCAGCCGGAGCACCTCCGTCTCCCGCTCGGTCAGCCGCGGCGTGTCCGGCTCGTCGGGCACGGCCGGTGCGTCGGAGAGCCGGCGGTACTCCCCCAGCACCAGTCCTGCGAGCCCCGGGGTGAACACGGTGTCGCCCTCCGCCACCCGCAGCAGCGCGGCGAGGAGCTCGGCCCGGGAGGCCGACTTCACCAGGTAGCCCGTCGCGCCGGCCTTCACCGCGTCGAGCACGTCCTGCTGCTCCCCGGACGCGGACAGGATCAGCACGCGTACGGCGGGGTTGTCGCGCACCATCGACGCGGTGACCTCGACGCCGTTCGGCGCCGGGATCTGGAGGTCGAGCACGACCACGTCCGGCCGGGCCGCGGGGAACCGTGCCAACGCCTCGGTGCCGGTGCCGGCCGTGGCCACCACCCGCAGCCCGGACTCCTCGAGGTCGCGGGCGACACCCTCGCGCCACATCGGGTGGTCGTCGACCACCATCACCCGGATCTCGCGCCGCTCCGGTTCTCCGGGTCCCCCGCCGGGGCGCGGGCGCGGCGAGCGGCCTTGGGGGGTGCTTGTCATGATCGGCCCTTCTTCGGGATCGTGAACTCCCACTCGGTGCCCTGCCCGGGCGCAGAGGTCAAGGTGGCGGTCCCGCCGAGCCCGGCGACCCGGCCGCGGATCGACTCGGAGACCCCGAGCCGTCCCTCGGCGGCGGCCTCGTCGAGCCGGCCACCGGCGATCCCGGGCCCGTCGTCGCGCACGGAGACCGCGACCTGGTCACCGAGGTCCTCGAGCAGCACCCAGGCCCGGGCGTCGCTGCCGACGTGGTCGGTGACGTTGTGGAGGCAGGCCCGCACCACCGCCACCACCTCCTCGGCGACTGCACCCGCCACCGGCACCGGGTTGCCCGGCACCGCGACCTCCACCTTCGGGGTGGTGCGGGCCTGCAGTCCGGTGACCAGCATGGCGAGGTCGCGCTGGCCGGCCGGCGCGCCGGCCCCGGACGTCTCCTGGGTCTGCACCAGCGCCCGCAACGCCACCTCCTGCTCCCCGGCCAGCCGGCCGAGCTCGGCGGCCTCGCCCCCGAGCTCGGCGCCGCGGCGCTGGACCAGCGCCAGCACCTGCAGCACGCCGTCGTGCACCACCCGGGCCAGCCTCGCCCGCTCGGCGGCGGCCGCGGCCGACCGCTCGGCGCGGTCGCGGTCGCGCGCCATCTCCTGCAGCAGCCCGGACAGGAAGCCCACGATCGGGCCGCCCAGCATCAGCAGGAAGATGTTGCTGTAGTTGGTCTGCGTGATCTCCGACCGGACGGCGAGGTCGGCCACGGACACCGCCGTCGCCGCCACCAGCCCGCCCTGCCACCGCCAGTGGATCGCCCAGGCCAGCACCACGGCCATCACCCAGAAGCCGGGCAGGGTGGCGCGCAGGTCGTCGCCCTTGATGTACGGCGAGGCTGCGATCGCGACCAGCGCGACGAGCAGGTCGGCGACCAGCAGCGGAGCCCGGCGCCGCTGCGGCGCGGCGTACGCCCAGGTGACGAACGCCGTCCAGACGGCCATGCCCGCGAGCACGGCGACCGCGGCTCCTGGGTGGTCGAGGGACTCGCGGCGGTACCAGCCGAGTCCGATCGCGTTGAGCAGGACGACGACCCGCAGCACCGCGAGCGCGCGGTACATCGAGCTCTCGACCGCCCAGGACACCGGGTCGGCGGTCCCGGACGGGCTCACCGACGGGCTCACCGAGGGGCTCACCGGGTCAGGATGCCTTGGACTCTGCGACGTCGCCTGGAGCCGCGCCCTTGTCCCCGCCCTTCTCCTTCTTCTGCTCCTCCTTCGCCAGCTCCTTGGCCCGGGAGGCGTACATGTCGACGTACTCCTGGCCGGAGAGCTGCATGATCTCGTACATGATCTCGTCGGTGATCGAGCGAAGGATGTAGCGGTCCTTCTCGAGGCCCTCGTAGCGGGAGAAGTCCAGCGGCTCGCCGAAGCGTACGACGGGCCGGATGACCCGGCCGAACTTCTTGCCGGGAGGTGCGACGACGTCGGTGCCGACGACCGCGACCGGGACCACGTTCGCGCCGGTCTCGAGCGCGAGCCGCGCGACACCGGTCCTGCCGCGGTAGAGCTTGCCGTCTGGCGAGCGGGTCCCCTCGGGGTAGATGCCGAACACCTCGCCGGAGTCGAGCACCTTCTTGGCCGCCCTGAGCGCGCCTTCGCCGGCTCCGGACCCGGAGCGGTCGATCGGGACCTGGCCGGCCCCGTAGAAGAACTTCTTCTGGAACCAGCCCTTGATGCCGGGGGTGTTGAAGTACTCGGCCTTGGCCACGAAGGTCACGCGTCGGGTGAGCGTGAGCGGCATGAAGAGCCAGTCGGCGTAGGAGAGGTGGTTGCTGGCGAGGATCGCGGGCCCCACCGCGGGGACGTGGTCGGCACCCTCGGTCTGCGGCCGATACACCAGTTTGAGCAGGGGCCCCAGGGCCACCCACTTCAAGAACCAGTAGAACACCGAAACCTCCAGACCACCCAGGACGGATTTCACGAACCCTAGCCCGGTTAGGCGCCGCGTGACACGATGCAGCCACGCGTTCGCGCGCCCGCCCGGGCGTCCGGGCAGCAGCGACTCGACACCCGACCTTCACGCCTTCCGGAGGACCCGCAGATGGAACTGGCTCCTCATGCCGAGCCCTTTGCGTCCGGAGGGGCTCCGCGCGCCGACGGCAAGCGGATCGGGGTCGTCCTCAGCCACGGCTTCACCGGCTCCCCGGCGTCGATGCGTCCCTGGGGCGAGCACCTCGCCGACCTCGGCTACGCCGTGTCCGTCCCGCGGCTGCCCGGTCACGGCACCACGTGGCAGGAGATGAACCGCACCACGTTCGCGGACTGGTACGCCGAGGTCGAGAGCGCCTTCGAGAAGCTCCGCACCGAGTGCGACGAGGTCGTCGTCGGCGGGCTCTCGATGGGCGGCGGACTCGTGCTCTGGCTGGCCGCCAACCACCCGCACGACGTCGCGGGAGTGGTGCTGGTCAACGCCGCGGTCTCCAGCCAGAACCGCCAGCTGCTCGCCGTACCCCTGGCCAAGCGGCTGCTGCCCGGCCTCAACGGCATCGGCAACGACATCAAGAAGCAGGGCGTCTCCGAGCACGGCTACACGAAGACGCCGCTGAAGGCGCTGCACTCGATGATGCAGGGCTGGAAGCAGGTGCGCGCCGACCTGCCCAAGGTGACGCAGCCGGTGCTGATCTTCAGGTCCCGCGAGGACCACGTGGTGGACGAGCAGTCCACCCGCAACGTCCTGGCCGGAATCTCCTCGCGCGACGTCACCGAGCGGGTCCTCGAGGACAGCTACCATGTCGCCACGCTCGACAACGACGCGCCGCAGATCTTCGCCGAGTCCGCGGAGTTCATCGCCCGCGTGACCGGGTGACCAGCCGTGGGACACGAGCACGACGACAACCGCGAGGGACGCGAGATCACGCCCGGCTCGCGTGACGAGGAGCTGCTGTGGCGTTCGATCGTCGACAACTACGGCGACCGGGTGACGCTGGACCCGACCACAGACGAGCCGACCGGTGAGCCCCCCAAGGAGCCGACCGAGGAGCCGACTGCGACGCATGTGCCCGCACCATCACCTGAGGAGCAGCCCGCCGAGGCGCGCGACTGGCTCGACGCCTACGACGACCCTGAGGACCACTTCGTGCCCCCGGAGCCCGAGCGGGTGCCGACGCCGGAGCCGCGGCGGCTGATCGCCTGGGCCGGCGTCTTCGGCGTCCCGGTGGCGGTGCTCGTGCTCGTCGTGCTGCAGGTGTCCCTCCCCCCGTGGGCGAGCATGCTGTGTCTGGCATGGTTCGTGGGCGGGTTCGGCTACCTGGTCGCGACGATGCGCCGGGAACCGCCCGACAACGACTGGGACGACGGCGCACGGCTCTGACCGCGGCCGTTTCGATGGAGAGGAACGGCATTGCACCAGCAGGACGTCGAGATCACCGGGCACCTGATGGACTCGGGGATCCTCTCGCAGGTCCTGAGCGACATCCGGGGCTACGAGGGCGACTACGTGATCACCCGGATGGACGTCGGCCATGACGCGGAGGACGAGTCGCACGCGGTGCTGTCGGTGTCCGCAGAGGACGACGAGTCGCTGCAGCGGCTCCTGATGCGGCTGCAGACCCGCGGGGTCAACCAGGTCGACCCGGGACAGGCCTCGGTCTACCCCGTCGAGCAGGACGGCGTCCTCCCCGACGGCTTCTACTCGACGACCAACCTGGTCACCCGGGTGCGGCTCGACGGGAAGTGGTTGATCGTGGACAACCCCGAGATGGACTGCGGCCTGGTGTACGACGACGCGGGTGAGTCCCCGCGGTTCTACACACTGCCGATGGCCGACGTGAAGGCCGGAATGCAGGTGGTGTGCGGTGCCGACGGGATCAAGGTCGAGCCACCCCTCGCCAAGGCGGTCGGCGGGTCGTTCGGCTTCATGGAGTCCGACGTGTCCAGCGAGAAGCCGCAGGCGGTGCTGGTGCGTCAGGTCGCCGACGGCATGCGCGAGGCCAAGGCGGCCGGCACGAAGGTGATCTGGGTCGGCGGCCCGGGCGTG
>Ga0157380_10003151_pt1 | contig 11260 bp, 10 predicted proteins | sample S35metaG_FD_119757 | JGI IMG/M metagenome (GOLD analysis project Ga0157380, IMG submission 119757) | Switchgrass rhizosphere microbial communities from Kellogg Biological Station, Michigan, USA - S3-5 metaG | ecosystem: Host-associated > Plants > Roots > Rhizosphere > Soil | place: USA...
TGACCCAGGGGATGCTTATGGGTGCTGTCGCCTCGTTGATCACCGTGATGCTCCTGCTGCTGGCGTCCCTCGATCGGCCGTTCCACCCGGGTGTGGGCGGCCTCCAGCCGGTGGCGATGGAACGCTCGCTCCGCGTCCTGGACGATGTCCTGCCGTCCGTCGCGCCCGGCGTCTCGGCGCCGTGTGACGCCCAGGGCCGGCCACTATGAGCGCAGAGGCGGCCCCGATCGGGCCGCTCTCGTCGCGACCGTCCTGCTCGCGGCCGCGACGGTCGCAACCGCCTGGAGCGGGCACCAGGCGAGCCGCTGGAACAGCGAGGCCACGAAGGCGACGATGCGCGGCAATACGGCGCGGCTCCAGGCGACGCAGCAGGCGAATCTCGCGAACGCGCACGTGGGGATGACGTCGCGGTCTTCAATGGGCCGACGCGTACGCGAACGGCAAGGAGCGGCTACGCGACTTCTATTTCCGGCGCTTCCGCGCGGAGTTCAGGCCCGCGGTCGTCGCCCGGCTCGCTGCGAAGCCGCAGAACCCACGCCCAGGCGGATTCCTGGGCGGTGCGGGCGCCGACCAATCTGCAACGCTCGACGAACCAGGTCCTCGGCGTCGTCATGTTCGCGGCGGCGCTGTTCGTCGCCGGCAGGAGCACGAAGCTCGATGCCGCGCGGCTCCGAATGGCGATGCCGGCGATCGGTATCGCGGTCTTCGTCGCCACGCTGGCGTGGATCGTCACGTCGCCGGTCAGCGTCTTGGTCTAGGTGGCGTCGAAGCCGGTGAGCGCCGCGTCCACCAGACGGGGCAGCGTGGCGAGGTTGTAGCCCCCCTCGAGCACCGCCGCCACCCGCGGGCCGAGCTGCGCCGAGCGGCGCGCGAGCTCCGTGAACCCGTTTTCGGTCACGGCCATCCCGGCCAGCGGATCGTCGACGTGGGCGTCGAATCCGGCCGAGACGAGCACGAGGTCGGGGTCGAACGCCGCGACCGCCGGCTCGACCTGCTCGCGGAACGCCATCTCGTACTCCGCGTCGCCCGCGCCGGCTGCCAGCGGGAGGTTGAGGGTCGACGCGTCACTTGTGCCCGGGCCGCCGCTCCCGGGGTAGAACGGCCACTGGTGGAGGGAGACGACGAGCACCGAGTCGTCGCCCCGGAAGATCGCGTCCGTGCCGTTCCCGTGGTGGACGTCCCAGTCCACGATCGCCACGCGTTCGACACCGAGTGCATCCTGTGCGTGGCGCGCGGCAACGGCGACGTTGTCGAAAAGGCAGAACCCCATGGCGTGGCCGCGGAGCGCGTGGTGACCCGGGGGGCGCACGAGCGCGAAGCCACCGAGCTCGGCCGCGGCGATCGCGCACCCCGCCGCGAGCCGGGCAGCCTCCCACGAGGTCGGACCTGCGAGCGTGTCGCCGTCGAGCCACGTCTCCTCCCGGAGCGAAGCGACGACGTCGACGTAGCCGGGATCGTGGACACGCTCGATCTGCGTTCGGGTTGCACCCGCCGCCTCGCGTGCGCCGCCGAGCGCCCCGAGGAGGACCGCGAGCCGCTCGGGCCGCTCCGGGTGATGGTGGTGTCCCGTCGGGTGGAGGTGACCCATCGCCGGGTGCGAGATCAGCTCGATGCAGCCTCCTCGAGACGGCCGGCGAGTCGTGCCAGCCCGAGGGCATCGGCGGCAACGGCCCCGGCGCGCCAGTCTGGCTCGCGGTCCGGGAGTGCCGGCACCGGCGCCGTGGGATCGAGGGTCGCGATGTGCCGAAAGCTGCGGAGCGCCTCGGCCTCCGTCGCGAAGCGCCCCGCGACGAGCAGCGCCTCGAGGGTCGCATGCTCGGTGAGGAGCGACGCAGCGGTTTTCGCTCCGACACCACGCGCGCCGGGGATCTTGTCCGAGGGATCGCCTCGCAGAGCGATGAAGTCCGGCACCTGCGCGGGCTCCACGCCGTATCGCTCCCGTACCTCCGCGGGCCCGATCCGGGCGAGCTCGCTCACCCCCTTCACGGGCTGGAGAATCGTCACGTCGTCCGCCGCAAGCTGGAACGCGTCGCGGTCGGAGGTGGCGACGAGCGACGTGCCACCGGCAGCGCGCTCGGAGGCGACGGCCGCGGCGAGGAAGTCGTCGGCTTCGAAGCCCGGTGCCTTGGCGCATGCGATTCCCGCGGCGCTCAGCAGGCCGGGTGCGAGATCGAGCTGCTCGAGAAGCTCCGGATCGAACTCGCGCCCCGCCTGGTAGCCGGTGAGCAGCTCGTGGCGGTACGTCGGCACGGTGAGGGTGTCCCAGCCGACGAAGACCGCGCGCGGGCGCTCCGCCTGCCAGAGCCGAAGCACCATCGAGGTGAGGCCGGTGAGCAGGTTGCCCGGGCTGCCGTCGGCGCGTCGGATCGATCGTGGCAACGCGTGGAACGCGCGGTGGGCGAAGGAGTCGCCGTCGATCACGAGCAGCGACGCCCGCGGCGCGCCGTCTCTCTCGCGCCTCGGCGTCACGGCGCGGACCCGACTGCCAGCTCGAGTGCCGCGATCGACTCGCGCAGCCGCTCCGTGGCGGTCTGTGCCGCCTCCGCGACGTCGAGCGCTCCAAGATCCTCCGTCGCGACCGCGTGACCGTAGGCGACGCGGATGGGACCGAGGCGCCCGAGCCGGTCGGTGCCCACGATTCCGGCCGGGACGAGCGGCACGCCCGCCTCGAGCGCGATCCGTGCGGCGCCCGTGTGCCAGCGCGCCTCGTAGCGCTTGCGCATCCCCTTCGACCGACGCGTTCCTTCGGGGAACATCACCACCGCGTGGCCCTCGCGGCACAGCGCGACCGCGGTGTCGATCGCCTGCTGGTCCCGCTTCCCGCGGTCGACTCGAAAGCCCCCGCCGGCATGGACGACCCAGCCGAGCGGCGGCCAGAAGAGCTCCTTCTTCGCCATGAAGCGCAGGTAGCGGCGCGGGAACAGAGGCACCCCGAGCGGCCACGGATCGAAGTTCGACCAATGGTTCGCGGCCAGGACGCAGCCTCCGTCCGGCACGTTCTCGCGGCCCGTCGAGCGGAGGCGGAACAAGACCCTCAGCACGGGCCAGCTGAGCGCCGCGACGAGGAAGTAGAACCAACTGGGCCTCGGCGGGCGCGTCATCCGCGCGGAGGATACGCTCGCCTGCCGGAGAAGCGCTGCGCGACGTCGTCGTTACCCTGTTCGGCCACATGACCAGTCTCGTCATCGTCGAGTCGCCTGCGAAGGCCCGGACGATCGCCGGCTACCTCGGCGGTGATTTCGTCGTGGAGTCGAGCATCGGGCACATCCGTGACCTGCCGAACCGCGCGTCGGACGTGCCGAAGGAGCAGCGGCAGCGTTACGGAAAGCTCGGCGTCGACGTCGATCACGAGTTCGACCCGTTCTACGTCGTCGACGCCGACAAGAAGCGCGTCGTCTCGGATCTCCGGCAGAAGCTGCGCGGCGCGGACGAGCTGCTGCTCGCGACGGACGAGGACCGCGAGGGCGAGGCGATCGCGTGGCATCTCCGCGAGGTGCTGAAGCCGAAGGTCCCGGTCCGTCGAATGGTCTTCCACGAGATCACGCGCGATGCGATCCGGCAGGCCCTGGAGCAGACCCGCGACATCGATGAGCGCCTCGTCGATGCGCAGGAGACGAGGCGCATCCTCGACCGGCTCTACGGCTTCGAGGTGTCGCCCGTGCTCTGGAAGAAGGTCATGCCGCGCCTGTCGGCCGGTCGTGTCCAGTCCGTCGCGACGCGCCTCGTGGTCGAACGCGAGCGCGACCGCTGGGCGTTCGTGGCGGCGAGCTACTGGGACGTCGTCGGGTCGTTCGAGCCCGGGTCGTTCGAGGCGCGGCTCGTCGCGGTGCGATCGGGCGACGTCCCGGGCTCCCGCGTCGCGCAGGGGCGCGACTTCGACGAGACCGGAGCCCCGGCCGCCGGCGTCCTCGTGCTCGACGAGGATCGCGCTCGCGCGCTCGCGGCCGGGCTCGAAGGCCGGGCCTTCCGCGTCGACAAGGTGGACGAGAAGCCCCACACGAGGCGGCCCGCCGCGCCTTTCCGGACGTCGACGCTCCAGCAGGAGGCAAGCCGGAAGCTGCGGTTCTCGTCCCAGACCACGATGAGCCTCGCTCAGCGTCTCTACGAGAACGGCCACATCACCTACATGCGCACCGACTCCGTCACGCTCTCCGACGGTGCGCTCAAGGCTGCGCGCGCCCACGCCTCCCGCGAGCACGGACCGGAAACGGTTCCCGACGAGCCACGGCGATATGAGCGAGCGGTCGCGAATGCCCAGGAGGCCCACGAGGCGATCAGGCCGGCCGGCGACGTCTTCCGCATGCCCGCCGAGGTCGCCCGCGAGCTGAGCCGGGACGAGCTCGCACTCTACGACCTGATCTTCAAGCGGACGATCGCGTCCCAGATGAAGGACGCCGCGGGCCAGACGGTCTCGATCGAGCTCGGCGCCGCCGCGGAGGACGGCACGCATGCGACCTTCCGGGCGAGCGGCACGGTGATCACCTTCCCCGGCTTCATGCTCGCCTACTCGTCGGGTCGCGACGACCCGGCCGAGGAGGACGAGGAGCGCCGGCTGCCCGCGCTGGCCGTCGGCCAGGAGCTGACCGCGTCGGCGCTCGTGCCACAGGGGCACGAGACGAGCCCGCCCGCGCGCTACACGGAGGCGAGCCTCGTCAAGGCCCTCGAGGAGCGCGGCATCGGGCGCCCCTCGACCTACGCGTCGATCATGGGCACGATCCTCGACCGCGGCTACGTGTACAAGAAGGGGACGGCGCTCGTCCCGACGTTCCTCGCGTTCGCCGTCACCCAGCTCCTCGAGAAGCATTTCGACCGGCTCGTCGACTACGACTTCACCGCGCGTCTGGAGGACGACCTCGACCGGATCGCGGCAGGGGACGAGGACCGCGTCGCCTGGCTCAAGCGCTTCTACTACGGCGACGGCGACCCGGGTCTGCACGCTCTCGTCACGGATCACCTCGAGGGGATCGACGCGCGCGAGGTGAACTCGATCACGATCCCGCGCTCCGACATCGTCGTGCGCGTCGGCCGCTACGGCCCGTATCTCGAGCGGGGCGAGGAGCGGGCGAGCGTGCCGGAGGATCTCGCTCCCGACGAGCTGACGGTCGAGCGCGCCGAGGAGCTCCTGGCGACGCCGGCGGGTGTCGAGCGTTCGCTCGGGAGGCACTCCGAGACGGGGCTCGAGGTCGCCGTCAAGGTCGGCCGCTACGGCCCGTACGTCACCGAGGCGCCGCCCGAGGGAACCGAGGAGAAGCCGCGCACGGCGTCGCTCTTCGCCTCGATGAGCCCGGAGACGGTCACGCTCGACGAGGCGGAGCAGCTGCTCACCCTCCCGCGCATGCTCGAAGGGTCGGACGGTCAGGAGATCCTCGTCTCGAACGGCCGCTACGGCCCGTACGTCAAGCGTGGTGCCGATACGCGATCGCTCGAGTCGGAGGCGCAGCTGCTCTCCATCACGGTCGCCGAGGCCGAGGCGACCCTCGCGCAGCCGAAGCCCCGCCGCGGTCGCGGCGCCGCAAAGCCGCCGCTCAAGGACCTCGGCACCGACCCGGGAAGCGGCAAGCCCATCGTCGTGAAGGACGGTCGCTTCGGCCCGTACGTCACCGACGGCGAGACGAACGCGAGCCTGCGCCGCGGCGACGACGTCGAGGCCCTGACGCTCGAGCGCGCGCTCGAGCTGATGGCCGAGCGTCGCGCGAAAGGGCCGGCGCAGCCGCGTCGACGCAGCGGAACGCGCCGCTAACACCGGCGCCCTTCGGCCGTCGTATCATGTCAACAGCGCGACGACTCCCCCACGACCCACGCACCACACGGCGCAACGGTGACGGAATACCGCACCTTGCGCACGCGTTGCTTGCTCGTGACACGGTTTGTCGTCCGGATCTCGTGGAAAGAACGGAGAACTGCACGTAGAGTCAGGGAGATTGTGCTCCGCCGCAGCGAAAGGACAGGCACACCGGCTTGACGCAGAACCAGCTCATCGAACTGTTCGAGACCGAGCAGCTGAAGGCGATCCTGGAACGCTCCGAGGAGCGCGGCTGGGTGGACCCGGCCGAGCTCGAGACCTTCGTCACCGAGCAGGAGCTCGCGGCGGAAGAGGTCGAGCAGGTGGCGCGCGAGCTCGAGGCCATGGGGCTCGAGATCGGCGCGCCGATCGAGACGGAAGCGGAGAAGGCGAAGGAGGCCGCCGAGGCCGCGGTGTGGGCCAGCGAGTCCCTCTCCGGCGCTGCGGACTCCCTCCAGCTCTTCCTTGCCGACGTCGGGCGCCACAAGCTGCTGAACGCGGCGCAGGAGGTGCAGCTCGCGAAGCGCATCGAGCGCGGCGACCCGGTTGCGAAGCGTCACATGATCGAGTCGAACCTCCGTCTGGTCGTCTCGATCGCCAAGGGCTATCGCGGCCTCGGCGTCCCGTTCCTCGACCTGATCCAGGAGGGAACGCTCGGTCTCAACCGCGCAGTCGAGAAGTTCGATTGGCGCCGCGGGTTCAAGTTCTCGACGTATGCGACCTGGTGGATCCGGCAGTCCGTGCAGCGGGCGGTCGCGAATCACGCGCGCACGATCCGTGTGCCCGTCCACGTCGTCGAGCGTCAGCAGAAGCTCTCGCGGGCGGCGCGCCGGCTCGAGGTCGAGCTCGGTCGGGAGGCGACGAAGGAGGAGCTCGCCGAGGCGACGGGCCTGCCGCTCCAGCACGTCGAGGAGGCGATGAGCGCTGCGCACGCGTCGGTCTCGCTCAACCAGTCGGTGGGCGCGGACGACGAGGGCGAGCTCGGCGATCTCTTCGCCGACCGCGAGGCCGTCGACCCGTTCGACGAGGCCGAGGAGTCGCTCCGCCGCCAGGGTGTCCGCCGGGCGCTCGACGCGCTCCCCGAGCGCGAGCGCCGGATCCTCGAGCTGCGGTTCGGGTTCGAGGGCGAGCCGTGGACGCTCGAGGCGATCGGCCACGAGCTCGACCTGACGCGTGAGCGTGTTCGGCAGCTCGAGGGTCAGGCGCTGAGCCGGCTCGCGGCGCTCCGCGAGCTCGCCTCGCTGGCCGCCGCCTAGACGACGCAGGGCCTCCTCCCAGACAAAGGGGAACGGATTCAACCTTTGGGCGTCACGGGAGTCATAATGTGCGGCCGCGCCGGCGAACGGCCGGCGCAGGAGAGGGATAGAGGAGGGAAAGGAGCACGATGGCTAAGGGATTGAAGCTCGCTCTCGCTCTGGGAGCGGTAGCGCTACTCACCGCGACGGCGGCGTTCGCCGCATCGGACCGCGGTGCGGCGAGCGACACGCTCGTCTACGGAGCGTCGGCCGACCCGTCACTGTTGGATCCGTCGCTCACGTCGGACGGCGAGTCGCTGCGGCCGACCGGCCAGATCTTCGACAGCCTGGTCGGATTCAAGAAGGGCACGAGCACCGTCGTGCCGTCGCTCGCGACCAAGTGGACCACAAGCAAGAACCAGCTGGCGTGGACGTTCAAGCTGCGCAAGGGAGTCCAATTCTCGGACGGCACGCCCTTCAACGCGGCGGCGGTCTGCGCGAACTTCACGCGCTGGTACTCGTTCCCGGCGCCGCTGCAGAGCGACGCTCTCAGCTACTACTGGCAGACGGTCTTCGGCGGATTCGCCAAGCCGGCACCGGGCGGTCTCGGGCCGGACAAGAGCCTCTACAAGGGCTGCAAGGCGCACGGCCAGTACTCCGTGTCGATCCTGCTCAGGCGACCGTCGTCCTCGTTCCTTGCGGCGATCGGCTTGCCGAACTTCGGGATCGCGAGCCCCACAGCGCTCAAGAAGTACGAGGCGGATGCCGGCACCGTCGACGCGACCGGCGTCTTCCATCCGACGGGCACGTTCGCAACGCAGCATCCGATCGGCACCGGCCCATACATGCTCCAGTCGTGGACGCCGGGCAACAAGATGGTGCTCGTCGCCAACCCGAAGTACTGGGGGCCGAAGCCCAAGATCAAGCGGATCATCTATATCCCGATCGGTGACCCGTCGGCACGCCTCCAGGCGCTGCAGTCGGGCGAGATCCAGGCGTACGACAACGTTGCGCCGCAGGACTTCGCCACGATCAAGGGCAACAAGAAGTTCAAGCTGTACCTCCGCCCGCCGACGAGCCTCGGCTACGTGGGGATCAACCAGTCGCTCCCGCCGATGAACAACCCGCTCGTGCGGCAGGCGGTGGCGTACGGCCTGAACGGCGCCGCCGTGGCCAAGGCGTTCTACGGTGGAGTCGGCACCCCGGCGACGCAGTTCCTGCCGCCGTCACTCGCCGGCTTCGCCAAGAAGGGCGTCCCTGTCTTCAAGTACGACCCCGCGAAGTCGATCGCACTCCTCAAGCAGGCAGGCCTCACGCCCCCGGTGAAGATCGACTTCTGGTGGCCGACGAGCGTCTCCCGCCCGTACATGCCCGATCCGCAGCGCAACTTCGAGGCGTTCGCGGCGAGCCTCAACAAGGCCGGCTTCCAGGTCGAGGCGCACTCCTCGCCCTGGCGGCCCGACTACCGCGCAGGCGTGCAGGCGGGCAAGGCTCAGCTGTTCCTGTTCGGCTGGAACCCGGACTTCATCGATCCGGCGAACTACCTCAACGTGCACTTCGGAAGCAAGACAGCGCAGTTCGGCTTCGACAACCAGGCGCTGTTCACGTTGCTGGCAAAGGCAGACGCCGCGTCGAACGCGGACGCGCGGGCTGCGCTCTACCAGCAGGCGAGCATCCAGGTGATGAAGCAGCTGCCGGTCATCCCGTACGTCTGGGCGGCCGGAGCGATCGTCTTCGACAGCAGCGTCAAGGGCTTCGTTCCGAGCCCTGTCGGGACGGTCAACGAGCCGATGTCCTCCCTCTCGTTCGGCTAGGGAGAGAAAGTCGAGAACGCAGCCGACGGACGACTAGATGCTTCGATTCATCGTCCGTCGGCTGCTGCTTCTCATACCGATCCTCATCGGGCTCTCGATCCTGGTCTTCGTGTGGATCAGAGCGCTGCCGGGATCACCCGCCGAGTCGCTCCTGGGCGAGCACGCCACCCCGGAGGCCGTCGCGCAGATCCGTCACCAGTACGGGCTCGACGAGCCCGTCTACGTCCAGTACTGGGCGTACCTGAAGACGCTCGCGAGCGGCGACCTCGGCACCAGCATCGCGAGTACGCGCACGGTCACCTACGAGCTCGAGCACCGTTTCCCGGCGACCATCGAGCTGGCTCTTGCGGCGATGATCTTCGCGATCGGCGTCGGTGTGCCGCTGGGCTTCCTCTCGGCGAAGAGATACCGGTCCGGCGTCGACCATGCGGGCCTTGCGGCATCGCTGATCGGGATCTCGATCCCGATCTTCTTCCTCGCGATCATCCTCAAGTACATCTTCTCCGTGCGGCTCGGCTGGCTCCCGAGCATCGGTCGCGAGGACACGCTCAGCGAGGCGGAGCACCCAACGAACTTCTACGTCCTCGACGGGATCATCACGGGCAACCTCGGGGCGTCCTGGGACGCGATCAGGCACCTGATCCTTCCCGCGATCGCGCTCGGGTCCATCCCGCTGGCGATCATCTCGCGCATCACCCGCGCTTCGGTGCTCGACGTCCAGAACGAGGACTACGTGCGCACGGCCCGGGCCAAGGGGCTGGCGCCGCGCACGGTCGACCGCCGCCACGTGATGCGCAACGCGCTGCTTCCCGTCACCACGATCATCGGCCTCCAGATGGGTCTCCTCCTCAGCGGCGCGGTCCTCACCGAGACGGTCTTCGCGATCCCGGGAATGGGCTCGTGGCTCAAGGAAGCGATCTTCAACCGGGACTACCCGGTCCTCCAGGGAGGGATTCTCTTCCTCGCGATCGTGTTCGTCTTCGTCAATCTGCTCGTCGACATCACCTACGCCCTCCTGAACCCGCGTGTCAGGGTGAGTTGACGTGAGCGTCGCCGAGATCGAGGCACACGAGCTCGAGGGTCACCCCGCCGCAGGCGGCCTCTGGAGCGATGCGTGGCGGCGCCTGAGGAAGAACCCGGGTGCCATCGTCGGCTTCGTCCTGGTGGGGCTCTTCGTCTTCGTCGGCATCTTCGCCCCGTGGCTCGCACCCCACTCGCCACTCGACCAGGATTTGAGCCTGATCGCAAACGGGTGCTGCCCCGGCCCTTCCCGCGAGCATTGGTTCGGAGTGGACGAGCTCGGCCGGGACGAGTTCTCTCGCGTCCTCTACGGGGCTCGCTCGTCGCTCGTGATCGGGGTCGTGGCCGTTGCAGTCGGCATGTCCGTCGGCCTCGTGCTCGGAGCGATCGCCGGCTACTTCGGCCGTTACAGCGACTCCATCGTGATGCGCCTCATGGACATCATGCTCGCGATCCCGGGCTTGCTCCTCGCGATCGGGGTCGCGGCGATGCTGGGACCGGGACGATGGCAGATCATGGTTGCGGTCGGTGTTGCCAGCATCCCGATCTTCGCACGCCTCGTCCGGGGATCGATCCTCGCCCAGCGCGAGAACGACTTCGTGCTTGCAGCCCGGTCCGTTGGCGTGCCACGCCGCTCGATCCTGGTCTCTCACATCCTGCCGAACTCGATGTCGCCCGTGATCGTCGCGGGGACGCTGGCCCTTGCGACCGCCATCATCGACGTCGCGGGCCTGACGTTCCTCGGCCTGGGCGCCCAGGATCCGTCCCAACCGGAGTGGGGCGCGATGCTCACCAACGCCAACAACTATCTCCAGAACGCACCGTTCCTGGCCATCATCCCCGGCCTCGCGATCGTCATCTCGGTGCTCGGCTTCAACCTGATCGGCGACGGGTTGCGGGAAGCGATCGATCCGAAGCTCCGTAGCCGTTGACCGAGCCGCTGCTCTCGGTCGACGATCTTCGCGTCGAGTTCTGGACTGAGCGCGGGACGATCCACGCGGTCAACGGGATCTCCTTCGACGTCGGCCCCGGCGAGACACTCGGCATCGTCGGCGAGTCCGGATGCGGCAAGAGCGTGACATCGCTGGCGCTGCTCGGCATCTTGCCGCGCGCGGGGAGGGTGGTCGCCGGAACGGCGATGTTCGGTGGGCGCAACCTGCTCGCACTGTCGGACGCCGAGCTGCGCCGGTCCCTCACGCAACGAGGCCTGGCACACTGCAAGACGCAATTCTCGCTGGAAAATGTCTCGGCGTCGGCTGACGATTTCTACGACCGGATCGCGCGCCCGAAATCCGGATCGAACATCTCAACCCGCGAAATCGCGGCGTAGCGAAAGACTACGCCGCGCCCCGAAGAACGCGGCGCAGGCGTCTCGATCAAAGACGTCCGCCCAGAGCCTATTCCATCAA
>Ga0157380_10003152_pt1 | contig 11259 bp, 13 predicted proteins | sample S35metaG_FD_119757 | JGI IMG/M metagenome (GOLD analysis project Ga0157380, IMG submission 119757) | Switchgrass rhizosphere microbial communities from Kellogg Biological Station, Michigan, USA - S3-5 metaG | ecosystem: Host-associated > Plants > Roots > Rhizosphere > Soil | place: USA...
AGCCGCGCTAGGTGGCTCCGCGCCCCGTGCGTTCACGCCCCTCCTCCGACACGCCGGAAGAGCGTCCCTGCGGCTCGTGTGCGCACATCCTTGTGCGCACACGGTCTCCGGAGGGGCGTGAACGCACGGGGCGCTACGTTGTGAGTTATTTGATGACTTTGAGCTTGGCGCGCCGGTTGCCGCCCTTCGACGGCGGCGGCGGCGACGACGGCGGCTCGTCGCCGCTCGGCCCCGCCTCTGGCGTGTCGTCCTCGCCGAAGATCATCCCTTGACCCGTCTCGCGCGCGTAGATGCCGAGCACTGCGGCCACCGGAACCACGAGCTGCTGCGACACGCCCCCGAACCGAGCCTCGAACGTGACGGCATCGTTGCCGAGATTCAGCGCGTGCGTGGCACTCGGGCTGACGTTCAAGACGATCTTGCCGTCCTTGACGTGTGCCTCGGGGACGCGGACACCCTCACGCTTTGCGTCGACGACGAGGTGTGGCGTGAAGCCGTTGTCGAGCATCCACTCGTGCATCGCCCGCAGCAGATAGGGGCGCTGCTTCGTCGGAGGATTGGCTACTGGCGTAGCTCCCGCTCCATGTCCGTGAGGCTCGCCTGGAATGACGGCCGTGAGAAAACGTCGTCCATGTAGCGTTGAATGGGCCGCGCTTGCGCCGGCAGCTTGATGCCGAACTGCGGGAGGCGCCACAGGATCGGCGCGATCGTGGCGTCGACGAGCGAGAACTCGTCGCTCAAGAAGAACTTCTTCGCCGCGAAGATCTCGACGCTGGACAGGATGCTTTCCTCGAGCGCTTTGACCGCGCGCGTCGTTGGCTTGCGCTCGAGCCCGCCGACGATCTCGGCGGCGAGGGAGTACCAGTCGTGCTCGATGCGGAACAACGCGAGCCGGAACTGCGCCCGCGTCACGGGGTCGACGGGCATCAGCGGCGGATGCGGAAAACGCTCGTCGAGGTACTCCATGATGACGCGCGAGTCGTAGAGGACCAAATCGCGGTCGACGAGCGTCGGCACGCTGTTGTACGGGTTCAGATCGAGGAGATCCTCGGGCAGGTTGCCGTCGTCGACGTCGACGATGTCGATCGTGATGCTCTTCTCGGCCAGCACCAATCGCGTCCGGTGGCTCCACGGATCGGTGGGTCTCGAGAACAGCGTCATCACGGATCGACGGTTGGCAATGACCGTCATGCGACGGGTCTCCTTAACTTGCAGGCCAGGCGAAGCCGGAGCGTCAGGTCACGTCCTTCCAGATTTCCTTCTTCAGCATGAAGGCAATCAGGAGGAACACGAGCAAGAACCCGATGACCCGAACGCCGAGCTGCTGTCGCTCGCGCTTGATCGGCTCCCCGATGTAGTCGAGGAAATTGACGATGTCGCGGACCACCTCGTCGAACGCGCGCTCATCGAGCTCGCCGGGACGCACGACCTCGAAGTGATCGAACTCCTGCACGCCGCGCTCGTCGGTGCGGAACACAGCCCGCTGCGTGCCCTGCAGCTGCCAAAGCACATGCGGCATCGCAGTGCCCGGAAGCACGATATTGTTCACGCCCGTCGGGCGGTCGGGCGAGACGTAGAAGCTGCGGAGGTACGTAAAGATGTAGTCCGGGCCGCGGCTGCGCGCGATCAACGACAAGTCGGGCGGCGTGATCTTGAACCAGCGCGCGGAGTCCTGCGGGCGCATCGCAATCGCCATCGTGTCGAACGGCCGCTCGCCGGTGAACATCAAGTTTTCCATGAGCTGCTGATTGCTGAGCTGCAGATCCTCGCCCAGCCGGTTGTAGCGCACGTACTTCGCGGAATGGCAACCGAGGCAGTAGTTCACGAAGTACTTCGCGCCACGCTGCAAGGACGCCGTGTTCGCGATGTTGTTGTTGGCCGAGTCGAGCTCGGCTTCGGTCTGCGCCGCAGCGGCGCCGGCGAGACCCAGGCTCAGGACGATGGCGACGACGACGCTTCTCACCACGTGACCCTCGTCGGGACCGGCTTGGTCTTCTCGTTGCGCGTATAAAACGGCATCAATGCGAAGAACGCGAAATAGAGAATCGTGAAGACGAGCGACAGCCTCGGCACGGCGCCGGTCGCAGGCTGCAGCCCGAGATAACCGAGCGCGACGAACGTGATCGCGAAGCCCATGAGCGCCAGCTTGTAGATCCAGCTGCGATAGCGAATCGACTTGACGCGGCAGCGGTCGAGCCACGGCAAAAAGAACAGCAGCAGCACGGCCGAGCCCATCAGCGCGACGCCGACGAGCTTGTTCGGCACCGCGCGCAGGATCGCGTAGAACGGCGTGAAGTACCACACGGGCGCGATGTGCTCCGGCGTGCGCAGCTGGTCAGCCGGCTCGAAGTTGGCGTGTTCGAGGAAGTAGCCGCCCATGTCCGGCGCGAAGAACACGGCCGCCGAGAACAAGATCAAGAACACGATGACGATCACCAGGTCCATGCTCGTGTGATACGGGTGGAACGCAACGCCGTCGATCGGATGGCCGTCGGGTCCCTTGTGCTCCTTGATCTCGATGCCGTCGGGATTGTTCGACCCGACCTCGTGCAACGCCATGATGTGGACCACGACGAGCAGCACGAGCATCAGTGGCACCGCGATCACGTGGAAGGCGAAAAAGCGGTTCAACGTGATGTCGGAGATGTAGAAATCGCCTCGAATCCACTCCGCAAGGCCATTGCCGATGACGGGCACCGCGCCGAACAAAGACACGATGACCTGCGCGCCCCAGTACGACATGTTGCCCCATGGCAGCAGATAGCCGAAGAACGCCTCGGCCATCAGGCTCAGGTAGATGAACATGCCGATGATCCAGACGAGCTCGCGCGGCTTCTTGTAGGAGCCGTACAGCAGGCCGCGGAACATGTGCAGGTAGACGACGATGAAAAACGCCGAGGCGCCCGTCGAGTGCAGATAGCGAATCAGCCATCCCCAGTCGACATCGCGCATGATGTACTCGACCGAGGCAAATGCGTCCTCAGAGGCCGGCTTGTAGTTCATCGTGAGAAAGATGCCGGTAACCAGCTGCAGCACCAGCACAAACGTCGCGAGGACGCCGAAGCCATACCAGAAGTTGAAGTTCTTGGACGCGTAGTACTCGGTCGCGTGCTCCTTGATGAGCTTCGTCATCGGGAAGCGATCGTCGATCCACGTGCCGAGCGCGCTCAAACCACGGCTTAGCCGATCAAAGACATCCGCTTCGGTACTCGCCATTATGAGTTCCCTGTGTCGGAACCGATGAGGATGGTGTTGTCGTTGATGTAGCGGTACGGCGGCACGGGGAGATTCGTGGGCGCCGGAACACCGGCGAACACGCGTCCTGCGAGATCGAACTTCGAGCCGTGGCAGGGGCAATAGAAGCCGCCCGGCCATTCTGCGCCGAGATCGACGGGCGCCACCTCGAACCGCGGCATCGGCGCACAACCCAAATGGGTGCAGACGCCTTCGAGCACGAGGAACGCCGGGCGCACGCTGCGATGCTCGTTTTTGGCGTACTCCGGCTGCGTCGAGTCTTCCGACTCGGGGTCCTCGAGCAGGCCAACATCCTTGTCGAGCGTGCCGAGCATCTCCTCGGTGCGGTGCACGACGTAAATGGCGCGGCCGCGCCACTCGACGCGCAACAACGCGCCCGGCTCGAGCTTGCTGATATCCACGGTGACGGGAGCGCCGAGCGCCTGCGCGCGGGCACTCGGCTTGAAGGAGGCGACGAATGGTACGGCAGTGGCAATCGCGCCGGCCCCGCCCGTTACGACGGTGGCGACGGTCAAGAAATGTCGCCTAGTGAAACCGGTGCTTTCAGCCACAAATCACCCCTTGACCGACGGGGTCAAGCATCAGGAAGCCTCCCTCAACAATCATGAGTTTCCAGTTCCGCACGGGTGTCGCACGTGTTCCCTTCGTACGCCGCGCGGTCGGTTTTAGCGGTGGCGGGCATTATACACAGCGGCCAAACGGCTTGGCCACCGAGCGGGCGCGAGCTACCTGCTAGACTTCCGCCATGCCGCCGGTCGTCAAGGTTGGTACCTTCGTCGCACAGTCCGTCGTAATCGGCCTCGCACTCGCCTTCGTCGCCGTACTCGTCAGACCCGACCTCATCAACGGCGCGACGACGGCCCCGAATCAAGCGAGCTATGCGCGGGCCGTCGCCGCCAGCGCCGCGGCCGTCGCGAATATCTACACCGAGCGTGTCTTCAACGCCCCGAGCAGCGATCGGGGGCTGACGTTCCGCGGGCAGAAACTCGGCTCGGGCGTCGTCATCGACCGAGCGGGCTACGTCGTCACCAACTGGCACGTCGTTCGCGACGCGAACGAGATCCGCGTGCAACTGGCCGACGGCCGTGTGGCCGTGCCGCAACTCGTCGGCGCGGACCCGGAAACCGAGCTCGCATTGCTCAAGATCGACCTCCCGAATCTGCCCGAAATCCGCCTCGGCCGCTCCGATACGCTGGAGGTCGGCGAGGTCGTGCTCGCGATCGGTAATTCGCTCGGCTTGAGCCAGACCGTGACCATGGGCATCGTCAGCGCAACCGGTCGCGGCCAGCTCGGCGTCACGACCTTCGAGGACTTCATTCAGACCGACGCAGCGATCAACGCCGGCAACTCGGGCGGAGCGCTCGTCAACGCACGTGGCGAGCTCGTCGGGATCAACACGGCCGTCATCAGCATGGCCGACGATCAGACGATGCCGGAGGGTCTTGGCTTCGCCATTCCCGTCAATCTGGTTCGCGGCGTAATGCAGCAACTCGTCGCACACGGGCGTGTGATCCGCGGTTACTTGGGTGTGGGCGAGCCGATCGATCTGCCGGCGTCGCAAGCCACGGTGCTCGGCATCGACGGCCCGGCCGTGCTGATCACGGGGGCGAGCGGACCCGCGGCGCTCGCCGGGTTGCGCGCCGGTGACGTCCTCACCCACTTGAACGGCGAGCGCATGTACACGCGCCAGCAAGCCATGAACTTGGTCGCAAGCTCGCAGCCCGGCGAGCGCATGGGCATTCGCGTCACGCGCGCGAACGGCGCGCTGTTCGAAACCGAGGCCGTGCTCGAGGAGCGGCCGCCGCCGGACGTCGGCTGGCCCGGCGTCAACTAACCGTCAACGGGCGACGCGGCGAATATCGGCGCCCAGTAGCCCAAGCTTGGTCTCGATGTGCTCGTAGCCGCGATCGACGTGATAGATGCGATCGACGAGCGTCGTGCCCGCGGCCTGCAAGCCGGCGAGCACCAGCGACGCGGACGCGCGCAAGTCGGTCGCCATGACGGGTGCGCCGGTCAGCCGCTCGACGCCGCGCGCAATCACGGTGTTGCCCTGAATCGAGAGGTTAGCGCCGAGCCGCTGCAGCTCGAAAATGTGCTGAAAGCGGTTCTCGAAAATCGTCTCCGTGATCGTCGCCGTGCCTTCGGCCACGGCATTCAGCGCGCAGAACTGTGCCTGCATGTCGGTCGGAAACGCGGGGTACGGCGCCGTCTTGATGTCGACGGCGCGCGGCCGGCGCCCGCGCATGTCGAGCTCGATCCAATCGGCGCCGCTCGTGATGTTAGCGCCCGCCTCGGCGAGCTTCTGCAGGACGGCGTCGAGATGCTCCGGCTTGGTGTGCGTGAGCCGCACGCGTCCGCCGGTGATGGCGGCCGCAACGAGGTATGTGCCGCTCTCGATGCGATCGGGCATGACGTCGTGCGTCGTGCCCTTGAGAGTCGCGACTCCTTGTATATGAATCGTGTCGGAGCCTGCACCCTCGATCTTCGCACCCATCGCGATCAAGAATGCGGCAAGCTCGCCGATCTCGGGCTCGCGCGCGGCGTTCTCGATGACCGTCTCACCTTCGGCGCAGACCGCCGCCATCATGAGATTCTCGGTGCCCGTCACCGTAACCGTGTCGAGAACGAGCCGCGCACCCTTGAGCTTCGGCGCGCGTGCCCGGATGTAGCCGTTGTCGATCGAGATCGCCGCACCCATCGCTCGCAGCCCCATGACGTGCAGGTTCACGGGCCGCGCACCGATGGCGCAACCACCTGGCAACGATACGTCAGCATGGCCGAAACGACCGAGTAGCGGCCCGAGCACGAGAATCGCCGCGCGCATCGTCTTCACGAGCTCGTAAGGCGCGAGGAATTCCTTGATACCCGATGAATCGACGCCGACGCGCCCATCACCGTGCTGCTCCGCGGCGACGCCCATGCGCTTGAGCAGCTTCAGCGTCGTTGCGATGTCGTTCAGCTCCGGCACATTGCCGAGCGTGACGGGACCGTCGGCGAGCAGCGTGGCGGCCAGGATCGGCAACGCCGCGTTCTTCGCTCCGGAGATTCGAACCTCGCCGTCGAGCGGCCTCCCCCCGACGATTGCTAGCTTGTCCATGGCTGGGTACCTAGCTGAACGCCACCTGCAACGGCCGCCGTCATGCCGAGCGGGCTTGCGCCTCTTCGGGCGTCAGCGTCTCGAGCGCCAGCGCGTGAATCTCGCGTCCCACGCGCGTACCGAGCGTCGCGTACACCATTTGATGGCGCTGCAAGCTCCGTTTACCCGTGAACGCAGCACAGACCACTAAGGCCTCGTAGTGGCCCTGGCCATCCGTTTGCACGCGGGCCTTCGCCCCGAGGAGGTTCTGTTCGATCAACTGAGCGATGTCGTGCGGGTCCATATTGCGGGGAGCCGTGTAGGGGAGCCGTAGTCTAGCGTATGGGCTGCGAGCGGTGCGCCACGGCGTGTCGCCCCGAGCATCGCGTACAATCGACTGCAAGTGGCGGCTGCCGGCCAAGCCCTTAGGACCACGTGCGCAATACCCTCATCATGATCGTGCTCGCGATCCTCGCGGCCGCAACCTGGGTTGCAACGTGGCAACGGCCAGATGCGGACCCGCCGGCGGCCGCGAGCGCCGACGCGCAGCCGTTGGGTTACTACCTGCGCGGGACGCGGCTGCTCGGCACGGACGAGCAGGGTCACATCATTTATCGCCTCGACGCCGAGCGCGTCGATGAGCTGCCCGGCGAAGCACTGTTGCGACTCGAGGGCGTCCGCGTCGCTTACGAACCTGCGGCTGAAACCCCATGGGGCATCTCGGCGTTGACCGCGAGCGCGCCGAAGGATGGGTCGCTGCTCGAGCTCGCAGGCAACGTCGAGGTCCGCAGCTCCCCGGTCGACGGTTCGAGGCCTGTGACGATTACCACGGAGAAGCTGCAGTTCCGTCCCGATACCTCGAGGGTCGAGTCGGACGAGGTCGTCGACATCCGTATCGGCGATTGGCGACTCCACGGAATGGGTCTGAACACGGACTTGAAGGGGCACACTCTGCGGCTAGAATCCCAAGTACATGGCACGTTCGCTCCTCAGTAACCTCTGCGCCGGCGGTCTCGCGCTGGCGGCAGGGCTCGTCAGCAGCGCCCAAGAAGCCGGTAGAGACAGCCAAGAGCTAGTGCTCGAGTCCGGGCCCCTTTCCTTCAACGCGCAAACCAACCTCTTCGAGATGGACGCACCCCGCATCAAGCAGGGCGGGCTTTCCATCGCGGCCGACAAAGCGGTTGCGACCGGTGTGGAGTTCGACGCGACGAGCGAGTGGCGCTTCACCGGCAACGTGCATATCGAGGCCGGCAACGCCGTCATGGAAGCGGCTTCGGCCGTCTTCACGTTCGACCAGGAACGGCTGTCGCGCGGGCAGCTCGAGGGCGCGCCGGCGTCGTTCACGCACAACGATCCCGCTAGGAAAAAGCCGCTCACCGGAACGGCCAATCGGATGCTCTACGACTACATCGCGCGTACGCTGCGTATGACCGGAAACGTCTCGTTGCAGCGCGACCAGACGGAAGTACAGGGTTGCGACATCATCTACAACCTAACGACTGAAGGCTTTTCCTCCGGCGACTCGGACTGCGAGAATCCATTTAGGTTGCGGCGGGTCGTGCCGGGCTCGGGTCGAACAGACGGCGCCAGCCCGCCCCAATGAGCACGCTCGAAGCGCTCGGAGTGGCCAAGCGCTATCGGCTGCGCCAGGTTGTCAAAGACCTCAGCCTGTCGATCGAAAGCGGAGAAGTCGTCGGCTTGCTCGGGCCGAACGGCGCGGGCAAGACCACGGCTTTTTACATGATCGTGGGTCTCGTGCGCTGCGATCAAGGCCGTATCCACTTGGGCGGCCGCGACATCACGAAGCTGCCCGTGCACCGGCGCGCCAAGCTCGGGCTCGGTTATTTGCCCCAAGAGGCATCCGTGTTTCGGAAATTGAGCGTCGCGGACAACATCCGCGCTATCCTGGAGACGCGGCGGGACCTCGACCGCGCGGCTCGCCAGACCAAGCTCGAGGAACTGCTAGAAGAGCTGCATATCGGCCATGTCCGCGATACGCTCGGAGTGAGCCTGTCGGGCGGTGAACGCCGCCGAGTCGAGATTGCTCGCGCGCTCGCCGTGGAACCGAAGTTCGTGCTGCTCGACGAGCCGTTCGCCGGCGTCGACCCGATATCGGTGCTCGATATCCAGCGGATCATTCGCCATTTGAGCCAGCGCGATATCGGCGTGTTGATTACGGATCATAATGTGCGCGAGACACTGGGAATCTGCAGTCGCGCCTATATTCTGAACGACGGCGCATTGATGGCATCGGGCTCGCCGGACGAGATTCTGTCGAATAAGAGTGTGCGTGAAGTGTATCTAGGAGAAGGATTCTCCCTCTGAGAAGTCCGGTTAGAGTGTTGGCATGCTGAAACCGTCCCTGCAACTAAAGCTGTCGCAACAGCTGACCATGACGCCGCAGCTCCAGCAGGCCATCCGGCTGCTGCAGCTTCCGGTCATGGAGTTGCAGACCCAGATTCAGACGGCGCTCGACGAGAACTTGATGCTCGAGGTCGAGGAGCCCGAGAACGCGCCCGACGACGACCAAGCCGAGTCCTCCTCACCGGACTCCGACGACCGCGAGGAATTTTCCGAGAACGACGTCGAGCCCGAGGTCGCCGTAGCGGCCGAAGCGGATTGGGAGGGCACGCAGAAGACGGGCCCCTCCGAGGCGCCGAAGAGCTCGGATCCGCGCACGACGGTGGAGTACGCGGACCGGTCCGAGGAGACGCTACGCGACCATCTGCTCTGGCAGCTCGAGCTCGAGAATCTCGACCCGCGCACCACGGCCATCGGTCAGGCGATCATCGACGCGATCAACGACGACGGCTATCTGACCGACGACATCGAGACGATCCGCTCGACGCTCGCGCCCGACGTGCTCGTGTCGACCGAGGACATCGAGCTGGTGCTCGTCAAGCTCGTCCAACAATTCGACCCCGTCGGCATCGGCGCGCGCTCTGTCAGCGAATGCTTGCAACTGCAGCTCGGTCAACTCGCGCCCGAGACGCCGGGGCTGGAGCTCGCGAAACGCATTGCGGCCGAGCATTTGGCGCTGGTCGCCGAACACCAGTACGGAGTATTGAAGCGCTTGCTGCGCGTATCGGACGGCGAAATCGAGGTGGCCGTTGCCCTCGTGCGCACCTGCCAACCGCGGCCGGGCGCGAATGTCTTCACGGCTCCGCCCGAGTACGTGGTGCCAGACGTGTTCGTGCGCCGGCACGAAGGCCAATGGGTAGTCGAGCTCAACAATTCTATGTCACCGCAGCTGCGCGTGAATCAGCTTTATGCGGGCTCGCTCGGCCGTGGCGAAGAGTATGATGCTCTTAAGGCCCAGCTCCAAGAGGCGCGGTGGTTGATTCGCAGCTTGGAAATTCGCAACGAGACGCTGCTCAAGGTCGCCCTGACGATCGTCCAGCGCCAAACCGAGTTCCTCGAACAGGGCGAAGAGCATATGCGGCCGATGGTGCTGCGAGACGTCGCAGAAACCATCGAGATGCACGAATCCACAGTCTCGCGAGTCACGACCAACAAATACATGCACACGCCGCGCGGCGTGTTCGAATTTCGCTATTTTTTCTCGAGTCACGTGGCCGGCGAAGAAGGCGATCAGTCGTCGACGGCAGTGCGCGCCAAGATTCGCAAGCTCGTGAACGCAGAGGACCCGGAGAAACCCTTGAGCGACAGTCAGATCGCGCAAATGCTGTCCGACGGTGGCGTCACCGTCGCGCGGCGGACGGTGGCCAAGTATCGCGAGGCGATGAAGATTCCATCATCGAGCGATAGGAAGCGGAGCAAGTCACAATAACCAGTGGAAGGAGTGAGCCATGCAGCTGAGCGTCACGGGCCATCACATCGAAATCACGGAATCCCTTCGCAACTATGTCGGCACCAAGCTCGCCAAGCTCGAGCGGCACTTCGACCACCTGACCGACATCCACTGCATCCTCACGGTGGAGAAGCTCGAGCACAAAGCCGAAGCCACGATCCAAGTGGGTGGCGGCAAGATTCACGCAGAGCAGATCGAGACCAACATGTATGCGGCCATCGACATCCTCGTCGACAAGCTCGATCGACAGGTCAAGAAACATAAAGAGAAGCTCACCGATCACCACGCGAGGGAAGTAGCGCGTTATCGTTGAGCGCGGTTCCCGCTATGGAGCAGACCCTTGCGGCTCGTGATCATCAGCGGCGTCTCCGGCTCCGGAAAGAGCGTGGCCCTCCACGTGCTCGAGGACCTCGGCTTTTACTGCATCGATAACATCCCCGTTCCGCTGCTGCGCTCCTTCATCGACGAGATCGTGCCGCGCCACGACCCGGCGTTCGAGAACGTCGGCATCGGCCTAGACGCCCGCAGCCGTCCCAGCGACCTCGCCGAGGTACCGACGCTCGTGCACAAGCTGCGCGCCGACGGCCTGTCGTGCGAGATCATCTTTCTGCAGACCGACACCAAGGTGCTGTTATCTCGCTTCAGCGAGACGCGCCGCAAACATCCTTTGTCCGACAACAAGACCAGTCTTGAGGAAGCGATTGCCAAGGAGCGCGAGCTATTGGCGCCGATCATCAACTCGGCCGAGCTCGTGATCGATACCACGCGAATGTCGGTCTACTCACTGCGCGAGCAGATTCGCGAACGCGTCGCGCCGCGCACGCCGGGCTCGGTGTCCATCATGATCGAGTCGTTCGGCTACAAGAACGGCCTGCCCGCCAATGCCGACTTCGTGTTCGACGTGCGCTGCTTGCCCAACCCGTATTGGGAGCCGCACCTTCGCCCGCTGTCCGGGAAAGACGAGCCGGTTCGCGCGTTTCTCGACGCGGCACCGATGGTGCAACGCATGGTCGACGACATTGCGGTTTTTCTCGAGGAGTGGATTCCGCGCTATCAAGATTTCCAGCGCTCCTACTTGACCGTCGCCGTCGGCTGCACCGGCGGCATGCATCGCTCC
>Ga0157380_10003154_pt1 | contig 11258 bp, 13 predicted proteins | sample S35metaG_FD_119757 | JGI IMG/M metagenome (GOLD analysis project Ga0157380, IMG submission 119757) | Switchgrass rhizosphere microbial communities from Kellogg Biological Station, Michigan, USA - S3-5 metaG | ecosystem: Host-associated > Plants > Roots > Rhizosphere > Soil | place: USA...
CACATACAACGTTGGCTCGCTTACACTACCGCGTAGAGTGCGGGTCTCAGTCATCATCGTCTCCTTATGGATGTCAGTCCGCTAAGGAGCTTAACTGCGGCCCGCGCTCATAGTCTCTTCGTGGTTAGGACGATGCCGCCTTCTTGACTCGACTCCACTCTGCTTCCATCTCTTCGAGCGACGCATCGCTGAGAGACCGACCGCGCGCGATCAGAGCACGCTCGACCGCATCGAACCTGGTCGTGAACTTCTCATTGGCTCGACGCAGCGCCGATTCCGGCTCGACGCCGAGCTTTCGAGAGAGATTGGCGATTGCAAACAACAGATCTCCTATCTCCTCCTCGGCGCGGGACAGGTGACCCGTCGCGCCGGACTCGACCTCGCGACGAACCTCGGCGACCTCCTCATCGATCTTGTCGAGGACATCGCCGGCTTTGGCCCAGTCGAACCCGACGGCCGCCGCGCGCGAACTGATCTCGAAGGCGCGGAGTAGCGACGGCAAGGTCTTCGGCACTCCACCGAGCGTTGTCTTTGGCTTTTTGGCCGGCTGGCCTGCTGCCTCGCGCTCGCGTGCTTTCAGCGTTTCCCACTTCTCGATGACCTGATTGCTGGTCAGCGGCGTGTCCTCGTCGCCGCGCGCGAAGACGTGCGGATGCCGGCGCACGAGCTTCTCGCAGATGGCATCGACGGCATCGCCGATGGTGAAGTCGCCGCTCTCCTCGCTCATCTGTGCAAGGAAGACAGCCTCGAACAGGAAGTCACCCAGTTCTTCGCAGAGCTGTGCCGCTGTGCCGCTTTCTATGGCCTCGAGCACCTCGTAGGTTTCCTCGAGCACGAACGGACGCAGCGACGCGGGCGTCTGCTCGCGGTCCCACGGACAGCCGTCCGGGGCGCGTAATCTGCGCATGATTTCGACTAAACGCTCGAACTTCTGGCCGACCGGTTGAGTCACGGTCGTCATGCTACCATCCGGCACGAAGCGAGGCTGAAGGTGCAGAACTTGAAACGTACTTATGCACTTTGTCCGGTGACCTTTCTACTTTCAGTCGTCCTCGCAGGGGCGCAGTCAACGAACGCCCCCTCTCATCCCAGAACTCCGTGGGGTGATCCGGATCTCCAGGGCTACTACACCAACAAGTACGAGTACGGGACGCCGTTCGAGCGACCAACGGCCTTCGCGGGTAAACGCGCCGACGATCTGAGCGTGCAGGAACTTGCTGACCTGATGAAGAAGCGTCAGCAGGAGGCGCTCGAACGCGCCAAGTTCTTCGGCGGTGATCCCGAGGGCAAGATCGGCAACTCCGCCGAATTCCGCGACATCTACGAAGTCACGAAGGGGAGCCGTGCCTGGCTCGTGACCGAGCCGTCCGACGGCAAGATTCCAGCGGTGTTGCCCGAGGCGCGGGCGCGCGTGCAGAATGCGGGACGAAGCAGCTTCGGCAACGGACCGTTCAACGGTCCGGAAGACTTCAGCTTGTGGGAGCGCTGCATCACGCGTGGACTGCCAGGCTCGATGCTTCCGGGCGTCTACGGCAACTCGTATCAGATTGTGCAGGGTCCCGGGTTCGTGGCGATTCGGTACGAGATGGTCCACGAGACTCGCGTCATTCCGGTCGACTCCCACCCGCCTCTCGGCAAGGACCTGCGATTCGACGTCGGAAGCGCGCGCGGCCACTGGGAAGGCGACACGCTGGTCGTCGAAACGACGAACTTCAAGCAGCGCAGTACCTATCGCAACGCCAACGCCGACACGCTCCGCCTGGTAGAGCGTTTTCGCCGGACGGCGGCCGACCGCGTCGAGTGGTCGGTCACCGTTGAGGATCCATCGACCTGGGCGAAGCCGTGGACTTTTGCGATGCCGCTGACACGGAACGAGGGCGAGGCAGTCGAGCTCTACGAGTGTCACGAGGGGAACCACGCGATCTTCAACATCCTGAGCGCGGCGCGAGCCGCCGAGCGGGAGCAGGCCGCGTCGCAGTCCCGATGACTGGGGCCGCGTGCTAGGATCGCCAGAGATGTCAGACGAGACCGAAAACCCGCAGGATTCCGCCGAAGTCACCTTCATCGGCTTCGTGCTGTCGCTGGCTCACACCGCGGCGTATCACTTCGGTGATGTGGCCGACCCGATGACCGGGCAGACAGGGCAGGTCAATCTCGCCGCTGCGCGTCAGATCATCGACATCCTGACGCTGCTCGAGCAGAAGACCCGTGGCAACCTGACGGCTGAAGAACGGCAACTGATGGAGCAACTGGTATACGAGCTCCAGATGCGGTACGTCGAGGCGACGAAGAGCGCTCCGCAGGAACCGTCGCGCATCATCCTTCCTTGATGGTTCGACAAGCTCACCATCATCCTGAGCCTGTCGAAGGATGACCCAGGCCAAAGTCACGTTTCTCGGTACCGGCACGTCGCATGGCGTGCCGATGATCGCGTGCGACTGCGCCGTCTGCCGATCGACCGATCCGCGAGACAAGCGCTTGCGCCCGTCGATCTTTCTCGACGTGCCGTCGTACGGAGGCATCCTCGTCGACGCTGGACCTGATTTACGGCAGCAGGCGCTCACCTTCGGCGTGAAGCATCTCGACGCGATCCTGCTCACGCACGCGCATGCCGATCACATCCTCGGCCTCGACGAGGTCCGGCGCTTCAACGCCATCACCGGTAAGCCGCTCCCGTGCTATGCCAGTCCGTCGACGTGGGAGACGGTGTGGAAGACCTTCCACTACATCTTCGATGGTGTGCCGCGGCTGGGTGGCGGCATTCCGAAAATCGATGCGCATGAGATTCGCGGGCCGCTGCTCGTCAGCGGCGTGCGAGTCGTGCCGGTTCCCGTTTGGCATGGGCCGATGCCCGTTCTCGGATTCCGGTTTGGTGACTTCGCGTACCTGACGGACTGCAACAAGATCGACGACTCGTCCATGACGCTGGTCGAAGGTGTCGACACCCTCGTCATCGACGCGTTGCGCGACAAGCCGCACGTGACGCACTTCAGCGTCAGCGAAGCGCTCGACGTGATCGCCAGGCTCCGCCCCCGTCGTGCGTACATGACGCACATGACGCACGATCTCGGTCATGCGGCGACCAGCGCTCGCCTGCCTGCCGGTGTCGAACTGGCATATGATGGGCTCGTGCTCGACGTGCGAGTCGACGTGGAGTGAATGGAGACCATCCACTTCCCGGACGATCCTCGGCCGCCGTGGCTGGTGCATCCGGTTCTGGCGCTCGGGAATTTCGACGGCCTGCATCGCGGTCACTTCAAGATCATCGAGCGCGTACGACGGGGCGCTGCCGAGCATGGCGGCGCGCCGATGGCCATGACCTTCGATCCTCATCCGCCGCGCGTGCTGCGGCCGGACAAGGCGCCGAAGTTACTGATGACGAAGACGCAGCGGCTCGAGGCGCTGCACGGTGCGGGCATCAGTTGTGTGGCCGTGGTCCGGTTCACGCGTGAGTTGTCGGAGTGGGACCCGGAGACGTTCGTCAGGACGGTGCTCGTCGACTGGTTGCGGGTCTCGGAGGTATGGGTTGGAGCGAACTTCCTCTTCGGTCACGGCCGCAGCGGAAACTTCACAGTCCTGCGCGCGCTCGGTCAGCACTATGGATTCAGGGCTGACAAGATCGACCCGGTACGCTACAAGGACTTCGTGGTGAGCAGCACACGCATCCGGCGGCTCGTCTCGGAGGGTCGCGTCGACGAAGCAGGCGCGTTGCTCGGCCATCAGTACTTCGTCGACGGCACGGTAGTCGCCGGACGGAAACGTGGCCGTGAGATCGGATTTCCCACAGCCAACCTGCAGACCGAAAACGACCTCATCCCACCTCATGGTGTCTACGGCACGACGATGACCATTGACGGTGTCGTGCACGCAGGCATCACGAACGTCGGCGTGCGTCCGACGTTTGGCGAGAAGGAGTTGACGGTCGAAACGCATCTGCTCAATCACTCGGCCGATTTGTACGGTCGCTCTGTGCGGCTGGGGTTCGTGCAACGCATCAGGGATGAACGTCAGTTCCCAGACGTCGATGCGCTGCGGGAGCAAATTGCGGCCGATCGGCGCGTCGCCGATCGCCTGTTCAGCCGGTTCTGCGTGTAGCGTGGACGCCACGACCTTCGAATTCACGATCTCCGTTCCACGCGACCAGAAGTTTGTGTCCATGGTTCGCGGCCTCGCCGTGCAAGCGGCGCGCTACGCGGCGTGCGGCCAGGCGGAAACTGAGACCTTCGCTGTGTCGGTCGAGGCCGCCGTGCACGCGTGCCTGCGTGAGGCCTCACCGGACGCCATCATTTCTGTCGTCGTCCGGCGTGATGCGGGGCCGCTCGAGTTCCTCATCGACGGCCGCACGGTCGCTGTCGAACCCTGACACGCCATGCTTCGCCTCTACAACACCCTCACACGGCAGGAGGAGTCGTTCGCGCCTGTGCGCGGCAACACGGTGCGAATGTATGCCTGCGGCCTGACGGTCTACGCCCGCGGCCACATCGGCAACTTCAGGACATTTGTCTGCGTTGATGTCCTTCGCCGCACGCTGAAATACCTCTGCGGTCACGCGGTCGACGGGGTGATGAACTACACCGACGTCGACGACAAGACCATCGCGGGCTCGGTCAAGGCCGGCAAACCTCTTCGCGAGTACACGGAAGAGTGGGTCAACGCCTTTCGATCCGACGTCGAGCTCCTCGGCATCGAGATGCCCGAACACACGCCGCGCGCGACCGACGACGCCAACATGCAGTCGATGTGCGACATGGTCCTGGCGCTCGAGCGCAACGGGCACACCTATAACCGCGACGGATCGATCTACTTCAAGATCGAGACCCTGCCGACGTACGGCCGTCTCGCTCGTCTGGATCAGCAAAGCCTCCACGTTGGCGCGAGCGTGGACCTCGACGAATACTCCAAGGACGATGCTCGGGACTTCGTGTTGTGGAAGGGAGCCAAGCCAGGAGAGCCGACGTGGGAATGCGCCGGGCTACCTGGCCGGCCTGGCTGGCACCTCGAGTGCTCGGCGATGGCACTGCGGCTGCTCGACGGCGCACCGATCGACATTCACGCCGGCGGCGTCGATCTGATCTTTCCACACCACGAGAACGAGATCGCGCAGTCGGAAGGAGCGACGAAGCAGACGTTCTCTCGCTTCTGGGTGCATGTCGAACATCTCTTCGTCGAGAACGAGAAGATGTCGAAGTCGCTCGGCAACGTCTTCACCGTCCCCGACATCGTCGCCAAAGGATTCCGGCCATCCGCACTGCGCTATCTGCTGCTGTCGTCGCATTACCGCAAGCAGATGAATTTCACCTGGGCCGGGATGGAGCAGGCGGAGGAGTCGCTGAGGCGGGTCGTCGACTTCCTGGTCCGGCTGGATGGGGTGACAGGGCAAGGGAAGTCGGAAGAGGTCGAGTCAGCAGTCACGAAAGCCCGCGACGGATTCAAGGCCGCACTCCAAAGCGATCTGAATACCGCGGCGGGATTGGCGGCGCTCTTCGACCTCGTCAAGAGTGGCAACGCGGCGCTCGATGCCGGAAAGATGAGCACGGCGGATGCGGCTCTGGTTCGATCGACGATCGAGGATTTCGATCGCGTGCTCGGGGTCGTGTCCCTGCGTCGGGCTGAAGACGCGAAGCCTCCGATACCGGTCGCAGAGATCGAGCGCATGATAGAGGAGCGGAAGGCCGCAAAGCAGCGCCGGGATTTCGCTGCGGCGGATCGGATTCGCACGTCGCTCGCCGATCGGGGCGTGCTGCTCGAGGACGGTCCCTCAGGAACGCGATGGAAGAAGAAGTGAGATGAACGGTCCGGCCCTCAAGACTGCATTACCGGGTCCGCGGGCGAAGGCGCTCATCGAGCGTGACGCGAAGGTCGTCTCGACCTCCTACACGCGTGACTACCCGCTTGTCATGGCGCGCGGTGAAGGCGCGCTCGTCGAAGATGTCGACGGCAACGTGTTTCTCGACTGCACCGCGGGTATCGCGGTGACGTCGACCGGACACTCACACCCTGATGTCGTCGCGGCCATCATCGACCAGTCGAAGAAGTTCCTTCACATGTCGGGCACTGACTTCTACTACGAGCCGCAGGTTCGGCTCGGCGAGGAGTTGTCTGCGATAGCTCCGATGCCAGGGCCGCATCGATCGTTCTTCGGGAACTCAGGAACCGAGGCGAACGAGGCCGCGATCAAGCTCGCACGCTACTACACGAAGCGGCAGAACATCATCGCGTTTCTCGGTTCGTTTCACGGCCGGACGATGGGGTCGCTCTCGCTGACGGCGAGCAAGCTGACACAGCGTCGAGGTTTTGCGCCGTTGGTACCGGGCGTCTTTCACGCTCCTTACGCGAACTGTTACCGCTGTCCGATTGGGCTCAATCCAGACACCTGCGCCGCCGAGTGCCTGCGTTTCATCGAGGAGCAGTTGTTCGTCCATCTCGTACACCCCGAAGACGTCGCGGCCATCGTTGTCGAACCGATTCAGGGCGAAGGGGGCTATGTCGTCCCACCGGATACGTTTCACGAGCGGCTTCGCGAGATCACGAAGAAGTTCGGCATGCTCCTCGTCGTCGACGAAGTGCAATCGGGCATGGGACGCACGGGCAAGATGTTCGCGATCGAGCACACGGGCGTGACGCCGGACGTCGTGACGATGGCAAAGGGGATCGCGTCGGGGTTGCCGCTCGGTGTGATGACGTCGCGATCGGAGATCGTGTCGTGGCCGCCGGGCACGCACGCGAGCACGTTCGGTGGTAATCCCGTTTCGTGTGCCGCGTCGCTCGCGACGCTCAAGCTGTTGCGAGAGAGTCTCGTGAGGAACGCCGAGGTCGTCGGCGCCCACATGATCGCCGGCGTCAGGTCGCTGATGGCGAAGCACGCGATTATCGGCGACGTGCGTGGCCGCGGACTGATGATCGGTGTCGAGCTCGTTCGCGATCGGCAGACAAAGGAACGCGCAACCACCGAGCGCGATCGCATCGTCCACGAATGCTTCGAGCGTGGGCTGCTCGTGCTGGGCGCCGGTCAGAACTCCATTCGCCTCTCACCGCCTCTCGTGCTGACGAAAGACCAGGCCGACACGGCGATCCACATTCTCGACGAAGCAATCGGCGCGGTGGGCTCGTAGGGCGGGTCTTGTTCTGCAGACCCGCCGAGGTCATGCGGCCGGAGGCGCCACGAAGTCGCTGCTGAAGCTCACGTACTCAATCATCCACACGCCATTGTTCTCGCGGAAGATCCACAGAAACTTGCCGCGGTCCCGCCGCTTCTGTCCGTCTTTCGAGACCAGAGTCAGCCGGTAGTCGCCGCTGGCGTAACCGAGCGTACCCTGCCCCGAGACGTCCTCCGACTGGATCTCCAACTCCGACGCACCCTCCGCGAAGCGGTCGTCGTAATACTGCTGAACGAATTGGCGGCCGCGCAGGAGTGCGCGATTCGGCGGCATGACGACGCCCGTCGTCGAATAAAGAGCCGCCGCCTTGGCCGAGTCCTTCGCGTTGAAGGCGATTCTCAACTGCTCGATCAGCTTGTTGATGTTCTCGACGTCGGATTTGTCGAACTGCGGACCCGAGCGACTGGAGCAGGCGGCGACGCCGGTGAGCGCCACGCAGAGCACAAGGCGCGCGATTCGAGCCATGGTGACCTCCATGAGGAGGGATCGTAACGCCGACCGCGATCGAATGGGGACGAGAAGGAGGTTCAGTCTGGCGCTTCGAACGCGTGCGCGTAGACCACAATCTCGGGACCGCCTTCCCTCATGTCAATCGTTACGACATCGAAGCGGCACGGCCGATCGTGCAGTGCGTTCCTTGTCAGGTAGTCGGTCGCCATTTGCGCGATGCGACGCTGCTTCCATGGCGTGACGGCCGCCGCGCCGCCGCCGAATTCGTCGCCCGCGCGCGTCTTGACCTCGACGAAGACGATCGTCTCACTCGATCGAGCCACGATGTCGATTTCGCCGAATCGCGACCGATAGCGCCGCGCAAGAATTTCGTACCCGCGGCGTCCGAGCTCTTTGCAGGCGAGGTCTTCGCCCGATTCTCCTAAGGATTGACGGTTGTCGGTGTTCATAGCCTCGAATCGTCTGCACGTTCGAGGCCGTAGACCGAGGACTGGAGACCGAGGACTGGGGACTAGTTGTTCCCCCGCGTCTGCACGTAGACGAGGCCGAACTCCGTTCCGTCCCCGCGCGGTTTCACCGCGACGATGTGCTGCTGGTGTTCGGGGCCGGCGATGAGTTGGACGTCGTCAGAGCGTCCCTCGCGACAGACCGCGCGGCCGTTGTGGTAGTTGACGTTGCCGCGGCACTCGACGACCTCGCCGTAGGTCTTCAGTTCGTTTCGATAGAAGTCGATGATGCGATCCTGCGCGTCGTTGCTCGCGTATTTCGCGGCGATGACCTTCACGCCGAATAGCGAGTTGCCGACCTGGACGTTTGCGTTCCTTGGTTCCTTCTCGTCCTCGAGCGGGCGAGCGCCGGGATAGACCGCGAGACCCGTGTCGGCTGCACCGACGTTGGTGCGGACAGACACGTTGCCAACGGGTGTCGTGATGTCGACGTCGGCCTTGCCGTCCGACTCATGTTTCTGCACGTCGACGTTGCAGGCCGCCAAGGGGACAGCCATCGACAGGAGAGCGGCGATAGCAAGCAGCGAGCGGCGTGTGTGTTTCATGCCGGAGGAGACGGCGCGAAGCGCTTGCCGGTTCCGTCAGTGCCTTTCGAACCCGAACCCCGAACCCCGAATCGAATCCCGAATCCCGAATCCCGAATCCCGAGTCCCGGATCCCGAGCCCCGGCCTACGGCAGCCGTTCCGGCGGGATCCCTAGTGCCAGCGCGATATTTCGAAGTGATGTCTGCACCGCACGCTGGTTGTCCGGCCCAAATCGGATCAGCATCTTCTGCGTCGGCGTCAGCTTTTCGAGTGCCGGGTTGGCGAATCGATAGGCCACGGCACCGTTGGGCTCAAGCGGCACACGACCTTCGGGAACCGGTGTCTTCAGTAGCAGGACGATGGCGCGCTCGAGCGTCTGGTCGAACGTCGTGCTGCCCTGGCCGAGCTCGGCGTAGGCTTCGTTGATTCGCGGCTTGAGCGTCGTGTAGAGCATGGCGGCGCCTTCGGGATCGATCGACGTCGACGCCGTGGCGAGTGGCAGATAACGCGCGTAGTTGCGCGAGTTGATGAACAGATCCTCGCCGTGTTCCTCGATCTGGAAGCTGCCTTTCGGTCTGAGGACCGTGACCTGTCGCGCGGCGGGTTCGCCGGCCGCGATGTTCGCGACGACGACCGTGAAGTTGCGAATCAGGTTGTTGGTCATCAGCCACGCCAGCACGCTTGGGTTGGAGGACAGTTCTTTCACCAGCCCGCGCACCACATCGTCGCTGTCATTGAGCGGAGGTAGATCGATCGGGGGGACGTCAGCGCCGAGCGCCTTGGCGACGTCGGTCGCGGGCGGAGCGGTTGCTGTTGCGGGAGCAGCCGCAGGATCAGTGCCCTGGCGATTGCGGAACACGAGATAGCCGGTCGCAGCCACGACGGCAACGAGCAGCACCGCGGCTGCGATCTTGGGCCAGTGGTTCTCGACGGGCACCGGGAGGATGGTGCGCGAATCCTCGTGCGATGTCGGCCTGAGGTTCAGATCCTCGTAATCCATGAAGGCACCTCGCGCTTGTTGCGACGACGTACGATCAGACTCCACGCGGGTGGAGAAGGTTCGGTGGGGGACAGACGAGCCGCGCAGACCCAGGGAGCGATCGGAACATTCGGATTATATAGAGTACGGAGAACGGAGCGCGTCTTGCTAGGCCCGATCGGCTGTGGTACGCTAACCGTTCTGCGCGGGCGGGAATAACTCAGTGGTAGAGTGCGACCTTGCCAAGGTCGAAGTCGCGGGTTCGAATCCCGTTTCCCGCTCCATCCTTCGCTCGCGTGATAGGCGAGCTACGGATTGCAAGCCAAAGCGAAGGTCGTCCCGCCGAAGCTCGCGCAGCGAGTGAAGGGGGACATTGCTACCTGTCGCTGTTGTCCACCCCTCACGGGTCACAAATCGGCGCCGTCGCCAAGTGGTAAGGCAGAGGTCTGCAAAACCTCCATCCCCGGTTCAAATCCGGGCGGCGCCTCCAAATTCTCAGTTCAAATTCGATCATTTGTGCGCCATTGCATAAGAGGACGCGCCGCAAATGGACGCCAATGGACTACAAATCGCGCTCGCGCGCCAAGCCCGCTCTCTTAAGTCACTGAATCCATTGGCACTGCCGCGTGAAGATTTTGAAAGGGTGGAGGTTTGCCGGACCTCCCCCTCTGAAGGATCAGTTCACGAAATTGACCGTGCTCAGGTCGGCGATGTCGAAGATTGCGACGGCGCTCTTTGTCGTCCGCTCGACAGCTTGCCAACCAGCCAGGCTCGGGCGGCGCGCCAGTCACGCTTCACGGTAATCACCGAGACGCCGAGCGCCTCGGCGACTTCCTCTTCGCTGAGACCGCCAAAGAAGCGCAGCTCGACGACGCGCGCGGCGCGTGGATCGGCTTTCTCCAACTTGGCCAGAACTTCGTCGAGTGCAAGAAGGTCTTCGCTGCGCGCGACTGGATTCCAACCGTCAACGGCCGACAGGCTGACGCGCTGCTGCACACCTCCTCGTTTATCCGCCACGCGCGCCCGCGCGTGGTCGATAAGGATCCTCCTCATCGTCTGTGCGGCGACGGCAAAGAAATGGGCGCGGTCGTTGTAGGTGATGGGCTGCGCACCCAGCATGCGCAGGCAGAGCTCGTTGACCAGCGCGTTCGGTTCGAGTGTGTGATCGACGCGCTCTTGGTGAAGGAAACGCGCGGCGATCTGTTGTAACTCAGGATGGACAAGGGCAAATAGCCGGTCACGGGCGGCGTCGTCACCGCGGCGCCAGTCGCCGAGCCATCGCGTGATCTGCTGCGAAAGCGGCGTGGATTCCACCGTGCCGCCGATGATACTGGGACGCAGACTTCTTCGCCATCGGGCGTACAGGGTTCTTGCTGCCGTTAACCACATCATTGGGCTTAGCGTCAAATCGACGAGGTGCGTATCAAACCGGGCGGCGGCGTGCGGCGAAGGCCAAGTGCAGGGCTGTCCGGCCAGCCGGGCGTATGATCGCGGCCGTCCACCGGAGCAGGCCGTATCGGGTCTGATACGAGATCAGGCAAGCGTGCGCTATAGAGACTAGACAGCGGCTCCCACGACTTCCGTATGCCTGAGCTTCCTTCACTCGAAACGGTCAGCCCGGACGACTTCCGGCGAATCAGG
>Ga0157380_10003155_pt1 | contig 11256 bp, 5 predicted proteins | sample S35metaG_FD_119757 | JGI IMG/M metagenome (GOLD analysis project Ga0157380, IMG submission 119757) | Switchgrass rhizosphere microbial communities from Kellogg Biological Station, Michigan, USA - S3-5 metaG | ecosystem: Host-associated > Plants > Roots > Rhizosphere > Soil | place: USA: Michigan...
AGCGCCTCTATAGCCTGACCGCTGCTGAAACCTGCTTTTGGCGATCCATTGATTTCGATGGAACGATAAATATTGTAATGCGAATTTTGAGAGGGATTTTCTGTGAGTGTTGTGGTGATAAGAGAACTCAACGGTATCATGTTACCTTCAATATTTCTTACATAATATTTCTGTAATTCTGTAAGCGATGATCGGTAACTACTGTCGGCCTGTACCATTACCCGAAAGTTTCTTCCGTATAAATTAAAATCATTCACATAACTGCTACCCAGAAGACTCGAAAGGGTGGTATAAACATCTGCGACATTTACACCGAGTTGTTTCGCTTTTTCACGATCAACATTCATTTGGTAGGTAGGCGTTTTCGTAGTAAAGAATGTAAAGGCCGACCCAATTTCAGGGCGCTTGGTTAATTGGTCCAGAAACTTACGGGCTACCGTTTCAAATTGCTGGATACTATCAGTGCTGGTGGTTTGCTGTAACTCGAATGTGAAACCTGAGGTTGCACCCAAACCAGGAATGGCAGGAGGCGCAATGGCCCTGATCCTTGCTTCTTTTATATCTGCTGTTATTTTTTGAATCTCTGCAATTACAGATTGCGCATGCAGCGCTTTATCTTTTCGCTTCGACCATGGTTTCAGGTTCACGAAAAGTGTTCCCACATTTGATTTGTTGGAGAAAGAAATAATATTAAATCCAGCAAGACCGCCCACTACGCGAACCGCCGGAAGTTTTTCAATTCTTGACAATATTTCTTTCAACATAGCAGTGCTACGGGTAGTGGAGGTTGCTTCCGGCATTTCATAAGTTACATACATTCGTCCCTCATCCTCCGTAGGGATAAATCCTGTTGGTTTTGATTTGAATAAAAAGAAAAGACCAACGAACAGACAAACCATCATTATCAGAACAACCGGTGTAGCACGTATCCATTTACCCACCCCTTTTGTATAGCGGAAAGAAAGTTTGGAAAACTGATTATTAAATCCTGCAAAGAATTTTTCCAGTAAATTCTTTTTTGCGATTGCGTCTTTGGAAGGTTTCAGCATAATGGAACACAAAGCCGGCGTTAACGATAGCGCCACGAAGGCTGATATAATTACCGATACCGCAATAGTAATAGCGAACTGCTGGTATAGTCTTCCCACGATACCTGGAATAAAGCCTACGGGAATAAATACGGCGGCAAGTATTAGTGCAATGGCAATAACAGGAGCAGAAATATCCCGCATTGCTTTTTGTGTGGCGACTTTCGGAGTTAAATTTTCATGATCAATATAATGTTGTACTGCTTCCACTACAATAATGGCGTCATCCACTACAATACCTATCGCAAGTACAAACGCAAATAAAGTGAGTGTATTGATCGTAAATCCAAAAGGAATAAAGAATATTAAAGTACCAATTAATGAAACCGGTATGGCAAGTACGGGGATTAGTGTGGCGCGCCAGTTTTGGAGGAAAAGATATACAACGAGTACTACCAGTATTAGCGCCTCCAGCAGCGTAATCAAAACTTCTTCTATTGAAACTCTTACCACTGAAACAGTTTCCAGCGGCACGCTGATATCAATGTCTTTTGGAAAAGTTTTTTTTGCTTCTGCCAGCGCTTTCATGAGTCCGTCATAAGTGTCCAATGCATTGGCACCGGGTGCCTGGTATATCAGAATGAAGGCGGCTGGTTTACCTTCAACAAAAGCAATACTTGAATAATCAAACTTTCCTAATTCAACTCTGGCAATATCTTTAAGATATACTATGCTGGCATCTGCCGGCCTTGTTCGTACAATAATGTTCTCAAATTGTGCCTGAGTATTGATTCGACTGTTTGTTAAAACACTGTATTCAAAACTTTGGGTGCCAGGCTGCGGATTTCCACCTACTACACCTGCGGCTACCTGCAGGTTTTGTTCGGTTAGGGAACTGATTACATCCTGCGTTGTCATATTAAGCGCAGAGAGCTTTTCAGGATTCAACCAAACACGCATCCCAAATTCATCTGCTCTTGAAACAACATCGCCCACACCCTTTACACGTTGAATGATGTCTTTCAAATAAATATTGGCGAAGTTTCCTATAAATGTTGCGTCATGTGTACCATTTGGTGAAAACACTGCTAAAGCCACCATGATGGAAGGGTTGCGTTTGCGAACCAGTAATCCCAAACGTTTAACTGCATCTGGTAAGGAAGGCTGAGCTACACTAACACGATTTTGTACATCCAGTGAAGCAATATTGATATCTGTACCTATTTCAAAGTTTACATTGATACTTGCTTGGCCGCTACTGGTACTGTTGCTGGAGATATAAGTCATGCCGGGCGTACCGTTAACCTGAGTTTCTATTGCAGTGGTAGTGGTTTGCTCTACCGTTTGTGCATCCGCACCGGTAAAACTACCAGAGATACTTACGGCCGGTGGAGTAATATCGGGGTATTGTGCAATGGGTAAAATGGACATTGATATAAGCCCCACCAACACAATAACAATTGATATTACAATAGCGGTAACCGGTTTTTTTATAAAAGTTTCTGCGATCATGATATGGTTTGATCAATTAAGCTTTGCATTTTTTTAATGCATGTTTGCCAAGCTGTTAATTAATATTCAACAGTTCAATAAATAAAATACAAATGCTGTTATATGATTTTTATAAGTTCATTATTTTTTTGCCGGCGAAGAGGTATTCACTACTGATCCTTCACGTAAATTTTGAATTCCCTGTACCACAAAAACATCTCCCTCCGAAAGCCCATCCGTTACTATAATATTACTTCCTATTTGCTGACCCAGGTGAATCCTGCGCTGCGAAACCTTGCTACTATCGCCCAGTGTATAAACATAGTATTCACCTAACTGTTCAAGAACAGCTTTATGCGGAATTACAATACTCTTTTGTTTCCCATTATTGTTTTTAACTCTAACCGTTGCATTCATGCCGGCACGCAATTGATTTTTTACGTTGGGAAAAGTTAACCGCATTTTTATAGTTCCCGTTTGGGGATTAACTGCACGATCGATCAATAATATTTTTCCTGCATAGGGATAAGTTGTTCCATTAAATGCCAATGTAAAAATAGAGTCTGATGATGCAGCAGGTTGCTGCATCATAGTAGTAAAGCGGAATATCTGGTTTTGATTTACGTTAAAATCAACAGCTAGCGGATTGTCGGTAGAAACGGTATTTAAAATTGTTTGACCTGCGGTAACAGCGGTACCCGCTTTCACACTAGATATACCAATAGTTCCGTCGAATGGCGCCATCACTTTTGTGTATCTGACGCCGGTTTGAACAGCCTGCATGTTTGCTTTCGCAGCTTCTACCTGTTTACGTGCCACTTCAAGTGCTGCATCCGCATTATCGACCAATTGTTTGGCAACCGCATCGTTTTTGTCAAGCTCATGAAATCTATCGGCGTCTTTTTGAGCTTTGGACAGGTTCGCCTCCTGTACTTTTAATGCAGCTACTGCTTGTTCGTAATTAGCGGAATATAATTGTGCGTCTATTGAATATAGCAATTGGCCCTTCTTTACCTGTGCGCCATCAGCAAAATGAACACCCGTAATAAAGCCGCTCACTTGTGGTCTTAATTCTACCTGGTTCAACGCTACCAGTTGTGATGGATATTCATCATAGTAAATAGCATCTGATGTTGTAGCGGTATCAACGGTAACAGATACCGCGGGAGGCGGGCCCTGTGGCGCTTGCGGCCCTTTATTACCACAGCCGGCAGCGAACAAAACAATTAATAACAGGTACCTATTCCAATTTTTTTCAATCATATGTATGATAATTAAACTTTTATTATATCGGGTTAATAACTCAACAGCCCCAAACTTTTTAATAGATCTACTTTACTGGTTAGCAAATTGTATAAAGCTGTTGTATAAAGAATCCTTGCATTCCTCAGATCGGTTTCGGATGTTATCACCTCGATATAAGCTTTAATACCTGATCTGTATTGAAGCTGAACAACATCATATACCTCCTGTGCCAGCGATAAATTTTCTTTCAACGATAAGTAAGCGGCGTAATTTACTTTAAATGAAGCAAGCGCATCGGCGTATTCCGCATTCACGGTGTTTTTAAGGTTAATGATATCCCATTCGGTTCGTTCCAGTTCCAACTCCGATTGTTTGATCTGCGTCGATCTTTTACCACCCTGGAAAATCGGTAAGGTTAACGACAATGCCGCGAAGGAATTAGGGTAATTGGTTGAATAAAGTTTGCCAAAGCTATTATTGTTGTAATTAAGATTATAGGCCGCGTTGGCGGAAAGCGTGGGCAAATAAGCCCAACGGTTATATTTAATATTATATTGCAGCAATTTTTTTCGCGTTTCAAGAATCTGGTATTCGATCCTTTTGTTATAGTCTGGCAACAACGTAGTATCCAATCCGATTTCAACTTCAGATTCCAAATGAGCGGTATCATGAATTATTTGCAATGGGGCATGTGCCGGGTAATTCATCACAAATTTGAGATAAATGATTTTTGATTTAAGATTGTCTTCAATGCCTGATTTTCTCGCCTTCGCGTTGTTTAATGAAATAGTGGTACGTTTATAATCAATTTTATCAGCAGCACCGGCCTGGTATTGGTTCGTTGCATCCTTTAAACTTCTTTCCAACCTTGTTATATCACCCTCAGCAATTTGAATTTGTTGCATATTTTCCAGCACGCTATAAAATGCTTTCATTACTTCTGCAACTATCCGGATCTTATTATTGGTAGTGTTTTGTTTGGCCTGTAACCTGAAATCTCCCTTTGTTTTGCTGGCAAATATCACATCGGCATTAAACAAATTCTGTCTTAATGTAAAGAGACCGCTAGAGGTATTATCCACTCCCAGCTTTATCGTATTGCCACCAATTACCGCAACCGGCGTTTGGAAATTATGCTGAAGGTTAAAAGCGGCATTTATTTGAGGATACCAATCTGATAGTGCATTCTTAATACGCTGTTCCGTTATGTTTTCATCAATTTGCGATTGATGTATAAGAGGTTGATTTTTGAGTGCATACTGGATCACGTTTTCCAGTGTTGCTTCTGTGAGTAAGCTGTCGGACTTAACGGTTTGCGCATGAACTGTTACAAAAGAGAGTAGGAAAAACAGGAAATAAAATTGAAATGCCCATATGTTTTTTTTGTGCCGCATAGGTTTCTGGTTAATTTGAAATTCCAAATCATGAGCAGACAGTAGTAAGGCGAACCATTTTCTTATAACCCAGGGAAATCGGATAGGACCACAAATGTATCTATAAATAACACAGCTTTTTTGACCGTTGCTCATTTTTTGAATATCCAATTGTTTTACCATATTAAATTTTCGGTAAGACTTACTTAATCACTGAGCTAATTCCTGTTAGTCTTGACCGATAAATACTGATATTATTTTTGCGAGTATGGGAGGTAAACAAACACAGTACTGAAATTGTTTATAGCTACGGATTTAAATTTTGTTCTTCTGTTATTTCATTTGGCTCGGCAACAACTTCAATGGAGAAAGATTTTGAATTGAAGCTTATAGTGTACTTATCATCTCCACTTCTTCTTTTTCCACGGCCTTTGTGCTGGCTTTCTTAACGATAATTCTTCTGCCAAAACTGAGAACAGAAAATGCGGAGATGGCGCAAAATGCCATTACTCCTGTCATGGGTGAAAAATAGTGTTGTAAAAAACTTACTAAGGCTGAAGCTGCTGCACCGATAAACATTTGAATGGCACCCATCAGTGCAGAGGCGCTACCCGCTTTGTGACCAAATGGCGCTAAGGAGAGTGCTGAAGTGTTCGGAAAGATAAAACCCTGGGAACACAGAAATATAAATATCAGAAAGATGGTGACGAATATGTCGGTCCATCCAAGATAAGTGGTACCTGCCAATACCAGACCAATAATACATTGGCAGCTTAATGCTATTTTAATGATTTGTTCACTCTTATAATTTTTTAATAAAACCGTATTGATCTGACTGGCTCCAATCAGTCCCATAGCAATCAAAGCGAATATCCATCCGTATTGCCGCTCACTTACTTTAAATAGTTCCATAAATACATGTGGAGATCCACCGATATAAGCATAAAGTCCGGCAGCGGAAATCGATCCTGTCAATGCATAAGTATAAAACTGAGGATGTACGATTATGCTCATGAAATTTTTGAAGATAGGTCTTGGCTTAAGCGAAAAATCAGGGTCGGGTTTCCTGCTTTCCGGTAATAAAAAGTATACACCGATGAGTATGACGAACGCAACAATAATGAGCATAACAAATACATATTGCCATCCCAAAATAGAAGTAATATAACCTCCCAAAGTAGGTGCAATGATAGGAGACACTGCAACTACCAACATCAAGGAAGAAAATATTTTGGCATTATCCTTTACTTCAAAGAGATCTCTCACCATTGCCCGTGATGCTACCATTCCCGCGCAACCACCCAAGGCCTGCAATAGCCTGAATAGAATCAACGCATTTACTGAAGTGGCCATCGCGCATCCTACAGAAGCAAATAGATAGATAGTTAATCCAACATACAAAGGTTTTTTCCTGCCGAAGCGTTCCAGTAGTGGACCATAAATTAATTGACCGGCTGAAATACCAATAAAAAAGCTGGATAATGAGTACATTACCTGCCTGATAGTAGTGTTCAAACTTTTTGCTATATCCGGGAAGGCGGGCAGGTACATATCAATAGAAAAAGGCCCGATGGCGGTGAGCATGCCCAGTATCAGAATAAGATAAAATTTTTTATTTCCGTTTTTTTGATTCATATCCTATCTATAGTACAAAGGTATTTTCTTTCACATTGCTGCTTCAGAATATCAGAGACCAGTTGAGCGTTCCATTTGTTCCGTATATCGTTTACCTGTCACATTAATTTTAGAAGCAGCTATCTCAATTTCCTGAAGTTCTTCAGGAGAAAGTATAATTGAAGCAGCCCCGATATTCTCAGTCAATCGATGCAACCTTGGTTGTTCCGGGAATTGGCACGATCCACGGTCTTTGAGCCAAAACCCATGCCAATGCAATTTGCGCAGGTGTCAACGAGGAGCTAGCGGATTTTTGTGATCACTTTATCTTAATATCGGGTATAAGTGGTATTGTTTCTACCAGTTCGAGAGACCTTACCATATCTTTTGTACCCGTTTTGTATTTTAAGAAATGGGGTGTTTGCACATGCGACCTGTATGCAGACGAATCAGCATAAATCTCTAAAATAGTGATATGCGTGGGGTTATTTTTTTCCGAAACGGCATATAGAGTAAGTACACCAGGCTCCATTCGGATAGAAGCTTGAATTTCCTCCTTGAGCAATGCACTATAACTATCCAGTTGAGCTGAATCGATTACGATTTTTGCCAGTCGTACCATTTGATTCTTACTATGAGTTTTATCATTCCCACAAAAATAAAGCGGTATCATAATGACGATAAGAATCAGGCCTGCTAAGGTTCTTTTTATTGTTTTCATTGTATAGCTAATCTACAACATGTTGAATAATATTTTAGGGATATTCAGAGCATTGAATCCAGTCTTCAATCAACTCATCATAACAAGGGTATCACCACTTTAGGGGATGCTATAGATGTAATCGAGGGATAAACAGGGAATCCCGGGAACCTCAATTTTGCATTTCACAACTTAAAATTAGATCATGAAAATAATTTTTACGCTGGTCTTATTATTACATTTCACATTTTCCTATTCACAATGGACAAAAGTTCAGCAATTGCCGTCTACTGATATCGCCAGTCTTTACCATAAGGACAGTATTCTTTATGCCGGAGGAAAAAATATTATCTATGTTAGCAAAGACAAAGGATTAACCTGGGATTCTACAAGTAGTATCCCGAAGCTTTTTTTGGTTACCAGTATAATAGTTTATAAAAATGAATTGTATGCTGCAGCTCCTAATAAAGGTGTATTCAAAAGTCCGGATGGCGGCATAACCTGGCAAGAAATTTCTACAGGACTATTTCCAGATGTTTCCGATTTCTGTGAATTTGGAGGGGACTTGTATGCGGCAACACTGGGAAATTCAATCTATATATTGGATCGTTTCAATCATAGCCGTTGGTTACCTTTTAGTAACGGTCTTTCGAATTTGAGCTTGAATCTTACGGCCATTGAAGGCAATAGTAACGCCCTGATAGCTTCGACGATTGCTAATGGACTGTATGATTACCTGCCTGCAAACTCACTTAGCTGGGAAGAGCGTTTTCTTCTCCCACAGGTCAGCGTTAATGAAGGAGCCTTTGATATTATTACCGCCCACGACACCTTATTTTTTGCAGGGCGTACCGGTCGTTATTACATGAGTACTGATAATGGGCTTACATGGAGTCTTTTTGGTAACAGGCTCGTGACTGCAGCAACAAGTATTGTAAATGCGAAACAAGCACTGCTTTCATCAACCCATTTTTTAAATGCCGGTAGTTTCATGACTGCTTTCTTTTATATCAAAAAAGATTCACTACAGGATCCGTTTGTCAATTTCAGTATTGTAGCCGATCATTTCACTTATAAAATTGATATCATTGGCGATAAACTTTGGGATGCCAGTAACAAGGGTCTTTTTTATATGTCTTTATCCGATTTACCAGGAATATCTTCAGCGGATGATTCATCTGTTACTACTACACTTCCTATTCGTTTCGCTCTGTTCAATGTAAAATGCGAGGGAGATAACAAATTAATCACATGGAAAACGGCGCAGGAACAAAATAGCAGCCATTTCAACATTGAAAGAAGCGATAATGGAATTAACTGGACAACCATTGGTATGTTGACTGCCGCAAATAATAGCGCTGTAGAAAGCAGCTACTCCTTTACTGATAAAAACCCATTGGCGGATGGGTACTACCGCATTGCCGGATACGACCTGGATGGGAAAGTAAAATACAGCAGTGTGATGAGATCTTCCTGTACTATATCCGAAGGATTCACTGTTTTTCCAAATCCGGTAATTGATAAAGTATTTATCAATATCGTCGCTAGTAACGACTCTAAAGCTACAATCCAACTATTTGATGGTAAAGGCGCTTTAGTGAAACTTCAAAATAGAACGGTGCGTCAAGGGAACAACCATCTTGACATTGACATGAAATATTTGACAAGGGGTTTATATCATTTATCGGTTTCATGGAATAATGGGCTAATGCAAAAAGCAGTACAAATAGTGAAACAGTAAATTGAATTACCATCGGCTATTCCTGGAAAAGAGTTATGTGTTTTTTTATATAATAAATGAGCAATCATCCTGCCGTCCCAACATGCAGTGTAGAATCTGCTGAACGTATCGTTCAGTCAGAAGATTGGCATTATTAAATCTTTGGAATTCGTATATGTATTCCTTAGGCTCTTATATTAAAAAACAAATAAACTAAGACAATGATCAAGAAATTTCTTCGATTGGCAATGGTATTAATGACCGGAACAGTTTTGATTAAATCATGTAGTAAACCTGATATAGCAAATTCACCCGGTAATCAGCCTTCTTCTTTGGCAACCGCGAATTTGTTCCAGGGTTTTAATGGAGAAGCATTTGCGAGAACACCACTAGTGAGCACCATTGCAGGAAATGATAATGCGGGAATGATTGATGGTGTAGGTACTCAAGCAGAGTTTAATGTTCCTCGCAATCTTGTAGTAGATCCGGCGGGGAATATTTTTGTAACTGACCAGAATAACAGACGCATCCGTAAGATTACACCGGCGGGTGTTGTTACAACATTTGTTGGTGCTGTTGACGGACCTGAGGAAGTAATAAGCGGATCGCTGGAAAAAGCGCGGTTGTGCAGTCCGGCAGGAATAACGATGGATGCAACAGGTGTAATGTATGTAACAGAGATGGCTTCGCATGGCGTTCGTCGAATCGCAGATGGTTTCGTCAGCAGTATTGCTGGTAACGCATCAATTCATCCAATATTTCCAAAAGGCCTCGTTGATGCAACAGGATCCAACGCAAGATTTAATACTCCATGGGGTGCGACAGTAGATGCAGCAGGGAATATCTATATAGCCGATCTGTTTAATAATCGCATCCGGAAAATAATTGCGGGCACACAGTCAGTCACCACTTATGCTGGTAGTGGAACAGGAGGCGGATTTGCAGACGGTCCAGCAAACGCTGCACGGTTTTCCGGTGCTATAAGCGTTGCCGCAGATGCTGCAGGAAATGTATATGTCGCAGATGCTTTTAATAACCGGATCCGCAAGATTTCAACTGATAGAAATGTAACTACGTTGGCTGGTAATGGCACCGCAGGATTTGCCGATGGACAAGGTGCGAACGCACAATTCAACGACCCGGAAGGTCTAGCAGTAGATGCTGCCGGAAATGTATACGTGGCAGATGCGGGAAACCGTCGTATTCGAAAGATCACTTCAGATGGAATAGTTACTACATTGGCTGGTAATGGTACACAGGGTCATGTTGATGGATCTGCTCCAGGAGTTGAGTTCATCTATCCACAGGGCATTGCATTGGATGGAGCAGGTAACCTCTACGTTGTTGACAAAAACTGTATTCGCAAGATTACCATTACACCTACATCAGGAACCAGCAGCCTTGCCGGTAATGGAATTGCTGGTAATACAAATGCTACCGGCACTTTCGCACAGTTTAATTTGCCCGCAGGTGTAGCCGTTGATGTATCAGGTAATGTATATGTTGCGGATCAGGGTAATGACCAGATTAGGAAAATTTCTTCCACAGGCGTTGTGACAATATTAGCGGGAAGCAAGGGTGGCTTTGTTGATGGAATCTCAACTGTTGCTCGATTTAATACACCCACCGGAATCGCAGTCGACGCATCAGGTAACGTGTATGTGGCGGATCAAATCAATCATCGTATTCGCAAGATCACCAATTCGGGAGTAGTAAGTACACTGGCTGGAAATGGAACAAGAGGTTTTGCAGACGGACAGGGATCAACAGCACAGTTTAATTATCCTGTTGGCGTTGCGACTGATGTATCGGGTAATGTATACGTTGCTGATGCCAATAATAATCGAATCCGAAAAATTACACCCGATGGTACAGTAAGTACATTGGCGGGAAGTGGCCTTACCGGATTTACAGATGGCGCTGCTGCTGTTGCAAAATTCAGTTCGCCTTTCGCACTTACAGTTGATGCGTCAGGCAATGTATATGTGGCGGATAAAAGAAATAATCGTATTCGCAAAATCACAACAGATGGTACCGTTAGCACACTTGCAGGAAGTATTGCCGGCTTCGCAGACGGAATTGGCA
>Ga0157380_10003156_pt1 | contig 11254 bp, 13 predicted proteins | sample S35metaG_FD_119757 | JGI IMG/M metagenome (GOLD analysis project Ga0157380, IMG submission 119757) | Switchgrass rhizosphere microbial communities from Kellogg Biological Station, Michigan, USA - S3-5 metaG | ecosystem: Host-associated > Plants > Roots > Rhizosphere > Soil | place: USA...
CGTCGGGCTGGCTTATGGCGTGGTGGTATATTTCGTTATGACTTACTACGTCGTGCCGCATTCGGCGTATGGACCACGCGCGCGTCCGATTCCCTGGCCCTCGACTGTTAACGGCCTGGTCGGGCACGCGTTGCTCGTCGGGTTGCCAATCGCACTCATCGCGCGCTGGTCAGCCAAACGCCAGACAAGCACTTAGCGGGTTAGTCGTCCGGCAAAACGTTCCCAAGGAACGCGAACAGGCGTAGACTGCGGTGAATAAAAGGAGGCCCACGATGAAGAGACACCTCAACCGCGCTGCCACTGCTCTGGTGATCATCCTGCTGCTGACGCCGCTCTGCCGCGCCGATAAACCAGCCAAATCGAAGGCCAAGCCGGAAGACTACACCGTTTCGCTTGATTTGAGATTTACGAAGAAACGGGCGAACGCGATGCAGCGCGTGTTCTCGTTTCTCGACTACGGCCCGAACGGTTTCGCCACCGGTTTCTTTGTCGGCAACGGGTTGGTCATGACGGCCTACCACGCCGTTTCCGGAAACTTGCCCGATTCAAAAAAGGTCCAACTTGGCTTTGCGCCGGGCGATGAGTTGGCGGTTGAAATTTCCGTCAAGGGCTGTCGCGCGACGGTGATCAAAGTGGACGAAGACGCCGACCTGGCGCTGTTGCGAATTTGCCAGTCGGACGGAAAGGTTAAAGCGCCCGCGTTTCAGACTGTCGTCACGAAAGACGAGAAACTGCTGGTGATCGCGCGGCCGCATGGAAACAAAATGGTGCGCCGCGGCGTCGCGTTTGGTCCATACGAAGTGAAGGGCAAGCAGTATTGCCTCGCGAAGATCGAAGGGCACGACGGCTATTCCGGCAGCCCCGTCTACAATCAAAACGCGGAGATCGTCGGCGTCTTCAGCGGCTACGATCGCGGACAAAAGCTCGCCATGATTAGTCCCGGCATCAGCGCGCAGAAGCTGCTGGACGATTACGCCGCCAGTCCGCAACCGTGAACCCGCACTCGCGAGGTCCAACGGATTTCAAGTCGACGACTTCCGAGACGAAACGCCAAAGCTCGTTTCAACTTTTCCTATACAAATCTCCCGCGCAGTAGTAGATTGCTGGCGATTCGAGTGCAGTTAATTCAAGCCTCGGTTTCTCTTGAATTCCGCCAATTAGCCAAAGCTCAAGGCTGCAAAAAAGTATTTTTGAGTTCACCAGTTAGCAAACGTCAAAAGGAGACGACATGAAATCCCATCGCGAGGCACTGGAAGATCAGTTGGAAAATTACGAGGAAGAGTTGCGGGGCGTCAGCGCATTCGCGGCGGAATTGAAAGCCACGACCGCGAAACTGGGCACCGACCCGGCCCAATTTGAAGAAGACCTGCATGAGGCGGAGCACAACATTAAATTCTACGAAGGCGAGATCGCGCTGATAAAGAAAGCGCTCGGCACGAAACCCAACCCAAAGCCGTCGCCGGGGCCGATCCCTTCGCACGTGCCAAAGCCGGGTATTGGTTCGATCATCGCTTCGTCGGTCAGTTTCCTCGTCGGCGCGTTGCTTGGTTCAAAACTCAAGTCACGCAAGGACAAATGAGATGGCGCGGAAAGTAGTCATCGACACCGACTTCGGGACCGACGCCGACGATGCGATCGCCGTGGCGTTGGCGATGGCGTCGGAAGAGATTGCGGTCCAGGCTTTCACGGTTGTCGGCAGACAATCCATCTACCGCAAGCGAATGCTCGAGGACTTTCTCGCGGCGCTGGGCGGTGATTGCGAAGCGCCGCCGGTCTACGCGGGTTGGGACGCGCCGCCACCGGTGCCTTACGGTTTTTCGTTGAGCGCACCGTCCGATCCGCCGCCGGCGTCTTTCCCGGGCACGACCTTCGGCAACTATGCGATGCGTCTGGGCAGCGCCTATCAGTTTAACTGGTTCGGAGATGAAGGAACGCTCGACCCTAATTCGCCGACACATGCCGCGCCCGCAGTCGAAGCAAGTCCTTTCGCTCCGCCGCCACTCACTTCGTCGCCACAACCGGCGCCGGCGACGCCCGCGGGTTACGCAACCTTTGAAGCAGGACCACAACTAGCCCAGCTCTTGAGCAATCCGGACGTTGACTTCGTTGGCCTTGGTCCATTGACCAATCTTTATCAGGCACTGACCAACCCGAGCATCGCTCGTGGAACACTCAACGTACAGCAGCTAACGGTCATGGGTGTTCATCTGGCGCCGACGCCTTACAGCAGCGGATTCATCTCCGAAGCCGTCGATTACAACCTCGCCAGCGACATCGTCTCGGCCTTGTACGTTTTGAATGAAGTGGCCAAACCCAATTTGACGCCACCGTCGCCAACGATGATTCAGTCGGCCAGGTGGGTCACTGCCGACGTGACGCTGCGGACGTGGTTCAACCAATCGCAACTGGATTCGCTCGCTTCATGCAAGCATCCTTTCATGCAGCAGCTGGTGAAAATGATCAATGCGTGGACGCCGATTCAGACTAATCTGTTCCGGCCGAAAACACCGGTTGACAACGTCGCGTTCCTGCACGACCCGCTGGCTCTGGCCTGTTCCTTCGACGATTCCTGGTGCAATTTTGAGTCGTTCGAACTGGAGTTGGTGCTGACGAACAACCTCGGCCTTCGTTGGATCCAACGCGAGCCGGCGCTTCCGGGCACGATCAATTTGACCTGCGCAACTTCAGTAAATGAACAGGAAGGGCAAACTTTTCAGGACTGGCTGGTCCAGCGACTGCTCAAGCGGTTCTCTTGATTGCGCGCGCTTCTGATTCGGTGATCGTCGAAAATTCATATGCCGGAGAAAGTCGGACGGGCACTAGCTTATGCGATCCTGATTTGGATCGTCGGCTTCATGTGGGGCATGGTTGTGTTTATGACGCCCGCGCTGAAGGGCCTGCCGTCGATTCCTTATGTCTCGCGCTATCCGGCGATTAGTTTTCCGGTCCTGATCATTTGGATTTTGCTGACGTACCTGCTGTCGCGCAGTTATCTGCGATCGGTGACTGACAAAGCGAGCGAAGGTTTAAGACTCGGAGCGATGTTCGCGCTGGTAAACTTCGTGCTGGATCTGCTGGTGCTGGTCCTACTATTCAAGACCGGATTTGTTTACTTCGCTTCGTTGACGGTCTGGCTCGCTTACTGCATTTTGGTGACTGTGCCATGCCTGGTCGGACGTTCATCACAACAGTCAGCGACGAACTAGTGACTAAGCGACGACTCGCCTTCTTTTCCCTGCTCTCGCTCGCGTTCCTGTTTCGTCTATTCTTCGGACTGTCCTCGCAATTTCTCGATCCGGACACCAAACAAATCTACCTGCTTGGTCTGAAGTTCTACACGACCGGCTCGTGGCCATACTTCGGCCCCGACGTCACGCAGACAATTCAGATTCCGGGCGGGCTGCAGGGACTCGTCGTCGGTCTGCCGTTCTATCTGCTGCCGCTGCCCGAAGCGCCTTACGTCCTCTTAAACATTCTGTCGTTCGCCAGTCTCTGTTTTTTCGCGTGGTACTGCTGCCGGCGGCTGCCCGAGCTGCCGCGTTGGTTCGTCTGGTCGTGGCTGCTCACTGCGCCGTGGACGCTCAATCTTTCCACGCACATGTTCAACCCTTCGTGGGTTCTGCCCGGCACGATACTTTTCTTCGTCGGCGCAATTGAAACCGTCCCCTTCCTCAGCCACGGCCTGATCGCGCGCGCTCCAGCCAACTTCATGATGGGCCTCGCGCTTTGCTGGATCATGCAGTTTCATCTGTCGTGGGTTGTGCTCGTTCCATACGTCGCGCTTTCTTTTTACTGTCAGTTTAGGGAAACAGGACGCAGCGTGGTCTCGTCGCTCGCGTGGTTTTTCGGCGGCGCGATTATCACCGGCAGTTTTCTCGTGCCGACTTTCATCAAGTACGGACTAGCCGCGGGCATGGGCGGGACCGGCGCGACGGTGGAGTTCAACTCCGCAAACTTGTGGCGGCATTTGAATGTCGTCGAAGGCGTCCTCGGACGTTTCTTGTCGTTCGCGAGTTTTGAGTTGCCGCGCTTCATCGGCGCCAATACCGCGGCGCGGCTGGCCTTTATGAAAGAGAACCCGTGGCTGATTCCGTTTGTCGTTTTTTTGACGCTCGTGGGCATTCTGCAATGCGTGGCGCTGCTGGTCCTGTGGTTTAAGAAAACGCACTCGCACAAAGATTGGCGCGCGATCAAATACTTCACACTCGCGACCGTCGCGCTGCTGTATCTAAGTTTTCTATTTTCTATGAAAGCCCCGGTCTCACACACTTTCTACGTCATGCTGCCGGTGGCGATGCTCTACAGTTTCTATTGCTGGAACGAGTTTCTGCGGAGGCAAGCGTGGCGGAAGTTTGCCGCGGTGTTCATCGTCTGTGGTCTCGTTTTCGATCTCGGGCTCGCGCTCAGCAATCTGAAACACGTCTCCATCTACCGCGAACGCGAGAAAGTTGTCGAAGCGATCAAGGCAAAGGATTATCGCGTGTTGGACGAGAGAAGGCCCGGGGCAAGATACTAATTTACAGGCGCGAAGATCAGGAGAAGTTTCATGACGATTCAATTTAGTCGCTGGCTGGCGATCGTCGGCGGCATCCTTGCGCCGCTCGCGGAAACGATGCGCCGTTGGAGCACGTGGCGAGAGTCGCCGGCAAATTTGTTTGACGACTACCTCCTCGGCGCGTTTCTGCTTTACGCGGCGTGGCGCACGGGCAAAGACCTGCGCAACGGGCAACGCGTGCTGGCGGCGGCCTGGGGTTTTGCGTGCGGACTTGGTTACTACAGTTTCTTCGGGCAGTGGCAGAGCCTGCGCCTGGGTGAACGCGATCCGGCGCCGGTCGGATCGGAGTGGGTCCTGCTGATAAAAGGGATCGCTGTCGCGTTGGCGGTAATTGCTTTGCTCGTTAGTTTGAAGCGTTTGCCGGACGAAGTGAGTAACGCTTCAGCGACTTAACGTGCGTCGTTTTCTCTGTGCGTCCTCTGTGGCCTCTGTGCCTCTGTGGTGAGTGTTTGGGTGCAATAGATTCACCACAGAGGCACAGAGGCCACAGAGGACGCACAGAGGAACTGAAAGTACTACCCTTTGAGTGCTGCGGCGGCTTCTCAAGAGTGGCTTCTCAAGAATGGGTGCTTGTTGCTTGTTGTCAGAATCAGAGATAATCTGCGGGCGAGCTTATTGAACACCGAGCGAGGGAGTTGAAGATTTGTCCAGCACTGAAGAGCGCCAATCGCGACGCGGCTATCTGAATCCGAGTCTGGTCAGAAGCGTTTCTTTCTGGATCACGAGCGCGTGCATTCTGGTCGCGGTGCTTGCGTCGCTGCTGGCCATCTGGAAATTTGCCGGCACCGACATCCTCTGGCGCACCGTCGCAACTTGTCTCGTCATCGGCAGCGGCACCGTCGCGTTCTACTGGACCAACGTCCTCTTCGGCCGCACCTCAGACTAAAACTCATCCGCAGATTACACAGATTCAGAAAACTAACCGCCAAGGCGCCAAGAACGCCAAGGAACTAGCCGCAGTTCCGGTTCGCAAGGAACTTATAGCGGTCCCTGATTAGTCGTATAGCTCGGAATCTGTGAAATCTGCGTAATCTGCGGATGAGTTCTTCAGCAGTTTCTTTGCCTTCTGCTTTCTGCCTTCTGCCCACTGCCCACTGCATACTGCTCTTCTAGCATGGTCCACGCGACTGCGCGCCGCCGTCGCAGAGCACTGGTTTGATGATGAACCACGTCGTGATCGCGCCGGCCGCCGCGGCGCCGAGGATGAGCCAACCCTTCGTGGAAAACCCGCCGCCCGCTTTCTTCACTTCAACAACTTCTGCATAGCGCACCGTGCTCGTCGCGCCTGTCTTGCTGTCAGTGATCGTGAACGAGTCGCGCTCCTTCGCGCTCAGATAACCTTTCAACTTCGTCTGGTCTTGAAGTTTGACTTCGACTTTGGCATTACTGCCGACGCCCATGCTTTCGACTTTCGCGCGCGCCTTGGCGGCCGCTGCAGTGTCAACGGTTTGCGCCGACGCCAACTGCAAATCGGCGGTCGTGGCGAGTAAAATTACTGAAAGTATCGATACAAGAATTCTTTTAATCACAACAAGTCTCCCCAAACAAATTTCCAAGCGGCTCCCCTGTTGGCAACTGAGGTACCGTGGCGACTTGATCAGAGAAATGCTGCGAATTGTTAGGGAATTAGGCGTTTTTGCCTTCGAGTCAGGGGCCGATATTGCCTTGAGGGCAAGGCAAACCCGGTGAGTGTCGGATTTTTCCGGCACTGGAGTTCACCCCGAACGGAAAAGGCCGTATACCCCGCGCTCACGCACGGGGCTACTAAATGCCGCTGCGTCTTAAGGCTTCGGCGTTGTCGCCGGCGCGGCCGGTTTCAGGAATTTCTTTTCGTCCACAAGTGGGTTGACTTTGATCTCGGTGAACGTGCGCGTCGAGTTGTAGAACGAGTCGATCGAAGTGATACGAATCGTGAACGGCAGCTTCAGACCATCGACGTCGCGATAGTCACTATAGTCGACCTGTTCCGGAATCAGTCCGACCATAGTTGGCGTCGATGTGATTCGCCGCAGCAGCAGTCCGGTCTGCGCGTCGAAGAAGAGACGCTCGCTTTTACCGTCAACGCCCTGCCCACGCAAAACGAAAACATCTTTTCCGTCGATCTTGTCTTTGCCGCCGAAGCCTATTCGGGTGAATTGTCCCTGCAGCTTGATGTCCTTGAAGAGATCCAGATAACGTCTAAAGAAGCTAAGCTCTGGATCATGGAGTTCGCGGACGCCGTGCTCACTTTTCTCCCAACCGACCTGGCCATCAAACCCTTTTTCAATCAGACCTAGCTTCGGCGAGGTCACCACTGCGTAAATCTTGTCAGCCGTCTGCTCGGTCGCATAGCCTACTGTGCTGCCGCTCGGCACCAGCAGCGTGCCTTTCATCGAGCGCGTTTTCAGTTTCTCGATCGCCGCACTGCCGCCAAGCGCGTCGGTGTACTTCGCCAAAATCTGATCGGCGGTCGGCGGCTTTTCCTTCGGCGCGGTCGGGGCGGTTGCGGGCTCGTCTGCGAACGGCGTCGCCGCGGCAATTGGCAACTGCGGCACGCGCGCCGGATGTTCGTCGCCGCGATGACAAGTAAAACAACTGACCTCGAGTCTACCTTTGAAGTTCACTTTGTTCAGCTCGAGCGTCATCTTGATCATTTCGCGCGCGGTGCCTTTTTCTGGTTTCTCGTCGGAAACGAAATCCCACTTGTCGCCCTGCTTCACGTGACAGAAGGTGCACTTCACTCCCAGCGACGAACCCATGTAATTCATCACCGGAACAAGTTGCGACGCGGGCAAGCCGGTCAGCACTTGAATGTTTTTCTGAGTTTGCTCGACTGTTTTTTCAGTCGGGCCGGACTGATTCGCGGCCGACGGCGCGGTTGGCGCGGGCTTGGCCGTGGTCTGTTGCGCGGTCTGCGTCATGAGATCGGCACGGACGACGCGAACGGAGAAACTCGAGCCGACAAGACTCACACAAGCTACGAACAGCAGCGAGACACAGAAGACGAGAACGCGAAGACGGGTTACGTTTGCGATGGTTTTCATGCAGCCCTTTCAGCAAAAAGTACGCGGGGCAGTAACCCGACCGTCACAGAGAGCGCGAAAGGCGTAAATTTTTACGCCCTCCCTGACGGTCGGGCTACTGCCCCGAGTTAAGACTCAGCGGACTATATTAGTTTGCGGCGGTTGTGCCCGCAACGCTGCGCGGTTTCTGCGGCACGATGCCTTCGAGCGTCTTATAGATTTGCAGGTAAATTTGCGTCTCGCGCGGAATCAAAGTCTTCCACGAACCGCCGCCGCGCCGAATGTAGAGCGGCAACTTCGCGGCGTTTGAATTGTAGCCGGCGGCCAACAATTCCGTCTGCGTCGCCAGCCTCGCGCTCAGCGCATACTGCACGTCCTCGCTCGCCGCGAGGTCGTTCCAGGTGTCCTGCATGTAAAGCAGCATCGCCTGCAACGCGTTGCCGTGATTGCGCATGCCGACCACAAAGTCCGGTATCAGCCCGACGCCGGGATGCCGCTGCCTGACGAGGTTGTAGGCCCACGGAATCATCTGGACCATCCCGCCCGCGCCCGCGGAACTAACCGAGTAACGATAAGTGTCGGGCTCGTTCAACGCGAAGAGCGAATAGATTTCGTCAAACAGTGCCAGACGGTTTTCCTGACGAAAGCGCTCGTGGTCCACGTGTTCGACCAAACAAAGACGCTCGGCCACGTCAATAATCTGCGGTGAGATGACAGTTCCCTTTTCGCGCAAACGTTTCACTGCCAGCTCGATCATCCGGTGCACATACGCACGCCCCGAACGCGACAGGTCAGGCGAGAGCAACGCGGGATGCGCCGAAGTGTAATAGGCCATCTCGCGAAACACACCGCGCTTCTCGATGGGAAACTCAACTACGAGCGGCACCAGCGCGCGTCCCTGATTATCGAAGATCGCGACCGCGGTGTTGACGCCGTTCGCGCGCAGAATGCGCACGTTGAAAGTCGCACCGAGCGAACTCGGCACCGTCAACTCCGAACCCTTAGTCAAAAATGTTTCTTTGTAGAGCGTGAGCAGATGAATGCGCGACGTGTTGCGATCAAGCGCCGCAAGAGTAACGAGTTCGATTGACGGCGACTTCATCGCGGTCTGCATCGGACGCGACTTCAACAACCGCTCGGCTTCCGCGATGCGTGCCTGAACCTGTGCCGCCGACAAGATCAGCGAGCCTGGTGGCGGCGGCTCAACGTGCCGCTCGGTAGCACTGGGGCCGGCGATCTCCGGGCTGGCGTCCGGTGCGTTACCGACGACCACGCCGCGCGGTGTAGTTGGTTCACCGCTTTGTGCGTCGCCGACCGGACGCGGTTCAGCCGCCGGCGACTGATTCGGCAACGCTGTAGGCGGCGCAGTCTTAGTCCGCGGTTCTGCGTTCGGCGATGGATTTGGAGTTTGAGCTCGAACTCCTGCCGGGGAAATGGCAAGGAGGAACAACAGTGCAGCGAGGGATGATTTTTTCATTGATTTAATACCGGACGGCCTATTCAAACTTGCCGGGGGGACAAGCGCGCGTTTTAGATTCGCCGATGCCGGTCTGGGTTGTCAACAGGTTTTTGAGGTTACTACTGGATAAGCTGGGGGATTGCGAAAGTAACGAGGGGTCTGACTGAAGGCACAAAACCGGATCGGTCCGAACTCAAAAGACACAGGCCTAGGCAGCGATGTTTATGTATGAGGAATAAGTGGTTGGCTCAGGAATCTCGTAACCCTCTTCGCGCAAGCCTTCGAGATGGAATTCAATCGCTTCCTGAATGTTGCGTTCCACTTCGTCTTTCGTATTTCCAGTCGAGCCACAGCCGGGCACATCAGGAGAAAATGCGGAATAACCAGTATCGGTTTTTTCGACGACGATAAGATACTTTTTCATGGTTTTAGACCTGCTTGCTTGAGGATGTTGTTTAATGTGCCGGTTGCCATCTCATCGCCGGGCTTACCCGGAATCGTCACGAGTCCGTGCTTTATCTGGTGTTTGTATTGATGGTGGCTGCCTTTGGTTCGCACCCAATACCATCCGTCTTTTCAATCAGTCTGACAGGTCGCGAACCTTCACGTACACACGATAATTCTTTCAAATGACGTGGTCAATATCTGCTACGCCGCCGAGAAATAGCAAGCGGACTAGGGAAAGAAAATCGCTCCCGAGAGTCAATGCCTCGGGAGCGATCGTTAGACTACCGTTTGCAGATTTCTCGCGTAACGCAAACGGTTAGTTTGCGTGCATTGCGTCAAGGCGTCCGGTCAGACAGGTCGTGACGAAACTGACAGTTTGCGTCACCGCGTCGACTTCGAATTACTGTTTCGCTTGCGAGCCACTCAGCACGAGATTCTCATCAGAGCCGGGGAACGCGACGCTGGTCAGTTGCGTCTCGTCGCCGCTGCCGCTGGTTCTTACTTCCATGCTCTTGGCTTTGCGATCGCGCTTGGTCGAGCTGGTCGCTGCCTTCGCGATGACTTTGCCGTCTTTCACGATTGAGATCTCTTTCGTGGCTTCGTCAAACTTCAGCTCATAGTCGCCTTTGCTGACAACCGTGCCGTTGACCTTGATGCTCGTCGGGAAGTTTACTTTTTCCTTCTTACCGCTAGCGGCAAACGCCGCGATGCCGGCGAGCGAGGTAATTAAGAGCGCGAGTGTGATGCGATTTAAGATAGTTTTCATTTCCGGGACTCCTTGTCATGGTGGTGGAACTACTGCTGGGGGAGCATTCCTATACAACGACAACGCCCGAATTAAGTTCCAAAACTAAAATTGAAAAATGTGTCGGCGAATGATGAGGTCAGCGCGGCTTCAGATTTTCGGATCACTCGTCGGCGATCCAGTCGTGCGTCATGTCGCACCAAAATGCGAGCCCGCGCCAATGTTTGAAGCGTGAGTAGTAGCGCGCGATTTTTTTGTCGGTAGTTTTTCGTCCATTATTTCGGACTGAAAAAAATTTTGCGCGCGTCCACGAATCGATAGCGAGACCGTCGTAACGGCCGACAAGTTTGAGTACGTTCTCGGCTGCATACGGCCCCACACCTTTCACGCCGCGCATCTCTTTCATCAGATCGGCCGTCGACAACGGACTCCTGAGCCATGCCTCGACATTGATATTGCCGGAAGCGACGCGGTCCGCGAGTTCCTTCAAATACGCCGCACGATAACCGGCGCGCACCTCGTTCACATAAAACTTCACCGGCATCAGCGCCATCGCTTCCGGCGTCGGAAACGTGCGATGACCGTTCGTCGATTCGCGCCCGAGATTGTCCACGAGTCCGTTCACCATCTTGTGCGTGAGCGCCCAGGAACAGTTGGTCGTGCAGATCATCTTGACCAAATCCTCAAACACAGTCGGCGCGCGCAGCAGACGGCCCGCGCCCTGAGTCGGGATCCAGTTGAAGTCTTCGTCATCTGCGAGCAGACGGTAAAACTCGCCCATGTCATCATCGAGCCTGAGCATGTGGCGCACGTCGTTGGCCACTTGTTTTGTCGCCGCCTGATTCAGGCGCGCCGATGTGCTGATAACTATCGAACGCTTATTTGCCCGCACGGTAACGGTCGCAGGCTTTGCTGCTTTCAGATCCAACGTGCGCGTCAGCACGTAGCGCTCGCGGTCGATCTGAAACGGGGACAACTCACACCAGCCGTGACTGATTACGGTTCGCTTGAAATTGAATTCGCGCGGCGTGGCAATAGTGATTTCC
>Ga0157380_10003160_pt1 | contig 11249 bp, 10 predicted proteins | sample S35metaG_FD_119757 | JGI IMG/M metagenome (GOLD analysis project Ga0157380, IMG submission 119757) | Switchgrass rhizosphere microbial communities from Kellogg Biological Station, Michigan, USA - S3-5 metaG | ecosystem: Host-associated > Plants > Roots > Rhizosphere > Soil | place: USA...
GGCTCTTTGGCGATCTTGAGCACCTTGCGAACTTTGTCCTCGGGCATCTCCATGCGTTGCGCAAGCTCGTCCGGCGTCGGCTCACGGCCCATCTCCTGGAGCATTTGCCGCGAGATACGGTTCAGCTTGTTGATCGTCTCGATCATGTGCACGGGGATACGGATCGTGCGCGCTTGGTCCGCGATCGAACGTGTGATCGCCTGGCGAATCCACCACGTGGCATAGGTCGAGAATTTATAGCCGCGACGGTACTCGAACTTATCGACCGCCTTCATGAGGCCGATGTTGCCTTCCTGGATGAGGTCGAGGAATTGCAGGCCGCGATTCGTGTACTTTTTCGCGATCGAGATCACGAGCCGCAGGTTCGCCTCGACCATCTCTTTCTTGGCGCGGCGCGCTTGCGCTTCGCCGAGCGAGATCTCCCGATTGATTTCCTTAAGATCGCCGATCGAGAGTGTCGTGGATTCCTCGATTTTCTGCAGGCGCTTCTGCGCCTTTTGGATTTCATCCCGCGCCTTGGCGAGCGCCGACGAATGCTTGCGCTTCTGCCGGATGTGCTTGTCCACCCAGGTGAGGTTCGTCTCGTTCTTCGGGAAGCTCGCGATGAAGTCTTTGCGCGGCATTCCGGCGTCGCGCACGCACAGCGCCATCACCATGCGCTCCTGGCCGCGAACTTGGTTGATGACGTCGCGTAGTTGGCCGACGAGTTGATCGAAGACCTTCGGCGCCAGCTTGAGCTCCATGAACTCGTTCGTCAGCGACTTCAGCGCTTTCTTCGTCGTGGCGTCTTTGACACCTTTCTCGGCCAACGTCTCGCCGTAACGCTTGTGCAGCCGCTTGAGCTTTTTCAAGCGTGCGGCGACTTCATCGGGATCGGGCCCCGTGTCCGGCGCTTCCTCTTCCGAATCCGGATCGTCGCTTTCTTCTTCAGGCGGCGGTTCCGCGGCTGCAGCGGCAGCGCGCGCATTCGGATCCGCGATCTGCTCGTTCGGATCGATGAACCCGGTGATGAGATCCTGCAGACGCGTTTCACCGCGCAGGATCTGATCGTACGTGTCGAAAATCAGCGTGCCCGTCAGCGGAAAGGCCGCGAGCGCAGAGCGCACTTGATCGAGGCCTTCCTCGATGCGCTTGGCGATGCGGATCTCGCCCTCGCGCGTGAGCAACTCGACCGTGCCCATCTCGCGCATGTACATGCGGACGGGATCGGTTGTGCGGCCGAACTCCGCGTCAACGGTTGCGAGCGCGGCCGCAGCTTCCTCGGCGGCGTCCTCGTCGTTCGATACGGCGGAGTCGGAAAGAATCAACGACTCGGCGTCCGGTGCCTTCTCGTACACCGTGATGCCCATATCGTTGATCATGTTGACGATGTCTTCGATCTGCTCCGGATCGACGATCTCGCTCGGCAAATGATCGTTGACCTCACTGTACGTGAGGTAACCCTGCTCCTTGCCTTTGGCGATGAGCAGCTTGAGCTGTGACTGACGCTCGTCTTCCTGGGGCGCGGCCTGGGGTGTTTCCTGGGGCATGGATGTCCTCTGGGGGGGAGGGCCGAAAATCAAACGGGCCAATATACCCGGCTAGGACTTGTATCGCTAGGTGCTGGTTCCGTGAACGAGTTCTCAGAAATCTTGGGATATGGCTTCAGACCGGCCCTACGCCGGGGGTATGGCCGCGGATTCTCTGCACGTCAGCCGCGCGCTCGGCGTCTTTACCGAGATTCTCGAGCGAGGCCGTGAGCTCGTTCACGGCTGCCTCCTCGGTCTCGATACCAAGCGGCGGCTCCGCCACGATGCGCTCGAGGTACTGGAAATCGGGGTCGTCCCGCAGATTCTCAAGGACGCGGGCCGTACTGCCGTCGGCAACGACGGTGGCGGCCGCGAACACGCGACGCAGCAGGTCGGCGCCCGGCTGATTCAACGACGATAGGTGCCCGCTGTCGGCGACTCGGGCCGCGGCGCGCGGGTAATGCAGGGCGAGATTGATGACCTTTTGCACAGCGGTCTTGCGTTTCACCCCGCTCGCTTGGCCCGGTGGGCGCGGCTGCGAAACGACGAGCGCGGGCGTATCCGCCATGAGATGGCGGAACACATCGGCGGAAAGACCCATTTTGGCGCGAAGCATTTCCAGGATCGTCTCGCGATAGCTGCCTTCGGGTAGACGGCGCAGCAGCGGCTTTGCCGTCGAATCGAATCGTGCGCGGCCGCCCGCATTAGCAAAGTCGACCCGCTCGTCCAATTCCTTAACCAGGAAGTCCGGCAGCGACACCGCGCTGCCGGCGAGTGCCCGAAAAGCCTCGGCACCGTGGCCGCGTACGAAGCTGTCCGGGTCGTCCTTCTCCGGCAACAAGAGGAACTTGAGCTCCACCATGCCGCCGCCGAAGGGCAGGGCGGTATCCATCGCTCGCCAAGCGGCTGTGCGCCCCGCGCGGTCGCCGTCGAAACAGAAAATCACGCTGTCGGTGAGACGCGTGAGGCGTTTCATGTTCTCGGCCGTCATTGCCGTGCCAAGCGTGGCCACGACGTTCTCGACGCCGAACTGTACGAGGCTCGCTACGTCGAGATAACCCTCGACGACGACGATTGCCTTCGGTTTGCCGGGGTTCTGGCGAGCCTCGAAGAGCCCGTAAAGCTCTTGGCCCTTACGAAAGATCGGTGTCTCCGGCGAGTTCAGGTACTTGGGTTCGCCGGTCTCGAGGACGCGCCCGCCGAAGCCGATGACCTGCCCGCGCGCGTTGCGGATCGGGAACATGATGCGATCGCGAAATCGATCGTAGCGACGACCCGCGTCGTTGGTGACGACGAGCCCGGCCTGCATCAGCTTCGCCGTGCGAGCATCGGACGTGCCGAGTTGGCGCAAGACCGTGTCCCAAGCGTTCGGCGCGTACCCGATTCCGAAGCGGCCGGCCGTCGGCCCGTCGATGCCGCGCTTCTTCAAATAGGCGATCGCGGTTTCGCTCGTGCGCAACGCGGCGCGATAAACCTGATCCGCCTCGCGCAGCAGCGAGTAGAGCTCGTCGTTATCGTCTTTGCGTTCGGGCTGGCCGGTGTTCTCGCGCGGCACCTCGAGTCCCATCATTTCGGCGAGCGCCTCGACGGCCTCGGGAAACTCGAGATTGTCGTGAGCCATCAGGAAACCGATCGCAGTGCCGTGCGCGCTGCAGCCGAAGCAGTGATAGAAGCCTTTCGATGGGCTGACCGTGAACGACGGCGTCTTCTCGCCGTGAAAAGGGCAGAGGCCCTTGTAGTTGCTGCCGGCCCGCTTCAGCGTGACGCGGGCGCCGACAACCTCGACGATGTCGGCTCGAGCGATGAGCTCGTCGATGAAGGATTTGGGGATTCGCCCGGCCATTTAGAAAGTATCCGAGCTCCCGTGCCGACTACAACGGCTGGGTTTGGCCGCAGCTTATTCGGGCGTCAGCATCGTGCGCACGCGGGCGCTGACGGTGCTCATGTCGACGCGGCCCGCCGCACGCGTCTTGATGACACCCATGACTTTGCCGAGATCCTTGACGCTCGTGGCGCCAGCAGCGTCGATGCATTCGGCAATGAACGTATCGAGCTCGGTTTCGCTCAACGGTTGCGGCAAATAGGTCTGGAGGACTTTGATCTCGGCTTCTTCCTTGGCCACGAGATCGGCGCGACCGCCGTCGCGAAACTGGGTCAGCGAGTCTTTCGCCTGCTTGATCATGCGCTCGATGACCGTCTGCACACCCGCGTCATCGAGTGGTCTGCGTGTATCGACTTCGCGCTGCTTGACGCCCGCGAGGGCCATGCTGAGCACGCTCAAGCGCGCTTTATCACCGCTCTTCCTGGCGGCGTTCATGTCTTCCGTTAGACGGTCCTTGAGCGACATGACCGGGAAGCTGGAGATCAGTAGAGTCGGCGACGCCTTGTGGTGGGGGTTCGCGAGTTGCGCTTCATGTGGCGCTTCACCGCGGCAGCTTTCTTGCGCTTGCGTTCTTGGGTCGGTTTCTCGTAGAACTCTCGGCGCCGTAGCTCGGTCAGGACACCGGCTTTTTCACAGGCACGTTTGAAGCGGCGCAAGGCTGCATCGAAGTGCTCACTCTCTCTTATTCTGACGCCCGGCATCGAATACTCGCGAATAGCCCAAGTGGATTAATGAACTCGTATAGAAAAATTGGCCGGCTAGTGCCGGCTCAAGAGCGGCATATTAGCCGCGCGTCCCGTAAGCTGTAAAGCCTGCCTATGCGAGTCCTCGGAGTCGAAACCAGCTGCGACGAGACCGGCGTCGCCCTTTACGAGGCCGGCGCCGGAATCCGGGCGGAACGGCTGGCCAGCCAGATCGCCATTCACGCCGCATACGGCGGCGTCGTGCCGGAGCTTGCTTCGCGGGATCACATCGCGAAGCTCCTGCCGATGGTGGCCGGCGTCTTGGAGGATGCGGGGGTGGGCTTACGCGATCTCGATGCGATCGCCTATACCGCGGGGCCCGGCCTGATCGGCGCGCTGATGGTCGGCGGCTCTCTGGCCTCGTCGCTGGCGTACGCCCTGAAGATTCCCGCCATCCCCGTGCACCACCTCGAAGGACATCTCCTGGCCTGCATGCTCGAGGAGTCCGCGCCCGAATTCCCGTTCCTGGCCTTGCTCGTCTCGGGCGGCCATTCCCAGTTGATCGAGGTGGCAGGCGTCGGCCGCTATCGGATCATCGGCGAGACGCTCGATGACGCCGCGGGCGAGGCGTTCGACAAGGTCGCGCGCCTGCTCGGTCTGCCGTACCCGGGCGGGCCGGAGCTCGCGCGCTTGGCCGAAAGCGGCAACGCGCAGCGTTTCGCGTTGCCGCGGCCGCTGAGGAACCAGGGACTCGACATGAGCTTCAGCGGCTTGAAGACCGCCGTCCGGTTGACGATCGAGCCCCATCGGGACGCCAACGGCGCATTGACGGACCCCGTGCGCGCCGATGTCGCGGCGTCGTTTCAAGCTGCGGTCGTCGATACGCTGACGGGCAAGTGCCGGCAGGCGCTCGAGGCTACCGGCCTCGAACGGCTCGTCGTCGCCGGCGGCGTCGGCGCCAACCGTGCCTTACGCGCGAGCCTTGCGGATCTCGGCCGGCGGGTAGGCGCGCGCGTGTATTATCCGCGGCCGGCGCTCTGCACCGACAACGGGGCGATGATCGCGTATGCGGGCTGGTGTCGACGAACGGGAGCCGAGGCGGGGTTGCCGCGGATCGTCGCAAAGCCGCGGTGGCCTCTCGATGAGCTGACGCCCCCTTAAGATATAAGGACGACAGTGGACAAGATCTTCCTCCGCGAGCTGCGCGTGGAAACCATCATCGGTTTCTGGGACTGGGAACGACGCATCAAGCAGACGGTGACCATCGACCTGGAGATCGGCACGGACGCACGCGTCGCCGCTTCGAGCGACGCCATCGCCGGCACGCTCAATTACGAGCAGCTCGCCAAACGGCTCATCGAGTTCGTCGGTGAGGCGCAGTTCCAGATGGTCGAGGCATTGGCAACCGCGATCGGCCAAATCGTGATCCGTGAGTTCGCCGCGCCGTGGGTCAAGGTGTCCGTCGCGAAGCCCGGCGCGATTCCCGCGGCGCGCGAGGTGGGCATCGTCATCGAGCGCACGCCCGCCGACTATGCCTGAGATCTTCATCGGGGCCGGCAGCAATGCCGACCCCAAGCGCGCGTTGCGCCGAGCCGCGACCCTGCTCGAGCAGCGGTTCGGCGCGGTTCGCTGCTCGAACGTCTATCGCAGCGCGGCCGTCGGCGGCGCGGCCGCCCCGTACCTCAATCTCGTGCTGGCGCTGTCCACCGAGCGCGATGTCGATGACGTCCGCGACACGCTGCGTGCCGTCGAGACGCTCGCGGGCCGGAGCCGTCTCGATCCCGCCGTTTGCGCGCTCGACCTCGACTTGCTGCTGTACGGGTCGCTAGTCGATGCGACTCGCCGGCTGCCGCGGCCCGGGTTGTTCACGGCGCCGTTCGTGCTCGGTCCGCTCGCCGAGATCGCACCCGAGCTCGTGCACCCGGTCACGGGCGAGCGATGTCGGGCCGTGTGGCGAGCGGCGGAGGATGACACGCTTGACGACGTCGGCGCGTTGAGCGCGCTCGACTGACCACCGCCTACCAGCCGACGCTGCGCCCGCCGTCGACGGCGATGATCTGCCCCGTGATGTAGGGAGCATCGCGCACGAGGAACAGCACGGTATTGGCGATGTCCTCGGGCTCGCCACTGCGCTTGAGCGCCGTTTGCTTGATGATGCCGGCGCGCAAAGCGTCCGACATTCCTTCGTCCGGCCAGAGTATCGCTCCGGGCGACACACCGTTGACGCGGATGTGGGGCCCCAAATCTTTCGCGAGTGAGCGCGTCAGCATGGCGAGGCCGGCCTTCGCGGCGCCGTAGACGGGATGGTCACGCAGCGGGCGCTGCGAGTGCACGTCGACGATGTTGATGATGACGCCGCGCGCAGCGCGCAGCGCGGGCAGCACGGCCTGGGACAGGAACAGCGGCGCCTTTAGGTTGCTGCCGACGAGATCGTGCCACTGCTCCGGCGTCACGGTGCCGAGCGGCGTGGGATAAAAATTCGAGGCGTTGTTGACGAGCACGTCGAGCCGCCCGGCTCGCGCGACGACGTCTTGCGCCATCCGCTCGAGGGCTGCGACGTCGCGCACGTCGGCGCTTACGGTGAAGGCAGAATCCTTGCGTATGCCGTTCAAGCGAGCGGCGAGGCTATCCGCGTCCTCGGCCGAGCGATGGTAGTGGATTGCGACGTTGGCGCCCGCCTCGTGCAAAGTGCTCGCGATGACGGCGCCGATGCGTTTGGCGGCGCCTGTGACGAGCGCCCAGTGGCCGTCGAGAGTGGCTTGTCGTGCGGAACCGGTCACCGATCCTCCAGAGTTCGGTCTTTTGTGCGCAAGGTTACACTATCGACACACCCATGATTCCTTCGATGATGACTAGCGCCGAGTGGCCCGTCCCGAGCGACGACGCCTTGCAGCTGAGCGCTGCGCTGGTCGCAGAGATCCGCCGCGAGATCGAGCTCGCGGGCGGCTGGATCGACTTCGCGCGCTACATGGAGCTCGCGCTCTACGCGCCGGGCCTCGGTTACTACAGCGCAGGCAGTACGAAGCTCGGCGCTGCGGGCGATTTCGTCACCGCACCCGAGCTCAGTCGAGCATTCGCTCGCGCGCTCGGACTGACCATCGACGCGGAGCTCGCAGCGCTCGGCTCGCACGAGGTGTTGGAGCTCGGCGCCGGCAGCGGCGCGCTCGCGGCGACTCTGCTCGACACGTTCACGAAGCTCGGGCGCGACGTGCGCTACAGCATCCTCGAGCCGAGCGCCGATTTTCGGCAACGGCAGCAGCGCGCTTTGGAGCCGTTCGCGGATCGTGTGCAATGGCTCGAGCGCTTACCCGCGCGACCGTTCACTGGCGTCGTGGTCGCCAACGAGGTGCTCGACGCGTTGCCGGTCGCCCGCTTCGAGGTCGAGGCCGACGGCGCGAAGTCGGTCGGCGTCGTCGTCCGTGGCCAGGGGTTCGGTTGGGGGAGTGCTCGGCCGATGCCGGCAATCGCGCAGGCCGTGCGCACAATCGAACGGGCGCTCGAGCGTCCGCTAGCCATTGGCTACCGCTCGGAGCTTTGTCTCGCACTGCCCGCGTGGCTTAGCGCGCTCGGTACGAGCCTCGAGCACGGCTCGCTGTTGTTCGTCGACTACGGGCTCGTGCGCAGCGACTATTATCACGAGCAACGCGCCGACGGCACGTTGATTTGCCACTATCGCCATCGAGCGCACGACGATCCGTTCGTGTACCCCGGCTTGCAAGACATCAGCGCGTGGGTGGACTTCAGTGCTTGTGCCGACGCAGCGATTGCGGCGGGGTTCGAGGTCGGCGGGTTCACGACGCAGGGGCAATACCTTCTCAGCGTCCTCGCGGCGCTGCCTCCGGCGCTTGCCGTCGACCTCGCGTCGCCGCGCGAGCAAAGCGCGCTGAAGACGCTGATCCTGCCGGGTGAGATGGGCGAGCGTTTCAAGGTGATGCTGCTGCGCAAGAACGTCAGCGGGCCGGGGTTGCCCGGCAAGGATTTCGGTCATCGGCTGTGACCCGCGTGGTTCGAGCCGTTTCACAGAATCGACGTCCTCTCCTTGCTAACATTGCGCGGTCGCTAGTCGCTGGAGGTGCTCTCCATGCGCTTACATCAGCTCCTTTATCGAGCGCTCGTCGCCGCAGCGCTGTTGGCGGTGGTCCCGGCGGGCGCACAGTCCTCTCTCACGGACGATGCCCGAGGAGCCTGGATGCTCGGGCTCGGCGCGCAAGTAGATGAGGAAGAGAGCGAGAGTCTCCTCGGCACGTTGTACGTTGGTGTCGGGTCGAGCACATGGCTCACCTTCGTTGCCGGTCAGAGCTCGTCTCCCGCCGATCGCGCCAATATCGAAGCCGACACGTTGGTACTTGGCGTCGACCACCGCTTCGACCAAGTCGGATTCACGCTCGAGGCGGAGCGATGGGGAGACCCTGACGCGCTCGAGACCGAGGATCTTGGGGGCTCGATCTACTTCGATCCCGGCCGATGGCGCATAGCCTTCCGTTACGAAGCGCGCGACATCGAGATCCCGTTCACGCTGACGGGGCCGCTCGGCGGCACCCTGCGGCGCGACGCGCAGATGTCTGCGGACAGCCTCGCCGTCAACGCACGAGTCGCAATCGGCGAACGCTGGCAGCTCTATGTGGGACTCGCCGAGCACGACTACGACCGCGATCTCAACGTGCTGCCGCGGATCGAGAGCTTGAACTTGCTGAGCACATCGACGTTGACGCTGGCGAACAGCTTTCTCGACTACCAGCGCTATGTGGCGGTCGAGCGCGAGCTCGGCCGAGCGTTGTTGAACGTGCGCGTCTCCACCGATCGTTCCGCGCTCGACGGTTCGGAGTTCGAGACAGCGGAAGCGGGCGTGCTGTTTCCGATCGGCAACCGCGTCGATCTCGAGGTCAATCTCGGTAACGGCCGATCGGAGTTTTTCGATGCCGGCTGGTACGGCGGTCTATTGTTCCTCGTCTACGGGCGCTGACGCGCCGAGCTCTTTTTTGATGGCCGCGAGGCGCTCGTGTTGCAACGCGTTGCCGAGCGCTTCGCCGTCGAGTTGACGCTCCGCCTTGACCTTGCCCGCATCGACGCTGCGCGCCGCGCGCAATGCAGCGCGCAGCCGGTCGCCTTGGCTGTACGCGCGTTCCTCGAGCCCCTTGCGGCCGCGAGCGTCGGCCTCGCAGGCGAGCAGCATCTCGTTGAATCGCTCCGGTTGCCGTAGGCCGTCCGCGGCCATGATCACGCGCAACGTCGTTTGCGGCTTGAGCTCGAACGCTTTGTGCACCGTCCCGTGGTGCCGCGCGACGAGCAGCGCGAGATCACGGAACCGGTTCGGCACCGGCAGCCGAGTGCACAGGCGTTCGAGGAGTTCCTCGGAGCGCTGCTCGTGGCCATGATGCCGCGGCAGTATCTCGCTCGGTGTCGTGGCTTTGCCGAGGTCGTGAGTCAGGACTGCAAAGCGGACGGTCTCGCTGTGCGACAGGCGTGCGGCCATGCGCAACGCCATCAACGTATGCACTCCGGTGTCGATCTCGGGGTGCCAGCGTTCGGGCTGCGGGATGCCGAATAGCGCATCCACCTCGGGGAACACGCGCTGCAGCGCGTGGCAGGTGCGCAGCACCTCGAAATAGACATCGGGGCGCTCGGTGCCGAGAGCTTTGACCGTCTCCAGCCAGACCCGCTCGGGGCGCAGCGCCTCCATCTCGTCGGCGGCGACGATCTCTTTCATGAGCTCGAGCGTCGCCGCCGCGATCGTGAAGCCGAGCGGGGCGAAGCGCGCGGCGAATCGCGCGACGCGCAGCACGCGCAGCGGGTCTTCGCGAAACGCCGGCGAAACGTGGCGAAGCACTCGTGCTTCGAGATCGGCGCGGCCGGACCAGGGGTCGATGAGCTCGCCGTCTTCGCTTCGCGCGATCGCGTTGACCGTGAGGTCGCGGCGCTCGAGATCCTGCTCGAGCGTCACCGTGGGCGCGGCGTCGAACGCGAATCCCGTATAGCCCGGCGCCGTCTTGCGCTCGGTGCGCGCGAGCGCGTACTCCTCGCCGGTGCGCGGATGCAGAAACACGGGAAAGTCCTTGCCGACTCGGCGGAACCCCTGGCCGGTGAGCTCATCGGCCGAGGCGCCGACGACCACCCAGTCGCGCTCCTTGACGGGCAGGCCGAGCAGTGCGTCACGGACTGCACCGCCTACCTCGTAGACTCTCATCGCTGCATCATACCGTAGCGTTAACGCATGCTAAGGTCGTCCACATGATCGGTGTCGTGAGAGCGATTTCGTTGTGTGCGCTTGCCGCCACGACGGCTGGCTGCGCCGCGCCGTACTACTGGCAGGCGATCACCGGGCAGCTCGAGCTCCTGCGCAAACGCGAGCCCATCGAGGAGGTCATCGCGGACCCTGCCGCCGCTCCGGCGCTGAAAGACACGCTGGCGCGGATCGCGACGATGCGCCGCTTCGCCGTCGATGAGCTCGGGCTGCCGAGCAACGACAGCTACAGCACCTACGTTGCGCTCGATCGGCCCTACGTCGTGTGGAATGTGGTCGCGACGGCGGAGTTCTCCGTCGACCCGCAGCGCTGGTGCTTCCCCTTCGCCGGTTGCGTTGCCTATCGCGGCTATTTCAACAAGCCCGCCGCGGATCGATTTGCGGCTGGGCTCGCCGCCGACGGCCTCGATGTGCACAGCGGCGGCTCGACGGCCTATTCGACGCTGGGGTACTTCGAGGATCCCATACTGAGCACCATGGTGAACGGGGGCGACCAGTACGTCGCCAGCCTGTTGTTCCACGAGCTCGCGCACCAGCAGCTGTACGTGAAGGACGACAGCGAATTCAGTGAAGCGTTTGCGATGGTCATCGAGGAGCTGGGTACCGAGCGCTGGCTGTCGCAGCACGCCGGGCCGGCTGAGCTCGAGCGTTATCGTCTGCGCAGAGAGCGGGGCGCGGAGTTCGGCGAGCTTATCGCCGCGCAGCAGGCTCGGCTTCGTGCGATCTATGCGAGTGGGGCGGTGCCCGAGCAGCTCCGCAAAGACAAAGAGCGGGCCTTCGCCACGTTGCAGGCCGAGTACGCGGCGCTGAAAGCCACCTGGCAAGGGAACACAGACTACGACGCGTGGTTCGCTCAACCGCTGAACAACGCCACGCTCGCATCGGTCGCAACGTATACGCGATGGCTGCCGGCCCTACGTGCTCGCTGGCAGGAA
>Ga0157380_10003161_pt1 | contig 11247 bp, 4 predicted proteins | sample S35metaG_FD_119757 | JGI IMG/M metagenome (GOLD analysis project Ga0157380, IMG submission 119757) | Switchgrass rhizosphere microbial communities from Kellogg Biological Station, Michigan, USA - S3-5 metaG | ecosystem: Host-associated > Plants > Roots > Rhizosphere > Soil | place: USA: Michigan...
AAAAGGCCACTTGGCAATAGCTCGTGCCGCATTGGCTTGATCCTGCGAATTAACAACTCCGATCTTTCGATAAATGATCTTGCGCCACGCGCGTCCGCGCGGAGCAGGCGTACCTCGATTATCAACACTCGCGACAATGTAGCCTTGCTGCGCCAACATCGTGTGCCACATTCGATTCACTCCGCCCCACGCGTCGAGAACAGTTTGACCCCATGGCTCGCCGTAAACATAAAACAGCACCGGGTAATGCTTGCTCTGATCAAAGTCGGGCGGCTTGATCATCCAGCCGTCGAGCTTTACACCGTCGCCGATGTCGACTCTGAAAAACTCAGTCGATGGTTGTTTTAGTTTGTCGACGCGCTCCTGGACAGCGCGGTTGTCAATCAAAGTGCGCACTGCCTCATGCTGTGGCAAGCGCACAATGTTGGTCACCGGTACTTTTGAAAAAGTTGAGAAAGTATGGATGGCAACGTCACTCCGAGGCGAGATGTTGTATCCATGTGTGCCTGCTTCCGCAGCAGGAGTCAGGCGTTCCGGCGAGCTGCTGCCATCAAGCTTCTCGCGGAACAAATAACGCTGCGTGGGATTGTCCGGCGAAGCTTGAAAGTAGACCCAATGATTCGCGTTGTCGACTTGCTCGACACTGGTCACATCAAAGTCACCTTTCGTCACCAGCTTTACGTCGCGGCCATCGCGCGAGACTGAGTAGATGTGCCGCCAACCATCTCGCTCGCTGGCCCATAGAAAGCGCTTGCCACCATCGACCCATTCCACGTCACCGCGAGCCAGTCCTTTCTTGTCCCAATCAATGTCGCCCCAGGCGACGTCGACCCAGGTATCGTCCTTCTCGACCAGCACCGGATTGACTTTGCCGTTGCGAACATCGCCCAGCATGAGCACATCCGTGTTTTGCAATCGATTCAGCTGCTGAATCATCACTTCATTTGAATTCCCAGCCCATTCCATGCGCGGCAAGTAGTTGTTGCGCGGGTCGCCGGGAATATCGAACCAGCGAGTCGAGCCTCCGTTCGCTGACACAACGCCCACGCGCGCTGCCGAATTTGTCTCACCCGCTTTCGGATAAGGAAAAGAAATGACAGTGGGGTAAAGAGCGGCCGTGTTGTTGATGAGCTGCATCTCCTTCACGCCTTCAGAGTTCAGCTGCCAGTAGGCGATCTGTTTACTGTCTGGACTCCAGCGAAAGCCGTCGCGACAGAACAGCTCTTCCTCGTATACCCAATCAAATGTTCCGTTGACGATGTAACGCGCACCGTCGTTGGTTACCTGCGTGATCTTGTCGTCGCTGAGGTTCTCCACGTAGATGTTGTTTTCTCGCACATAGGCGACGCGCGTTCCGTCGGGAGAGAACTTCGCGAACATCAAGCTTGAGGGCTTGGCTTGAGACCCACCGAGCTTACGAAGCTTCCAGTTATTCAAATCAACAACCCAATAATCGCCTCGCGTGTTGCTGCGCCAGACTCGCGCCGTATCACTGAAGATGAGCAGCTTTTGTTCGTCGGTGCTGAAATCAAAATCTTCAATAGTCAGCGGACCTGCGGTCGCGCTGGGAACAAGCTTGCTGGCTGAAACTTTGACGGAGCGAGTGCCGTTGAGGGCGTCATAACGCACCAGATCGACGGCGCCAGGTTTGTCTGCAGAAGGTTCGAGAGCTAAGTAGCCTGAACCGTCGCTCGTCCATCGAACTGGACCGAGCGACTTGCTGCCGTACGTGAAAATGGAATCGACGGTGAGTAAGTCTTGCTGAGCTAAGGAAGAAACGGGAGCGAGTAAAAGAAGAAGGACAGAAAGAAGCAGAAATTGTCGTTTCATATATTTCAGAATTAACGCCGCGAAATTTTAGGAAGCTCAATGATGATACATGAAAGCAGTTGTCCGGCGGGAGTCGCGATATGCCTGATACCACGGGCTCGCCCCGTGGATATTCATGCTGGTTGCTACAAACGGAGTGAGAAAAGATCCGAAATGCCACGGGCTTGTCCCGTGGATTCTTACGATTTTCGAAGCTAAGTCAGCATGAATCTCCACGGGACAAGCCCGTGGTATCCGCATCTACTGCTTGCAGCTGTTGTAGCGGCGACCATAAATCTCCACGGCGCAAGCCCGTAATCTGCGGATAAGTCTTAGCTGTTCCTTAACAAACGCAGTAAAGCTCGTTCGGCTTTGTGCATTTCGGCGCCGCGAAAGTTCACCAACTGTTCGACGGTTTCAAAGTAACGCTTAATTACCTTCCCCTTCTCAAAGCTATCAAGCACATGAGGACAAATGTATGAAGACCGGCAGACCGCGGGCGTGTTACCCAACACTTCCGCAGTTTCCTTGATAGCCTGAACCACCCGACGCTGCTTTCCGGATTTCGTCTCAGGCAAATCCGACCCGGCCCGGGCGAGCGCGCACGCGCACACCAGCGTACCGGCCCAGGTGCGGAAGTCCTTCGCACTGAAATTCGCGCCCAACACTTCCTTGATGTAGTCGTTAATGTGACGACGCTTTACATCGACAAAGTTTCCATCGCCGTTCTGATACTTGAAGACTTCCTTCGCCGGTATTCGCAGCAAGGCGCGCACTACTTTCGCTACCTGGCGATCCTTCAATTGTCGTTGCTGCTCGATGCCGCTCTTCCCGCGAAAGTTAAAGTCCACGACGTCGCCGCGGACTCGAACATGGCGAGGTCTCAGGGTGGCCAAGCCATAGCTTCCGTTTTCACTCGCGTACACTTCACTGCCCGGCCGCATGAAACAGGTGGAAAGAATCCGCAGGATGCTGGCCATCACTCGTTCACGTCCAAGATCTGTTCGTCGCAGATCTCTCGTGACAATCTTGCGCATGTTGGGCAAGGCTTCAGCAAACTTTAGTAGTTTTGTAAACTTCTTTTGCTCGCGACGCTTCACCTGATTTGCGTGATAGAGATATTGCCAACGTCCGGCCGCATCAGTGCCCACCACCTGAATAGCACCGCCCTCCGCTGGATTGATGGCAACGTTAGTCCACGCCGGCGGGATAACCAGAGATCTGATCCGTTTGAGATCAGCAGCCGAGACGCTGCGTCCGTCTGCGTGCACGTAGCGAAAGCCTCGCTTGGGAGTGCCCAGTCGCCGAATACCATTCTCTTGAAGCCGCTCAAGTTGAGTCATAAGTGTACAAAAGCAACTATCCGCAGATGACGCAGATTACATCGATGTAGGACTTGGTTCTTGGTTCTTAGTTCTTGGCTATCGCTTGGTTGCCGTTTCAACTTCCAATGCACCGGTCAGACGCGATTAACAAGCAAAGAACTAAGAACAAAGTACGAAGAACTCCTTCCTACATCAGTGTAATCTGCGGATAATGTCATTACCGATTATTGGCTTTCGGAAACATCGCCCTTTCGGGTTCGGCGTTCAGGCGCTCCAGCATCCTCTTAATCAACCTGGTTTTGATGCGACCAGCCTCGCGCGGCGGGACCAGGTAACGCACAATCGCTTCCAGCCAGGTGTTATCGCTGACGCGGAAGATCACGTTCGGCCTCTCTCTTACTTGCAATTCATCGACCGGAGTTTCTTTCAGAAGATTTTTGTAAGTACGAACACGCTCGATCATCGCCTCGCCCAACTCTTCTCGAGCAATATCCTGCATTGTCTCGGAGACAAACTCGAGATCGCTCTCGTAAGCAACATGAAATTTGATCTCGCTCCACACGTAGGGGAAGAGTGGCCAGCTGTAATTATAGACGGCCGAGCTGAGAACGTTCGCGTTAGGAAATTTGATGACGCGGCCGCTGGGGTGATCGGTGGACAGCAGGTCGCCGCCAAATTCCCAGAGCGTAGTGTCGAGATAGCCAACATCGATCACGTCACCGGTAGCACCCCCAATCTTGATTCGATCGCCGACGCGATACGGTGTGCGCACCAGGATGTAAATCCACCCGATGAAACTCGTAAAAGTTGTTTGCAGCGCCAGCCCGAGTATCACCGAGAAGACACCCAGAGAAACGACCGCCGTATACCAATTCACAAACAGAACCGAAATCACGATAAAGGCGACGACGCAAGTAGCCAATAGTTTGAGAATGCGCCTCAGGTTGTACTCCGAAACAGGATCGGTGATGCGATCAATCAAGTAGACATCGATGCTCTTTACAACTGTGATGACGGTAGCGATACCAATGGCGCCGAGAACGGCGCGCGGCCAGAATGTGCCGGCGTGTAACAGGTAGTATTTGGTGAGCGCATAGTAGAGCGCGCCCAACAGCAGCAACACCAGCACGTAGACACCAACAAAGGCTTTTTGTTTTTTCTGGACTGTAGGACTGGGCTCGGGACGAGCTGCCGTTTGCGCCAGCGCTTTTTGAATGTCACTTTGCTGCTTGAGTTCCTCGACCTGTGCTTCGCGTTCCGTTGGAGATGAGGGCACTTGCTCGTGGACGAGGTTATTTGGGTCGGATGCAGACATTGACACTTAACGTTAAGCAATTCGCGAGCACAACAATCCTTCCCATTTTCGCGCAAAAACCTGCGCTTTGCTGAATCGTTAAGGAACGCGTGGACCACACGTTGTACGAATTGCGAGCAAGGAAAGAAAGACCTATGCGCAGATGATACTGATAAAGCTTGTTCTTACTGGGTGGGCTTTACTTGTTTGCGGAATTGGGAGACGGGGAGAGTGTTAAGGACTTCGCGGCGGCGAATTCCGGCGCGCCGGGCGAGACCAATCCCGAACGGCAAGTGCTGCAGGTCGGTAATTGAGTGAGCGTCAGTTGACACGACGAACTTTATCCCACGCTTGCGAGCTTCCTTCAACCAACGCGGCTCCAAATCCAAACGTTTCGGGTCGCCATTGATCTCGATCACCGCGTTCGATTCGGCAATCACGTCCAACACTTCTTCCACACGCAAAGGAATTGGCGGGCGTCGCTGCACCAGACGACCCAGAGGATGACCCCAAATTTTGAAAAAGGGATTCTTCATCGCGTTCGTTACGCGCTTAGTCATGCCGTCCTCGTTCAGCTGATAACGGTTATGGATGCTGGCGATAATGATGTCGAACTGCTCCAGAATCTTGTCTGGGTAGTCTAAGCCGCCTTCCTTAAGAATGTCCGATTCAGTTCCCCGGAGCAGTTTCACTTTTACCTTCTCCTGAACGCGATCGATCTCATCCCACTGCTGCTTGAGCCGATCAATCTGCACTCCGTTGGCGTAAAAAGCTGTCGGTGAATGATCGGTGATGGTGATGTACTTCATTCCCATCGCTTCTGCCGCCAGAGCCATCTCCTCAATCGAGTTCCGCCCGTCCGAGTAGGTCGAGTGACAATGCGTCATTCCTTCAATGTCTGCGAGAGTCAACAGATCGGCCGGCAACTTACCGGCGAGCGACATTTCGATTTCGCCTTCGTCCTCGCGCAACTCAGGCGGAATGTACTGCATGTCCAGGTGACTGAAGAGATCTTCCTCAGTTTTGACTGAAACTTTCTTTGGTGATGATGTTTTCGAAGCCCCGCGCGTGGATGAAAGTTTTTCAAGCGTGGTCGGATTGAGACGGAAGCCTTTCTCCTCAGCTACTACTCGCATTTTCTCGACATGTGCCTTCGCACCAGTCTCGTTATGAACAGCGACCGCAAACTCGGCACTCGAAACCGCTGTGAAGGTGACGCGAACATTTTCAATCAATCGCACGACACAACTGTTGCCGGTTTGTTCTTCGACCGCCGTGATTGAGGGAAGCTCCAGAAAGTGTTTGAGCAATTGGTCGGGCGCTCGACGAGCACTGGCGACGATTCGAATGGTGCCAACAGTTTCTTTCCAACGCCGAATAGCGCCGACGACTTCAGCCTCACGAGCCTCGGCGGAACTTTGAATGTGAAGCAGGATCTGTTCGGCTAATCGACGCGCGTGCAGGAGCAAGAGTCGCTGGCCTCGATTCTCGTAACGCTCAATCGCCGCGAGCAGTTGTTGAGCGGACTTCTTTCCAAAGCCAGGCACTTCGCTAATTCGATCTTGATCGATAGCAGCCTTCAGTTCGTCAAGATTAGTTATGCCAAGCGTCGATTGAAGTTTCTCGAGTTTCTTTAAGCTAATGATTTTCGAAAGCTCGATTGAGCCTGCGGGAAGTTCCGCGCGTAACTTTTCAAGATAAGGTGAGCGGCCTGAAGAAAGTATCTCCTTGATTTGCGCTGCGAGCGCCGCTCCGATGCCTTTAATCTCAGTCAAGCGATTCTGGGCAGCAAGCATCGCGAGATCGCCGGGATAATCCGCCACGTAGCGGGCCGCGTTGCGATAAGCACGCGCGCGAAACTTGTCGAAACCCTTTACTTCGAGAAGCTGACCAATTTCTGAAAGGATTGCGACGACTTTGAATTTGTCGTTTGCAGAGGGGTTCTTAGGCGGCATGATCTGAAGAAGGTCTTTGGTCTTTGATTGCGTTCTGTAGGTTATCCCGTATCCGAAAGCAGTTCAACGAGCGACAGAGATCCCGTAGTGGATCAGTTTGGTTCTGGCTCTCATTCTCACCCGGTTTCAACCGGGTGAAAAGCGACCTCTATGTCTTCCGGCAACCGTTTCAACGGTTTTTGCAGTCGGATTGGATGAGAAACCGTTGAAACGGTTGAAAGAGATTGTGAAGGCTGCTCGTGCTCACCCGGTTGAAACCGGGGGTGAATGAGAGGAGTTTTGCAAGTGGCTCCTAAGACCAAAGACCTTCTTTTACCAATTCACGACGAGTTCCTGCGAGCCTTCCCAAACCTTGATGTCCTGGCGGATGGCCGCGCGCTGTAGCTTGGCAGGTTCTTCGAGTAGCCGACCTGCGCCAAGCGCCACTGCCGACAAAGGATCGTCAGCGAGAACGACTTTCAGGTTCAGCTCCTGCTGCAAGCGTCGCGTCATTCCGTTGAGCAGGGCGCCGCCGCCCGTTAACACGACTTCCGAATAGTAAATGTCGGCGGTTACTTCCGGCGGAGCTTCTTCGATCACACTGCGAATGGCGTTCACGATCTCAGTCAACGCTGGTTGCAGCGCTTCGTGAACCTCGCTCGATCCGATCCAAAAGCTCTTGCCTGAACCATTGGTTAACACTTTTCCAACCAGCTCAATTTCTTTTTCATCCGAGGCCGAACCATCAGCCGTGCCCAGCTGGCGTTTGATTCGCTCGGCCGTGCACTCGCCTATTTGCATCGAGTGTTTCACTCTTACGAAATCTCTGATCGCCTCGTCCATTTCGTTGCCGCCTACGGGAATACTGCGAGAAGAGATAACGCCGCCCGATGCAACCAACGCAATGTTGGTAGTGCCGCCACCAATATCAACTATCAAATGCGCATGTTCATCTTCGAGATCAATTCCAGCGCCCGCGGCAGCGGCCAGTCCTTCATCAACCAGATCCACCCGTCCCGCGCGAGCATCGCGAGCGGCCTCGCGCACTGAACGCTGTTCGATGGTTGTCGACGATCCTGGCACACCGATAACGACATGGCTGCGACGATGCCTGCCATCTCGCGACAGTTTCAGGAAAGCCTTCAACATCTTTTGAGCGACCTCGAAGTTATCAATCGTGCCGCCGCGCATCGGACGATAGACCTCGATGTCTCGCGGCTCTCGTCCCAAAAGTTTCTGCGCCGGACGCCCGACTGCGAAGACTTCATTCGAGTGCTTCTCAAGCGCTACTACCGAGGGTTCATTCAGAATGACTCCCTGGCCGGGCACGCAGATCAGCGTATTCACGGTGCCGAGATCAACGGCGAGATGTTCCACAAAAAAGTTGCGCAGGAGGTAAGTGGGATTCAATGTTCCCTTCCTTTCAAGCTTTCAAGCCGAAGAAAATCGCAGAGGAAAGATTCAGACATGGCAGATGCCTGTTGCGATCAGACAGTTCCCTTCCCTGGGGTCTGCCAAAGACTCAATCAATTCATGTACCAGCGCCGGGTCTGAGTGAGATTAGGGGGCGTCTGCCTGAAACGGCAGGAATTCTTAGGGAATTTGGAAAAGGAAGGAACCGGCAATGCCTGATAACGAAACGGCCACGCCTCGGACTGTACGAGACTAAGCCGCGACTCGAGGGAGCGTGAGCGGGGTTACTCATTCCCCTCTCCGCGGGCGGAGAGGGGTTAGGGGAGAGGTGGAGTGTCGAGCTAACCCCCACCCCCAACCCCTCCCCACTCGTGGGGAGGGGAGATCCAAATCTTATTTGTTTCTTTGTGAAGCGGTTGCGGTTTCCTGTCTGCTGCCTGCCTCCTGCCGCTTTTGCTCTCCGAGCACGATACGAACCTGATGGACGGAATTGTCGTTTACAAGATGTATCTCGTCATCCTCTTGTAACTTTTCATCAACCTCAACGGAAGCGATACCACGACTCAGCGACATCGGATTCTCGACCTTGATGAAATAGGTTGTTTCCTGATAACGATAGATGATTTCGAAAGTCCGCCACCAGCGCGGCACGCAAGGATCGATTCGCAATCGATCTACACGCAATTGAAAGCCGAGGATCGACTCTAGTCCGGCGCGATACATCCAGCCCGCCGAACCCGTGTACCAGGTCCAGCCCCCGCGTCCGGTGTGAGGTGGAACGGCATAGACATCACCCGCGCAAACGTAAGGCTCGACTTTGTACTTGTGCAGTCCCGCGCGCGTCGATGAATGATTGATGGGATTCAGCAGGGAAAACAATTCTCCGCTACGGTCACCGTCGCCGAGCATCGCGAACGCAATCATCGTCCAGATAGCGCCGTGGGTGTACTGGCCACCATTTTCGCGAACACCGGGTGCGTAGCCTTTTATGTAACCGGGGTTAAGCGCACTCTTGTCGAATGGCGGCGTGAACAACAGCACGATGCCATCGCCTCGCCGTATCAGATATTCATCCACCGCAGCCATCGCCCGGGCCGCACGATGAGGTTCAGCCGCACCTGAGATCACGCCCCACGACTGGGCGATCGAGTCGATGCGGCACTCTTCATTTTGAGACGAGCCCAATGGCGTGCCGTCGTCAAAATAGGCGCGCCGGTACCAATCGCCATCCCACGCATTTCTATCCAGCGCTTGCCGCATCTGATCCATGTGATCGCGATAGCGTTGCGCGAGATCGGCGCGATCGCGTTGCTCGCAAAAAGGCGCGAAGGCTTCGAGAGTCTTATGCAAAAACCAGGCAAGCCACACACTTTCGCCTTTGCCTTTCCAGCCGACTCGATTCATGCCATCGTTCCAATCGCCTATTCCCATCAATGGCAAACCGTGAGCTCCAACTTCCAGACTACGATTGAGCGCGCGCACGCAGTGCTCGAAGACGGAACCTGACTCAGCGGAAACCGTGGGCTGCAAATAGATTTCGTGTTCGTCGGGACCCAGCAGAGGCGCTTCGAGAAAAGGAACAACCTCGTCCAACACCGATTGGTCGCCGGTCACGTTGATGTACGAAGCCACTACTAGCGGCAACCACAACAGATCGTCTGAAAACTTCGTGCGCACCCCGCGTCCGGTCGGCGGATGCCACCAGTGTTGGACGTCACCTTCCTTGAATTGGCGATGCGAGGCTCGCACGATTTGTGCGCGGGCGGTTTGTGGATCGCCGTAAATCAGCGCCATCACATCCTGAAGCTGATCGCGAAAACCAAAGGCGCCGCCCGACTGATAAAAAGCCGTGCGCGCTTGCACTCTGCACGACAACGTTTGATACACGAGCCATCGATTCAACATCAGGTTGAGCGCGACATCCGGCGTCTTTACTTCGACTGTACTCAAAAGCCGGTCCCAATAGTTAAGGACCTGGTCGAAAGCCTGGTTAACTATTCCGGATTGTCGATAGCGCTTCACCAGCTCACGCGCTTGCTCTTTTGAATCGGCTTCGCCTAACAGGAAGACGAGCTCGCGAGCTTCGCCTGGGGCTAACTCGATTGTCGTCTGAATTGCGGCACAGGGATCCAAGCCGGCTCCGTAGCGTCCAGCCAATTTTGTGCGACTCATCGCCGCCGGTCGCGCCATCGTTCCATTGCGACCGATAAACTCCTTGCGATCGCAGGTAGTGCTCGTCACATTCCCATTGCTCGCGGCAAACGCAACTCGTCCAGCGAATTCGTTGTTATAAGGATTGCGCGCGTAGATTACGCCCTCATCATCGATCTCAGTGATTACATACGGAGCGGCGTTGTGTCGGAAAACTCCCAAAAGTAGTTCGTTGTATGCCGTGACGGAAATTATGCGACGCTTTTCCGAGCGATTACGGATACGCAGCAGCGACACCTTCACCGGATCTTCAAGCGGAGCAAACAACAGTAATTCCTGGGTTAGACCGTGACTGCTGTGCTCAAACACCGAGTATCCCTGCCCATGACGGATGGTGTAGGTCTCGGGCTCGCGAATAGGCAGCGGTGTTGGTGACCAAACTGCGCCAGTCTCTTCATCACGTAAATAAAGAATCTCTCCCGGAGGATCGCTCACCGCATCGTTGGACCATGGCGTCAGCCGGTTCTCGCGGCTGTTCTTTGACCAGCTATAACCTCCACCACTCTCGGTCACCATGAATCCAAAGTCGGGATTGTTTGCAATCACGTTTGACCACGGCGCCGGTGTCCACTGTCCCTCTCCGAGCACAGTCACATACTCACGTCCGTCTTGAACAAAACCACCCAGTCCGTTAAAGAAGGTCAGCTCATGACTACCAATAGCAGGCTCGTGAGGATAAGACCGCTCCGGCAATCTCGGCGTGAAGAATCCGGGCATCGGCTCTTCGACCGGCCTGCGTTCGATTTGATCTTCCAATGAACCACGCTCGGTGACGAGGACTACTCGCGCTACCGCATGTAGCAGAATGCGATCTTCGTCAGGCATTAAGTCAGCCCTGCGAAGGAACACTCCGCCGGGTTTGTCCTGCAATCCAGTCAGCCCACTCGTTCGTACCAGCGACTGAATTTCATCCTGCAGCGATTGAATGTAGCTGGGCGGATGATCGTTCAAGATTACGAGATCAATCTTCAATCCCTTGTAATGGAGATATTCGTGCGCCGCTAGAATCCGGCGCACCGATCGTAAGTCTTCGGTCCGGTTGACTCGCACCAAAATGATCGGCAAGTCTCCACTGATTCCATAGGGCCACAGTGCTGATTGACTCCTGCTGTTGAGCGCGAGCACATGCGAGCGTGGACGGAGCGCGCTATCTGAGTAAATCACTCGCTCGCCCAGTCTTTGAAAAAGATGTGCATCGTCTGGTCCGATCCCAAGATGAGTCATCTCAACGTTCGACCGCGTCCAGGCGAGTCTTGACTGA
>Ga0157380_10003162_pt1 | contig 11240 bp, 5 predicted proteins | sample S35metaG_FD_119757 | JGI IMG/M metagenome (GOLD analysis project Ga0157380, IMG submission 119757) | Switchgrass rhizosphere microbial communities from Kellogg Biological Station, Michigan, USA - S3-5 metaG | ecosystem: Host-associated > Plants > Roots > Rhizosphere > Soil | place: USA: Michigan...
CTCTCCGCCGCACTGATCGCAATGCTCGCGTCGGCGATCACGGGCCGGACGCGGCCTACGCCGCTCGCGTCATTCAGCGCACTCGTGGCGGGCGGCTTCTCCTGGCAGAGCGTCACCACGTTAGGCGCGTTCATGACCGCCCCCGTCATCTCCCTCGGCGGGCTGTTCGCGACGTTTCTCAAGATCGGCGCGGTGCTGTTCGGAAGCGGCTACGTTCTGCTCGCATTCCTCCGCGCGGACTTCGTCGAGCGACTCGGCTGGCTCACCGAACGTCAGCTGCTCGACGCGGTGGCGGTGGGCCAGGTGACGCCGGGTCCGTTGTTCACGACGGCGACGTTCATCGGCTACGTGCTCGCTGGTGTTCCCGGCGCGATCGTCGCGACGATCGGGATCTTCCTGCCGGCATTCGTCTTCGTCGCGATCAGCGGACCACTCATTCCGCGACTCCGGCGGTCGCGCGTGGCGGGCGCGGGGTTGGACGGCGTGAATGCGGCGTCGCTCGCGCTGATGGCGGTGGTGACGTGGCAGCTCGGTCGTGCAGCGCTCGTGGACGTGTCGTCGGCATTCATCGCCGTTGCTTCGGCCACTCTGCTGGCGATGCGACGCGTCAACTCGGCCTGGCTCGTCCTGGCGGGCGGGCTGGCAGGCGTCGCGGTGGCGGCTCTGCGACCCTGACTGTCATTCCGAGCGGAGTCGAGGAATCGCGGGACCGTGTCATTCCGAGCGGAGGCGCGAAGCGCCGGCGGCGAGGAATCGCACTCGTCCCGACCGGGAGGCCCCTCTATCGGGAGGATGGCGATTCCTCGCCTCCGGGCCTACGGCCCTCCGCTCGGAATGACAACACCCCGGCGATTCCTTGCCTCCGCGCCTTCGGCGCTCCGCTCGGAATGACGCCGATTTCAACTATATGGTATGGAGCCCCGCCGGCTTCGATGGAGGCCGACAGCGTGGTCCCACCGCGGTACCGGCGCCGGAGCGCCACGAGCAGCCATTCACCCCGGGGGTCGTCCTAGCACATTTTCGACCTCGCGCGTAAGCTCGGTGGAATCCCTTGATCCCCGAACCGACGCGTTCAACCGGAGCGCAGCCAATGTCTCTCTCCCGTTCGCGGCACCTTCGTGCCATCCACCCGGCCGCCGCGTTTACCGCCGCGCTCGCCTACGCGAGCAGCTCGCTCGCGGCACAGACGCCGTCCGACGGCAAGCGGCCGATGACCTTCCTCGACCAGCAGAACATGCGGCAGGTCGGGTCACCGGCTCCCAGCCCCGACCGGAAGTCGCTGCTGTACACGATCTCAATTCCCGACTGGAATCAGGCTCGTCGCCAGACCGACATCTACATCGTTTCGATGGAGCAGGGCGCTCGATCGACGCGGCAGCTCACGTACACGAAGGACAAGAGCGAAGCGCAGCCCCGCTGGGCGCCCGACGGCTCGTTCTTCGTGTTCTCGTCCAACCGTGACGCGCCGGCGGGCGGTCCCGGAGCCGCCGGCGCCGAGCCGCAGGGCGGCGGCGGTGGTGGCTTCGGAGGTGGAGGCGGCGGCCCCGGCTTCCAGCTCTACATGATGCATCCGGACGGCGGCGAAGCGCGGAAGATCACCGACGCGAAGGAAGGCGTCTCGACGTTCGCGTTCAGCAAGGACGGCAAAACGCTCGTCTACCGCAGCGGCAAGGCAGGAGAGGAGCAGCTCTACCGGCTGCCGATCGCCGGCATCGACAGCGCGAAGGCGGAACAGATCACGCGGCACCCGACGGGCGTGGGCATCTGGCGTTTCGCTCCGACGGGCAATCGCATCTACTTCATCACGGCGGACACAATCGATCTCGACGAGAAGCTGCGTCGCGAGAAGCGGTTCACGGTGAACATCCGGAATCCCGAGTCGCCGATCTCGAGCCTCTGGGCGCTCGACCTCGACGGCGGACGCAAGACCACGCGTCTCACGAAAGACACGAGCATCACGGTCACGGACTTCAACGCGTCGGACGACGGGAAGTGGATCGCGTTCCGTGCCATCTCGTCGAACCGCTACAAGCGCAATATCACGGAACAGTCCATCAACGGCGACGATTTCCTCCTCGAGTTGTCCTCCGGGCAGATCGAGCGGTTGACGAACAACGCGGAAGTCGGCGAGAGCACCCCCAGCTTCTCCCCCGACTCGAAATGGATCGCGTTCTCGGCGCCTAACGATCTGACGAAGTTCTCCATGACGAACGATCGCGTGTATCTCCGCGCGGTGGGCGACAAGGGCGGCCAGTGGCGCAAGCTCGGCACGGAGTTCGACGGCGACCTGACCGTCGGGTTCTGGTCGGCGGACGGCAAGACGATCTACTTCAACGAAGGCATCCGCGCGACCAACCAGGTGCTCGCGCTCGACGTCGCGAGCGGCAAGGTCACGCCGCTCACGAACGAGAAGGCGACGGTCTCGGCGAACCTCGACGAGGACACGAAAGCGATCCTCATCAACTACGCGGACCCGACGACACCGCCCACGATTTTCACGGTCGCGTCCGTGGATCAGATCGGGAACCGCGCCTCGTGGAAGCAGCTGACCGACGCGAACCCGTGGATCAAGAACATCGCGTTAGGCCAGGAGGAGGAGATCACCTGGAAATCGTCCGACGGCAAGACGGTCGGCGGCATTCTCGTGAAGCCGGTGAACTACCGCCCCGGCCAGCGCTACCCGCTCATCGTCGCGATTCACGGTGGGCCGGCGGCTGCCGACATGCTCGGGTTCAACGGCGGCTACGGCGCGCAGTCGTATGCCGGCGCGGGCTACGCGGTGCTCAAGCCGAACTATCGCGGCTCGACGAACTACGGCGAGAAGCACAAGACCGACATCGTCGGCGACTACTTCCGTCTCGGCTACGACGACATCATGACGGGCGTGAACCAGCTGATCGCCCAGGGCATCGTCGACAGCACGAAGATGGGCGTGCTCGGCTGGAGCGCGGGCGGCCACTGGTCGAACTGGATTCTCACGCACACGAACCGGTTCAAGGCGATCAGCTCCGGTGCGGGGACGACGAACTGGATCTCCATGTACGCGCAGAGCGATATGCAGCGGAACCGCCAGTTCTACCTCGGCAACAAGCTTCCGTACGAGAACTTCGACGCGTACTGGAACCAGTCGCCGATCAAGTACATCAAGAACGCGAAGACGCCGACGATGATCCACGTAGTGGAAGGCGACCCGCGCGTACCGCGTCCGCAGTCGGAGGAGCTGTTCATGGCGCTCCGCCAGCTCGGCGTGCCGACGGAGTTCTACGTCTACCCGGGCGCGACCCACGGCATCCCGGATCCGCGCAACCAGTACGTGAAGTCCACGGCGGAGATGGCGTGGATGGACTACTGGGTGCGCGGGAGCGGCAAGAAGTTCGCGTGGAGAGACGTGCTCAAGACGCTCGACGATTCGACGGGCGTGCGCGCCGACACCCGTGCGGTGATTCAGGAGCAGGATCGTTAGGCTCGTTTGCTCGATTTGATGCGTTCGACGGCCGGCTCTCTCGCAGGGCCGGCCGTTGTTCGTTCGGGGTTCGGGGCGCGGGTCGTTGTTGGTTCGGGCTTCGGGGCGCGGGTCGGCGAGGGTGTCGCGACTCCGGCGGCTTCCGCGCTTAAACGCCTCGAGCCCGCGGGCACTGGGGCCCGGACTCGGCGAAGTGGCGGCGCCCCGCGGTCTCGGGGCTACGCGCTCACGCCGCCTACGCACGACACCCTCGCCTCTCCACGATGAATCCGACCGTCAGCAGCTCGTAGCGTGAGCGCGCGCTAGCGCGATCGCGACCCCGAGGAAGGTGCGTACTTGCTGCGAGCTGGCGCGCGCCGCCGAGCGGCGCTCGCGGCGGAGTCCCGACGCGTGCCGGGTGACGAGCAGCCGGCCACGCGAGCGTGCGATGCCGGAGCGCGCGGGCGCTCGGCGGAGGAGGCGTGGCGCGTAGCCCCGAGACAGCGGGGCCGAGCCACCATCCGAACACGGAGTCTGGTACCCGCTGGCTCGAGGCGTGTAAGCGCCCAGCCGACGGAGCCGAGTGCCCGCGCGAGCGGCGGGATGATGCTTAGGCCCGCGCGAGCGGCGGGATGATGCTTAGGCCAGCCCCGCTAGCGGCAGCGAGCAGCACCCGGACACGCGAAGCCGGTCGACCGAAGCGCCGCACGGATCGTGTCCGAAACAGCCGAGTCACCGACCACCGTCCAATCGACCTTCTGGTACGTGACCGTCTGGTCATCGCGCGCGTGGAAGAACAGCAATGCGCGAATCGCCGGATAGTCGCGCGGCAAGCTGCGGATCGCGTCCGCATACCACGCCGCCCGATCGCCACCAACCGCGAGTGACCCGAACTCCGCGATCATGATCGGCTTGCCGAACTTCGCGAGCGTCGGATACTTCGTGCCGATGATGTCCGCGAAGCTCCACCACTGCGACCACTGCGCGATCGGGCCGAAGTTCAGCACGCCCGTCGCCACCCAGTCCACGTAGTCGTCGCCCGGGTAGTACAGGTCCCAGTACTCGTACGCGACGTGCGGCGACCACACCCACAGCACGTTCGTCGCACCCGCCTGACGAAAGCGCGTCACGACGTGGCGCCACGCCGCGATGTACTCCTCCTTCGTGTTGTTCTGCGGGCCCCACGGGTACCGGTACGGGTCGTTCATCTCGTGGCCGAAGCGAACGAGCAGCGGCTTTTCGAATCGCGCCGCGCTACGCGCCCACGTGTCGATGTAGAAGTCGTAGTCTCCGCGCGCGATCGCCGCGAGTCCGTGACGGTCTCGCGCGTCACGCAACGGAAGCTCCGGGTGACGACCGCTCTCGAAGTCGATCAGCCACGGTTCCCAGGTCACCAACGGAATCGAGCCGAGCCCCTCGATGGCCGTCACGAGCTGCAGCGGGAACTGCTGATCGGCGCGGTCCCCCCACGCGGTGTACGCCTGGATGATCGGGAGCGGCGCATCGAGCCGCTCCTCCAGCGCCACGACGCCGTCGAGCATCCGCGGGATCTCCCCGTCATATGCGCCGAGGAGCATCACATCGGGGCGTCGGAGGCCGTCGATCCTGTCCCGGTACGGCGCGGCCCACGCCAACCGGGCGCGGCGCCCCGGGCCCGCCACCCGGTCGCGTACGCGATGCTCGATCGACCCGGTCATCGCGCCGAGCCAGCCTAACGCCGACGAGAGAGGGCCCGCCGACGCGCTGCCCAACGCGGACAGGCCCGCCACCGCCGCTGCGGCGCACGCGACGAACACCGTGACGACGACGAGCCGCTGCCGGCGCGTCACGCGTCGCCTCCGATGGTGTCGACGTCGATCGTCTCCCACGGGGCCGCCGCCGGAAGCCGCCGTGCCTGCCACGCCGCGAACAGTGTTCCGAACGAGGCGATCACGGGCAACGTCGCGAACGCGATCATGCCCCAGACGGCCTCCGCGCTGAGCTCGAGCGACCCCTCGCTCGTGCCCCGCGTTCGCATGACGAATACCCGGGTGATGGTCACGACATATAGACCGATCAACACGAGCTGAGGCCACGCCAGCCGCAGAAATCGTCCGCGCACGGCTTCCTTGGCCGTCGGGATGTACGGGATTTCCGCGTGGAGCACCGCGAGCACTGTCCCGGCCAGGAACACGGGCCAGCACGCGATCTTGAGCATCATGCCTCGCCAGTGCAGTCCACGCTCGCTCCCGGGGTCGCACAACCATCGCTGCATGACGAGGTAGATCGCCGCGCCAACGATCGCCACCGGCGCCGACACCGTGAGGAACTCGGCGAAGCTCATCCTCGCCGGCTGAACCCCCGTCCACAGGAACAGGTACGGGATGATCAGGAACAACGGCGTCGTCACGCCGAACAGGTAGTACGTGCCGATCGTGAGATACGAGAGCCGCTGCCGCCACGTCAGGCGTCCGGCGAGGCGCGCGAGCTCGGTGAACGCCACCTCGTACACGCCGCGCGCCCACTTCAGCTGTTGCCGATAGAACGAGCCAAGGTCCTCGGGAACGAGCCCGCGGCTGACGACCACCGGAACGTAGACCGATCGCCACCCTTCCGCATGAAGCCGAATCGCGGTCACGAGATCTTCGGCGAGGCCGATCCCGTGTCCGCCGATGGACACGAGCGCCGAGCGGCGGAACGTGCAGTTCGCACCGATCGCGACACAGGCGCCGTGCCCGAACAATCCCATCTGGCCCGGACCGTAGAACGCATACGTCTGCTCGGCGGCGCCCGCCGCCGTGAAGGAACGACGCTGGTTGTAGTACGCTTGGGAAACCTGAACGAACCCGACCCGCTCGTCGGTGAAGTGGCCGAGGACCTGATCGAAGAATTCGGGGAACGGAACGTGGTCCGGGTCGAGGACGAGGACGAACGGCTCGTCGGTCAGCGCGAGCGCGCGGTTGATCTTCCCGGCCTTGGCGCCGGGCACGTCCAGGAGCTCGAGGCACACTGCGCCATGACGCTCGGCGAGCTCGCGGAAGCGCGGGTCGCGCGTGTCGTCGAGCAGATACGTGGTGTGCGGGTGACGTACACGCCTGCACGCGGCAAGCGTACGCTCGAACATCGCGATCGGCTCACCCGGTGTGCTGGTAGTGAAGATCGCGACGCGCATGTCGTTGGCGACGGCGCGAACGGGCGGTTTCGCCACGCCAGCGTAGTTGACCCAGCCGAGCACGATGCGCGACACCGCGTACCAGAACGCGAGCGACAGCAGCACGTAGAGCACGGGCTGGCCTACGTGCACCGGGCGGAACCACCAGTCGGCGAGGCGAAGGACCGCCGCGATGCCAATGCCCGCGAGCGCCGCGATGAGGACGCGGTCGCGCACACGGACCGCGCGCGCCTCTCGGCGGCGCCAGAGTCGGTCGCTCAGTATCGGTCGGCGCGACGCCGCGCCGCAGCGACGAATGTGTACGTGAGACGAACGCCAGCCGTGGTGTACACATAATACGGGCCCTTCCCATGCTCGGCGGTCAGCGCCAGGCGCACCGCGTCCGTCACGGAGCCCTCGAGCGCGCCCCGGACGTTCCACGGCGTGAACTCGCGGGCCACGTAGTCACGGACGATATCGACGTTAGGCGGCCGGGACACCACGGCCAGCACGGGAGCATCGTCGCGCGCATGGACGCCGACCGAGCCGTTGCCTGCGATGGACCACCGTGGCGTCGGCCGCACGGTTGCCGACAGCAGCCCGGAGTGCACCCGGAGGTTTCGGGGCGTGTAGTACGGATCGTAGATGCCGGGCACGGTCGCGGGCCCCGGCCGAGGCGGAACGGTCAATGCGTCGTCACGCGGAACGAAGCGGCTGTACGTGGCCGACTGTGCCGCGAAGCTGTAGCCAACCTGCAGCTGGCCACCCGCCCCTCGCACCACGGGCGCGAAGAGCCAGACGTAGCCGGTCGTGACCGCGTTGTCGTCGTCGAACGTCTCGCGCCGCGCCGTCGCATCGCCAACCCAGCCACTCGCGGCTCGCAACCGGAGTGTCGCGTCGAGCGTCTGCGTCATGACGGACGTGGCGAGGCTCGCAGCCGTGCTGAGGTACGGCGCGCGCTCGAACCTGCCTTCGAGCGCGACGTTTCCAGGCAGGCGCACACCTAACGACACGCGCGCCGTCCAATCGGACGCGTCTCCGAACGTCCGGTCGACCACACCGCCTCCGAGAGAGACGTCGAGTCTCGGCCCGGGAAAGAAGGTCGCGACGCCCGCGTCCGCACGCGTTACGGTTTCCGTTACGCCGTCGTGAGCAAACTGAGTCGACCCCACCCGCACGCTCAGCGGCGTGACCGGCGAGGCGAACCACCCGCCTTCAGCCTCGAAAGCCGTGTGGTCGAGCGGTTGATCGTCGTGCCAACCCACCCCGGCGACGCGCACCCACGAGGCGGACGCCATCTCGATTTCCCGCAGCTGCCGTCTCGCGTCGGCGTCAGTGGGATCGACGCTCAGCGACTCGATGAAGTGGTTCCGCGCGCGCGCATAGTCTCCGCGCCAGTAGTCGAGCGTCCCGAGCAGCGTGAGTGCGCGACCGCTTGCTGGACGGAGTCGCGGCCCGGTCTCGACGAGCGGTGTCAGGACCTCGCGCGCGCGCGCGGTCTGCCCGAGATCGACGAGAAACTTGCCAAACTCCGCGCGAAGGTCGGCGTCATCGGGATGCCGCTCGAGCGCGCGCTCGTACGTGGCCCGCGCTGCCGCCAGGTCCTTCGACCAGTACGACATGAGCGCCGCGAGGCGTGCCGTGCCCGGGTCGTCCGGATGGCCGGCCACGTACGGCCCCAGGATGGCTGCGGCGGCACCGTACTGTCCCGCATCACGGAGTCGGCGCGCCTCGGCAATCGTATCGACGACGGCGCCCGGCGACTGGGCACGAAGCCCGCCTGTCGCGCCCGCGAGCACGGATGCCGCGAGCACGGCCGCGCGGATCCCAGACGTCAACCGAGGTCCGGGCTCAGGTTCCCGCTCTCGAGGGCCGTCTCCGCGATCGCCCTGAGCCGCGCGTCCTGATGCTTTCTCAGGCCGCGGATGCTGCGACGCGCCCGGCGTGCGGCCATCGGAATGAAGATGCGGGCACAGTCGAGCTGCGCCTTGGCCGCGTCCTCGCCGCCAAGCCGCTCGATCTCCCACGTCGTGCGCGAGAGCACGGCCGTGCAGAGGTAGATGTCGATGGCCGCGTTCGCCATGCGCTCCTGCAGAAATTGCCGGTCGATGATGCCCCTGCCGTGGCGCAGGATGGCGTCTTCCACGCCGAGCGCGAGATTGTGGATCAACGTCTCCACCAACCCGGCCTCCCGCTCCAGCGCTTCGTGCACCAGGGTGAATCGTTGCTTCGTGATCTGACGACGCGCCCTGCCCGCGAGATACTCCCCAATCGCGCCGAGGGACCGGATCGGGGCCTTGAAGGCGGTACCTAACGCCTTGAGCCGCTCGCCGGGCTGCTGCAGGCCCATCAGTGCGATCAGGGCCCGCAGGACCTCGTTGGTGCCCTCGAAGATCAGGTTGATGCGCGAATCGCGAACGGCCTGCTCGTACGGATACTCCTTGGAGTACCCGATCCCCCCCGCGATCTGGAGCGCCTCGTTCGACGCCCGGAACGCCAGCTCGGAGCCGAAGACCTTGCAGGCCGCGGTCTCGAGCGAGAAGTCGATGCCGCCGCGGTCGACCATCCCGGCCGTCAGCATCACCGCCGCATCCAGCGCGTAGCACTCGGCCGACAAGGTGGCGATCTTGCGCTGGATCATCTCGAACGATCCGATCGTCCGACCAAACTGCTCCCGCTGCCTCGCGTACGCGATCGCGTCGTTCATGATCTTCCGCGTTCCGCGCGCCGAGCCGGCGGCGAGCCCGAGTCGTCCCGAGTTCAGGATCTCGAGCGCGATCCGGAACCCCTGGCCGACGTCACCCAGCCGGTTCTCGACCGGAACCAACACGTTCTCGAACGAGATCGCCCGCGTGTCCGACGCCTTGATGCCCATCTTCTCTTCCAGCTTGCCCAGGCTGACGCCCGTCGCGTGCGCGTCCACGACGAAGGCGGTGACCCGGGCTTTCCGGACCCCGTCGACCTCGACCGGCACCTTCGCGAACACGGTGAGGATATCCGCATATCCCGCGTTCGAGATCCAGATCTTCGTCCCGTTGAGGACGTAATGCGTGCCGTCGGCGTTCGGGACGGCCGTGGACCGCATGGCCTGGGCGTCCGATCCCGAGCCGGGCTCGGTCAGGCAGAAGGCAGCAATCGACTCACCCGTCGCACACTTCGGCAGAAAGCGCTGCTTCTGCTCCTCGCTGCCGAAGAGGATGATGCCCTTGCAGCCGATGGACTGGTGGGCGCCGAAATAGACGGTGAGTGCGGGGTCGATCGAGCCGATCTCGCCGAAAATGCGGTTGTAGACTTTAGCCGACGCGCCGAATCCACCATACTCCTCCGGTATGCTGAGTCCCATGAGTCCGAGCTCGTGCATCCCGTGCCGCACGTCGTCCGGGAAGCGTGCGTCGTGATCGAATTTCGACGAGTCGACGGATGACGCCGCCCAGTCGCGCATCGAGTCGATGATGGCGCCCAGTGCTTCCTTTTCGTCATCGCCGAGCACGGGAAACGGGAAGACCAGCTCCTCGCGAACCTCACCCAGAAACACACTCTTCGTGAATGACGGGTTGACGTCGGGCGCGGCGAGATGCGGCTCCTGCTTGCCTGCGGTGGTTGGGGTCTCAGTCATGCAGAAAGCATGACCTCTCCGCCGTCACCTTCGCCAGCCTCAGCGCCACGCGCCGGCGTGTTTCGGGCGCTTCGGCATCGCAACTACCGGCTGTTCTTCGGTGGGCAGACGATATCGCTCATCGGGTCGTGGATCACGCGCGTGGCCACGGGCTGGCTGGTCTACCGGCTGACGGGGTCGGTGCTGCTGCTCGGCGTCGTGGGGTTCTGCGGCCAGATCCCGACGCTCGTCCTCGCGCCGTTCGCGGGCGTGCTCGTGGATCGGTGGAACCGGCACCGCATTCTCGTGGTCACACAGGTCCTGTCGATGCTGCAGTCGTTTGCGCTCGCGGGGCTCTCGTTCGCCGGCATCATCACGGTTCGCGACGTGCTGCTGCTGCAGATGGCGCAGGGGATCATCAACGCGTTCGATACGCCGGCGCGGCAGTCGTTCGTGTCGGAGATGGTCGCGGACCGGGCGGACCTGCCTAACGCCATCGCTCTCAACTCGTCGATGGTGAACCTGAGCCGCGTGATTGGCCCGTCCATCGGTGGCGTGATCATCGCGGCCGTTGGAGAGGCGTGGTGCTTCGCCGTCGACGGCGTCTCGTACGTCGCCGTCATCGCGTCCCTGTTCGCCATGCGCGTCGCGCTGCGTCCCCGCCCGGCGACGACCACGAATGTCCGGGAGGAGCTCGTCGACGGCCTCCGGTACGTGACGCACTCGCCGGCGATCCGCTCCGCCCTGCTGCTGCTCGCGCTCGTGAGCACGATGGGCATGCCGTTCTCCGTTCTCATGCCGGCGATCGCGCGAAACGTCCTGGGTGGTGACTCGCACACGCTCGGGTTCCTCATGACCGCATCAGGCCTCGGCGCTCTGGTTGGTGCGCTCTATCTGGCGTCACGGCATTCTGTCATTGGGCTCGGCCGGATCATCGCGGTCGCGGCGTGCACCTTCGGCGGCGGGCTGGTGCTGTTCGGCCTCTCGCGGAACCTCGTGCTGTCGCTAGTAGTGCTCACGATCGTCGGCGGCGGCATGATGGTGACGATGGCGTCGACGAACACGGTGCTGCA
>Ga0157380_10003164_pt1 | contig 11235 bp, 6 predicted proteins | sample S35metaG_FD_119757 | JGI IMG/M metagenome (GOLD analysis project Ga0157380, IMG submission 119757) | Switchgrass rhizosphere microbial communities from Kellogg Biological Station, Michigan, USA - S3-5 metaG | ecosystem: Host-associated > Plants > Roots > Rhizosphere > Soil | place: USA: Michigan...
AGGGCGGCAAGATCGGCCTGTTCGGCGGCGCCGGCGTCGGCAAGACCGTGCTGATCCAGGAACTGATCAACAACATCGCCAAGGGTCATGGCGGCGTGTCGGTGTTCGCCGGCGTCGGAGAGCGGACCCGCGAGGGCAACGACCTTTATCATGAGTTCCTCGATGCGGGCGTCATCGCCAAGGACAAGGACGGCAATCCGACCCCCGAAGGATCGAAGGTGGCGCTGGTTTTCGGCCAAATGAACGAGCCGCCGGGGGCCCGCGCCCGAGTGGCGCTGTCCGGGCTGGCACAGGCCGAATATTTCCGCGATGTCGAAGGCCAGGACGTTCTGTTCTTCGTCGACAATATCTTCCGCTTCACCCAGGCGGGCTCGGAAGTTTCCGCGCTGCTCGGCCGGATCCCCTCGGCGGTGGGCTATCAGCCGACGCTCGCCACCGACATGGGCACTCTGCAGGAGCGGATCACCTCGACCAACAAGGGGTCGATTACCTCGGTGCAGGCGATCTATGTGCCGGCCGACGATTTGACCGACCCGGCCCCGGCAACGTCCTTCGCTCACTTGGACGCGACCACGACCCTGTCGCGCGCCATTTCGGAGCTCGGCATCTATCCGGCGGTGGATCCGCTGGACTCGACCAGCCGCGTCCTGTCCGCCGCGATCGTCGGCCAGGAGCATTATGACGTGGCCCGCGCCGTCCAGGAGACCCTTCAGAAGTACAAGTCGCTGCAGGACATCATCGCCATCCTTGGCATGGACGAGCTCAGCGAAGAGGATAAGCTGGTCGTCAGCCGCGCCCGCAAGATTCAGCGCTTCCTTTCGCAGCCGTTCCACGTCGCCGAAGTGTTCACTGGCATCCCCGGCGCATTCGTCCAGGTCGAAGACACGGTCCGCTCGTTCAAGGCGGTGGTCAACGGCGAATATGATCACCTCCCCGAAGCGGCATTCTACATGGTCGGTGGCATCGAAGAAGCCGTCGCCAAGGCCGAGAAGCTGGCGCAGGAAGCGTAGGCCGATCACGGACGACCTTCGCCTCGAAGATTGCGTCAACACGCACTGCCCCTGGTCGGGTGATCCGGTCAGCGCGGACAGCTTGACGCGCTACCAGGGGAAGGTCGTCGGCTTCTGCAATCCCGGCTGCCGGGACAAGTTCGAGAAGGCGGCGTCGGCGTTCGACGCGGCGATCGAGGGAAAGAATTAGATGGCCGATTTCCACTTCGAGCTGGTGACCCCGGAGCGGCTGGTTCGCTCGGACGAGGTCTATATGGTCGTCGTCCCGGGCACCGAGGGCGATTTCGGCGTGATGGCCGGCCATGCGCCGGTCATGACGACCCTCAAGGACGCCGAGCTCAAGATCTACAAGAGTGCGGGCGCCCAACCGGAGAGCATCAGCGTCTCGGGCGGCTTCGCGGAGGTCGGCGACAATGGCCTGACCGTATTGGCGGAGAGCGTGGAAGCCTGAGCGTCCGTTAACCGCGTTTTTACCCTGAAATCCGAGAAGGGGCTGTTCCGAAGCGCGGAAGGGCCCCTTCTTCATGTTCCAGCAGAATGTCGCGGCACAAATCGAGGCCCGCGAGGCACCGCTGGAGCTGTGCGTGGTCGTGCCGACGCTCAACGAAGCCGGCAACGTCGGGCCCCTGCTCGAAAAGCTCGGCATCGCCCTCGCCGGGATCGAGTGGGAGGCGATTTTCGTCGACGATGGCTCGACCGACGGCACGCCCGAGCTTCTGACCGGTATCGCCCAGACCGACCGCCGCGTGCGGATGATCCGCCGCATCGGCCGCCGCGGCCTTTCGTCGGCGGTGGTCGAAGGCGCTCTGGCTTCGACGACGCCAATAATCGCGGTGATCGATGCCGACTTGCAGCATGACGAGCGGATCCTGCCGGAGCTTTATCGTGCTGTCGCCGGCGGCAAGGAGCTGGCCATCGGCACGCGCTATGCCGGGACCGGCTCGACCGGGAGCTGGGACGAAAGCCGGCTGAAGATCAGCCGCTTCGCCACCATGCTCGCCTCACCGATCATGAAGACCCGGCTCAGCGACCCGATGAGCGGATTCTTCGCCGTCCGCCGCGACGTGCTGCTCGAAGCGGCACCAAGGCTCAGCAATGTCGGCTACAAGATTTTGCTCGATCTGGTCGCCTCGCACCCGAGGCTGCTGAAGGTCGAAGAGGTCGGCTACACCTTCGGCACTCGCCAGAATGGCGAGTCCAAGCTCGATGAGATGGTTGCGCTCGAATATGTTGAGCTGTTGCTCGACAAGACGATCGGCCGCTTCCTCCCGGTGAAGCTGGTGCAGTTCGGCGCCGTCGGAATGCTCGGCGTCGGCGTTCACCTGGCCCTGCTCGACCTCGCACTCAATGCGCTCGGCCTCGGTTTTTCCTGGTCCCAGGCTTGCGCCGTGATCGGCGCGATGACCTTCAACTTCGCCCTCAACAACCGCTTCACCTATCGCGATTGCCAGCTTAGGGGACTTGCCTGGGTCGGCGGCCTGTTCTCCTTCTATCTCGTTTGCTCGCTGGGAGCAGTCGCCAACGTCGGCATCGGCAGCTTGGTCTACGAACAGTTCCACGGCTGGTGGATTGCGGGGATTGCCGGCGCGATCGTCGGATCGGTGTGGAACTATGTCGCCAGCGGCTGGCTCACCTGGACCCGGCGCTGAGGAGGCGGGCTTTGATCGAAATTAGTCTTTTCTCAAAGTTTGGCGGCTATTCACCATTTTCGTTTTCCGCGGAATTAGCATTGGGAATCACCGGTTATGAACGCATTCGGCAAGCGTAACGGTCTGGGCGGGGCAGGTCAGCGCCCGAGCTTCGGCGTCGCCCGTCCGATGAAAGGCGGCGCAGCGCCCAAGGGTGGCGAGCAGTTCCCACCGGTCGAAGACGACCCCGAGGTCGAGGATGGCGCCGATGAGGATAGCGGTCCTGCCGCCCCTCAGTTGGGCGCAATGGACCGGCTGACCGAGCGTCAGAATGCCAGCGGAGCCGCAGCTTCTTCAAAGTCGGAAGGCTTCGAGGCCTCGGTCCACCGAATCAAGGAGCAAGTGCTGCCGCGCCTGCTCGAACGCGTCGACCCGGAAGCCGCCGCGACCCTCGGCAAAGACGAGCTGGCCGAGGAATTCCGTCCGATCATCGGCGAGGTGCTTGCCGAGCTGAAGATCACCCTCAACCGGCGCGAGCAATTTGCGCTGGAAAAGGTGCTGGTCGACGAGCTGCTTGGCCTCGGGCCGCTAGAGGAGCTGCTGTCGGATCCGGCGGTCAGCGACATCATGGTCAACGGTCCCGACCAGACCTTCATCGAAAAGAAGGGCAAGTTGCAACTTGCCCAGATCCAGTTCCGCGACGAGGAGCATCTGTTCCAGATCGCCCAGCGCATCGTCAACAAGGTCGGCCGCCGCGTCGACCAGACCACACCGCTGGCCGACGCCCGCCTTCAGGACGGCAGCCGCGTCAACGTCATCATTCCGCCTCTGTCCTTGCGCGGCACTGCCATCTCCATTCGTAAATTCTCCGAAAAGCCGATCACCCTCGACATGATGCGCGGGTTCGGCTCGATGTCGGAGAAAATGGCCACGGTGCTGAAGATCGCCGGCGCCAGCCGCATGAACGTTGTCATCTCCGGCGGTACCGGTTCGGGTAAAACGACCATGCTCAACGCCCTGTCGAAGATGATCGACCCGGGCGAACGCGTCATCACCATCGAAGACGCCGCTGAGCTTCGGCTTCAGCAGCCGCACTGGCTCCCGCTCGAAACCCGTCCGCCGAACCTCGAAGGCCAAGGCGCGATCACCATCCGCGACTTGGTTATCAACGCTCTGCGTATGCGTCCTGACCGCATCATCCTGGGCGAAATTCGCGGCAGCGAGTGCTTTGATTTGCTCGCCGCCATGAACACCGGTCACGACGGCTCGATGGCCACGCTGCACTCCAACAGCCCGCGCGAATGCCTGGCCCGTATGGAAAACATGGTGATGATGTCGGACATCAAGATCCCGAAGGAGGCGATCAGCCGCCAGATCGCGGACTCGGTTGACCTCATCGTCCAGGTCAAGCGCCTTCGCGACGGTTCGCGCCGCACCACCAACATCACCGAGGTGATCGGAATGGAAGGCGAAGTGATCGTCACGCAAGAGCTGTTTAAGTTTGAATATCTCGACGAGACCCCCGACGGGAAGATCGTCGGCGAATATCGTTCGATGGGGCTTCGTCCCTACACGCTCGAAAAGGCCAAGCAGTACGGCTTCGACCAGCCGTATCTCGAGGCCTGCTTGTAAGCTCCGCTACTTCAAACCCAGCCGGCCGCGATCGCGATCAGCGCCAAGCCGGCGATTACAAGCGTCTCGACGATCATCAGCATTACCGGCTTCCAGCCGATATCGAGCATGTCCTTCAGCCGCGTCCGGATACCAAGCGCGGCGATCGCGGTGACCAAGCACCAGCGCGACGCCGTCCCGCCCGCTTCCTGCACCGCAGCCGGGACCGGCAATAGGCTGTTCAATGCGACCAGGACCAGGAACACCGCCAGAAACCAGGGGAGGATTGGCGGCCGCTCGCCCTCCCCTGTTCCCTTGCTTCGGATGATTAGGGTTGTTGCGACGATCACCGGCAAAAGCATCGCGACGCGCATCAGCTTGACGACGGTCGCGGTGTCGCCCGCTTCCGGCGAAATCGCATAGCCGGCGCCGACCACCTGGGCGACATCGTGGACCGTGGCGCCGATGAACATACCGTAGTGGACGTGATCGAGCCGCAACAGCTGGATCAGCACCGGATAGATAATCATCGCCAGCGTCGAGAGGGTCGACACGCCAATGATGGTGAACAGCGTGTTGCGCTCCTTGTGCGGATCGGGCGGAAGCGCGGCCGAGATCGCCGCCGCGGCGGAGGCGCCACAAATGGCCGTGGCGCCCCCCGTCAGCAGGCCGAATCGGCCCTCGAACCCCATTCTCTTGGCCAGCCAGATTGAGGCCAGGATCGTCAGCGTTACCAGGGCGATGACCAGCGCCACCGGCTTCCAGCCGAGCGCGACGATCTGCCATAGGGTGATTCGAAAGCCGAGCATCGCCACGCCTAGGCGCAGGACCGTCTTCGACGCGAGCTCGACACCCGGGCGGCAGCGCTCGACCTCACCGAGGAAGTTCATTGCCATGCCGAGCAGCAAGGCAAACAGCATCACCGGCCCGCCATAATGATCGGCAAGGAAAGCCGCCGCCGCGGCGATGATCAGCGAAGCGAGAAGACCCGGTCCGGCGCCCTTCAGTGCCGGCAGCCGATCCAAGCGTAGCGATGCCATCTGCCTCCCCCTTTCCACGGGCCTAGTCAGGCCCGCGGGAGGCGGCAAGTACTAGGTCGGCACCAATCCAGGCGATTTAGCGCCAGAAGCGGCCGACGCGCTTCAGCCGCTTGAACCGCGTCGCCATCTTGGTCAGCTGGCGCGAGCGCTGGCTGATGTCGGTTCGGCCCGTCACGGCCAGCGCATAGTCGGCGACGATCTGGCGGCTGACCATGTCGTCGTGGATCAGCCCAAGGCAGTCCTGCATCGCCTCGAGCGAGGTCGCAAACTGCCGCACCCGCTTCTTGCGGTAGAGCGGCGCCAGGAATTCGGCCGAATAGCGCAGTTTCTTGATGTCGATCCTCAGGCGATGGAGTTGCGGCTCTTCGAGCTCGCCCAGCCGCGACCCGCCGCGCTTGACCTTACGCCATGCCGCCTCGAGCTGGCGGTCCGAAAACTTGCCGATCGGCTCGCTCGCCGGCTTGCGCTGCCAGTCGGCCGAGGCGGTCCATTCGACCAGGTCGACCAGCATGTCGCGCATCTGCTGCGCATTCATTGAGTCGATCACCTGGTCATAGGTATCGGAACGCGCCGACTGAAGGTTGCGCCGGTCGCGCCAGCCGAGTTCCTCGCCATGCTTGTCGAGATAGACGTCGAGGTTGCGGGCGACGCCGAACGGTTCGATGAATGCCTTAAGCTCATTCTTGAGCGGTTCCAGCGACCCCTGGCGGATCGCCGGCCGGAACAGGGTGAAAGCGGTTCGCAGGCGACGCATCGCTACGCGCGCCTGATGAAGCGCGGCCGGATCCCGCTCGGCGATGATCAGAGCCTGATTGAGACGAAAGTGGCGAATGCATTCCTGGATAACCGCCGCGAACGCCTGGCCGGCGCTCATTTCCTCGGCGATGGCCGGTTCGCGCGCTTTCTGCTCATGATCGAGCGCGCGCTCGGCGAGCAACAGGCCGCGCTCCTCCTTGCTGAGCACACCGATCTCCAACGGCACGTCTTCGGCGAGCTGCTTGGCGAGCCCGAAGAGGGCGGACGGCGAACCGTCCCTCAACTCAAGTTCGAGCTCCTGGAACCTCTCCGTCTCGTCGCCGGCGCTGACCGTCCCACGATCCAACGCCACCTCGATCAGGCTGCCGTCGCGGTCGATCAGCCACGTCGCCCGCTCGACCGTCGAGTGGACCTGCGGCTCGAGCTTCTTGTCCAGTTTTTTGAGCTTGCGGAGCGGGGTTGCCTTGAGCGCCTCGGCATCGACCTCGAGGCCGTCGACCGGCGCTTCCCACTCACCGCGATAGAATAGCCCTGCCCCGCCGCCATTGGTCTTGACGGTCTGGACATGCTCGTCGCCCGCCTGGCGTACCCGCAGCGAATAGCCGGCCTTGTGGACCCGGCGCTTTCCGGTATCGAAGTAAACCGAAGTCTGCGATTGCGTCTTGGGATCGCCGTCCGCCAGCAGTGGGTGGTCCCGGACCTTCCTTGCTGCCCGGCGACCCAGCTCAAACTTGAGCTCGGCTTCGCGATGATCCTTTTGGCTGCTCATCACCACGCAATTTACGCGTCCCCGCCGCAAGCGGCAAGGCGGCCTCGGCTACCGGTCCGGCGCACTGAGCAATTCGATCTTCCGAGGGAGAAAAATGGTGGGCGTGGGTGAATTCGACACGCTTGTAACCAACCCATTACAATTCTACACGTCATTGCGCTCGGTCGCAGGTTGGGGGTGCCCATGTCCTGTCCCGAGCGCCAAGCCTCCCGCGAGCATTATCTGGATTTGCGCCGCATAGCCTCGCAGCTCGCGCAACCAGTCGAGCAACGGCCACCTGCCGGGATCGGAGGAGCGCGTCATGGGTGATGATTGGGTACCTGCACCGCCTGCGCCGTCCGCACTGCTCCTTAAGATCAGGGGAAATAGCAATACTGGCCTGTCGATGGCTGGCCGTTCGCTTGCCCAAGGCAGCGAGCTGTTGATGGAAATTGACGCCGGCGACGCCGATCCGGGAATGGCCGAGCCGGCACCAGCGCAATGGGTCCGGATCGAGGCGGGCGATAATCCCTGGGACCAGGCGCATGCGATGATGCGAATGGGTTTTGCTGCCGGTAGCGCGGACCTAATCGCTGCCGAGCCCGACTTCGAACAGCAATGGGTAAGCGGCCCGCCTGCGGCAAAGTGCGTGGCTGAACCGCAAGACGCTAGTGGCGGCCGTGCGGTCGGCGGCCATTCGCGTTGGCATCTCGACCCGGAATTTAGCGGACTTGATGCTGCGCGCACTGCCGTCGCAAAGGCCGATCAACAGCGTGTGCTCATCGCCCATGTCGACACGGGCTATGATCCCGCGCACAAATTTCGTCCCGCCAATATCGCGCCCGGCCAGCGTAACTTCGTGAAGGGTGACGGAGCACCCAACGACGCGACCGACCTTACGCCGCCTGGCGGGTTCCTGCGCAACTATGGCCACGGCACGGGGACCGTTGGCATTCTGGCGGCACCAACCATCGGCGGCGCTCCGAATGTCCGCGTACTGCCAATTCGGATCGCCAACTCCGTCGTGCGCTTCAAGACCAGCACCATGGCGCAAGGCTTTGACTATGCCTTGGCCCAAGGCGCCCACATTCTATCGATGAGCATGGGTGGACTTGCCTCCGCAATCCTCGCTGACGCGGTCAACAAATGCTATGCTGGCGGCTTGGTGATGATTGCCGCAGCTGGCAATAATTTCAGTGGCTTGCCCATCCGCTCGATCGTCTACCCAGCGCGGATGCGCCGTGTCGTCGCAGCCTGCGGCATCATGGCCAACTTGAAGCCATATGCCGGTCTTAAGCCGACGACCATGCAGGGCTGCTATGGCCCCGACAGCAAGATGCGAACAGCACTTGCCGGATTTACGCCCAATATCCCTTGGCCAGAAATTGGTTGTCCGAATATCGTCGATGAGGATGGACAGGGCACTTCGGCGGCAACTCCGCAGATCGCGGCCGCCGCAGCTTTATGGCTTGCTCATCGTTGGAAGGACTTGCAGCCATTGGCGGCGTGGCAACGCGGCGAAGCCATTCGCCAGGCGCTGTTCAAGAGCGCTGCGCTTGGTCAGCAGGCCGATCCCGATCCCAAATTGGGTTGGGGCGCGGTTCGAGCGCGCTACATGCTCGACTTCACCCTCGCGCACCTGGGCCCACTGACCCCGGAGAAGCCCGCAAGCGCAGACTGGGACTGGCTGAAGTTGCTGACAGGGCGCGGCACTGGATTTGCCGCGTCGGGGCTTTCGTCAGCTGACCGACTGTTGAATCTCGAACTCATGCAGCTGGCGCAGCGCGACCCGGACGTTGCCAAGGCAATCGCGGACCCGGACGAGGGTACGCCAACGCGTGCGGCCCGCAAGCGCTTTCTCGAGGCGGCAGAGGCTTCTGATCTGGCATCGCGAACACTCAAGCAAACGATTGGCGTCGCGCTCCGCGGCCGGGCGGCAGGCGGCGCTGTGGTGCAACCGCCCCCCGTGCCCGCCCCCGGCGCCGCCTCGACCGCCAGCGCAACCAAGCCGCCAGCGCGCCGCAGGCTCCGGATTTTCGCACTCGACCCCAGCCTCGGCGGCGCGCTCAATTCCTATGAGGATCAGATTGCAACGGTCGATATCCGCAACGAAGCTGGCCTCAAGCCCGGCCCAGTCGGCGAATATCTCGAAGTGGTCGACGCCGATCCAGCGTCCAATCGTTTCTACCCGCCAGTCGATCTCAATGATCCGAACCTCTTGCTTCAGGATGGATCTACTCCTTCGGAGGGAGATCCCGGGTTTCACCAGCAGATGGTCTACGCCGTCGCGATGCGCACGATCGAGCATTTCGAGATCGCACTTGGTCGCAAGGCGCTGTGGGCGTCACAATGGTCAGGCCAGACCGGAGCGGCCAACATTCACGTGCCGCGACTGCGCATCTATCCGCACGCGCTGCGCCAGGAAAACGCCTATTACAGTCCCGATCGCAAGGCACTTTTGTTCGGCTATTTCCCTGCCAATTCGCGAGTGTCCGACCTGACACCTCCTGGAACGATGGTGTTTAGCTGTCTGTCGGCCGATATCATCGCGCACGAGACGACCCACGCCTTGCTCGATGGACAGGCACGGTCATTTCGCGAGCCCTCCAATCCGGACGTTCGCGCATTCCATGAAGCCTTCGCCGACATCGTCGCCCTGTTCCAGCAGTACACCTATCGCGATCTGGTCAAGCGCGAGATCGGCCGGGCACGCGGAGACCTCTCCGCCGCCGGAATGCTTGGCGGTCTTGCCCGCCAATTCGGCGAAGGCACCGGCAAGGCGGGGCCGCTTCGCCGTTACCCCAACCTCGATCCGGAGTTGTCCTACGAAAAGACGTTCGCGACGCACGCCCGCGGTTCGCTTTTGGTCGCAGCGGTCTATCGCGCCTTCCTCGCAATCGTGGAGCGACGCACGGCCGATCTCGTTCGGATTGCCACGGGCGGCACCGGGGAATTGCCGCCCGGCGCAATTCATCCCGACCTGGTCGATCGACTTACTGACGAAACCACAAAGTCTGCTCGGCACGTCCTCAATATGTGCATTCGGGCGATCGACTTCTGTCCGCCGGTCGACATCACCTTTGGTGAATATCTTCGCGCAATCATCACTGCCGACGTCGAGCAGGTCCCGGACGACAACTACGGCTATCGAGTAGCTTTCCTGGAAGCATTCCGCCGCCTGCAGCTGTTGCCTCGGAGCTTGCGCACCGTATCGGTCGATACGCTTAGCTGGCGAGCGTGGGACCGGCCTGCGCCCCAATGGCTCAAACCGGCGATCGAAGAGCTGAATATCAACCTCACTGCCCATCTTAGCCGAGACGAGATATTTGCGGCCAGCGAGCAACGGCGCGACGTAATGCGCAAAGCTATGGTTCGCGGCCTTCATTCCGGGCAGGATTACGACGTCCTTGGACTTCAGCACCGCCTCAAATTCTTCCGCAGTCTTAGGTCGAAGGGCTACCAAAGCGGCACCACGTTCATGGTCGACAATTTGCGGGTCGCACGACGCGTAGGTGATGAGGGTGAACTCACCGCTCAAATCGTCGCAGTGGTGCGGCAGCGCCGGCCCGAATGCCTCGTTGAAGGGGTGCTCGCCAGCGGAGATCAAGATGTCGAGCGCTTCTGGTTCCGTGGCGGTGCGACGTTGATCATCGATCTGCTCGGTCCCGACGGGCCCAATTTGCGCTACGTCATTCGAAAGCCGATCCAAAGCCCGAGCAGATTGGCGCGCGAGCGTGCCTATCGCCGCGGGGACACCGGAGACGCGCTTAGGTCGATGTATTTCGGAAACAGCAAATTCGCGTCGCGCGAGCCGTTCGCAGTGATGCATGCGTCGAGGGATTAGCCATGGCAAAGACGGTTGATGTTCGATGCTATTGTCATGGTTTGGGCGATTGCATGCTGCTCCGGTTGCCCCGCAGCGGCAGCTCACCATTTTGCATTTTGATCGACTGCGGCATTCACAGTTCCGCCAAGGGCGGCTCGCAGAAAATGCGCGACGTCGTCCTCGATATTGCAAAAGTCACGAAGGGTAAGATCGACGTCATCGTCGGCACGCACGAGCATTGGGACCATCTCTCGGCTTTCCTCCAGGCGGCCGAGGCGTTTGCCGACATCGAAGTCGGCGAAGTTTGGTTTAGCTGGGCCGAAAATCCCAACGACGAGGACGCGCGCAAGCTGGACCGCTACAAAGGTGATGCCGCCGCAGCATTGGCCGGCTCGTCGATGCGGCTGGCCGAAGCGAAGGGCATGGATGACCTGGCGCAAGGGGTCGATGCGTTGCTTGGCTTCGTGTTCGGCGCCGACGGCGAGCGGGTTCGCAGCGCGCGAGAGAGCCTGCGCCGAAAAGCGCCCGTCGTTCGTCACTTCGAGCCAGGCGAAATGGCCCCCCTGCCCGACGTGCCGGACATTCGTGCCTATGTGCTCGGACCCCCGCGCGATCC
>Ga0157380_10003166_pt1 | contig 11230 bp, 12 predicted proteins | sample S35metaG_FD_119757 | JGI IMG/M metagenome (GOLD analysis project Ga0157380, IMG submission 119757) | Switchgrass rhizosphere microbial communities from Kellogg Biological Station, Michigan, USA - S3-5 metaG | ecosystem: Host-associated > Plants > Roots > Rhizosphere > Soil | place: USA...
GAGCCGACGCCGAGGACGAGCGGCGAGCCGTGGCGCGCGCCGACGACGCGGTGCGGCTCGTCGCGGCTGACCACCGCGATCGCGTAGGCGCCGCGCAGCCGCGGCAGCGCGCGCTGCACGGCTTCGAGCAGGTCGCCGTCGTTGAGGTGGTCGATCAGGTGGGCGATGACCTCGGTGTCGGTCTGCGTCTCGAACGCGTAGCCCTTGGTCTGCAGCTCGGCGCGCAGCTCGTCGTGGTTCTCGATGATCCCGTTGTGGACGAGGCCGATCCGGCCCGCCGACGCGATTCCCGAAGCCTCGCCGGCCTCCGCTTCGTCTTCGGCCACCGCCCGGCGCGGGCCGTGCGAGAAGTGCGGGTGCGCGTTGTGGACCACCGGCGCGCCGTGCGTCGCCCAGCGCGTGTGGGCGATGCCGGTCGTGCCTTCGAGGTGTTCGGCGGCGACATTGGCGGCGAGCTCGGCGACGCGCGCCGTGCTGCGCGCACGGCGCAGGCCGCCGCCCTGGTGGACGGCGACTCCGCACGAGTCGTAGCCGCGGTATTCGAGGCGACGCAGGCCCTCGACGAGGATCGAGACGATGTTGCGGGCGCTGACCGCCGCGACGATTCCGCACATGGGACCAGCTCCGGAGTGGGGAACGGATCATCGGCCCAGGATTGAGGAATTTAGTTGCAATGCGCCGGTTTTGAAGAAATGTTCCCCCTTATCGCTGCCACCATGCGAGATAATTCCGTTTTCAGATCTTTTCTGAAACTATGAACCGCACGCTGTCGCTCGACACCACCGACTGGAAGATCCTGGACGCCCTCCAGACCGACGCCTCGCTGACCAACCAGGCGCTCGCCGAGCGCGTCCACGTCTCGCCGGCGACATGCCTGCGCCGCGTCAAGGCGCTGGTCGACGCCGGCGTCGTCGAGCGCCGCGTCGCCCTGCTCTCTGCGGAGCGGCTCGGCCGCGGGCTGACGGCGATCGTCGAGGTCGTCCTCGACCGCCAGGGCGCCGAAGCGCTCGCCACGTTCGAAGCGCGCGCGGTCGCCGACGGCGCGGTGCGGCAATGTCACCGCGTCTCGCCCGGCCCCGACTTCATCCTCGTCGTCGAGGTCGCCGACATGGCGGCGTACGAGGCGCTCGTCGAGCGGCTCTTCACGCAGGACGCCAACGTGCGCAACGTCAAGGCGTTCTTCAGCGTCCGCCGCGCCAAGTTCGAGACGCGGATCGAGCTGCCAATGGTCAGCGCCTGACGATCGCGAGCCCCTTCAAGTACTCGCCCTCGGGAAACTCGATCGTCATCGGGTGGTCGGGCGCGGCGGCGAGGCGCGCGTGGACGAAGCCGTCGACTCCGGCGTCGATGCCGGCGCCGGCGACGATCTTGTGGAAGAGGCCGGCGTCGATCCCGCCCGAGCACGAGAACGTGAAGAGCAGCCCGCCCGGAGCCAGCAGCATCAGCGCGAGGCGGTTGATGTCCTTGTAGGCGCGCGCGGCGCGCTCGGCGTGCGCGACCGTCGGCGCGAGCTTCGGCGGATCGAGGACGATCGCATCGAAGCGACGCCCTTGCTCGACGAACGCGCGCAGCTGCTGGTTGACGTCGGCGTCGATCGTCTCGTGGCGCGCCGCGTCGAAGCCGTTCCTCGCGACATTGTTCCCAGCGCGCACCAGCGCCGGTGCCGACGAGTCGATCGCCAGCACGTGGTCCGCGCCGCCGGCGAGCCCGGCGACGCTGAAGCCACCGGTATAGCAATGGCAGTTGAGGATGCGGCCGAGCGCGAAATGGCGCACGAGGTCGGCAAAGAGCTTGCGGTTGTCGCGCTGGTCGAGGTAGAAGCCGGTCTTGTGGCCGCTCGCGACGTCGACCGCGAAGCGCCAGCCGTGCTCGTCGATCTCGAGCTCGGTCGAAGGCGCTGCCGCGCCGTCGCCGTCGACGCCGCGCAGCCATCCCGTCGCGGCGGGCAGGCCTTCGCGGTCGCGCGCCGACGTGTCGCTGCGCTCGTACAGACGCGTCGCTCCGCTCTGCGCGAGCAACGCATCGGCGATCGCCGCCTTCCAGCGTTCGACGCCGGCGGCGAGGAACTGCGCGACGAGCGTCGCGCCGTAGCGGTCGACGACGAGCCCCGGCAGGCCGTCGGCTTCGCCGTGGACGAGTCGCACCGAATCGCTCGCGACTGCGAGTCGCGCGCGCATCGCGATCGCCGCCGCGATCCGGCGGGCGAAGAACGCGACGTCGATGCGCTCGCGCTCGTCGAAGCTCCACGCCCGCAGCCGGATCGACGACTGCGGGCTGTACGCCGCCCAGGCGAGAAAGCGGCCGTCGGCGCCCTCGACCCGCACCGTCTCGCCGCTGTCGGCGCGGCCGCCGGCGACGCTGCCCTCGAACACCCACGGATGGCGGCGGAGCAGCGAGCGCTCCTTCCCCGCGCGGATGCGGACGACCTTCACCGCCGCCGCACCTACGACTTGCGCCGCGCGCGCGGATGCGCCGCGTCGTAGACCTTCGAGAGATGGCCGAAGTCGAGCTTGGTGTAGACCTGCGTCGTCTGGATGTTGGCGTGGCCGAGCAGCTCCTGCACCGCGCGCAGGTCGCCGCTCGACTGCAGCACGTGCGACGCGAACGAGTGGCGCAGCATGTGCGGATGGACGTGCGTCGGCACGCCGGCGGCGATCGCGCGCGCCTTCAGGCGCGAGCGGACCTGGCTCGCGGTGAGGCGCGTGCCGCGGCTGCTGACGAAGAGCGCCGCCTCGTCGACGCGGGCGACGTCGCCGCGGCGGGCGAGCCAGGCGGCGAGCGCGGCGAGCGCCGGCGCGCCGACCGGCACGGCGCGGCGCTTGCTGCCCTTGCCGAGGACGTGCGCCGTCGCATCGTCGCCGTCGATCCAGCCGGACGCGGACGCGCTCGCGACCACGTCGAGGCCGACGAGCTCGCCGACGCGCAGGCCGCAGCCGTAGAGCAGCTCGGCGATGCACGCGTCGCGCACCGCGAGCGCATCGTCGTCGTCGCTGCGGTGGGCGACGAGCGCGACCGCGTGGTCGACCGAGAGCGCCTTCGGCAGCGGCTGCGCGGCGCGCGGCGCGCGCACGCCGTCGACGGGGTTGGCGTCGATCGCACCGTTGCGCGCGAGCTGGCGATAGAACCCGCGCCACGCCGAGAGCACGAGCGCGATCGAGCGCGGCGCGAGCCCGCCGGCGTGCAGCTGCGCGGCGAACCGCCGCACGTGGTGCACCTTCGCTTCGCGCAGCGGCAGCGCCATCCTCGCGGCGAGGCGCTCGAGCCGGTCGAGCGCGTCGTCGTAGAGCGCAAGCGTGCGCGCCGCGACGCGCCGTTCGACGCGCAGGAGCTCAAGGTGGCGGACGACGTCGGCGTCGCGCGCGCGCGGCGCGGCGTCGCCGGCGCCGCCGCTCTTCATGATTGCGGCAGCAGCCGCGCCAGCGCGGCGCTCGCGACCTCGCCGATGCGGGCGAGAAAGTCGGTGCCCATGTCGGCGCTGTAGCGCGTCGGGTCGGGCGACGCGAGGACGAGGAGGCCGAAGGCGGCGAGGTCGCCTTCGTGGCGGAGCGGCACGAGCGCGAGCGACGAGGCCTGGCCCGGATCGTCGAGCCAGTGCACCGCCTCGAAGCCGGTGTTGATTCCGCAGTACGGCGCGCTGAGGCTGCTGGCGAACGTGCGCACGTCGTCGCCGGCGTCGCGCGCGAACGGCAGGCCCGCGAACGCGTCGGCCGTGCCCCAGACGCGGACCGCCGCCTCCGGGATCAGGAACTGGTGGCGCAGCTCGCGAACGAGGACGTTCGGCAGGTCGGCAGCATTGGCGGTCAGCATCAGCGCGCGCGTCCAGCGGTGCAGCCGATCGGCGATCGCGACGTTGTCCTGGCCATGGCGGATCATCTCGACGATCTGCCGCTCGAGCCCTTTGATCTTGTCGCGCAGCATCTCCATCTGCCGCTCCTGCAGCGAGACCGCGCGCTGGCCGTGCGGGCTCGTCAGCTGGATCGCGCCGAGCAGCTCGGCGTGGCGCTCGAAGAAGCCGGGGCTCGCGGCGAGGTAGTTGGCGATGTCGCCTTCGGTGATGCCCTGCACGCCGAGCGGCGTCGCTCCCTGGCTGTTGCTCACGTGGTTCCTTGTCTGCTTGCTGAGGTCAAAGCTCGATCTCGCCTTCGAACGCCGTCTCCGCGGGCCCGGTCATCAGCACCGGCGCGCCGTCGCCCGGCCATTCGATCGTGAGGACGCCGCCGCGCGTCGCGACGTCGACCTTCGGCGCGAAGACGCCGAGGCGGACGCCGACCGCGACCGCGGCGCACGCGCCGGTGCCGCACGCGAGCGTCTCGCCGGCGCCGCGTTCCCAGACGCGCAGCCGCGCCCGATCGCGCGCGACGACCTCGACGAAGCCGGCGTTGACGCCGCGCGCAAAGCGCGCGTGCCGCTCGAGCAGCGGCCCCTGCTCGAGCACCGGTGCGCGGTCGACGTCGGCGACGAGCTGCACCGCGTGCGGGTTGCCCATCGAGACGACGGCGACGTCGACGCTGGCACCGTTGCCGAGCTCGACCGGCCAGAGCGCGAGCCCGCCGTCGCGCTTCTTCGGCGCCAGCCAGGTGATGTCGAACGGCACGTGCGCCGGATCGAAGTCGGGCGCTCCCATGTCGACGGTGACGCGGCCGTCGCCCTGCTCGCTGAGCTCGAGGCGGCGGTTCATGGTGTCGACGACGACCGTGCGCTTGGTCGTCAGGCCGCGCTCGCGCACGAAGCGGACGAAGCAGCGCGCGCCGTTGCCGCACTGCTCGACCTCGTCGCCGCTGCCGCCGTTGAAGATGCGGTAGCCGAAGTCGGCGCCGGCGCGCTGCGGCGGCTCGACGACGAGGATCTGGTCGGCGCCGACGCCGAAGCGCCGGTCGGCGAGGTGCCTGAGCTGCGCGCTGTCGAGCGCGAACGGCGCCTTCGTCGCGTCGATGACGACGAAGTCGTTGCCGGCTCCCTGCATCTTGGCGAAGCGAACGCGCATGGCGCGATTATCGACGGTGGCGTCCGTCGGATTCAGCGGTAGAGCGACGGCTCGCCCGGCGGTCGCGTCTTGAAGCGACGGTGCACCCACAGGTACTGCGCGGGATTGCGACGGACCTCGCCTTCGATCCAGCGGTTCATGCGCGCCGCGTCGGCGACGGCGTCGTCGGTCGGGAAGTCGGCCCAGGGCTGCCCGTAGACGACGCGGTAGCCGCGGCCGCCGGGCAGGATCTCGGCGACGATCGGCTGCACGACCATGCCGAGCGCACGCGCCATCCGCGACGGCGCGAGCAGCGTCGTCGCCTCGACGCCGAAGAACGGCACGAACGCCGCGTCGCGCGTGCCGAAGTCCATGTCGGGCAGATTGAAGAACGCGTCGCCGCGACGGATCGCGCGGACGAGCGCACGGCCGGCGTCGTCGCGCTCGAAGATCTCGGCGTTGCCGAAGCGCAGCCGACCGCGTCGCAGCTCGCGGTCGAGCACCGCGTTGCTCTGGCGCTGGTAGATCGAGATGCCCTTTCGGTTCTGGAAGAGCAGCACCGAGGCGCCGGCGACGTCGAGCGCCATGAAGTGCGGAACGAGCCACATCACGGGCTTTTCGCTCCGCTCGGCGAGGTGGAGTTCGCCCTCGACGCGGATCAGCCGACGCAGCCGCTCCGCCGACGCGTACCAGAGCAGCCCGCGCTCGAGGAGACTCCGGCCGAGCCAGCGGAAGTGCTCGCGGGCGAGGCGCTCGCGCGCGGCCGCCGTCAGCTCGGGAAAGCAGAGCTCGAGGTTGCGCAGCGCGACCCGACGCCGCGAGCGGACGACGTGCCAGCCGAGCCGGCCGAAGGCGCTGCCGAGCGCCGCCTGCACGCCGAGCGGAAGCCATTGAAAAAGCCACAGGAATGCCAGCAGGATCCGCGCGCCCAAGGCGTCCTTCCTCGTCGATTTCCTATAATCCCGCCAGTCGCCGAGTTACTGAACTACTTGCGGGGCGACACAAACATACCGCTAAAGCGTTCGCCGCTCCTCCAGAGCCCAAGGCCGGCAACGCGATTCACCCATCGCAGGGCCGTCGATTGGAGCGCAGCGTGGCGAACGATTTCCTCTTCACTTCCGAATCGGTCTCCGAAGGCCATCCCGACAAGGTCGCCGACCAGATCTCCGACGCGATCCTCGACGCGATCTTCGCGCACGACCCGCGCTCGCGCGTCGCCGCCGAGACGCTGTGCAACACCGGCCTCGTCGTCCTCGCCGGCGAGATCACGACCAACGCCCACGTCGACTACATCCAGGTCGCGCGCGACACGATCAAGCGGATCGGCTACGACAACACCGAGTACGGCATCGACTACAAGGGCTGCGCCGTCCTCGTCGCCTACGACAAGCAGAGCAACGACATCGCGCAGGGCGTCGACCACGCGAGCGACGACCACCTCAACACCGGTGCCGGCGACCAGGGCCTGATGTTCGGCTACGCGTGCGACGAGACGCCCGAGCTGATGCCGGCGCCGATCTACTACGCGCACCGCCTCGTCGAGCGCCAGGCGCAGCTGAGGAAGGACGGGCGGCTGCCGTTCCTGCGCCCCGACGCCAAGAGCCAGGTGACGATGCGCTACGTCGACGGCAAGCCGCACTCGATCGACACCGTCGTGCTGTCGAGCCAGCACGCGCCCGAGATGAGCGACGGCAAGCACATGAAGAAGGAATTCGTCGACGCCGTCGTCGAGGAGATCATCAAGCCGGTGCTGCCGAAGGACTGGCTGAAGGAGACCAAGTACCTGATCAACCCGACCGGGCGCTTCGTCATCGGCGGCCCGCAGGGCGACTGCGGCCTCACGGGGCGCAAGATCATCGTCGACACCTACGGCGGCGCGTGCCCGCACGGCGGCGGCGCGTTCTCGGGCAAGGACCCTTCGAAGGTCGACCGCTCGGCCGCGTATGCGGCGCGCTACGTCGCCAAGAACATCGTCGCCGCGGGGCTGGCGCGGCAGTGCCAGATCCAGGTCGCGTACGCGATCGGCGTCGCGCGGCCGATGAACGTCACGATCTACACCGAAGGCACCGGCAGGATCCCCGACCACCAGATCGAGAAGCTCGTCCACGAGCACTTCGACCTGCGGCCGAAGGGAATCATCCAGATGCTCGACCTGCTGCGGCCGATCTACCAGAAGACCGCGGCGTACGGCCACTTCGGCCGCGACGAGCCCGAGTTCACCTGGGAGCGCACCGACAAGGCGGCCGCCCTGAAGGCCGCAGCAGGCCTCTGAGGCTCGCCGCCGCGCCAGCGTCGTAAGAGCCCGCGCCCGCCAGCGGGCCGCTTGCTCGTGTCATATGGCCGCCGGCGGCGCGCCACCCATCGGTCCATGAGCGCCGACGGTGGCCAGCTAGCCGGCGCGGTGCGCGACCTCCTGGTCGCCTGCCACCGCGACGCCTTCGCCTGGGCCCGCCACTGTTGTCGCGATCGAAGCGAGGCGGAAGACGTGCTGCAGGCGACGTATCTCAAGGTGCTCGAAGGCCGCGCCGAATTCGGCGGTCGCGCTGCGTTTCGCACCTGGCTGTTCGCGGTCATCGCGCGCACCGCCGCCGAGCACCGCCGGCGCAGGTTCTTGCGCGACCTGCTCGCGCTGCGCTGGGGCGACGAGCGCACGGTGCGCTGCGCCGATGTGATCGACGGCGCCGACGCCGACGCGGAGAAGGCGCAGGCGGTCGCGCGCCTCGAGCGCGCGCTCGCGACGCTGCCGGCGCGCCAGCGCGACGTGCTGCAACTCGTCTTCCACCACGAGCTCACCGTCGCGGACGCGGCGACGGTGATGGCGGTGACGATCGGCACCGCGCGCCAGCACTACGCGCGCGGCAAGGCGCGCCTGCGCACGCTGCTCGCGACGGGAGAAGAGCGATGAGCGGCGACCAGCGCGAGGTGCGCGCCGACGACGACGCCGCGCTGCGCGCGCTGTTCCGGGCCCGCCGCGAGCGCGTCGCCGCGCAGACGCCGTCGTTCGAAGCCTTGCTCTCGCGGCCGCACGGCAACGCCCGGGCGCGCCGCGGCGGTGCCGCGTGGCGACTCGCGGCTGCCGCTGCGGCGATCGCAGGCGCAGTGCTGCTCGTCCGCGGCGTGCCGCGGCACGCCCCGCGGGCAGCAGACGTCGCCGTCGCCCTGCCCGCGATCCGGCTGCCGAGCGACGCGCTGCTCGCCGCCACGCCGCTGCCGAGCGCCGCCGGCGACTGGTCGTCGCTGCCGAGCGCCGTCCTCGGACGCGCACCGGTCGACCTGGCGTCGTCGCGGACGCGCTAGCCGACTTCGCTGTTGCCACTGCTGAAAGGAGCCCCTCGATGCGATTCGTCCGCCACTGTCTTCGCGCCGCGACGCTCGCCGTCGCGCTGCTCGCCGCCGGCGCGCTGCCGGCGGGCGCGCAGGAATCGCTGCCGCCGGTCGATCCGATCGCCGAGCAGATGTTCGCGCCCGAGCTGATCCTGCGCCACCAGCGTGCGATCGGCCTCAGCGACGCGCAGAAGAACGCGCTCGTCGCCGACGTCAAGCGCACGCAGGCGCACCTGATCGACGTCCAGTGGGAGCTGCAGCGCGTCGCCGATCCGCTCGTCGACCTGCTCGGCAAGGAGCGCCCCGACGAAGCGCAGGCGCTCGCCCAGCTCGACAAGGTTCTCGCCGTCGAGCGCGACGTCAAGCGCAGCCAGCTCGGGCTCGCGATTCGCCTGCGCAACCTGCTGAGCGCCGAGCAGCAGAGGCAGCTGCGCCAGCTGCGCGCGTTGCCGACCGCAGGCGGCGGGCCGGCAACGCGTCCGGGATCGCCGCCGTCGCCGGTGCCTCCGCCGTCGTCGCGCTGAGCGTCGATCTGTGCGGCACGATGCCGCGGTCGCGCAGGTCGTCGTGGACGACACCGGTGTCGCAGCGCGCGAGGTGCGCAGCGAGATCGCCGGCAGGATGCGCTGCGCCGTCGCCGGCCGTCGTTGCTCCTCGTCGTTCAGGTCGAAGCCGGTGGCGCGAGCGCCGGCCCGAGCGTCGCGACGAGACGCCTGGGCGCCTGCGCGCGGTAGCTCTCGTCGATCCACGCCTTGAGGAGGTCGACAGGAAGGCGCTCGCCGGCGGCGAACGTCGCCGTCACCCAGCTGCTCTTGCCGAGACCGTAGCCGGTCGGCTTGGCGAAGGCGAGCTTCAGCGCCGTCGGCCACGAGTGCGGCAGCTTGCACGAGATCGAGAGCGGCTCGCCTTCGACGCTCATGTACGCGAACGTCTTGTCCTTGACGGCGAGGTCGAGATGGCCTGGCCACGGGCTCTTCGTGTGCGCGGCCGGGTAGGCGAGGCCGAACGCGCGCAGCTCGCGCAGCACCGAGTCGGAACCCGCGCTCGCCTTGCCCGTCTTCGCCATCGCCGGCGCCTCCCGCGGCGACTGTACCCGCGGCGCAGCGTCGATCGGCGCGGCATCATCGGCGGCCATGCCGAAGCCGCCGACGCTCGACGACCTGCGCCGCTATGCCGTCGCGCGCACGCTCTTTCGCCCGACGACGCTCGCGCGCGCGATCGACAAGCTCGGCTTCGTCCAGGCCGACCCGATCCGCGCGCCGGCCCGCGCGCAGGACCTGACGCTGCGCCATCGCGTCGCCGGTTACCGCGTCGGCGACCTCGAACGGCGCTATTCGCGTCTGCGGATCGACGAGGACGCGTTCGTCAACTACGGCTTCCTGCCGCGCCGCCACCTCGCGCTGATGCATCCGCGCACGCCGCGGCAGGCATGGGACGCGAAGACGCGGCGCAAGGCCGCCGAGATCCTCGCCTTCATCCGCGCGCGCGGTCCGACGCACCCGCGCGTCGTCGAGGAGCACTTCGCGCACGGCCGGCGCATCAACGCGTGGGGCGGATCGAGCCAGGCGACGACGCACCTGCTCGACGGCATGCACTACCGCGGGCTGCTGCGCGTGCGCAGGCGCGAGGCCGGGACGCGCATCTACGAGGCGGTCGAGCATCCGCCGGCCGACGACGCGCCCGCGGCACGTGCGGCGCGGGCCGAGGCGCTGCTCGCGCTCGTCGTCGCCAAGTACGCGCCGCTGCCGGCGTCGAGCCTCGTCTACCTCGCTCGCCTGCTCGGCTACGGCGCGCCGCACCTCGGCGACGAGACGCGTGCCGCGCTGGCGACGCTGCGCGAGCGGCTGGCGAGCGCGCGCGTCGACGGCACCGTGTGGTATTGGCCGGGCGACGAGAATCCGCGCTCGCGGCGCTGGCGCGTCGACGATCGGGTGCGCCTGCTCGCGCCGTTCGATCCGATCGTCTGGGATCGACGCCGCTTCGAGCTGCTCTGGGGCTGGACGTACCGCTTCGAGGCCTACACGCCGGCGCCCAAGCGCAAGCTCGGCTACTACGCCCTGCCGCTGCTCTGGCGCGACCGCATCGTCGGCTGGGCGAACGCCAGCGTGCGCGATGACAGGCTCGCGCTGACGACGCACTTCGCCAACGGCAGGCCCGACGACGCCGGGTTCGTCGGCGAGCTCGCCGCCGAGCGCGTGCGGCTCGCGGAGTTCCTCGGCGTCTCGCCCGGACGCGCGGCGCGGCGCGGCTAGCGGCCGTCGCGATCGACGACGGCGTCAGCCGACGAGGCCGCCGGCGCGCTCGAGCGCGCGCACCTCGTCGGCTTCGAGCTTGGGCCCGTCGAGCGTGCAGCGCGCGTCCTGCGTCTCGCCGGTGCGGAAGCGCGCGATCACCGGCTTCAGCTCGTCCTTGACGTGCCTCTCGTCGTAGCCGTTGAAGACGTGGCCGAGGAGGCCGCGCGTCAGGTCGCTCGTCTTCATCGCCCAGTCGGCGACCGGGAACGTGAGGTTCATGTTGACGTGCATCATGATCCCCATGTTGTGGTGCGCGATGTGGTGGCGTCTGACGGTGTTGACGAACGGGATGTGGCGCAGCCACGGCTGCTCGGGGATGTGGCAGAAGAAGTGGAACGTCTCGTACACCATGTAGTGGCCGATCATGGTGACGAAGACGACGTAGCCGGCGTTGGCGTTGATGAGGAGCGATGCGATCCACGCCAGCAGCCCGCCGCCGACGGCGAGCACCATCAGGACGCGCCACGGGAAGAAGACGATCCTGAACTCCTTGACGGTGTGGATCGTCGCGTCGTTGTCGGTGAAGTACTGGTGGTGTTGGCGGGTGTGCCGGTCGTAGATCGCGCGCAGCGCGAAGACGTCGATCAGCCGGTGCATGACGTACTTGTGCATCGCCCACTCGGCGAAGTTGCCGCCGAGCGCGACCGGC
>Ga0157380_10003168_pt1 | contig 11228 bp, 8 predicted proteins | sample S35metaG_FD_119757 | JGI IMG/M metagenome (GOLD analysis project Ga0157380, IMG submission 119757) | Switchgrass rhizosphere microbial communities from Kellogg Biological Station, Michigan, USA - S3-5 metaG | ecosystem: Host-associated > Plants > Roots > Rhizosphere > Soil | place: USA: Michigan...
AGACCGGTCAGCGACCACTCGCGGGCAGTGCGGGCGTTAGTCATCGTCTCCGGCGTCGTAAAGGTCTTGGAGGAGATGACGAAGAGTGTCTCCTCGGGATCGAGGTCGCGCGTGGACTCGGCAAAGTCGGTGCCGTCGACGTTGGAGACGAAGCGGAAGGTCATCTCGCGGCGACTGAAGTGGCGCAGCGCCTCGTAGGCCATCACCGGGCCGAGGTCGGAACCGCCGATGCCGACGTTGACGACGCTGCGGATCGGCTTGCCGGTGTGGCCGGTCCACTCGCTGGAGCGGACCCGCTCGGAGAAGGCGCCCATGCGGTCGAGCGTCTCGTGCACCTCCTTGACGACATCGACGCCGTCGACGATAAGCGAGCGCTGGCGGGGCATGCGCAGCGCCACGTGCAACACGGCGCGGTCCTCGGAGACGTTGATGTGCTCGCCGGCGAACATCGCTTCGCGGCGCTCCTCGACGCCGCGCTCCTTGGCCAGCTGGCCGAGCAGCATCACCGTCTCGTCGGTGATCCGGTTCTTGGAGAAGTCGAGGTGAAGGCCGGCGCCGTCGGCGACGAGGCGCTCGCCGCGCCGCGGGTCTTCGGCGAAGAGGTCGCGCAGGTGCTGGTCGCGAAGCCCCGCGTAGTGATCCTGCAGCGCCTGCCAGGCGGGCCGCTGGCGCAGCCCCGGAGCGTCGCTCACCTCAACGGCTCCCGACCAAATCGCCACGGACTCGAAGCACCGGAATCACCGTGTCGATTTGGCCGCTCACAGCCGTGCCCCGGCCTGCGACTCGATCGACTTCAGCATCTCATCCCACGACTTCGCGAAGGCATCCTTGCCCTCCTCCTGCAGCCGCTTGGCGAGCGCGGCGACGTCGATGCCGGCATCCGCGAATTCGGCCAGCAGCCGATCGCAGTCGCCGCCATCAGCGGGGACCAGCGCGCCGAGCGCGCCGTGATCGGCAAAGGCGTGAAGGGTCGGCTCGGGCATCGTGTTGACGGTGAAGGGCGAGGCGAACCCCTCGATGTAGAGGACGTCTGAGGCGTTGGGATCCTTGGTGCCGGTGCTCGCCCAGAGCAGGCGCTGCGGTCGAGCGCCCTCGTTCATCAGCCGCTGCACGCGCGGTGAGTCGAGCAGCTCGCGGTAGGCGCGGTAAGCCTGGAAGCCGATCGCCAGGCCGAGGCGGTTGTGCAGCTCCTCGGGCACCTCGCCGGAGACGGCGACGTCCCAGCGGCTCATGAAGATCGAGGCGACCGAGGCGACCTCGGCGCTGAGCCCGGCCTCTATCCGCCGTTCGATTCCCTTCATGTAAGCGTCGGCCGCGGCGAGGTATTGCTCCGCGTCGAACAGCAGCGTGACGTTGATCGGAATGCCGGCGAAGATCGACTCCTCAATCGCCGTGAGGCCGGCCTCGGTGCCGGGGATCTTGATGAAGAGGTTGTCGCGCTCCGCTTTGGCGTGCAGGGCGACGGCCTCCTCGATCGTCGCTTCGGCGTCGTCGGCAATCAGCGGCGAGACCTCGAGCGAGCAGTAGCCGTCGACGCCAGCGGTCCGCTCGTGGACGCCCTTGAAGAGGTCGGTGGCGTCGCGCAGGTCGGCGAGCGCCAGCTCGAAGAAGATCCGCTCGGTGGGGGTCGCGCCAATTCCCTCCTCGGTTATGGCGCTGTCACTCAGCTCGGCGATCTGCTCGTCGTAGGCGTCGCCGCCCGAGATCGCCTTGTCGAAGATCGTCGGGTTGGAGGTCAGACCGGTGACCGAGAGGTCCCTGATGTAGCCCTCCAGCGTCCCGTCGGCCAGCATCGTGCGGGTGATGTTGTCGAGCCAGAGGCTCTGGCCCGCCTCGTGCAACTTCGCGGTCGGCTTCATGAGAGCAGCTCCTTTGCGGCTTCGGCCACCCGGTCGGGGGTGAAGCCGAACTTGGTTTGAACGTCTTTCAGCGGCGCCGAGGTGCCGAAGGTGTGCATCCCGATCTTCACGCCGTCGGTTCCAACGTAGCGATCCCAGCCCATGGTCGAGGCCTCCTCGACCGAGACGCGGGCGGTGACGCTCGGTGGCAGCACCTGGTCGCGGTAGGCGTCGTCCTGGCGATCGAAGAGCTCGCAGCAGGGCATGCTGACGACACGCGCGCGGATGCCCCCGGCGCTGAGCTCCTCGTGCGCGGCCAGGGCGAGGGCGACCTCGCTGCCGGTGGCAATCAGGATCAGCTCCGGGTCGCCGCCCTCAGCGTCGGCCAACACGTAGGCGCCGCGGCGCAGTCCCTCGGCCGAGCCGTACTTGTCGCGGTCGAAGACCGGCACGTTCTGACGAGTGAGGATCAGCGCGACCGGCTGGTGGCTGCGGTCGAGCGCCACTCGCCAGGCCTCGGCGACCTCGTTGGCGTCGGCGGGACGGATCACGTCGAGGCCGGGAATCGCCCGCAGCGAGGCGAGCTGCTCGACCGGCTGGTGGGTCGGGCCGTCCTCGCCGAGGCCGATCGAGTCGTGGGTGAAGACGTGGATCACCGGCAGCTCCATCAGCGCCGAGAGGCGAATCGCCGGCCGGGCGTAGTCGGAGAAGGTCAGGTAGGTCGACCAGAGCGGGCGCAGCTTGGAGAGCGAGAGGCCGTTGGAGATCGCCGCCGACTCGTGCTCACGGATGCCGAAGTGGAGCTGGCGGCCGTCGTAAGCGCCCGGCTCGAGGTCGGTTGCGCCGTCGAACTTGAGGCGGACCGAGGTCGAGTCGGTGAGGTCGGCCGAGCCGGCGATCAGCCAGGGCAGGCGCTCGCCGATCGCGTTCTCGACTTGCTGGGAGGCCTTGCGGGTGGCGATGCCCTTCTCGTCGGCGTCGAAGCTGGGGATCGCCTCGTCCCAGCCGGCCGGCAGCTCGCGCTCCTGCTGGGCCTCGATCTCGGCGGCGAGATCGTCGTTGGCCTTCGCGTACTCGGCGAGCCTGCCCTGCCAGGCCGCGTTCAGCTCGGCGCCGCGCTTGCCGATGCCGTCGGCGAAGTGCTCCATGACCCCATCGGGAACGAGGAACTGGGCGTCCTCGGGCCAGCCGTAGACGCGCTTGGTCTCGCGCACCTCTTCCTCGCCGAGCGGCTCACCGTGCGCGGCGGACGTATCCACCTTGTGCGGAGAGCCGTAGCCGATGTGGCTGTCGACGATCAGCAGCGTCGGCCGCTCTTCCTCGCCCTTGAACTCCGCGAAGGCGGTGGCGATCAGCTCGGTGTCGTTGGCGTCGCCGACCCGGGTGACGTTCCAGCCGTAGCCCATGAAGCGGGCGGCGACGTCATCCCCGTAAGCAAGGTCGGTCTTGCCGTCGATCGTGATGTGGTTGTTGTCGTAGACCCAGCAGAGGTTGTCGAGCTCGAGGTGACCGGCGAGCGAGGCGGCTTCGTTGGAGACGCCCTCCATCAGGCAGCCGTCGCCGGCGATCGCGTAGACGTCGAAGTCGAAGAGCTCGGCGCCGTAGCGGGCGCCCTGCCACTTCGAGGCGATCGCCATGCCAACCGAGGTGGCGACGCCCTGGCCGAGCGGGCCGGTGGTCGTCTCCACTCCCGAGGTCCAGCGGTACTCGGGGTGGCCGGGAGCGCGAGAGTCGAGCTGGCGGAAGCTTTCGATGTCCCCGAGCGAGACGGCCGGGTCGCCGACCACCTCGTAGTCGGGATCGACCGCCCGCACGCCGGCCAGGTGGAGCAGCGCGTAGAGCAGCATCGAGGCGTGGCCGGCGGAGAGCACGAAGCGGTCACGGCCGGGCCAGATCGGATCGGCCGGGTCGAAGCGCAGGAAGCGCTGCCAGAGCGTGTAGGCGACCGGGGCCAGCGCCATCGGCGTTCCCGGATGACCCGAGTTGGCCTTCTGGATCGCGTCGATCGAGAGCGTGCGAATCGTGTTGATCGCGAGTTGGTCGATGTCGCGGACCATCCGCATCCGATCCTATGGGAGCCATCCCCTGACGGCGAGGGGCGTCCGGGGAGGGTCTCCGGGCCGGCCTTCGGCCGGGAGCTCCCGGAGACCCTCCCCGGACGCCCCCTTACCGCTCTGCCGATGGGCCGATACGTCAACGTGACCTTGACTTATCGGCCCATCGGGCTCCGCCCCGGAGGGAGCTTTCAGGGTTCGATGCGGGTGACCGTGCCGTCGCGGTTGCTCGCTACCCACACTGCGCTTGAGCCAACAGCTACGGCACCGGGGACCCGGGGGACGCCGATCGGGTCGCCAACGACCTCCCCGCTCCCGATGTCGATCCTGCTGACGGTCGCTTCGGCGGTGTTGGCGACCCAGACGGTGGTGGTGCCAGCGTCGATGCCGCCGGGCAGGGCCCCGACAGAGATCGGGTCGCCGAGGATCGCCCGCAACGAGGGGTCGACGCGGGTCACCGTGTCGGAGCGACTGTTGGCAACCCAGACCATTCCGCCGCCGACCGTGATTCCGGCGGGCCCGCGGCCGACCCGGATCGGGGGGCCGACACTGGCGCTTGTCGTGTCGACGCGGCGAATGACCCCTGTGGATGCGCTGCTCACCCAGACCGCGCCGGCGCCGGCGGCCAAGCGCAGTGGGGCCGTGTGAGGCGCGATCCCTCGCGCCACCGGCCGGTTCGTCTCGGCGTCGATCGCGCTGATCCCGGCACCGTCCTCATCGGCAACCCAGAGGCGCCCGCCGGCGAAGGTGACCGCACCGGGGCGACCGCCGATCTCGATGCGGGCGATCACGTGCCCATCCGAGTCGATTCGCAGGACAGTGCCGGCGCGCGGGTTGGAGACCCAGACCGAGCCCTCGCCGATCGTCACCCCGGACACACCCCGCCCAAGGCGGGTCCGCCCAGTCACCTCCAGCGTCTCCGAGTCGGAGTCGATCGCGGAGAGCGTGCCGTCGCGGGCGCTGGTCACCCAGGTCTTGTGGGGGCCGACGGCCAGGCGCAGCGGCGGGTCGCCGACGGGGATCGGACTGGAGACAGAGACGTCGCTGCCGCCGAGCAGAACAACGGCAAGAGCGACGGCACCGGCGAACAGCGCGACCGAGGCACCGACCCATTGCCGGGCGCGGACGCTGACACGGGGTCTCCGCGTCGCCGACGCCGGCCCGACACGCAGCGTCGGTCGCTCGCTTCCGGCGGTGAGCACCCGCGTCGCCGCCGGGGTGGCGCCCTCGCGCTCCCGCGCTGCCTCGATCATCGCCCCGGCGCTCGGGTAGCGGTCAGCCGGGTCCTTGGCGACCGCCCGTTCGATCACGGCGTCGATCCCCTTCGGCACCTCCGGCTCGGTGTCGGCCTCCTTGCGCGCGTAGGGCGCGATCCCCGTCAGCGCCTCGTAAAGGACACAGCCGAGCGAGTAGATGTCGGCAGCGGGGCCCACCTTCTCTCCCCGCCACTGCTCGGGCGGCATGTACTCGACGGTGCCGACGATCGAGGCGCCGCTGCCGGCATCGGTCCCCTCGATCGCCTTGGCAAGGCCGAAGTCCGAGAGGTAGGCATGGCCCCCTTCGACCAGGATGTTGTGCGGCTTTACATCGCGGTGGACGATGCCGGCGGCGTGGGCGGCATCGAGAGCGTCGGCAACCTGGCTCAGCAGGGCGATCGCCCGAGCCGGCTCCAACGGACCCTCGCGCCGGATCAGCTTTCGCAGATCGCCGCCCTCGACCAGGCGCATGGCGACGATCAGCTCGCCGTCCTCCTCGCGGGCGTCGTAAACGGGAACGACACCCGGATGGTCGAGCCGGGCCGCTAGGCGGGACTCCCTCAGGAACCTCTCGCGGAAGCCAGCCTCCTCGGCCAGCTCGCGAGCGATCACCTTGAGTGCGACCGGGCGGTCCAGCGCCACCTGCGTCGCCCGGTAGACGACCCCCATGCCGCCGCGAGCGATCAGCGAATCGATCCGGTAGCCGGCCAGCGTCGAACCGATCGAAGGTTCTCCCACGCGGCGGTTATACCGCCGCGCAACGACGAAGGGCCCCCTCCCGGAGGAGAGGGCCCTTCGAGCTGGAGCCGGGGGGAGTCCTAACGCCGCACCGGCTGCCAGGCCATCACGGGACCGATCGTCACGGTGACGCCACCACTGGTGTGGCTGCCTGCCGCGACGTAGGAACGGTGGCCCGTGGCGACGTCGATCACCGACAGCGCCTCTTCTTCGTCGTTGGCGGTGAATGCCGCGACCTGGCGCCCGTCGGAGGAGAAGACCGCGTTGGTCTTGGCCTGGTCGGGCAGCTCGGCGAGCTTGCGGCCCTTGCCGCCAAGCTGCTTCACCCAGAGGCCCTGATCGCGCCGGAAGAGCAGCGTGCGTCCGTTCGCGGTGGCGTCCTCGACGTAGGCCGAGCCGACGCCGGCGATCAGTTTGCGGGCTTTCTTGCCGTCACCGCCCATCGTGAAGATGTCCGCGAAGGCGCTTGGGCCTTCCGTGCTCTCGCCGCGGCTGAAGACGATCGTCGCGCCGAGGTGACGGGGGGCGAAATCGTCACGGCCGGTACGGGTGAGCCGGATCAGCCTGGCTCCCGACGGCCGCACCGAGTAGATGTCGTCCGCCGTGCCGCCGCCGGTTACGGCGACGCTGCGGACGAAGGCGACACTGCGCCCGTCGGGTGAGAAGGACGCTTCGTGGTCGTCGCCGGCGGAAGCGGCGAGCCGGTGCAGGCCGGCGCCACCGGACTTGACCGTGTAGAGGTCCCGCGGCCCGTCGGCAACGGCGCGACGCTCGAAGACGACGAGCTTGCCGTTGGGCGAGACGACCGGACGCGAGTCCAGCTCGGCGCCGCTGGTCAGCCGGCGCTGCCCGGAGCCATCGGCCCGCATCGCGTAGATGTCACCGGCCCGCACGAAGGCGATCGTCGTGCCGTCGGCGGAGAAGGCCGGTTCGGTGTCGGTCGGGTCTTCGGTGAGCTGGTTGAGATGGTTGTCGCGGACCGCGAAGAGACCGCCTTCGGGTGCTTTCGGCTCGGTTTTTTTGCCTTCGACTTCGTCGCCGCCTTTGTCGACGGTGACTTGCGAGAAGACGATCGCGCCGGTTTTCCCAGCGGCAGCCGAGGCGGTTGTGGGAACGGCCATCGCGAGGGCGATCAGGAATGCGGCTATGAGCTTTGAGTTGAACATCGGACTCCCCTTCGGGTGGATTGCATTTGCACCACCGATGCTCGGCTCTGGGGGCGTACGTGAAAACGACAGCGGCGGCGCCAACCAGGCCAGGTTTGACCCGGACCGAGCCATGCCTGAGGAGTGGGTGCCCTCCCGCCCTGACAAACGGCGCCCTAATTAGGGCGCCGTTTTGAGTATCCGCCAGTTCGGGAGGGCACCCACTCCTCAGGTTCGGTCGAGGCCGAGTTCGATAACACGGGCGGCGATTTGACGAGGTCGATCGCGGCCCGTATCGCCTGGGATTTCGAGCTTGGATGCCAATGCGTCGAGGCGGCGTTGGGCGGTGCGCTCGCTTATGTGGAGCTCAGCTGCGATCTCGGCACGGGTGGCGGGACGGCCGGCGAAGGCGCCCTCGCTGCGGTACGGCGCGACCAGTGCCCTGGCGGTTTCCCGCTCCTCTTCGTTGAGCGCGACCGAGGGCGCGGCGGCTGCCACGGTCCCCCCGGCTCGACCCGGGACGGGATCGGAGACTTCGAGTCGCTGCCCGCCCAGCACGAGGGTGTCGCCGTCGCGCAGGCGCCGCGGCCGGTCGAGGGGCTCGCCGTTCAGGACGGTGCCGTTGCGGCTGTCGAGGTCGGTCGCCATCAGGACGCCGCCCCGGTTCTCGATCTCGAGGTGGTGCCAGGAGATCGCCTCGTCGTCGATCTGGAGATCGGCCTCGGGGTCCCTGCCAACCACTGTCCTGCCAGTGGGCAGGGCAACGGACCGAGGCTCTCCCCCCTCGCCCGTAAACCAGATCCGCGCATCCATCTAACCGCGAGCATAGAGTCCGCCCCGGTGAGCGCGGACGACGAGAAGCGGATCGCGGCCGAGGCCGCGGCGGAGCTGGTCGAGGATGGGATGACCGTTGGCCTCGGCACCGGATCGACGGTTGCGTATCTGCTGCCGGCAATCGCGGCGCGCGGGCTGAGCGGGATCCGCTGCGTGGCAACCTCGGTGGCGACAGAGGAGCAGGCGCGGGGGCTGAGCATCCCGGTCGAGGAGTTCAGCGCACTGGAGCGGCTCGACATCGCGATCGATGGCACCGATCAGGTGACCCCGGACGGCTGGTTGATCAAGGGCGGCGGCGGAGCCCACCTGCGCGAGAAGATCGTCGCCGCGGCGGCCGAGCGCTTCGTCGTCATCTCCGATTCGAGCAAGCCGGTCGATGCGCTGAGCGCTCCGGTGCCCCTCGAGCTCTTCGATTTCGGCCTGCGCTCGACCCTGGACCGACTCGGCCCAGAGGTCGCGCTGCGAGACGTCCCGCGCAGCCCCGACGGCGGCGCGATCGCCGACTACCGGGGCGAGATCGGCGACCCGGCGGCGCTCGCCGCCCGCCTCGAGGACGACCCCGGGATAGCCGCCCACGGCCTCTTCCCGCCGGATATGGTGACCGAGGTGCTGGTGGGGGCCGAGGGCACCGTCGAACGCGTGACGCTGTCCTAACTTCGAAGAGGAGACCCCATATGAGTGACTTCGCCGAGCTGTCGATCGCCGGCCGGATCGCAACCCCCTCCGACCCCGACTGGGACGAGGCGCGCGCCGCCTGGAACCTGATCGCGGATCAGCGCCCCGAGGCGGTGGCCCTGGTCGAGAGCGCCGAGGACGTCGGGGCGACCGTTCGCTTCGCCGCCCAGCACGACCTGCGCGTTGCCGGCCAGGGGACCGGGCACGGCGCCGCGCCGCTCGGGCCGCTGGAGGGGACGATCCTGATCAAGACGGAGCGGATGCGGAGGATCGAGGTCGACCCGGGAGCCCGCACCGCCCGCGTCGAGGCCGGCGTGCTCTCAGCCGAGCTCGGCACCGCCGCCAGCGAGCACGGGCTCAGCGCCCTGCCCGGCTCCTCGCCCGACGTCGGCACGGTCGGCTACACGCTCGGCGGCGGCATGAGCTGGCTGGCGCGCGCTCACGGCTTCGCCTGCAACCACGTGCGCGCGATCGAGCTGGTCACCGCCGACGGCGAGGCGCGCACGGTGGATGGCGAGAACGACCCCGACCTGTTCTGGGCGCTGCGCGGCGGTGGCGGCGGCTACGCGATCGTCACCGCGCTGCAGCTCGAGCTGCTCCCGATCGCCGATCTCTATGCCGGCGCCCTGGCCTTCCCGGCGGCGGTCGGCGGCGAGGCGGTGCGCACCTATCGGGACTGGGCGGCGAGCCTGCCCGACGAGGTCACCTCGATCGTCCGCTTCGTCACCCCACCGCCGATCCCGGACGTGCCCGAGCCGATCCGCGGCGTGCCGCTGCTGACGATCGGCGCCGCCTGCATCGGCGACCGGGCCAACGGCGAAGCGACAATCGCGCCGCTGCGCGAGATCGGTGAGACGGTCATGGACACCTTCGAGCAGATGCCCGCCGCCGGACTCAGCCATATCCACATGGATCCGGAGAACCCGGTGCCGGGAATCGGCGGTGGAGTCCCGATCGCTGCCCTGCCCGACGAGGCGGTCGACGCCTTCGCGGCCGCCGCGGGGCCGGACTCGGGCTCGCCGCTGCTGCTCAGCGAGCTGCGCCACCTGGGCGGCGCCGTCGGCCGGCCGGCCGAGAACGGCGGTGCGCTCACCCACCTCGACGCGGACTTCGTCATGTACAGCGTCGGGATGCCGATGACACCGGAGCTGGGCGAGGCGATCCGCGGCCACCTCGGGCATCTGGAGGAGACGATGGCCCCCTGGACCGCCGCCGGCGGTTACTTCAACCTCACCGAACGGCCCTGCGACGTCGACGCGATCCTGCCTGCCGACGTCTGCGCCCGGCTCGCCGAGGTCAAGCGCACCTACGACCCCGAGGGCATGATCATCGCCAACCACGTCGTGGCCCTGTCTCCCTCCTGAGCTCACTGCGACGCCCCACCACAGCGGCCTGCTGGCGGGCGGGCGACCGTCGGCCTCTCGCGGAGGGGCATGGACCCGTGTAGTGGTATATTCATACCACTATGGCTTTCGTCGTTCCGACTCGGGCTGGCAGATATGAGATCCGGGAGTCACGAAGCACCCCAAAAGGTCCGCGCAGCCAGACGCTGGCTTCCTTCCTCGAGCTGACCGACGAGGTAATCGAGAGGGCACGGGAGAAGGCTGCCAAGCCGCCCAGCGCGGAGGAGCTCCGGCGTGCAGCACGACGAGCCGGAGCACCGATAGCCCGCTCCCCAATCGAGCAGGCGGCACGCGAGGTGATCGCTGAACTCGCAAGAGGCCGGAGGCTCGATCCGACCCTGCGACAGATCCTGATCGAACTGCTCCAGAACGGCTATCGCGAGAGCAGCCATCCGTCGCCCGCCAGCGAGGCCGCACGCTCGGTCGCAATGTGGATGTCCGCAACGCCCGAAGACCGGGGGCGAGCACTCGTCGATCTCCTTCTCCTCGCGGATGCACTTCCGGCGGGGCGCAGGAAGGGCAAGCCTCTCTGTTTTCCCAGGCTCGATTCTGGGAAATCTTCGTGAGCATGTCCCATGCAAGACCCAAGCTCGACGACGAGCCGAGCCTCCCAGAGAAGGTCGTCGTCATCCACGAAGCTTTTGGCGACGCCAAGGTCCCTTATGCGCTTGGTGGCGCTCTTGCTCTTGCCTACTATGCCGATCCCCGAGCAACGATCGACATCGACATCAACGTCTTTCTGCCGACCGAGCGATGGCGAGACGTAGTCGACACGCTCAGCAAGCTTGGAGTCGATTCCAGCGACCTGGACCCAGCCGCTCTAGAACGAGACGGGCAATGCCGGCTGTGGTGGGGAGACAACGCTGTTGACCTCTTCTTTGCCTATGACCCGATCCACGACGAGATGCGAAAGCAGTCACGCAGGGTGCCTTTCGCAGGCATCACCGTCTCGATCCTCTCGCCAGAGCACCTGGCCGTCTGCAAGGCGATGTTCGACCGGCGAAAGGACTGGATGGACATCGAGCAGATGCTGATCGCGACCGACGATCTGGATGTCTCTGAGATCGAAAGCTGGCTAGGTCGGATGACCGGCACGAAGGACCATCGCTTGAAGCGCCTACAAGAGCTCGAGGTAAGGGCTGGGGAAGAAAGCTAGCCCTGTCGTGCGCCGGCAGCGGCCTCATCGGCGACCACGACCATCTCGCCGTTCTGGACGCGGCCGGCGGGGATCAAGGGGTCGCCGGTGAGGAGCTTGGCGAGGGCGTCGCGCTTCTCGGGGACGGTG
>Ga0157380_10003169_pt1 | contig 11226 bp, 11 predicted proteins | sample S35metaG_FD_119757 | JGI IMG/M metagenome (GOLD analysis project Ga0157380, IMG submission 119757) | Switchgrass rhizosphere microbial communities from Kellogg Biological Station, Michigan, USA - S3-5 metaG | ecosystem: Host-associated > Plants > Roots > Rhizosphere > Soil | place: USA...
ATAGATTCCGAAACCAACAAAGAAAGGAGTGCCTACTTTATTTACAAAAAAGATATCGAAAGCTCCGGCTCCCTTAATACTCCATTGGATGATGGCTACCTGTACAATACCGGTAACCACACATCCGGCAAGAAATGCCCAGATTGCGCCTGCGCGGGAAACTTTATAGCGCTTGAAATAATATACCATTACGATAGCAGGGATGGTCAACAGGTTCAATAAGTGTACACCAATTGATAACCCCATCATAAAAAATATAAAAACGATCCACCTGTCGGCACGTGAAAACTTATGACCATCAGTCATGTTTTCCTGGTCAACCTCGTGTTCCCATTTAAGGATGGCCCAGAAAACAAGAGCGGTAAATAAAGATGATAATGCATATACTTCTCCTTCCACAGCACTGTACCAGAAAGAATCTGAAAAAGTATAAGCGAGACCGCCTATAGTACCCGCTGCCATTATGCTGAATAACTGTTGTCCGCTTAATGGTACTCCTTTTGTTTGTACAATTTTACGGGCAAAATGGGTAATGGTCCAAAAAAGGAATAAGATGGTAAATCCACTGGCAATCGCGCTCATGAAATTGATACCACGTGCCGCATTCATCGGATCATCGCCAAATAACACTATAAAAAAACGGCCCAGCAGGGTAAACAAAGGGGCTCCCGGCGGGTGAGGCACCTGTAATTTATAAGCACTCGAAACAAACTCGCCGCAATCCCAGAAACTGCCGGTGGGTTCCATAGTCATTACATACACAGTACAGGCGATCAAACAAACGATCCACCCTACAATGTTATTCAGTCGGTTAAAATTCATAAAAGGTTGATTTTTTAAACTTCGCAAACCTACAGGAAATTTAACGACTTCCAAAAGGGGGAGCCGTTAAAATTCGCAAGGGGTAAATCGTGAATCGTGAGTGGTGAATGGTGAGTAGTGAGTAGTGAGTGGTGAGGGGGACTTTGATATTCGGGGATCGATCATAAATGAAAACGGAAACGGTAAATCACGGATTCTTGCTTAACATCAATTAACTATTTTAAAGCGGCAATTTCTCACTACTCACTACTCACCACTCACTTTCCTTATTTTCACACCTAAATCAGGCACATGTTGATACAAATGTTCAGGGCATTTTGCGGAGTGATAATGGTTATTGTTTTCTTTTTCTTCTGTTCATCACCCAAGAAAACAGCAAAGCAAACGCAGGGAGATGCTGGTCCTGCAGCGCCTGTTCCACCTGCGATGGAGGTGCCCCCGACTATTATTAAACCGGCTACAATGGCAAAGACCGATAGTTTTTTGGAAAATCTGTTAGCACAATACCCGCAATATTTTGGTGATCTTTTGAAGTACCGTGATTCATTCCATTTGCAGGTTATTTATACGCAGATCGATCGCCGGAATAATAACCAGCCTGTGTTTACCAACTATTATCTAAATGTAAACCCTGATCAATATTTTTACCCGGCCTCAACAGTTAAAATGCCGACGGCCATGCTGGCACTTCAACGATTAAATGAACTAAAGATACCTGGCTTAACCAAAGGCAGTACAATAATTACTAGCGGCAATTACAGCGGTCAAAACGAAGTATATAATGATCCAACTACTCCCGATGGCCGTCCTACTATAGCTAATTATGTAAAGAAGATATTCCTGGTAAGCGATAACGACGCGTTTAATCGCCTGTATGAATTCTTAGGCCAGGAATATATCAATCAAAAACTCCATGCGATGGGATATCAAAATGCAGAGATTATTCATCGACTGGAGCGTTTTTTAAGTGAGGATGAGAATCGTCATACCAATCCAATTACTTTTTATGACGGAACCGGTAAGTTACTTTATAAGCAACCCCAGCAGTTCAATCAGCAATCTCATCTAAAACGCAGTGATTGGCTGGGCAAGGCTTATTATCGTGGCGATAAACTTATCAATGGACCGATGGATTTTACAAAAAAGAACCGGTTGGTTCTGGAAGATCTTCACCAGATTTTAAAAAGTATACTGTTCCCTAATGAAGTGCCGGCTAAACAACGATTTAATATATCGCAGGAAGATTATCGCTATGTATGGAAATATATGTCGCAATACCCCGGCGAAACTTTATATCCATCCTATAACTCTCCGGACTATTGGGATGCGTATTGCAAATTCTTATATTGGGGTTCGGCTAAAGAACCGCTTCCAAAAACTTTCCGGATTTTTAATAAAGTAGGGGATGCTTATGGCTTCCTGATCGACGCGGCTTATGTGGTGGATTTTGATAAAAAGATAGAGTTCATGCTTTCAGCCGCCATTTACTGTAACAGCGATGGGGTATTGAATGATAGTAAATATGATTATGAAACGGTAGGGTATCCGTTCATGAAGAACTTAGGACGAATTATTTATGAGTATGAGCTGAAACGTAAACGCACACAAATACCCGACCTTTCCACATTCCGTTTTACATACGAAAAGTAAACAGTTGTTAGTCCTAATAAGCCGTAAATTTGCGCATTCTTAAATAATGTAAAAATCGATCAACGACATGCAAGCAACATTGGAGTCTATGCAATTATCTTCCCTCTTAGAAAAATTCAATGAACCCGAAACCCTGAAGATGGCCAAACTGGGCCGGGAACTCAGGGCAAAAGGAGCCGATGTAATCGATCTTAGTTTAGGTGAACCCGATTTCGATACTCCCCAACACATCAAAGAAGCCGCTAAAAAAGCGATTGATGATAATTTCAGTCATTACACTCCTGTTGCCGGATATCTTGATCTTCGAGAAGCTGTTTGCGTCAAATTGAAAAGAGATAATAATCTTGATTACAAAGCGGAGAATATCGTTGTTTCTACTGGTGCCAAGCAAAGTTTGGCTAATGTAATTTTATCGATCGTGGATGAAGGAGATGAAGTAATCATTCCCGCTCCGTTTTGGGTAACTTATTCGGAGTTGGTTAAGATAGCGGGTGGTATTCCTGTAATTGTTCCAACAACTATGGAAAACAATTACAAAATTAGTCCAGCGGAATTAGAGGCAAGTATTACCGAACGATCCAAACTCTTTTTATTTTCTTCTCCTTGTAATCCTTCAGGCTCCGTGTACAACAAGGAAGAATTAAAAGGATTGGCTGAGGTATTCAAGAATTATCCGGAGTTACTGATCATCTCCGATGAAATTTATGAATACATCAATTTTGTTGGTAAGCACGAAAGCATCGCGCAGTTTAGTGATATCAAAGATCGGGTCATTATAGTAAATGGTTTAAGTAAAGGTTTTGCCATGACGGGTTATCGTCTTGGTTATATTGCCGCGCATCCGACCATCGCAAAAGCCTGCGAAAAAATACAGGGACAGTTCACCAGTGGTGCCAACGCTGTTACACAGCGGGCGGCTATTGTTGCGTTGACAACTGATCTGAAACCGACGCTCGAAATGACGAAAGAATTTGAGCGCCGCCGTAAACGAGTATTGGAAATCATTTCCGAGATACCCGGATGGAAATGCGCAAAGCCCGATGGAGCATTTTATGTTTTCCCTGAAATAGATAGTTATTTTGGAAAATCAGATGGACAACAAACCATCGAAAATGCCGATGATCTTTGTATGTATTTATTGAATACGGCACATGTATCTACCGTAACTGGTCGTGCATTCGGCTCACCTAATTGCATTCGTTTGTCCTTTGCAAATAGTTTGGAAAAAATTGAGATAGCTTATACGAGGATTAAGGAAGCTTTGGGAAAGCTGAAATAAATGTAGAATGTAAAATGTAAAATATAAAATGTAAAAGGGGTTTCGGTTCAATCACTCAGATATATTTCATCTTTACACATAATGAAATTGGGTACTTACTCACACTCTGTTGAATAGGTACCCATTTACATTTTACATTCTTCATTTTATATTTTACATTCCTATCTCTTCCTTCCCGGCATCGCCCTATTCGTTCTCCTGATTCCATGTTTGGGTTTTTTTGGTTGACTGCTGGAAGTTGCTTTTCCCACATTTGTATTCAACCAATCTTTAACTTCTTTTGGAATATTCTTCCGCATCGGGTCGTCCATGTCATAAAACAAGGCATATAATTCTGCGAAAAATTCAAATGGAGATGTGGCAGCATATTTATCCGGCATACCATTATTGATCAGATCAAGCGTACTTGAATTGACAACCATGAATTGCTGGTAATAAAAATTACAGAAGAAGGCTTTGTCTTTATATCTATACCATTTATCGTTTCGTTCGTGCCAGTCATTACCACTGTTTTCGAAAGCTATTCTTGGTCCGAAATCGGGATTCCACCAGGCATGGTTCCTGGGAATTACCGGGTATTTCGGCGGGCCCCATTCGCTACCCGGACCAAGAGCTGCTTTTAAAAACTTACGTAATTCTTTTATTACTTGCGGATCGTTTGTTTTATATCCACCCATAAGATCCACCCATGCGTCAATCTGTTTATCATCCATATCAAAAGTCATCCAACCAAATTGTTTTTTGAGCCAGGGATTTATTTTTTTATCATTTGCCTCATGCACCGCATGTCCAACTTCGTGCCTTACTACATCTTCAAATCTTTCTTTATCGAATAGTTCTTCGGAGCCAATATAGATATCGCCGGTATCTGGCTCATACCAACCGCCTCCGCCTCTTGCGAGGTTTAGTTCGTCGAGCGAAGTATTTCCTTCTACATTGGTATCGGGCAGATCCTTCATTAATTTCCACAACGTATCAATATCATTCGGGTCGTCATTGAGATACCAATCATCGTCTAATTGACGATCAAAACGCAATTCGAATAACTGGTCCTGGAGTTTTTTAAGTTTTTTCTTTTTTGCAAATTGAAGTAATTCATAAAGATCTTTTTTGGCCCAGGCGGGTAGTTGACTTCCTCTTGGTAAGTATTTCAGCATGTCTTTAAATCCCTTGTCTGTAACGGATATAGTTTTTCCTTCCCGTATTTGCTTCGCATATCCTTTTAATGAATTCAAATAAGAAGGTACCGGCGACCATCTCCAGAAATTAACCCAATGGTCCTTCTTCAAGTCGAAGATGTTTTCTTTTTTATGTCTTTGCTTGATCCATTTTTCAACTTCAGCGCGGTTGGTTACCAGTTCATCTACTACTTTCCGGGGCATACCTACGCGGTAGTTGCGGGGATGGTGATCGTAACAGGCGATGAAATCGTAGGATTGCTTGGATACTTTTTCAAGATATAGACGGAGCCTGGGTTGTTTGATAAGAAATGGATGATCGTAGATGATCAATACTTTTAATAATTCTACCATCCGATCGTCGATGGATGCATCATCAGCCACTAATTTTTCTCTCAACTCACCCATACCAAAGATCACCCTCATCTTTTTATCGGCTGTCATAATATTAAGAGGTACACGTTTCACCATTCTTTCCAATTGTGCTGAGGCGTCCAGCCAATCGTGGCGTTCATATCGGGGCTTCACCAGGAATAAATGATTTCTATCGAAATCGGTATAGAAAAATGGTTTCTCTACTGTAATCATGTGACCGTCGTCGCTAACAATTCGATTGTATTCGCCTTTGAGAATGGCGTCGCGTACCGCAGGGGTACGATGTATGTTAACACAATCAGCAAGATTCAATACTTTGGATTCGCCATTGCTGGTCTTAACCAGGTAAGGACGTGTAACTCCCATTTGAATAAAGTTTAATGATGAATAAATGTGATGATCTCAGTGAGTGCGGAAACTGTTCGTAAAAGTTAGTGTAAAATCGTGAGTGGTGAGCCTGCCTGCCGGCAGGCAGGTAGTGAGGGGTGAGTGGGCTCCGAATTCTGGAGTTTATTGGTAACTTAAAACCCAGTATCCAGTATCAAGCATCAAGTCTTACTCATTCTCACAAACTCCTTAATCCTTTCGTTTTCCTCCGCGTCTTTAATTCTCCTTAAAATTCCTGCTTCATGATTGAGGATCGTCTTTGGATTGTCGAAGGGCATTTTTTCATACATCTTACCCCCGGGGAAATGACAAGGGTTGCAGTGCTTTTCAAATATGGGTTGGATCATTGTTTTAAAATCAATTGAATCGGTATTTACTACAATGATAAATGGGGGAGTTGGCGGAATTGCTGTTTTTGGAGATCCCGTTGGATAAACAAGTGTGCTTATCAATAGCAGAAAGAGCATTGTTTTCATACAACCTGTAGTTGTGACTGATTACAAGTTACGATTTTTAAAGGTTTTAAAGTTTAAAGGTTTCAAAGTTTAAGAGTTCTCCGATTCTATTAGCGAGATTGGACCTAAACAACCCTTAAACTTTGAAACCCTTACACTATTAAACTTCTTAAACCCTCAAACCTTCTTCGCCTGCGGCTTCAGAGAAGTAAGATCCGCGATCTTGATCATTTTACCACTATCAATACTGTTGCGGGCTGCAATGCCGATCAATGCCGACATGGCGCCGTCACGACTACCGGCTGACTGACGGTATGGATCATCGCCGGGAGTAAATACTTGTTTACGTAATCGAACATCTCCTCCTCCATGTCCGGCTTCCGCATTTGACATTTTAATGATTTCTCTTTTTCCAAAAATATTGGTGACCCAAATTTCATCCACCGCTTCTTCTTCCCAGGGTTGATTCTCTTTTATCCAGGCATCCAATCTTCCTTTTGTTCCATTAAATGCAATCCGGTAACCTTCATACGGAGAATATGCGGTAAGTGAATAACTGACTTGTACCTTATTAGCATATTTTATTTGTACGGCCATCTTATCAAAAATGTCGATATCCTCTCGCCATACGCATCCGTCACGTAGATAACCATCATATTTCTCATTATCCGCGTATAACGCCATTAGGCGTTTGTCTTTGGTTATGTCTTTGTAGAACTTACATTCTTGTTTATGTGGACAGGGCCTACAATTCGTAGAGCGGAAGGAATTATTTTTTCCGTAGAACTCTAATGCGCCGAAAGCAGATACTTCTTCCGGATCCGAATCGATCCACCAGTTTAAAAGATCAAAATGATGAGAAGCTTTATGTACCAACAGGGATCCACTGTTTTTGCGTAACCGGTGCCCGCCGGAAGTAATCGGCACCATGATATACATCGAGGTACCAATGAAAATCGACCGATGTTATTTTACCAATCGCGTTGTTTCGTAGCAATTCATATATCTTCTGACGGTGAGGTGAGTATCGGTAATTAAAAGTTACAGTTACTTTTTTACCTGTTCTTTTTTCTGCGTCAATAATGGCCTGGCATTTATGTTCATCAGTGGTCATTGGTTTTTCCGAAATCACATCGGCGCCATATTCCATTCCTTTAATGATAAATTCATGATGAAAACCATCCACCGTCATTACTAACAACTTCTCTGGTTTTGTTTCCTTCATCATCTTGTCAAAATCAGTATATGTTGGACAAGAAACACCCAGAATTTTTTTGCCCGTTTCAACCCTGCCAGGATTGATATCGCATAAACCAACGAATTCAAGACTATCTGCAAAATCTTTTACTAATGGTTCTCCCCACATACCTAATCCTCTGACACCCGTACCCACCAATGCAATTCTTGTTTTTTTAAGGGGATTAATAGTTGATAATGCGGATTGTGTTAGTACAATTCCGGCTGCTGCGGAACCAGATTGTTGTAGAAATTCGCGGCGATGCATATCGTTTATTTTTAGTAATGATGTTGTAGGTTTCTATCAATACTAAATTACTGATTCGATCTTAACTTTGCGCCTTGTTTTTTGCGAGATAGATGCTTAATAGTCCGCTTACGAAATCTACCAGGAAATGCAGGATGATAACCGCATATAAAGAACCAGAATGCCAGAATATCATTCCGAATAATAAGGATAGCACCAATATTTTAAAGACGGCTTTAGGACCCTGGTAATAGTGAGCTAGACTAAATATGATAGCGGGAGTCATAACGGCCCATACAGCGGCAGATGGAATACCTGCCAAAATTGTTTTGAAGAAACTAATCATATATCCCCGGAAAACGATCTCCTCAAAAACACCGGCGCTGATGCACATTACAATATAAGCAGGCAAGTCCTTAAGCCTGGTTGGCATAAATGGAGTTTGCTCTTCCATTCGGGATATTGTTTTTTCCAATTCGTTTTCACTGGTTATACTATGGATGATATCCATTACATATATTAATACAAACAGTCCGACCATCCACCATTGAACAGATTTTCCGAGAGAAGCGGGAGTAGCAAATCCTAATTGGGAGTAAGGTCTTTGGTAAAGTCCCCAGACCAGCATAATAACTGCGGCGATTATAAAAAGAAAGAAACTATTACCCAGGTAAAATCTTCTTTTGGTAGCGCTGTCAAATTCAACTTTCATTTCTTTAAAAACCGCAGCGCTGCGTATCCCCGAAATAAAAGGGAGTAATACACCAAAAACAAGCACCAATATCCAGTCTGCAAAAGCGGGGAAATTTTCCATCAGCGTTTTTGATTTGACAATTCCATTAGCTTGTTGTGTAAAGTAATTACTTGTGGGATAAGCATGGTTTGCTCATCGTTTACAATAATGAAATTGCACAAACGCATTTTAATAGGTTCTTGTATTTGACGTGTCATTCTCGCGGTAACTTCAGCACGGCTGATTCCATCTCTTTTCATTGCCCGCTGAATTCGGAGAGGGGCGGGAGCGGAAACACCAATCACATAATCGAGGCCCTGCTGCGATCCACTTTCAAAGATGAGAGCTGCTTCTTTCAAAACATAAGGGGCGTTTTGAAGTTTCATCCAATCATCACTGTCGCGGATTGTTGCCGGATGAACAATAGAATTAAGCAGATCCAGCTTTTCTTTATCGTTAAATACAAGGGAGGAGATATAGGAACGATTCAATTTTCCATCTTCGTAAGCACTGCTTCCAAAATGCTGTATGATCTGTTCAATTAAGCGCGGATCTTCATTCATCAGGCGTTTGGCGGCTCCATCGGCATAATAAACAGGGATCCCCAGTACGCCAAAAATGCGGGCTACCGTGCTTTTGCCAGAACCAATACCGCCTGTTATACCGATACGAAGCATGGAGATGTTTAAGGTTTATCCCAGCCCGGATGACCGGTCGGACGGGGTTTTTCGTTTATCGTTGCTGAACTTGTAAAAGTCATCATAAAATGCCACTTGCTATTACTCGAACTGTTGGACCTAAAGAACCTGCCTGCCGGCAGGCAGGCGATAAACCATAAACTAAAAACTCAAAACCAAATCCGGTTTTGAGTTTTTAGTTTAATCTCGAATAAATTATTTTCCTGCAACACTGGCTGCTGCTGCTTTATTAGCGGCTTGCGACCATTCAATAGAAATTGCGCTTTTTTCAATTTTCATATAACTCCCAGGGCTTGTTTCCAGTTGAATGGTTGTTCCGTCTTCATTTACTTTTTGCACTGTACCATGAATACCTGCGATAGTAACGATTTTGGCTCCTTTTTGATGGTCAGCCTGGAATTGTTTGGCCAGTTTAGCTTTTTTAGCTTGCGGACGAATCATGAATAACCAGAAAACGAGAATCATGCCTCCCAATAATATCAAAGTATAACTGTTGTTGGGCTGGGCTTGTAAAAAAATAACTAAAGTTGTCATTTTGAAGTGATTTGTTTTTTATTGTACTAAGATTTGGCCTTGTTGATAGTTACATCGAAATAGAGTGTATACGTGTTCTCGCGGGTATTGGCAAATACTGTAATATTCTTCTTTTGCACACCTTCTCTTCCCTTTGTGTCGAATTCTGCTCTGATCTCTCCTTCTTGTCCAGGGGCTATAGGTTCTTTGGGATAATCGGCTACTGTGCAACCACAGCCTGGCTGTACTTTTTCAATCACGAGTGGTTTTGAGCCACTGTTTTTGAAACGGTAGTTTATTTTTAAAGTCCCACCTTCTGTAACTGTGCCCATACTTTTCGATGAATCGAGCCATTGAATAGTGGTTAGTTTCGACTCATCCACCACAGTGGGGGTTGTTGGTTCTTTCTCAGTGGACACGATTAAATTGGGTGATTTCTCTTTGTCTGTTTTATTTAAACAGGATACTGCCAATATTAAAATGGCCACTACAAGTAATTGTCTCATTCTTGTTTTTTTTGCAAATCTAATCATTCGCTTTTTTATCTTTTGTTTTGAAGTCAATTTTATGCATTCTGTTCTCTTTCAGAAAATCCTTGTGAATATTATCGAGTATCCCATTTACAAACTGCCCGCTTTGCTGGGTACTGTATTCTTTGGCCAGGTCGATGTATTCGTTGATCGTTACTTTAGGTGGAATGGTTTCAAAAAAAAGAAATTCACAAACGCCCATTCGCATCAGTATCATATCCAGCACTGCGATTCTTTCTGAGTCCCAGTTTTTTAATTTGGGTTTGATATATTCCAGCGTCAGTTCTTTTTTATCAATAGTAGTCTGCAACAAGCTGAATGCGAACTCCTTTTTCTCTTTGCTGATCAATTCCTGGAAATTAAAGCCATTTGGTTTAGCCAAAAAATTATTGGCTAGTAAAACGATCATATCTGCATCATCGTCCCAATTGGTAAAATTTTCTTCGATATGACTTGTAAAGTCCTCATTAGGTAAAAGCAACTCTGTAAAAATGAGATCGAGTATTTCTTTCTCTTCTTTGCGGTCGCGACTGGGGGCCGCGATATACTTCTTATATTCATCCCGCTCCGCTAATTCCAGGTAAGTTTTGCGAACCAGCTCATTCGCCTCAACCAGTTGTGGTTTATCCTCTTTAAGTGCCTGTTTCCAGGAGGGGGTTTCCAATATCTTCCATAAAAGCTCATTACCTGCCAGTTTGGTATTTACCCGCAAATCCGCCTCCGTGGGCAAATGTTTTGAGGCCCGGTTGCGGGCATCAATTTCGGCATAACGCGCCACTTCAGTAATAAAATAGATTACGTAAACCAGTAGCTGGCGGGTATGATCAAAATGTTTCTGTAATAATTTTTGGGGTTCGCCTCCTGTCTTTCCATTTGGTTGGCCTTCTATAGGATCATCCTGGCTTTCGATTGCGTACAGGGCCTGCATCACTTTAACCCGGATATTTCTTCTGCTGATCATGATTCAATGAGCTTGTTTTGAGCGGGCAAAGCTAGGGAAAATGGGGGAGATGGCGAATTTGCGGATTGCGGATGGCGAATTCCTTAGGTGTATCATACTTATTAATTTATAAAACGTGAGCTTACAAAAGAACGGTCGAATTTCAGCATCCGCCATCCGCCA
>Ga0157380_10003170_pt1 | contig 11226 bp, 7 predicted proteins | sample S35metaG_FD_119757 | JGI IMG/M metagenome (GOLD analysis project Ga0157380, IMG submission 119757) | Switchgrass rhizosphere microbial communities from Kellogg Biological Station, Michigan, USA - S3-5 metaG | ecosystem: Host-associated > Plants > Roots > Rhizosphere > Soil | place: USA: Michigan...
ACACGGAACATACTGGTGCAACACCAGGGAGATTTGTGAAAGGACCGGGGTTCAAGAAATGAAGAATGATGAATGAAAAATGAAGAATTAAGAAGTTTGTTTAGTTGCTGGTACAAGCGTTCCCGACGTTTATCCACAAACTGTTCAATACTCAAATTTTAAGTCGGGACAGCTTGTGCCTCGCATAACAGAATTCAACAACGCAGAATTGTTTTTTTACATGCACAAGCTTGTTTGACTTGGAACTTTTATGTTCAAATCTCTGGTTTATCCGTCAAACACGCTTACGCCAGCCGAGGGTTGATGGTTGAGAATACCGACGACGAATGTAAATTTTTGCTGCTGCAGGCTGGCTCCTCTTCCCAGGTTCGTGCAGTACTATTTTTAGGAAAAACTAAGTATCGTTAGCCCCCATTTTTTCAGAAATTAATAATGTATACTAAAGCATGCGCATAAATTGGCAGAAGATGCCAGTTTACTTTGCCCCTCCTTTCATTTTTAGCATTTCTTACTTGAAACATTGTTTCCAAAACAAAATTCAATTTTCAGCTGAAAGTTGCGGCAGCTAGTTTTGAGGAAACTAAATAAAATGAAAAAAAATATCTTATTGCTGATGACATTTCTCATCACCGCATTCATATCCGCAATTGGCCAGTCAACTAACAGTAAGGATCAGGCCGCAACGAAAAGTGCAACGATAAATATAGTCAAGCCCGCACTCAATGAAAACCTGGAATTAAATAAAATTTCAGAGATCCAGGCAACGCTCAGGAAATTAGAAAATGAGAACCGGCAATTGAAACTTCAGATAGGTGAGCTGGAAAAGAAATTCCAGACACACACTCATAAGGTTGGAGGATTTATTGGCACAGGGTTTCAGGTAACCGATAAATTGAGTCCCGGCACAATGGTAGCCATACCCTTTGCTGCCAGTGGGGAAGAAATGCAGCGAAACAAAAAAACCAGTTATCCCATTAATGAATAAACTGAAACAAAGGTCAGCTTAGAAAAATCTTACTGTCACATAAATAATTTAAAAATGCGAACTCTTATAGCCTTATTTATTATTATCCTCGGTTTTAATCCGATTGGGCTTTTCAGCCAGCCTAAATTAAACGAGCTGGTCCCAGGAAAAGTGTATACACAGAATATAATCCCACCCATTTACAATACAGAGGAGATGCCGGAGAACTATGTGAAAGACTATATTACTGTTCCTGTGGAATTGGAATTAAAAGTTGATAAACTGAGTAGTAACATCAATGAATCTAATGTTAAAGACAGGGTAAAGGTTTTCCTGCGGAAAGGCGATCAGTTTGAACAAGTTAAAGTTCATTCATGGAAGCCGGGGGCAGTTACGGTTCTGGTAATGTCCAATAAATGGTTAACAAACAATACAGCAGTGGCTGTATATGCAGAAGCAGATGATGTTCGCACCAATACCATCTTTTTGGAAGTGATTAATAATCCCACAGTGGCCCCGACAATTTCTAAACTTAACAGGGACAGGGTTACAGTTACAAATGAAGTTGCATATGTCAAGATATACGGAAGCAATCTTGGCCGGGAACTGGATATGTCGGTTAAATTCAACGGAATTGCCGGTGAAATTTCCTCTCATGATTTTATGGGAGGCTGGATGGATGTATGGTTACCGGAATCGGTTAGGAAAACACCGGGTATTTACTCTTTGGTAGCTGAAAACACGTTTGGCAAAAGCAACTCTTTAACGCTAATTGTGGAGAAACCTTTGATAAAGGTGGCACCAATTGCTAAAGCCCCGAAGCCTCAACCATCAGCGCGACAACAAAAAACATTGGATGAGATGCCGCCAAAAAGCAAAACTCCAATTACTGTATATGGTACAGGAATCAAGGTTAATTTATCGGGGACTACCACTATAGCACATAAAACTTACTTAGAAGAATACATCAGTGAATTAGACCAGGTCAAAAAGGTTGAAAACAATTTGACAATAGAAACTATGGAAAAGGTAAGCATAAAACTCAAAGGATCTGGCGTCGAAAAGGTCTCCATGAACCATGTAAAACTTTCAATTGAAAAAAAGCTCAGGGCTTTAGGCATTACAGGAGATGTAATAATAGAATGAGCATGTAAACTATTGGTTCAAGGTTGTCTGCGAAGTACCAGTTAGAACTCTGCACTCGCCGCCTGGCTTTGTGTGCCACGAACCCAGCAACCACACAAAATTCAATTTTTAATTCAACCCGCCATACAGGTATTTAATATTGTTCATTTTAAAAAAATTAATTATGAAAAAACATTTCATTTTACTGAATGTCGTACTGATTTTACTATCGTTCATTCAAATCAACGCACAGCAGGATCCTTACACTCGAATCAAGGCACTGGCAAGAGATTCACCCGTTCTGAAAGAGAAAATACCGAATACGGTAATAATTAATGCCAACCATCCATTGTACAAAGTGATGAGCCGCCCACCTATTCCATTCAAACCTTTTGAGCTGATTGACAGAACAGGTCGGCCGATGAATCCCGATTCACTTGTCACATTACCGAGTGGGAACCAAATCACTTTAAAAAATTATTTGGTTAAACTCAACGAATTGGAACAGCAACTCAATCTTAATGGTTATACGTTGCGAGAGGATTCGAAAAAAATGGTCTTGTCTAAAATGTATACTGATACTACTTATAAAAAAGCGAAAATAAAATTAGAGACCCCGGTACTTTATGTCAATAATGTTGCAAAAGAAGAAAAGAATAAGGGGCTGACCAATGTTAAGATCGCTCAACCAAACCCGAAAATTGCAGACCTTAAAATAAACAATAGACTACTCAAAAAGATTAACGAGGAAAGTCCGTGGAGTGTGGGAGCTGGTAATCCTGACATCCTTTCTGCAGAATTGAAATTGAATTTTATCCGTAGCGCAATGATTTATGCACAAAATTACAGTGATATCCAAAGGAACAAATCCACTATGAAGCTCAATGCCAAAGCTGAAATCAACGGATCGCTATTTGGTAATTCCTTTTCCATTTTCTCCGCAACTGCTGTTGCCGAATCGGCCGCTGATAAAGACATAAAAAAAACCATTAACGCATCGGTAAATGTACTGGGGCAAAACCTTTATAATAAGAATATACCATTTGATGCCAAAAAATCAGCATATACTGAAAGTTACACCTATGCAAAATCCCTGGATAAAAGTGTAGGCATAGAGATCCCGATCTTCGGACCAATCACATTTGTTGGTAATATTGGAGTAAGGGGGAGTGTAGGTCTCGAATATAATATAAATGTAAACTACACACCCGAAATCAGTTTTTCTATAAAACCGCTGGGAGAGCTTAGTGCATATGCCGAAGCAGGGATTGGATTCGCCGGTATAGTTTCAGTTGGTGTAGGAGGTAATTTGGTTCTCATCCGTGCAAACATGGATTTTTCCGGTGCCCTAGGTGTAGCAAATTTGTATACCCCGGTGGCCAACTCATTTCCTTTTTATTATAAATATAAATTAGGGATGGATCTCACACTGATGCAGGGTAATTTATATTTGTTTGGCCGCTTGTGCACACCAAGTTTTTGGGGATTGCCACAATGGTGCGAAGAAGCACAACACGAAATTTTCTCCTGGGATGGATATAGGATAAACACCACGCTTGCTGAAGCTAGCAATCAATGGGAATTGAAATAATAATAATTGCAATCATCAAAAGTTATCACAATGAAATCGTATTTATTCCTTTTACTGTTGATTACTCATTCGGCAATGGCTCAATTGACATCCGGGTACTGCAACCAATTGGGTAAACAATATCAATACAGTTTTAAAATGGATGGAATCAGCTTTAGTGATATTGGCAAACTTTATTCAAATGACAGTATCAATAAAAAGACATCCTTTTTTCAATCTGCTTCACTGAGATATATGCAATTAACCTTTGAATGCAGTATCATAAAAACGACCATTTATTGTGATCAAAATACCCGGATCGACGCCTTCCAGGTTATCGATCCGGTTTTAAAAGATTCCGGAAGTGCATTCCAGTCTGATTTCCAAACAATCCAACAAGAAATCGGGAAATCTTTTTTCGTGAACTCCTCTCCTTTCGGAAAGGTACTCTCCATCCAAGCAGATTCTGCCCTATCCTATTCATCTTTAAATATTGTCAAGGACATCGTATCCAGGCTTCAATTTATCATCACGCCCGGTAAAAACGTTTGGAATACAAATGAAGAAAATACAGTTGGATCATTTGTTGCCAGATACGCTGCTATTGATTCACAGGATGGTGCAATAAAATATAAAAAGACCAATATGGGTTTTAAAAATTCTAGTACATTCAGGAAAAACCAGCAGTATTTCCCCGAGTCATATAGTGTATATGAATTTGATGAATCATCCCAACTAAAGCAGTTAACATCTTCTGAGGCCCTGCTGACTACCATCAAAAAAGATACAGTGAGCATATATGCTGCCAGGGTCAATTTAAAAATGATGTCGATAGAACAGGTGAACGAAAGCCTGCTAATGAAGTTGAACCAATTGAAGAATTCGCATACATACCAAAAGAAATCAGGAATCAGCAGTTCGCTTACACAAGAAGAGATTAATAAAATGGCATTCACAAATACATTAGGCAATGAAAATTTTGAATCACTGTCCAGGTATTTGAAGTCGGCAAACCAGTTCTCCGCTTCGGAGTCGGAGCAACTAAGACTAAAATTCAGGGCGCTTGCCTATATCTATCCGCATACCTGCCAGCAGATAAGCTCACTCCTCGAAAAAATGCCTTACCCCTCAAATGCTTTCACCATTTTGACGGAAGCCCTGGGTCATACAGGAACTACTTATTCAAACGAGGCAATTGCAGTAGTTATCCGAACCAGAAAACTGGAAGCCCCTGTTGTGACAACACTTTTGCCATTTTTGCTCGATAACCCGTCAACCGACACCAGCATTGAAATAATAAAATCAATTGCTTTTAATACCCAACCTGAACCAGAAGTGAATTCATCAGCACAATTGGTCCTGGCTGGTATGGCAGGCAACCTGGCCACTACTGATCCCGCTGCAGCCCGCAGGCTGGTTTTATATATAATAGATAACTTCAAAAAAGTGTCAGATCCACTGCAAAGGATTTATATGATGGCTAATACTAAATCGCCGCTCGTTTTAAAAAATTTGGAGTACATGGCATGGGACAAAAGCATCCCATCAAAATACAGAATCGCGACTGTTGAAGCGATCGGCAACATACAATCCGAACAAACCTGTAAGATTTTGAAAAAGTTGTCTGCATCTTCCAACGAGCAACTTGCAGACACTGCCTCAAAAATTCTAACCCTTAAACAACGTGTTTTATAAACCCAAACGCTGGAGCAAGTACGGCTATACTTAGCTGGCAAGCGTTCCCGACGTTTACCCACAAGCTGTTCAACATTCAAGCTTTAAGTCGGGACAACTTGTGCCCTGCATAACAGAATTCAATTACGCAGAATTGTTTTTATGTAGAGGCACAAGCTGGTTTGACTCGCAATTCTTAAATTCAAATTCCTAAGTTTATCTGTCAAGCACGTTTGCGCCAACTCCCTGAGAGTTTAAGTTGTTAAATGGATAGACTAGGTTAATAACGCCACTGTTTATTGAAGATGGAACTTTTTCATTTTTTATCCTTCATTCTTAATTTATTATTTTAGATCAATGAACATTGTAATAAGAAAAGCAATAAAAGAAGATTGTCCACGATTACTGGAACTGATTCAGGAATTAGCGGACTATGAAAAAGCGCCCAATGAAGTAACAGTCACCCTCGAACATTTTGAGGAAAGTGGATTTGGAAAAGCACCGATATGGTGGGCCTTTGTAGCAGAAACCGATGGAATAGTGCAGGGCTTTGCACTTTATTATATCCGCTATTCCACCTGGAAAGGTCAACGCATGTATCTCGAAGATATACTGGTAACCGAAAAGATGCGCGGTAAAAACCTGGGTAAATTATTATTCGACGCACTGATTGAAGAAGCGAAAGAAAAAAAATTCAGTGGTTTAGTTTGGCAAGTACTCGAATGGAACGAACCCGCTATTAACTTCTATAAGAAATATTACGACGCGAACTTTGATAAAGAATGGGTCAATTGCAGTATTAATTTTTAGAGGAGATCGTGGTTTATGATTCAGTAAAGATTTTGAAATGAGCATTGCCACAACGTTATAAAAAACATTTCAGTTATTTTCCGATCACTCTCCATCATTATCATTTAAATTTCCACGTCATGTCTTAGAGTTTGAGCAGCTTCAACACTGGCAAATTTTTATCATTAACCAATTTGATATAATACAATCCTTTTGGAAAATCGCCCATAGATAAAGTTGTATAAATGCTTCTTCCATTGGAAATTCCGAGCGTTTTTCTCGTTTTTTCGATGCCCAGATTATCATACAATACCAACGTTATTGGCTTCGCTGACTTTACACTTAATTTTAACCAGGCCATTGAAGTTACTGGGTTCGGATAGAATTTTATACTAAATATGTCGTTGGTGATGTCGTTGGTGGCGGTGATGGCAGCAATCTCGAAGGGTCTATCCGTCACATCTATCAGCACGCCATTTTCATTTACCACTTTCAAAAAACAATTTCGAGATGGAGTAACACCTGACACCAGCCAGTTAAAACTTCCTCGGGTAGATGTAGTGGTAATATTGTTTGCCAACATCGTAAAACTCCGGCCACTATCGGTAGATAGCCAAATACTAACTTTATTTCCAATTTCCTTACCAATCCATTCCACTTTATAAGTTGAATTTATTACGATCTTCTCCATAGCCACTGGTTTGCGGATATGAAGATTGGGAAATTTGAAATTAAAATTATTGATCATAATCCCATTAGAACGGCATTCTCTGCCTGAATACAAAATATCATCGTCGCCATCATTATCTACATCAAAAGCATGTGCTCCATCATTATAGCTGCCACCAGTAACGCCAGGGAATACTACAGGGGTTTTATCCTTGAAGAAAAAAGATCCATTCTGATTATAATAAATTTCCGCTTTTCCGTTATAAACCAAATGGGGAAGCGTAAACACATCGGGGTATCCATCTTTATTAAAATCTGCCACAGCTGCAGATTCATAACCCGTAATGCCTGTGGCCTTATATACAAACCTGTTGTTGCCGAGGTTTTCAATGGCCCCATATGAACCTAACAGATCCAGATCACCATCGATGTCGATATCCACCCATTGTAAAAATTTATTGTTTCCGTAAAGACCTACCGTTCTTTCTACCAGCTTTCCTGTGCTATCGTTAACCAGGATATGCATGAAGCCACCAAAACTAACAGCAGCATCCATATAACCATCCTTATTTTGATCACCAAAGCTGAGATGTTGTCGGCTGCAACCGCCACAACCCATATCATCCCCATATACTTTTACAAAATTGTTGTTCTGCCAACGATATACATTATTGGGAGGTATGAATAACTCATTTTTGCCATCTTTGTTAAAATCTGTGATTGCTGCTTGATAAGTACCTCCAATTCCGGAATAACTCAATGCGAAACTATCTTTCCCATAATTCTTTAAAACAATCAGCTTTCCAAGGTTGCCAAGGTTGCCATATGCATCATTCGTTATGATCGCATCCAGCAATCCATCGCTGTCGAAATCTCCCCAGCGCCAAAAATCATCACCATAAGTTATGTTGTGTTCGTTCCTGAGATTCTTTACTTGTGTAAAGTTGGGTACCGAAATTTTATCCCAGGTAATGTTTCGGATGATCAAACTATTATCTCCTCCAAAACAATCATAACTGTCGCTTAAGTTACCCACCATAACTATATCTTCTTTGCCGTCGTTGTCAAAATCGGCCAGGGCAGCCTGGCCGCCTCCCTGAAGAGCAGGTATGGGAAGACTGCTGATCTTAAATGAATCATTTCCCATATTTTTTGCAATGAAACTTTTATCATACCTGGCTGTTACAACTGCATCCAGGCGTCCGTCTGCGTTCACATCTCTCCAGAAAACGGAAGAGATACTGATTGCATCAAGATGTTTTATCACAAATTGACCGTTTCCATTATTCTTCGCGATGAGCGCAAAGCCTAATCCGGCTGCCAGGGATCCGCTCATTAGAATATCGATATCACTATCGTTATCATAATCGGCAAAATCCATACTCCCACGATATAAAGGCGGTAATGTATTCGGTAGATTCTCGAAACTATTGTTCCCCTTATTAATGTATATCTGAGGATTAATGGTATTGATCATTCCCATTGATCGAATACCCGTGTGAACGATATCCAGTTTTCCATCTTTATTGATATCTACCCATTGCGATTTTCCGGACTCAACACCATACAAACTGATTGGGATCTCTGTAAGTGTACCATTATTGTTTATAAACAGCTTTGTATAGGTTTCCGAAAAATTATTTCCTTGTATTAAGAGATCTTTATCACCATCATTATCACAATCACCCCAATCGAGATTAGAAGCCGCAAGACCTGGTACTGTGGTCGTTTTTTCGGTGAAGGTTCCGTTTTTATTATTAAGATATAAGTGGAAGGCCGCAGAATTTGAACTAACCTTGCCGATATATGAAATATCCATCCATCCATCGTTATTAAAATCCAATGCCTGGGTTTGCCCGTTAAAGCCATACGGAAATGGAATTTCCGACCGCGTAAATTTGCCAGTTCCATCATTTATAAAAAGCCGTGGGGTGCGAGGAATGGATTGTTCCAGACCCATAACAAATATGTCGCTGTCGTCATCGTTATCGAAATCAGCCACTGTTACACTGGCGTCCTGCCAGTTTCCTATAGGTGAATAAACTTTCTGAAAGTAAAAAAAAGAATCTTCCAGCGGGTCATTGCGCATAATAAGTCCACCTTCGATTAGATCCAGGTCTCCATCGTTATCATAATCAGCAACATCAATATTGCCTTCCCATAATTTGTTGTACACGGTGGTGAATTCAACTGTTTTGGGATCATCGAGACAAGTGAATTTCGAACGCCATCCATATTTACCAGCACCGCCATATCCGCTTGCATAAAAGCGGATGGTGATGACGCCCCCAGTAGTTCGCATCGCTCTTAAACCACTCGAATTAGTAATTGTGGTAATCAGCGGTGAGCTGGTGCTATTGCCGTCAAAAATATCCAGTCGGTCGGTATCGTCTTGAAACTGTGTAGAATCCACATGGAAACCAAAGGGTCTTCCGTCTGGGGAAAGAAATGTGATCGTCTTGATACCACCGGCATAACCCAATGAAAAGCCACCCTCATCAAGCAACCATCCCTGGCAGATAGTAGCGGTAGTATCTTTCATTAAAAAAACAGGAGTTGTGCCTATCTGGCACCAGGCGGCGTTAATGCTGGTAATAAAAAGTAACAGTAAGACGAGTCTTTTCCACAATGCAGTTTCCATCATCACGGGTTGGGTTTTTACAAAAATAATCTATCTAACGCTGTCGGTCAAATAACATCGTCTCTACTCGCTGTGAATTTTTGTTGTAGATATATCCTCTAAATCCGTCACAAAGACATTATTAGTTTCGGATTGACAACTATACATACTTGAATTCGGAATCTGAGATTTTACAAACCCTTTCCTAAAGAACCTCAAACCATAAACTTCAAACTTCAAACCTTCTTCTCAACTCACACCTTCAGTTTGCATCGCCTTATCAATCTTCGCCACTAACCCCTGCAACACTTTGCCCGGACCTACTTCGATAAATTTAGTAGCGCCGTCTTTTATCATGGCTTGTACACTCTGAGTCCATCGCACAGCTCCGGTTAATTGGTCAATCAAATTTTGCTTTATTTCCTGGCGATCGTGCACCGCTTTTGCAACTACATTCTGGTAAACATGTGCTGTTGGCTGATGAAAGGTTGTTTTATCAATAGCAGCTTTCAGTTCTTCTTTGGCGGGTTCCATCAAAGGAGAGTGAAAAGCGCCACCAACCGGTAATACCAATGCCCGTTTAGCGCCAGCTTTTTTCATTCGTTCGCAGGCAATATCAATTCCTTTTAATGAACCACTGATCACTAACTGGCCCGGACAATTATAATTAGCCGGAACCACTATTTCACCGGTTTCTTCCTGAACTTCTTCACAAATAGCTTCTACTTTTTCATCGGCCAGCGCCAATACCGCAGCCATTGTAGAAGGATTTGATTCACATGCTTTCAACATTGCTTTGGCGCGGATGGATACTAAACGCAATCCATCTTCAAAACTCAATGTTCCATTTGCGACCAATGCAGAAAATTCTCCCAGCGAATGACCCGCCACCATATCTGGCCTTGCCGACTCAATACTTTTATAGGAAATTACAGAATGGAGAAAAACTGCCGGCTGTGTTACATTGGTTTGACGAAGGTCTTCTTCTGTACCGTTAAACATAATATCGGAAATACGAAAACCTAATATTTCATTAGCCTGTTCGAATAGTTTTTTTGCAAAAGCACTGTTGTCATAATGATCCTTTCCCATACCCGGGAACTGCGAACCCTGACCGGGAAACACATATGCATACTTCATAATCGCTAAGGGGTTTAGACAAACAAAAATGCCACAAACTGTTTATCTGACCAAATTGGAGTTTGCGATTTATGATATTGTTTTTGACAATGTGAATTGATAATTATCAAAGAATTCAATATCAATTTTCTATGACCTTAAGACATTCCTTTAATGAAGACTGGCGCTGATAAGTTTCATGAATTCGCTTCGGGTGGAATTTTTCTGGAATTCACCATAAAACGCTGAAGTAGTGGTTACAGAGTTCTGCTTTTGAACCCCCCGCATCATCATGCAGAGATGGGAGGCTTCAATAACAACCGCTACCCCCAATGGATTGAGGGTATCTTTTATAGCATCGAGGATTTGGGTGGTGAGCCGCTCCTGCACTTGAAGTCGACGGGCATATACATCTACTACACGGGCAATCTTACTCAATCCGGTGATAAAGCCATTAGGAATATATGCTATATGTGCCTTGCCGAAGAAAGGCAGCATATGATGCTCGCACATACTGTATAGCTCAATATCTTTTACAATAATCATTTCGCTTACTTCTTCATGAAACTTAGCCGAATTCAGAATGGCTTTTGCATCCACCTGGTAGCCTTGAGTTAGATATTGCATCGCCTTGGCCATGCGCTCTGGCGTTTTCAACAATCCTTCCCGCTCGGGATTTTCTCCCAGTAGTTCCAG